>Ga0157378_10003039_pt1 | contig 14913 bp, 15 predicted proteins | sample M65metaG_FD_115309 | JGI IMG/M metagenome (GOLD analysis project Ga0157378, IMG submission 115309) | Miscanthus rhizosphere microbial communities from Kellogg Biological Station, Michigan, USA - M6-5 metaG | ecosystem: Host-associated > Plants > Roots > Rhizosphere > Soil | place: USA: Michigan...
CTAAAAAAACCACTGCCTTACCAATTGCTGTTTTTGCCTTAATTTCGACGTTCAAAATTGTACCAATCTTATTATTATGGCTGAAGTGATTCTTATGCCCCGTTTAAGCGATACCATGACCGAAGGCGTGATTGCCGCCTGGCATAAAAAAGTGGGCGATACCGTTAAGAAAGGCGATCTGCTGGCCGAAGTGGAAACTGATAAGGCCACTATGGAACTGGAAAGTTATAAAGATGGCACCCTGCTGCATATTGGCAGCGATAAAGGAGGCAAATTGCAGGTAAACGATTTACTTGCCATTATTGGTGCACCGGGAGAAGACGTTTCCAAACTGGTAAAAGATGGCGGCTCGAAAGCTGCTGCGGAACCGAAAAAAGAAGCAGCACCCGCTAAAACCGAAGCAAAAAAAGAAGCACCCAAACAGGAAGCAGCGCCCAAAAAAGATGCGGCACCGGCAGCGGCCCAGGCAATGGATTTAACAAAGGTGGATGAAGTGATATTGATGCCAAGGCTGAGCGATACCATGACAGAAGGCGTTATTGCCGCCTGGCATAAAAATGTGGGCGATACGGTAAAAAAAGGTGATTTGCTGGCCGATGTGGAAACAGACAAAGCCACCATGGAACTGGAGAGCTACAAGAATGGAAAATTGTTATACATAGGCGCGCAGAAAGGTGATAAGGTACCGGTCAACGCACTGCTTTGCATAATTGGTGAAGAAGGAAAAGTAGATATAGATAAAATTGTGGCTGCTGCCAAAGGCGGTGTGGCTGCACCTGCTGGCGCCGAAAAAACAAGTACATCAGCCAACGGATCGGCTGCCACTGAAAATGCGGCCCCGGCTAAAGAAGCAACCGCAGCATCCAGTGAAGGAACTAACGGTCGGGTGAAAGCTTCTCCCCTTGCAAAAAAACTGGCCGCTGAAAAAGGCATTAATATATCACAGGTACAGGGCAGCGGTGATGGCGGAAGAATAACCAAATCTGATATTGATAATTATAAACCTGCCGCTGAAACAAAAACGGCTGCGGCAACTGCAACCACCAGCAGTGCACCAACCGGGCAGGTTAGTTTTGATGAAGTACCGGTATCACAAATGCGCAAGGCCATTGCCAAAAGCCTGGCCGGAAGTAAATTCAGTGCCCCGCATTTTTATGTAACCATGACCATTGATATGGACAAGGCCGTTGAAAGCCGCGCCAAACTCAATGAGGTGAGCAAAGTAAAGATATCGTTTAACGATATGGTGCTGAAAGCATCTGCTCTGGCATTGAAACAGCATCCCTCCATCAACAGCAGTTGGCTGGGTGATAAAATCCGCATCAATCACCATGTTAATATTGGGGTTGCCGTTGCGGTTCCCGATGGATTGCTCGTGCCCGTGGTTCGTTTTGCTGATACCAAAACACTGAGCCAGATTGGTACCGAGGTAAAAGAATTTGCACAAAAAGCAAAAGATAAAAAATTGCAACCCGCCGACTGGGAAGGCAGCACCTTCACCATTTCTAACCTGGGTATGTTTGGGGTAGATGAATTTACTGCTATCATCAATCCACCCGATGCCTGTATACTGGCGGTGGGTGGCATACAACAGGTGCCGGTAGTAAAAGACGGCCAGGTAAAACCGGGTAATATTATGAAAGTAACCTTAAGCTGCGATCACCGGGTAGTGGACGGGGCCAGCGGGGCCGCTTTCCTGCTTACATTGAAAAGCTTACTTGAAGAACCTTTGCGGATGCTGATATAAAAATGAAATCGATATTAGAAAGGCTGCCTGGTTATCTGTGCAGCCTTTTTTGATTTTAGCCCGCGAATTTGCAGACAGGTAATCTGCGAATCTGCGGCTATTATATTTATCCCGGAAATTTGTATGGTGTTTTGCCAAGCCAATCTTTCCGGCCTGCGGATAATAAGGACCTATTACTATAAATTTATTACCTTGAAATCATGCGGAAATCTACGCTCCAGTTACTGCGTTTTCATTTTTCTTTTTTCCTGCTGCCCGTTTATTTATTTGCGCTGAGCCGGGTTGCTTATACCAACTGGTGGCGCGCGTTGATTATTTTTTTCATCCTGCATTTGCTGGTATATCCGGCCAGCAATGGGTATAACAGTTATATGGACCGCGATGAAGGAAGTATCGGTGGTATTAAGAATCCGATGCAACCCACGCGCGAACTGTATTTGGTAACACTGGTCATGGATACGGCAGCCGTGATCATTAGCTTATCTATCAGCAACTGGTTTGCGCTGGGGATATTGCTCTACATTCTTGCATCAAGGGCTTATAGCTATCGTGGTATCAGGTTAAAAAAACACCCGTTTGCCGGTTACCTGACAGTAGTCATTTTTCAGGGTGCCGTAACTTTCTGGCTGGTATACCATGGCTGTCATGAGCCGGTTACCAACAATGTACCGGTGAGCGGCATGCTGGCCAGCAGTCTGTTGATCGGCGGTTTTTACCCCCTTACCCAGGTATACCAGCACGCGGCAGATGCAAAGGACGGCGTTAAAAGCATCAGCAGCCAACTTGGCTACCGCGGTACCTTTATATTTACTGCGATTGTATATTTTATCGCTTTTATAGTACTGGCTTACCATTTTTTTTCGGAGCTTGAATGGAATAAATTTTTTGTGCTGGCAACCTGTATGCTCCCAATCATCGTATATTTCTTTATATGGGCACGAAAAGTGTGGAAGAATACAGTAGCTGCCAGTTTCGGCAATACCATGCGGATGAATAAGGTAGCATCCATTTGCACCAACCTGGGTTTTCTTATTCTTGTTATCTGGAAAATATTTTTTGATTGAGTAAAATTATATCCATAGGAACAGCCGTACCAAAGCACAAGCACCGGCAGGAAGATATCATGCATTTTATGCAGCAGGTGTATGCCATGACTGAAACGGACAAACGAAAACTAAAATTTTTGTACCACCAGAGCGGCATCGATACCCGCCATTCTGTGATAGGCGACTATAACAAATGCATCAATGAATGGAAATTCTATCCCCATTCAGAAAACCTTGAACCTTTTCCCTCGCTGGAATTACGGATGATTTGGTACAACAAGTTTGCTCCTGCCCTGAGCGTGGATGCGATTCGTGAATGTATCGACGGCCATATTCCTGCAAAAGAGATCACCCACCTGATTACGGTGAGCTGCACGGGCATGAGCGCACCCGGCCTCGATCTGCAGGTGATGGAGCTGATGGATTTGCCTAAAAATATTTACCGGAGTTCTGTTAATTTCATGGGTTGTTATGCGGCTATACATGCTATGAAGATTGCTGATGCGATTTGTAAATCTGATGCGGCTGCCAAAGTGGTGATTGTTTGTACCGAACTGTGTACCCTTCATTTTCAGAAGGAACCTACCATGGACAATATCGCTTCCAGCTTACTGTTTGCCGATGGCGCCGCCGCTATCTTCATTACTGCGGATACTTTCAAAAAACAAGGTCTTCATATTGACAATTTTTATGCTGAGGTGCTGACGAAAGGAAAAAAGGACATGGCCTGGGAATTATCCGGAACAGGATTTTTAATGACCTTGAGCAGTTATGTACCCGACCTGGTGGAAGAAGATTTCGAAGGCCTGGTAACCCGTGCCCTGGAACACGCGGGCAAAACAAAAGCCAGTGTAAGCAACTGGTGCATACACCCCGGCGGTAAAAGAATTGTTGATGCCATTGCAAAGACCTTGCACCTGCCGCAGCCTGCTTTACAGCCGAGCTATGATATTATGAGAGAATACGGCAATATGTCTTCACCCACCATTCTTTTTGTGCTGAAACAAATAATGCAGCAGCACAAGCATACAAGCTCAGCAGAAATTTTTGGCGCTGCTTTTGGTCCGGGGCTCAGCATGGAGACCTTTGTACTTTCCGCCTGATTATTTTAAATGTTGTATTTTATATTTTGAAAGGAACGCTGATACGGTCATTTAAAATTCAAAATTTAAAATAATTGAATTTCTCCTCCCGCTCATACAAGAAGGAACTGCTCGACGGTGAAAATATTCCTGCCGTTGATATCCGGCAGAATATGCGGGAGCTGAATGTTATCAATACCTGGCTTGGAGGTCATGCCATTACGGTAGAAGGGTTTCGGCAGATTTTACAAAACAGGAAAAAAATTTCCGTCTGCGAGATGGGTTGTGGTGGCGGCGATAACCTGCTGGCTATTTATAAGTGGTGCCTTAAAAATAAAGTGGATGTGCAGCTCACCGGCATTGATTACAACAAAGATTGTATTGCAGTGGCCTCCGCGCAGCTGCCGGTTGCCGCGCAATTGATTACTGCTGATTATAAAGAAGTGGTTTTTGGAACGCATCAACCCGATATTATTTTCTCTTCTCTTTTCTGTCATCACTTTACCGATGAAGAATTACAGTCGATGCTTCAATGGATGGCCAGGAATGCCGGTCTTGGTTTTTTCATCAATGACTTGCATCGCCATTTTTTAGCATTTTATTCCATAAAAATACTCACACGGCTTTTTTCAAAGTCCTATCTTGTAAAGAACGATGCGCCGCTTTCTGTTGAACGCGGGTTTGTGCGCAGGGAATGGGTGAGCTTATTGAAGCTATCAGGCATTTCATCCTTCCGTGTTAAATGGAAATGGGCTTTCCGCTGGCTGATTACCAGCCAGGCTGTAAATGCAAAACATCTATGAGCCTTATAGCCAGCCAGACCGATACGCTTGCATTTGCTTCCGAAAAAGAAATGAAGCAGTACGATGTTGCCATTATCGGTGGTGGACTGGCAGGGCTTGCCCTGGCCATTCAACTCGCAAACGAAAATTTCAATGTCATTGTAATAGAAAAGGAGATGTACCCCTTCCACAGGGTTTGTGGCGAATACATCAGTTTTGAATCGTGGAATTTCCTGGAAAATCTCGGGTATGCTTTAAGTGATATGGATTTGCCGGCAATAAAAAACCTGGAAGTTTCTTCACCCAATGGCAATATACTTGCGCAGCCGCTGACGCTGGGCGGTTTTGGTATCAGCCGGTACAAGATTGATGCAGAACTGGCGCAAATAGCAAAGAACAGTGGTGCCGAAGTAGCTGAAAACGAAAAAGTGAATGACGTTGTTTTTAGAGGCAATCATTTTAGTGTTGAATCTACACATCGTACCATTAAGGCAACCGTGGTGGCGGCGGCTTTTGGTAAACGCAGCAACCTCGATGTTAAATGGAAAAGACCGTTTGTGCTGCAGAAACCGGGCAAGCTGGATAATTATGTCGGGGTAAAGTATCACATAAAGATAGATGCCCCGGCCGACACGATAGCGCTGCACAATTTTTCCGATGGGTATTGCGGTCTTTCACAGGTAGAAGACAAGCTTTACTGTCTTTGTTATCTTACAACGGCCCGCAATTTGAGGAATTCAAATAACAGCATTGGCACTATGGAAAAAAATATTTTATATAAGAACCCGGTGTTAAAAAATATTTTTACCAAAGCTGAATTTATACGCAGCGAACCGGTTACGATAGCACAGGTTTCGTTTACTAAAAAAAAGCAGGTAGAAAACCATATGCTTATGGTGGGCGATGCTGCTGGTATGATAACGCCATTGTGTGGCAACGGTATGAGCATGGCACTGCATGCCAGCAAACTGGCGGCAGAAGGCATTGCGCTATTCCTCAGGCATAAGACAACCAGACAGCAAATGGAATCTTCTTACGCTGTGGAATGGAACGCCCTGTTTGCCCGGCGCCTGCGCACCGGCCGGCTGATACAATACATGTTTGGCAAGCCCTGGCTCACTAATATTTTTATTGCTATATTGAAGCCTTTTCCAAAATTTATCGCCTGGCTGATACGGCAAACCCATGGAGAACCCTTTTGAAAACATATTAATTGTACAACATGAAATACCTGATAGCGATGATATGTTGTGGTTTGTTGCTGCTGACCGGCCTGCGTGCACAGAACTACCATGCAGTACAGGGTTCATCCTATGCCGGTGCGTTGGGCGTGCACAATAATCCGGCTTCCATTGTAAACACTCCGTTTAAATGGGACCTGGTGTTGACAGGCATCCAGGTAAAAAGCAGCAGCAATGCCTTCAGTATTCATAATTATTCGTATCTATCATCACCGGCAAATTCGCTCTATCATATAGACAACGGTGAATACGCACGCAAAAGCCGGCTCGATTTTAATCTTAACCTGCTCAATGCACGCATTGCTATTGGCAGAAAAAGTGCCATTGCCTTTGGCGCCAATATCCGCAGTTATTCCAACCTGCAAACCAGCCGGTATAACTACGTTGATACAGTTGCCAACAGTACCGATTTCCTGAAAATCAACCAGGGTATTAATAACATCAATGGAAAACTGGTGAGCAGCAGTTGGATGGAAGGGTATATCAGCTATGCCCGCACCATTTCCGATAATGCATTTGGACGGCTGAATGCCGGGTTAACTGTAAAAATCAGCAGGGGTCTTTCGGGCGCTTATGCAAATATCAGCGATGTAAATTTTTCAAGAGCTATACAAAACAACAATATCGTTTATACAGTGAATAGTGCCAACATGAGCTATGGCTATTCGTCCAATTACGATCATATACAAAACGGCGCCAGCAGTTCACAAAACATCAATAATTTTTATGCTTATACTGATGGTGGTGCGTCTATCGATGCGGGTTTTGAATACCTCATCAAACCACAGGGCATCACCAGTTTTAATAGCGAAGACGATTATTACGATTACGACTGGAAACTGGGCGTTTCGTTACTCGACATCGGGGCCAACCGGTATAAATATGGAACACAGAGCCGGGTTGTTTCGGATATCAAAACCAATATCAGCGGCACCACACTGGATAATAAATTTGACTCAACCATCAGTTCATTTCGGCAGTTTAATGATAGTCTAGGCACATTGGTAAACACAGGTAGCCCCGGGAGAAGGTTTACTGTGTTTAATCCCACCCGCCTGGTAATAAACGTTGACCATTATCTAACCGGCAATTTCTATCTCAACGCTGAATTGTCTGTTAATGTACCGCTATCGGCCATTAAAAAGAATTACCTGGATGTAAAAGAGATCAACCTGCTAACGGTAACGCCCAGATGGGAAACCAAGCGCTTTGGGTTTTACCTGCCCATACAATACAACAATCAAAACCAGTTCTGGGTAGGAGGTGCCTTTAAAGCGGGCCCGCTATTGTTCGGACTCCATAACCTGGTAAACCTGTTCTCCAAAACTTCGGCCCAAAACGGCGGCGGCTATATAGCGCTGATCTTCCGTGCGCCAAAAGGTTCCGGCGAAAAAACCGACAAACGACTGAACTGTCCCAAACCCGTATGGTAAGTTCCCTGCATTTGTACGCGCAAATGCCTGCATTTTTTTTCTCCTTATTATTTGAAAGAAGAAATAAAAATTTATATTTTCATATTCATCGGCAAACCCCTGAACCAATATGAAAAAAATTGTTCTTCTGTCAACCTGCATTGTCTTTTCTATCCTGTCTTTTGCCCAGAAAATAAAAAAAGAAGATAAATTTTATATGCTGGATGAAAATTTCAAAGGTACTACCCAGCAGCAGGCAAAATATTTTATCAGGGTTGCAAACCTGAACGATACCTGCTGGCAATTTGACACCTACAATATAACTGGTCCTTTAATCAGTACGGAACAGTATAAAGATGAGCAGGGTAAGGTAATGCATGGTCAATCTGTTTATTTTAATAAAAAAGGAACGCGGGATTCAATTCTTCACTTCGCGAACAATTTCGCTGATGGTTCATGGTATTATTTGAATGATACAGGAAAAGTGTTTTTGCAGAAAGACTATGTAAAGGGCCGTTTAACCGCAACCATTGACCGTATAAAAAAGGATTCGATGGATGAAATTGAATATAAGAAAAGAGATACTACCAAAATGGTGGAAGAAGAATCCAGTTTCCAGGGCGGCCTCAGGGCCTGGGCAAAATACCTGACGGATAATATGGTTTACCCCGACAGAGCACAGAAAATTGAAAAGCAGGGTTCTGTTATTTTACAATTTATAGTGGATACTGAGGGAACGGTTATTGACCCGGAAATTGTACAATCGATCGAGTTTTCGCTGGATGAAGAAGCAATGCGGATGATTAAAGGTTCACCTAAATGGAAGCCGGCATTTCAAAACGGCAAAAAAGTAAAATCCTACAAGAAACAGCCAATAACGTTCAAGCTGACCAGCCCGTGATTTCAATCATTTTTGAAAATTCAGAACTCTTCGGTAATTTTAGACTAAAATAAGGACGTGAAATTAACGGACGCCAAATTACAATTCATTGCTTCCTGGGGTGCGTTCGGCACGCACTGGGGAATTAACCGCACCATGGCACAAATACATGCATTGCTGCTCATTAGTCCTGACCCCTTAACGCAGGACCATATCATGGAACAACTCAATATCAGCCGCGGCAATGTTAATATGAATATCCGTGAGCTGATTGATTGGGCCTTGGTAGAAAGAGTAATACTGCCCGGCGAACGCAGGGAATATTTTAGCGCGGAAAAGGATATCTGGAAAGTATCGCGGCTTATTATTAAAGAGAGGAAAAAAAGGGAACTGGATCCTATGCTGAAATTACTGGAACAGCTAAAAGATGTAGATGGCGATAAGAAAGATAAAAATGTAAAACAATTTGTAGACACGGTGAGCAGTATCAAGCGACTGGGGGAACAGGCAGATAAAATGATGGAAACCATGATTAAGGCAGATGAACATTGGTTTGTTGGAAGCTTAATGAAATTTTTCAAGTAATGAACCACCCCGACAGGGAGAACACAAATAAAACCTGATTACAAATTCTGATTCCCAAGCTAACCAACCAGTCAACCGCTCAACCAATCAACAAAATCCGTGTACTATTGTTATCACTAAAACATCAGCATGGAGCAGGATAAAAAGAAAACACTGGTATTAGGCGCATCATCCAATCCGGCACGGTATAGCTTTCTTGCCATCAATAAGCTCAGGAAAAATGGCCACCCCGTAGTAGCCGTCGGAAAAAAGAATGTAGCCGTAGCCGACGTTGAGATCACAACTGATAAGAAACCTGTAACCGGTATCGATACCGTCACCCTCTACCTGAATGCCCGCAACCAGAAAGAGTACTACGACTACATATTATCACTTAAGCCGAAGCGTATTATTTTTAACCCTGGTGCCGAGAACGAAGAACTGGAAGCCCTTGCCAGAGCAAACAATATACAGCCCATGGAAGCATGCACGCTTGTTTTATTGAGCACGGGTCAATTTTGATCAAGCGTTAAACAATTTTCTTTTACAAGCATCGTTTTATTTTTGCAATGCTTCTTTGTAAGCGTTGCGCCCATAAGTCGTACCCTTCCGGAATCAATATCCAAATCCTGTAAAAAGCCGCCCAATGAAATCCATTTGCCTATGGGTCACTATTGCCTGCACACTTGCAGCTATGACCACCCGATGCCAGATTATTCCGCCTGTTAACCAACGTCAGGCAGAAAAACCAACACTCTTTAGCCAGTTGCCGGCGAAAATTTCCTGTTCCACTGGCTCGCTGCAAAACATTTTTACCGCCGCAGTTAACAGCCCGGTTTCTATAGAAATAAATCCTGCCATGAAGGTGGAAGGCCTTGTTATAGCAAAAGCAGCCGTTTCGCCCGAACAGCTTAGCATTAATATCCGCTGCAGTAATTTCCAGGATGCACTGCTAAACATTTCCCGTATTAAAGAACAGGATGGTTCTTTTTCTTATATCGGAAGGATGGTAAGTCCCGGTCATGGCGATGTATTATTGCTTTGGCAGGACCATGGCCAATATGCGTTTATCCGTCAAAAGCAATTATTGTCGATGGTAGAATAAACAATCCTATTTAATCCTATATCCCCAATCCAATGACTATCCCCCGCTATTGTTTAACAACCCTGCTAATATGCTTTGGGAGTTTTGTAATGGCACAGGTTCCCAAACTCAATAGTTATTCCGCTGCCAGTGCCACTGTATTCATTGATTTCGACGGACAGCTGGTCACCGGTACTGCATGGAACTACCGCGGTGATATCAATGCAGCACCAGCAGGATTAAGCAATGCGGCCATTACAGAAATTATGGATCGTGTTGCGGAAGATTACCGCCCGTTTGATTTAAATATTACCACCGACTCCACTTTATACTGGGCAGCACCAAGAAATAAACGTATGCGCATTATTGTTACTCCCACTTCGCAATGGTATGGCGCGGCAGGTGGTGTGTCTTATGTAGGATCTTTTACCTGGGGCGATAATACACCGGCCTGGGTATTTTCTGCTTTATTAAACAACAATTCCAAATGGGTAGCCGAGGCAATATCACATGAAATGGGACACACCCTTGGCCTACAGCACCAGAGCAGTTATGATGCCAATTGCATCAAAACCGCTGAATACAATACCGGTCTGGGCACGGGCGAAATTGGCTGGGCGCCCATCATGGGGGCTGGCTACTATCAGAACCATACCACCTGGCATATTGGCCCCAACACTGTTAATTGTGGTACTCTGCAAAACGATTTTGATATCATCAGTACCATCAACGGGTTTGGCCTGAGAACAGACGATCATGGCAATAACAGCAGCACCGCAACGGCTATCAATATTTTTGCAGATGCCTTTTCCGCGAGTGGCTTGATCAACACGGCAACTGATCTGGACGTTTTTAAACTGGTGCTCGACCATCCAACAACGCTTAACCTGAATGCTATTCCCCAGAATGTAGGCAGTGGCGATGATGGCGCCAACGTAGACATTAAACTAACGCTGATGAACGGCGTTGATACCATAAATAGTTATAACCCCTCCACCCTTCTCAAAGCCGGCATTGATACCAACCTCAATGCCGGCACTTATTATTTGGTAGTAGATGGCATCGGAAACATGTACCACAATGATATCGGCAGTATTGGTTTATATAACCTGGTAGGTACTATTGCCACGGTTTTACCCGTAACAAACCTGCAATTTACGGGCGCTGTCCGCAATGATCAACACCAGCTTTCCTGGTCTTTTCAAACCGACCAGGCCATTAAACAGGTGATCATTGAAACTTCTACAGACGGGAAACATTTTTCGGTCCTTACCGAACAGTCCTCCACTGCAAAAACATTCTCCTATGCGCCGCTGGACAGTGAAACCATCTATTACCGGCTGAAAATAATTACTGCGGGAAATGAACAGGTATATTTATCATCCATTATTTCTTTAAAAAACAGGATGGGTACCGGGCGAATACGGATCACCGGAAACAATGGTGCTGATATTATGCTCAACAGCAGCGCTGCGTTTGTGTTCCGTTTGTTTAGCAGCAACGGCCAGCTGATTCAGTCGGGAAAGCTGCAGCCTGGTATAAATCATATACCCAGCAAAGGCGCCAAAGGTTTGTTATTGCTTCATTGCAGCAATGAATACCAGTCCTTTACCCAAAAAATACTAAAACAATAACACTACCCCTTTTTCATATTTATAGGTTTTTACGTATATTCGGAAAACCCAATAAATATGATTTGGAGAAAATTTAACGGCGATCCGCTTGAACTTCCCATCAGGGAGGCTGTTGAAAACACCATCAAAAGGGAAAGCAATAAAGGCTATCACCTGAAGGTTTGCATCGGTACCGACAGCCAGGTAAAAGGCAGCGACACAGAATTTGCTACGGTAATTGTTTTTTTGCGCGAAGGCCACGGTGGTTTCATGTTCATCCACAACGAGAAGACAAAAAATGTGTACAGCATCAAAGAACGTATGCTGGTAGAAGTGGCCAAAAGCATTGAAATTGCGTATGAACTCTGTCCGCTGTTTACGCAATATGATGTTGACATGGAGGTACATGCCGACATCAATACCAACCCACATTTTAAAAGCAACGATGCGCTCAAGGAAGCCATGGGCTATATCCTGGGAATGGGATTTGCATTCAAGGCCAAGCCCGAAGCCTTTGCCAGCAGCAGTTGCGCCAACAAAATAGTTAATTAAAACCTTCAGCCGCTGAAGGTTTTTTTATGTGCAGTTGTGTCTTCGCACGACTAAGGGAATGCCGGCCACCTTAAAAAAGGTGGGTCGCCCTTTCTTCGGGCGACTCACCTTGGAGCTCATCAATACAGATCATTCCTTTTTTCAAACTTTTGTATTTCTCCACCGAGAAGGTCTACCACATAAATATTTCCTTCCTTGTCAACCGCCACATCGTGATACCAGCAAACAGGCCCGCTATACTGACCGCTTCTTCCAAACCGGCTGAAAGAGGTGCCTGCTGAATCAAACAGGATAATATCTGAACCTTTGTGCTGCACACCCAGGCTGATCATATCATCGATGGCTATCATTCGCTGTTCTTTTTTATCGAATACCATTGAACAGAGATGACCGAAACTTTTATCCGCCAGTTGCTTTATAAATTTTCCGTTGCTGTCGAAGACCTGGATGCGATGATTTTCCCTGTCGGCCACGTAAACATTGCCCTTATCATCCAGTTCAATAGCATGTGGTATATCAAATTCATTCTCACTACTGCCCTTCTTACCCCATTCAAATAAATATTTTCCTGTTGCTGAAAATTTAACCACGCGGCTATTACCATATCCATCACTCACATAAAAAGATCCGTCGGCTGCCACCGCAACACCCGTGGGCCGGTCAAAATGGTTTGCATCGTTGCCGCTCACACCTGCTTCGCCCAGCACCATTAACAATTTACCTTCATGATTGAATTTGAAAACCTGTTGCAATTCAACATCGGTTACCCAGATATTGTCTGCTGTGTCTACTGTGAGACCATGTGGCATTACAAAAAAATGATCGCCCCAGCTATTGATTAGCCGACCTGTTTTATTATCTATTTCAAGAACGGTTTTGCCGCTGATAACGGTTGACGGAACCGGCATCAACTCTTTCCATTCGCGGCCTGCCCGGCTGAATATAAAAATATGCTGGTTGCTATCAATCCCTATTCCCACGGCAGGCCCCGTGGAATATCCGGGCGGCAATTGCGGCCAGTGGTTTACCAGGCGATAGTTATTTGAAATACCACGATCTTTCATGCAGAGGGTTGATTGCGGGTGATGACAGGCAGTGAATGCAGACAGTAGGGCGCAGACAAAAAATCGGTTGTGCATAGTATCCTTCCGCGATGATTAATCTTTGTTGGGACGGGAAATAAAATTCGTGAATTCGTGGCCTTTATTTAATTATTTTGACTGGCAGCAAAAGTTCTTGTCCATTTTCTTTTGGAAAGGTTGGGTTAAGGTCTTATTGCCACGAATGCACGAATTACGGCACATAACAATTTCCACGATAGCCCTTATATCTTCACTGCAAAGCAAGAGTTCTTGCACCTCTCCTTTGGAGAGGGGATTGGGGTGAGGTCAGCTCACCTCTTTTGCATAAGTTTCATTTAAATCGCTGATAAATGTCAGCAGCTTATCCCGCCCCAACTTTTTGATAGCGCTTGTTACAAAATGCGCCGGTAAAAACTCCCATTCTTTGCGCATCGCGTTTAAGAATGCTTTTACATTGGCTGCTACCACACGCTGTGTTTCTCTATCGGCCTTGGTAAAAATCAACGCAAAGGGAATTTGCCATTCACCCAACTGATTTACAAAATCCAGATCGATTTTCTGTGGGGCATGGCGACTATCAAGCAGCACGAAAACATTCACCAGGTTTTCGCGCTTGCGTAAATAATTTTCTATCATCTGTTCCCATCTCCGGCGATCACGCTGACTCACTTTGGCAAAGCCATAGCCGGGTAAATCTACCAGGAACCAACTCTTATTGATGATGAAATGATTGATCAGTTGCGTTTTGCCCGGTGTACCGGAAGTCTTCGCCAGTTTTTGGTTATTACAAAGCATATTAATCACCGAACTCTTGCCTACATTACTGCGACCAATAAAAGCGTATTCCGCTTTATCCGGCGCAGGGCATTTTGTATAATCCGGACTACTGATAACATATTCTGCAGAAGTAATTTCCATAGCGCGAAGGTAAGTTTAAGCTGCTTAAAGTGTAACGCTCAGTAGTCCCGGAAACATACATATTTTGAATGAAATCTATCTGTTTCAATTATTTATTATTGAACGGTTATCCGCAAAACCTTAGACCTTAAACCTTACACTTTAAACCTTCTTATCTTTGCGCCTCATGAGCAATCCCCTTCCGCACGATAGCATTGTGCCATTCAAAGACTCTGATCAAACCAAAAAGCGGCAGGTGGCCAGGATGTTTGACCAGATTGCTTTCCGCTACGATTTTCTAAATCGCTTTCTCAGCGGAGGCATAGATATCCACTGGCGAAAAAAGGCGATTCGGGAATTACTTCCCATCAAACCTCAAAAATTGCTTGATGTGGCTACCGGAACTGCAGACGTGGCTATTATGTGTGCCAAATTTCTGAATCCGGAAACAATTGTTGGCATAGATATTTCAGAAGGGATGCTTCAATTGGGCAGGAAAAAGATAGCCAACCTGTTGTTAAATAAGCAGATAGCTCTTTACCAGGGGGATAGTGAGGCAATAAACTTTGCCACTGGTACGTTTGATGCCATTACCGTGGCCTTTGGCGTCCGCAATTTTGAAAACCTGCGGCAGGGGCTTACTGAAATGCTGCGGGTATTGCAGCCGGGTGGAAAACTGGTGGTACTGGAATTTTCCAAACCAAAGCAATCAGTGGTAAGAAGTTTGTATAATTTGTATATGCGGGTAATAACGCCCCGTATTGGAAAACTGGTCTCAAAAAACAGCGAAGCCTATCAATATTTAAATGATTCTGTACAAAAATTTCCCGAGGGAAATGATTTTTTAACCATAATGAATGATGTTGGATACACTGCTACCTATTTAAAAACACTTACAGGAGGAATATGTACCATTTATTGCGGTTCAAAA
>Ga0157378_10003040_pt1 | contig 14912 bp, 9 predicted proteins | sample M65metaG_FD_115309 | JGI IMG/M metagenome (GOLD analysis project Ga0157378, IMG submission 115309) | Miscanthus rhizosphere microbial communities from Kellogg Biological Station, Michigan, USA - M6-5 metaG | ecosystem: Host-associated > Plants > Roots > Rhizosphere > Soil | place: USA: Michigan...
CTGTCCGGCGCTTTGCACCACCGCCCGGCTCGGCGTGGATTCACCGCCCATGAACAGCGAGATGCCGACCACGCCCTCGTGACCGACCACGGCGATCTCGGCCGACGCGCCGTTCTCCATCACATACAGCAGTGAGACGATGGCCGTGGTCGGGAAGTACACATGGCTCAGCGTGCGCCCCGATTCGTACAGCACATGGCCCAGCGGCATCTCCACCGACTCCATCTGCGGCAGCCAACGTCGCAGGTCAGGCGGCGGAAGCGCGGCCAGCAGGCGGTTCAGCTGGTGGTCAGGCGCAAGGGCCATCGCCGCCTTTCCGTTGGCAAAACACGGGCTCCGTGCGCCGCGCGCACGAGCATTGCGCGCGAGACACACGCACGTCACAGCGAGCGTACATCGTTTGTGCGATGTCGAACATAGCGACGGGCGCGATGGTCACAAATTGGCCAGCAGCGTTCAGGCAGGCTTCAGCTGCAGGCGTGACAGGCCCCGCGTTGAAGCATCCCAAGATTGCTGCCCGGTCGGCTTCCGTTGGCGAGCACCGCTTGGCGCATCTCGGGCGCACGGGTGGCCACGTTGTCCGTGCGCTGCCGTACAGAAGACTTCATCGGCACTAGCCACACTTTGGGCCGTTCGCCGGGTAGTGGTCCCGTGCGCAGTCTGCCCGCATCGTCAGATTCACCGGAGGGCGCCGTGAACAACGAGGCACAGAAATTCAAGGGCCATTGGATTCGTTGCGTTGCGCGAGGTACCGGCGGCGCCTTCTGGGAATGTCTCGTGTACGTCTTTGTGTCACGGCCCGGAGACGGGGCCGAGTCGGAACCTGACGCATGCTTCCACACCCGGCTGCGCAACTTCGGATCGGAAGAAGGTGCGCTGCTGGCGGGCTTTGAACACGCGCATAGCCTCATTGAGGCTGCCGAACTGGGTACCCTGGCAGCGGGCACCCTGAGCGAGTCGTCCTGCTTGCAGCGCTCTGCGCTACAACCTGTAGGTCTGCTACCGCCTTAGGTGGCAGCATCATTCAGATTGGCAAAACCAAACTGGACGACCACAGGCGTAGCTGATGCTGTCAGCATCGCACCTATGTAGGTAGTGGCCGTTGACCCTCGGCGCTGATTACCGCCGGGCTGGATGCTCTGCTCGGGCGGATGCCGACGCCATGACCCGCGACGACTGGCTCAGCGACTTCGAAGATGAGATCGTCAAGCTGCGGCCGCATCTTTCAGGCAAGATGGCGCGCACGCTCGCGCTGCATTAGCCTTCACGAGGCTTCAACACTTTGCTTGGCGTCGGTAGCTGACGATGGCGAAGGGCAGCAATCGGCCAGTAGCGGACCGTGACCGGCTCGCGGTTGACAACAGCACAAGCTACATCCCAGTGGCCCTGGCTTCCGTAGCTGTTGCCGCGTGACCCAGTGCCAACGACGCCTCACCTAGGGGCATGTGGCTTGCTGACGCCGCCGAGCCGTTTCGGCCGTCATGGAGGTGCGCGCTATGGCCACCTACTGCATGCCTCGCGATCCGCTCAGTTCGTTCGTCGAGGGGGCTCGACGAGTTCTCTTGAGCGCTTGTACCGTGGCGCTCGTGTCATGTGGCGGTGGCCAAAGCGGGCCTGCCGCACCCGTAGACAGTGTCGGCCCGACGCCGGCGCCTATGCCGGCACCGGGCTCGCCCCCGGCACCGGCGCAACTGGTCGTTGGCACGGCGCAGTCGATCGACAGCGGCGCGAGCGGCAATCCCGTCAGCCTGCGCGTGGCGCGAAGCGCCAACGGTGACGGCTTCGCGGTCTGGAAGGCCGACAACGGCGGAATAGTTCCCAGCGGCGGGAGTGACCACGACCTCTGGGCCAACCGCTACAGCACGGCGACGGCCGCGTGGGGCAGCCCGATCAGGATCGTGGCGGGCAGCACCGAGATCGAGGAGTTCGATCTCGCGGTCGACGCCAGTGGCAACGCGGTGGTCGCATGGAACGAGATTTCGGATCCTTTGAACAAGGAGAGAGGCGTGGTGATGAGCGCGCGCTTCGACACCGGCGCCGGCGCGTGGGCCACGCCGGTGCCGCTGAACACCGCCGCCCGGTTCCCGCGCGTCGCCAGCGATGCCACGGGCGCCGTGCTCGCCGCGTACGTCGTTAGCATCTCCAGCCCTCCTCCAATTTCGCGTGTTCGCGGGCGCTTCTTCGACCCCGCCAGTGGCACCTGGCAGCCGGAAGCTGCGATCGAGCAGAACAACCGCGGCACAGGCGAAAGCTTCGACTTGGCGGCATTGCTGGACGGCAGCGGCAATGCGTTCGTCGCCTTCGGAATCAGCGACTTTTTTTCCAACGTGGCGAGCAACTATTACTCACGCAACACCGGGAGTTGGGGCCAGTTGCCGCTCCAAAGTGATCCCCTCGCGATTCTCGGCATAGTGCCTTTCGGCAACTTCGACGCCGTCGGCAACGTTCAGCTGGCTGCGTCCACCGACGGCGACTTCCTGCTGGCATGGGAGTCCCGGCGGGCGTCCATCGAGACCGAGATCTTCATCGCGCATTTCACGAGTCGCACTCGCACGTGGAATCCTTTTGCGGGCGCGCTGCCGCTGGTGCCGAAGGCCCCGCCGCAGCCGCAGCGCCCCGACGGGCTTCGCTACAACGGCGCGGTCCGGTTGCAGCGCATCGGCAGCGATGCCGCCGGCAACACGCTGGTGCTGTGGACCGAGGGGTTGACCGAGGGTAGCGGCGGCGCCGACACCGCGTTCGATCGGACGCGCACGGCGCTCAGGGCGTTCCGCGTGGACCAAGCCGGCGCCACCTGTAGCGCGGTGCAGGTGATCGACGGCGCCGTGGGCGGGGGCGCCGCGGGGGCCGATCTCGCCGTCGATCCGCAGGGCAACGCCATTGCGATCTGGCAGCAGTTCGAAAAGGACGTTTTCACCAACGATCCCGGCAACATCGCGATCAACCGCTTCGACGGCGCCACCGGCGCCTGGACAAGTGCGGTGCTCGCCGAGACGCAACCCGGCAACGCGATCAGTCCGAGCGCAAGCACACCGGTGGGTGGTCAAGCGCTGCTCGGGTGGATCCAGGAAGGGGGCGGCGCCAACCGCGTCAAGGTGCTGCTGCAACCACTGACCGACACGCCCGGTCGATAGCTGCACCACGCGGATCGTCGAGCGCGCCGTGATGGTGGACCGCACAGGCGCGGCGCTGAACAGCGATATGGAGGCTGCGATGTACGTGGCAAGCCAAACGATTCTGAGCCGCTTTAGCTGGGCTGCTCCAGCGGCCATGCTGCGTGCGGGCTGCGTTGCACTGTTTGTCTGCGTGAGCGGCTGCGGCGGAGGCGCCGGCGGCGCAGCGCCGCAGAGTTCTGTGCCGACGCCGGTACCCGCCCCTGCGCCGAACCCGACACCGGCGCCCATACCTGCTCCTGACACGGCATCTCCGCCTCCGGCGCCGCTGGTCGTTGGCACCGCGCAGTCGATAGACAGCGGCGCGAGCGGCACCCCGTTGAACCTGCGCGTGGCCCGCAGCGCCAACGGCGATGGCTTCGCGGTTTGGCGCTCCAACAACGGTACGATTGTTCCCGGCGGCGGGAGTCGTCACGATCTCTGGGGCAATCGCTACAGCGCGGTCATGGCCGCGTGGGGCAGCCCGATCAAACTCAGAGCGGGCGGCGCTGACAGAGTCATCCCCGACTTCGATCTCGCGGTCGACGACAGCGGCAACGCGACAGTCGCATGGACCGAGTTTTTCGAGAATCTTCCAGGCAGGGTGGTGATGAGCAAGCGCTTCGACACCGGCGCCGGCGCGTGGGGCGCGCCGGTACTGCTGAACGCCAACGGTGGCGGCGCGCGCCTCGCCTCCGATGCCAGCGGTGCCTTGCTCGCCGTGTACGATGTCGCCGTCGGCGTACCCAACATCGACCTCGTTGGGCGTGTTCGGGGCCGCTTCTTCGACCCGGTCAGTGGCAACTGGCAGCCGGAGGCGGCGATCGATCGAAACGTCGGCAGCAACGGGGGCCCGATTGCATCGCTGGACGGCAGCGGCAATGCGCTCACCGTCTTCAATGGATCGGGAGGTACGAGGAGCAACTATTACTCACTCAATGTCGGCATCTGGGGCCAGTTGGCCTCCGGTGAAACCGTTCCCGACATGGAGATTCCCGGCACCAGAGGGCTCCGCACCGACAGCCTCCAGCTGACCGCCTTGACCGTTGGCAACTTCCTGCTGGCATGGGACTACGACCCGGCACCGGCCTTCCATCCTGATGATCCTATCAACGAGATCCGCATCGCGCGTTTCACAAGTCACACCGGCACCTGGAGTCCGGCCCAGACGTTGGTGCCAGCCGGGCAGAACCCTCCAAACCTCAACCACCTTCAGCGCATGGGCAGCGATGCCGCTGGCAACGCGATGGTGTTGTTGACCCAGCTCGAAGGGGACCGCTTCGCGGTGCTCAAGGCGATCCGCCTGGACCATACCGGCGCCGCCTGTAGCGGGCTGGAGAAGATCGACCGCGCCATTGGCGGGGTCGCGGTGGAGGCCGATCTCGCCGTCGATCCGCAGGGAAATGCCATTGCGATCTGGCGGCAGTTCGAAGATCACAACCGTCCCGCCGAAGGGTCGCGCAGCAACATCGCGATCAACCGCTTCGACGCCGCCACTGGCACCTGGGCCAGCGCGGTGCTCGCCGAGACGGAACCCGGCAACGCGATCAGTCCGCGCGCAAGCGCCGGCGGCGGCGGCCAAGCGTTGCTTGGCTGGATCCAGGCCGAGGGAGGCGCCAACCGCGTCAAGGCGCTGCTGCAACCTCTGACCAACACGCTCGGTCAATAGCGCACCACGACGCGGATCGTCGAGGGCGGCGTGATGGTGGACCGCACGGACGCGGTTGCTGCGCGCTCGTCTGCGAAACCACCGGTCGAGTGACCGCTCGCGGCTTCCCGGTTGTGCATTCGGTACTGGCCGATCTGCGCCCGACACGGTCCGCTATCAGGCGAGGTTTGCCCACTTGTTCGGTCAGCGGCACCTCACGTGCTCCCGATCGCAGACGTTCAGCAGATAGATAGCAAATTGAGCGAGGCGATCAACGGCTGCGTCGATCGAGTTGCTCGGTCCCGGATTGCGAGGGGCTCAGCACATCGTGACGCAAGGCATCGCAGCAGAGTCCTAACGCGGCGGATGCTTGGCGGTAGGTTCAGAGCCTGCTAGCCCGGCCGCGATCGCAAATTACCTTCCCAGCGGCAGTTATCGCTCCAGCAGCGGTATCGATAGACCGGCGTGAACATGCTTATGACCCGATCGACCAATTGGCGCCGGATCCGATCCACAGAGCCTTTGCAGCGCGGGCATATGACTCCGCGGGCGCTGTACGTGTCCCCCTCGTGACGTTTACGCGCGGCAGGGGTCATACGGGTACGGGTCGTCATCCGCCTCTCGTACCCGGGTCGGTGATCTCTGTCTGTTGGCCAACGCACTCAACCTCTTGGCAGAGTCGGAAGCTGTCCTGCCGCTGGGCAGTTCAGGGCTAGTGATGCCGATGGATTGACTGCGGGGTTGACGCACTCAATAGCCGACTCTCACGACTGCGTGCCATCGACCCATAGGCGACTCAGGCGTCCGGCAAAGCAGACGCTGCTGCGCGTATTCTCAATACAGGTCGGTCCTCTTTGCGGCGCAGAGCCAAACTGGGAAGTGGCAGCAGCACCAGAGGCGCCAGTCCCGTTGCGACGACCAGTCGGCGACGAATCACTCGATCCCGCAATCGCTGCTGCTGCGCGCGGACAGTGGCAATGAGCCTCACACTGCGAGACCGCGTTCGCCGGCTGCATGCGCGTGATGCTGGGAAGGCACGCGCTAACGGCGCAGGCGCGAGCGAAGTCCAGCTCCGGTTAGCGGCGCGGCATGGCGCGGCGAACTATGACACTAACGAATCGAGACGACTGTTCGCGGCTGGCCGAAACCGGTAGTTGGCGGACGCGGTTCCATCCTGGTCGATGGGGTTGGTATCGAGTGATCCGCAGGTACGCCGTCGTGATGCCTGCCAGGGCGCCCGCACTGCCAACCCAGCCGCTATGACTCAGGGTCGCGGGGCCCGCGGGCGAGTTGCGGCGGGCAAAAGGGCACTTGCGGTCAATGCATTCGACCTGAACCTGCTCGAATGACATCGGCGAAGACGCGTCGTCCGATAAAGCGGCAACGCGGTGCGCAAGCCTTCGAAAAGGTCGAGCTTCGCCGCAATCGCAACCGCGTCCGCACACGGCTGGCACGTCGATGTCAATGCCCCGACGCCCCCGCTGCGCCAATGCCGGTCTCCGAGCGCACCTGCTGGTTGAGAAACCCTGCGCGGTCCTGCGCGGCGCGCCGGCTGCGGTCGAGCACCGAGAACAGCCAGATGCCGACGAAGCCGATCGTCATTGAAAACAGCGCCGGCGAGGCATAGGGGAAGAGCGCCGAGTCCTTGGGGTGGCCGAGCGTGGCTTCCCACACCGACGGCGAGACGATGGTCAGCAGCACCGACGAGGCCAGGCCGAGAAACCCGCCGATCACTGCACCGCGCGTGGTGCAGTCCTTCCACAGCACCGACATCAGCAGCACTGGAAAGTTGGCCGAAGCTGCGATCGCGAAAGCCAAGCTGACCATGAACGCGATGTTCTGTTTCTCAAAGGCGATGCCGAGTGCGACCGCCACGATACCGAGCGCCACAGTCGTCAGCCGGGATACGCGCAGTTCCATTGCGCCGTCCGCATGGCCCTTCTTGAAGACCGTCGCGTAGAGGTCGTGTGATACCGCGGAGGCACCCGACAGCGTGAGCCCCGCCACCACGGCGAGGATGGTGGCGAACGCCACCGCCGAGATGAAACCGAGGAAGATGTTGCCGCCCACCGCGTTGGCCAGGTGGATGGCCGCCATGTTGCCGCCGCCCAGCAGGCCTCCCTTGGCATCGAGGAACTGGGGATTCGTCAGCACGAAGGTGATCGCACCGAAGCCGATGATGAATGTGAGGATGTAGAAGTAGCCGATCCAGGTGGTGGCCCACAGGACCGACTTGCGCGCCTCCTTGGCATTGGGCACGGTGAAGAAGCGCATCAGGATGTGCGGCAGTCCAGCGGTGCCGAACATCAGTGCCATGCCGAAGCTGATGGCCGAGATCGGGTCCTTGATGAAGCCGCCAGGGCCCATGATCGCGAAGCCCTGCGCCGCCGCCTCGCCGGGCGCCTTGCCGGCGGCGCTGGCGATGCCCGTCTTGATCTCGACCGCCTTCGCGAACATGGCCTCGGTGCTGAAGCCGAAGCTGTAAAGGACCATGAACGCCATGAAGCTCGCTCCGGCCAACAGCAGACCGGCCTTGATGATCTGCACCCAGGTGGTGGCCGTCATGCCGCCGAACAGCACGTAGACCATCATCAGCGCGCCGACGATGACCACCGCGATCCAGTACTCCAGCCCGAACAGCAGCTTGATCAGCTGCCCCGCACCGACCATCTGCGCGATCAGGTAGAAAGCAACGACGACCAGGGTGCCGGAGGCCGCAAACACGCGCACCGGCGTCTGCTCGAAGCGGAAGGCCGCGACGTCGGCGAAGGTGAACTTGCCCAGGTTGCGCAGCCGCTCGGCAAGCAGGAAGGTCACGACCGGCCAGCCGACCAGAAAGCCGATCGAGTAGATCAGCCCATCGAAGCCGCCGACCATCACCGCCGCCGAGATGCCGAGGAACGAGGCTGCCGACATGTAGTCGCCGGCGATCGCCAAGCCGTTCTGGAAACCGGTGATGCCGCCGCCCGCGGTGTAGAAATCGGCCGCGCTCTTGGTCCTGGCTGCCGCCCACTTGGTGATGAACAGCGTGCCAACGACGAAGACCGCGAACATGCTGATCGCGGTCCAGTTGGTGGCCTGCTTCTCCGCCTGGCCGAGGTCGGCGCCCGCGGCCCATGCGGCGCCACCGACACCGAGCAATGCTGCCAAGCTCAGTAGCGGGCACACGATGTCGCAGCGACCCCTCATTTCAGCGCTCCCTTGACGATCTGTTCGGTCAATGCATCGAATTCGCTGTTGGCGCGCCGCACATACAGGCCGGTGATGACGATCGTGAAGACGATGACGCCCAGTCCGATCGGCATGCCGATCGTGGTGACGCCTTCGCCCAGTCTGGTCGCGAGGAACGGCTTGTTGAACGCCACCAGTAGGATGAATCCGTAGTAGACGACCAGCATCGCCAGGGTGAGCCACCAGCCGAAGGCCCAGCGTTTGGCTCTCAGCTCCTGATACTTCGGGTTGTTCAAAATGCGGGTGGTCAGGTCGGTGTCCATGGTTCTGTCCTCAGTTCTTTTCGGCGAGCTGCGCCAGGATGGCCGGGTTCTCCAGCGTCGAAACGTCTTGCTGGATGGCCTCGCCCTTGGCGATCGAGCGCAACAGCCTGCGCATGATCTTGCCGCTGCGGGTCTTGGGCAGGTTGTCGCCGAAGCGGATGTCCTTGGGCTTCGCGATCGGGCCGATTTCCTTGCCGACCCAGTTGCGCAATTCGTTGGCCAGTTTTTTCGCCTCGTCGCCAGTTGGTCGGCTGCGTTTGAGCACGACGAACGCGCACACTGCTTCGCCGGTGGTCTCGTCCGGGCGGCCAACCACTGCGGCCTCGGCCACCAGCGCGGTGTGGCTCACGAGTGCCGACTCGATCTCCATCGTGCCCATGCGGTGCCCACTGACGTTGAGCACGTCGTCGATGCGGCCGGTGATCGTGAAGTAGCCAGTGTCCTTGTCGCGGATCGCCCCATCGCCGGCGAGGTAGTAGCCGCGCAACTCGGGCGGGTAGTAGCTTGACTTGAAACGCTCGGGCTCGCCCCAGATCGTGCGGATCATGCTCGGCCACGGTTTCTTGATGACCAGGATGCCGCCTTGCCCATGGGGTACGTCGTTGCCGGTCTCGTCGACGACCGCCGCAACGATGCCCGGGAACGGCAGCGTGCACGACCCCGGCACGAGCGGTGTGGCACCGGGTAGCGGCGTGATCACGTGGCCACCGGTCTCGGTCTGCCAGAAGGTATCGACGATCGGACAGCGACCACCGCCGACGTTGCGGTGGTACCACTCCCATGCTGCCGGGTTGATCGGTTCGCCGACCGAGCCAAGGATGCGCAGGCTGCTCAGGTCGTAGTTCTTCGGGTGTGCCGCGGGGTTGCTCTCGGCCGCCTTGATCAGCGAGCGAATTGCGGTCGGTGCCGTGTAGAACACGCTGACCTTGTGGTCCTGGATCATCTTCCAGAAGCGGCCGGCATCGGGCCAGGTCGGGATGCCTTCGAACACCACCTCCGTAGCACCCATCGCGAGCGGACCGTAGGCGATGTAGGTGTGGCCGGTGACCCAGCCGATGTCCGCCGTACACCAGAATACATCGTCGGGCTTGAGGTCGAACGTCCAGTGCGTCGTCAGCGCGGCGTGCAGCAAGTAGCCGCCGGTCGAATGCTGAACGCCCTTGGGCTTGCCGGTCGAGCCGCTGGTGTAGAGCAGGAAGAGCGGATGCTCGGCGCCCACCCACTCGGGCTCGCAGCGGTCGCTGTGACCTTGCATTTCCTCCTGGAGCCAACGGTCGCGCGCGGCGTTCCAGGCGATCTTGCCGCCGGTGCGCCGGTAGACGAGGACGTCCTTCACCGAGCCGCAACCGCCGAGCGCGATGGCTTCGTCGACGATGCTCTTCAGCGGCAGATTCTTGCCGCCGCGCACCTGCTCGTCGGCCGTGATCACCATCACTGCGCCGGCGCCCTCGATGCGATCGCGCAGGGACTGCGCGGAGAAGCCACCGAACACCACCGAGTGGGTGGCACCGACGCGCGCGCAGGCCTGCATCGCGACCACCGCCTCGATGCTCATCGGCATGTAAAGGACGACGCGGTCACCGCGCCGAACACCGCGCGCCTTCAGTGCGTTGGCCAGCCGGCAGGTGCGTGCCAGCAGTTCGCGATAGCTGACGCGACTCACAGCGCCATCGTCGGCCTCGAAGATGATGGCGATCTTGTCACCGAGACCGCGCTCGACGTTGCGGTCCAGGCAGTTGTACGAGGCGTTCAGCGTACCGTCTTCAAACCATGTGAAGAACGGGGCGTTGCTCTCGTCCAGGCCTTTCGTGAACGGCGTCTTCCAACTGATGAACTCGCGCGCCAGGCGCGACCAGAAGGCACTGTGGTTGGCGCTGGCCTCTGCCACCAGCCTGTCGTATGCCGCCATGCCGGAGACAAAGGCGCCATCCACTGCCGATTGCGGCGGGGCATAGAGTCGTGCTTCGCTCACGCTGGTCTTCCTTCGTGCGTCCTGATTGGGTTCTAAGCTTGGCCGATCAGGCTGCCGCCGAAGTTGATCTGCGTCATAGAAAGGCTGCCCGGGCCGTCGAGGCGCGCGTCTTCGCGCTCGTGCGGTCGCGGACACTGGGCTACGCTTCGACCTTCGATTGAGGATGCCCTGCAGTGTCCGCGTCGAGCGCAGAACGGCGCCGATGCGGCGTCAAGCCATGCCCAACGCATTCGACTTCTCGGCCTCGCCGTTCGATTGCCTCGACGCGGAGGAACAGCGCGTGGTCCGCGACCACGTCGACATCGCTTACTTTCGCGCCGACGAGACGATCCTGGACAGCGGCGCCGAAACCTCGCATCTGTTCGTCATCATCAAGGGCCATGTGTCGCAGTTCGACGGCGACGAACTCGTCACCACCTATGGGCCCAACGATTCCTTCGACGGGCGCTCGTTGGTGGCCGGCCGTGCGAGCAGCCGCTTCACGGCGGCCGAGGAGGTGGTGGCCTACCAGCTGGCCAAGGCAGCCGTCAACGAGCTGATTTCGCGCAATGCCACCTTCGGCGCGCTGCTGTTCTCGGACCTGTCCAACAAGCTCGGCGCCTTGGCACAGCACCACAGCCAGCGCGAGATGCAGGCGCTCACGATGTCGCGCGTCGGCGAGGCTTTCCTGCGCCCGGCGCACGTCGTCGATGCCGGCACCGGCATCGTGGGCGTCGCCGCCGTGATGCAGGCGCAGCACACCAGCAGCGTGCTGGTGCGAGACGGCGATCGGCTCGGCATCTTCACCAACACCGGCTTGCAGCGTGCCATCGTCGACGGCCGGCCGCTGGCCACGCTGCCAGTGCGCGAGCTGGCGACCTTCGCCCTCGTGACGATCGCGCCCGACGCACCGCTGTTCGATGCGCTCGCGCTGATGATCCAACACCAAGTGCACCGGCTCGTGGTCGCCGAGGGCGACCGCGTCATCGGGCTGCTCGAGCAGCTCGATCTGCTGAGCTTCCTGTCGAACCACTCCTACGTGATCGCGGTGCAGATCGCCCAGGCGCAGGACCTTGATGCGCTGCAGGCCGCGGCGGGCCGGATCACCCGCTTCGTCGCGCTGCTGTACCGCGGTGGTACCAAGGTCGCCCAGATCGGCAAGGTGGTGCAGGCGCTGAACGCGAAGCTCTTCGAGCGCGCCTGGCAGTTGATCGCCCCGCCGGCACTGCAAACCGACAGTTGCCTGTTCGTGATGGGCAGCGAGGGGCGCGGCGAGCAGCTGCTCAAGACCGACCAGGACAACGGGCTGATCCTGCGCGACGACGCGGCCATCAGCGCCGAGCAGGTCGAGCTGGCGTGCCGGCGTTTCTCCCAGGCGTTGCGCGACTTCGGCTACCCGGACTGCCCGGGCGGCATCATGGTCAGCAATCCGGCCTGGCGACGCAGCGCGAGCGACTTTGCGGCTGTCGTGCGTCAGTGGCTGCTGCAGCCCGACCCGGAGGGCCTGATGGCGCTGGCGATCTTCATCGATGCCCGCGCGGTCGCGGGTGACGCCCGGCTGCTGGCCGGCGTGCGCGCCGAGGTCGATCGCCTCGTGACCGCCGACGACGCGCTGCTGGCCCGATTTGCCGCGGCGATCGACGCGTTCCCCGAGGTGTCCACCGGCTGGTGGAACCGGCTGCTGTCGATCGGCGAGCAGGACACGCTCGACCTGAAGAAAGCAGGCATCTTCCCCACCGTGCACGGCGCGCGCAGCCTCGCGCTGCGGGAGCACCTGCAGGCGACCAACACGGTAGACCGACTCGACGCGCTGGTCGCTGCCGGCCGCTTGCCGGCCGACTTCGCGACCGACCTCGCCGATGGCCTGCACTTCCTGATGGCGTTGAAGCTGAAGGCCGGCCTGGCCGAAATCGACACCGGGCGTGCCGTGACCGGCGGCGTGCCGACCGCACGCCTGAGCAGCCTCGAGCGCGACCTGCTGAAGGATGCGCTGGCAGCGGTGCGGCGCTTCAAGACCCTGGTGCGACACCAGTTCCACCTGGAGGTGTGACGGGCATGCGCTGGCGGTGGTTCGATCCCTTGCGCCGCGGCTGGCTGCTCTACCACCTGACGGATCCGCACTTTGCGTTCATGTACGACCCGCCGCCGGCCGGCGAATGGGTCGCGCTGGATTGCGAAACCACCGGCCTTGACGTGCGCCGCGACAAGATCATCTCGATCGGCGCCGTGCGCATTGTCGGCAACCGCCTGCTGACGAGCCAGCGCCTGGAATTGCTCGTGCGACCCGAACGCGCACTCAAGGCCAACAGCGTGCGGGTGCACCGCCTGCGCGAGCAGGACGTCGCGCAGGGCATCGATCCCGAGCAGGCGATGCGTCGCCTGCTGGACTTCATCGGCAGCCGCCCGCTGGTGGGCTACTACCTCGAGTTCGATGTGGCGATGCTCAACCGCGAGATCTGGCGGCTGCTGGGCGTGCACCTGCCGCAGCCGAAGATCGAGGTCTCGTCGATGTACTACGACTTCAAGAACCGCCAGCTGCCGCCGCACCAGCGTGGCGGCACGATCGATCTTCGGTTTGCGACGATGATGAACGACCTGGCGCTGCCGCTGCGCGACGCCCACGACGCGCTCAGCGACGCGGTGATGGCGGGGCTGGCGTTCCTGAAGCTGCGGCGCTTGCTGGGGAGCCTGAACTAAAGGCCGTCCGCGATGCCTGGGACAAGCGCGGTGATAGCAGGGGTGCCCGAGGCGCCGCTGTTTCCGACCCTGGTTGCGCGTCGTTGATGCCGCGAGGTAGGAATCTACGTCGGGCATTCCAAACTGCCCACTCTGCTCCGAGTCTTGCCTCGCACGCACAATCAACCGTGCGACAGCGACAAAGTCATTGATCCCGGAGACCGCGATGTCTGATTCTCTGACGCCCGACGTATTGCGGAAGATGGATGCGTATTGGCGTGCGGCGAACTACCTTTCGGTCGGGCAGATTTACCTGCAAGACAACCCGCTGCTCGAGTCCCCGCTCGCGCTCGAACACGTCAAGCCGCGCCTGTTGGGGCATTGGGGTACCACACCCGGCCTGAACCTCATCTATGTCCACCTGAATCGGCTGATCAACGAGAACCATCTCAACATGATGTACGTCATTGGGCCCGGTCATGGCGGCCCAGGGCTGGTGGCGCAGACCTACCTGGAAGGTTCGTACACCGAGCGCTATCCGGCGATCGAGCGCAATCGCAGTGGGCTGCGACGTCTCTTTCGCCAGTTCTCATGGCCCCACGGAATCCCCAGTCACGTGTCACCGGAGGTTCCGGGATCCATCCATGAAGGCGGCGAACTCGGCTACTCATTGGCCCATGCGTATGGCGCAGCCTTCGACAACCCCGACTTGATCGTCGCCTGCATCATCGGCGATGGCGAAGCAGAAACGGGTGCGCTGGCCACAAGCTGGCACTCCAACAAATTTCTGAACCCTGTGCGCGACGGCGCGGTTCTCCCGATCCTTCACCTCAATGGGTTCAAGATCGCCAACCCAACGGTGTTGGCGCGCGTCAGCCGCCAGGAGCTGACCGACTTGCTGCGCGGCTACGGCCACGACCCGCATTACGTCGAGGGCAACGACCCTGAAGCGGTGCACCAATCGCTTGCCGCCACGCTCGATGCGGTCCTGGCGCAGATCCGTCAGATTCAGAGCGTGGCGCGATCCTCAAAGAAGACGCAGATCCCAGAGCGCCCGCGCTGGCCGATGATCGTCCTTTGCACGCCCAAGGGCTGGACCGGCCCGAAGTTCGTCGACGACAAACCGGTCGAAGGCACTTGGCGCTCCCATCAAGTGCCAATCGCAGAATTCAAGACGCCCGGGCACTTGCAACAACTTGAAGACTGGCTCAAGAGCTACCGGCCGCAGGAACTGTTCGATGACAGAGGCCAGTTTGTCGAAGAGCTGGCGGCATTGGCGCCAACCGGCCAACGCCGCATGGGCTCCAACCCGCACGCCAATGGCGGGATGTTGTTGCAACCGCTGGCGATGCCTGAGTTCCAAGACTACGCGGTGGTGGTGCCCAATCCCGGCAGTGTCGAAGCGGAGGCGACTCGCGTGCTGGGCAAGTTCCTGCGCGACGTGATGCGGCTCAATCTCGCGAGCAGCAACTTTCGAATCTTTGGCCCAGACGAAACCGCTTCCAACCGCCTGGAAGCCGTCTTCGAGGTCTCCGACAAGCAGTGGATGGCCGACGTGGTAGAGGGCGACAACCATCTCAGCGCCGACGGCCGGGTGATGGAGGTGCTGAGCGAGCACCTGTGCGAAGGCTGGCTGGAGGGCTACCTGCTCACTGGACGTCATGGCCTGTTCTCCTGCTACGAGGCCTTCATCCACATCATCGATTCGATGCTCAACCAGCACGCCAAATGGCTGAAGGTCTGCAACCAGATTCCCTGGCGCGAGCCGATCGCCTCCCTGAACTACCTGCTCACCTCTCATGTCTGGCGACAGGACCACAATGGTTTTTCCCATCAGGATCCGGGTTTCATCGATCACGTCGCCAACAAGAAGGCGGATGTGGTCCGAATCTATCTGCCCCCGGATGCCAACTGCCTGCTGTCGGTTGCGGATCACTGTTTGCGCAGCCGCAACTACGTCAACCTGATCATTGCCGGCAAACAGCCCTCGC
>Ga0157378_10003042_pt1 | contig 14909 bp, 16 predicted proteins | sample M65metaG_FD_115309 | JGI IMG/M metagenome (GOLD analysis project Ga0157378, IMG submission 115309) | Miscanthus rhizosphere microbial communities from Kellogg Biological Station, Michigan, USA - M6-5 metaG | ecosystem: Host-associated > Plants > Roots > Rhizosphere > Soil | place: USA: Michigan...
AACGTGTCCATCAACCAATTGGTGCCATGCTCGCGGCTGCCGGCATCGTCATAGCCGTCCAGGTAATCGCCATATTCCGTCAGCACCAGTTTGGTGCCGCCGGTTTCCGGGACGATCTCGACCGCCGCCTGGGAGACCGAAATCTTGGTGCCATTGAGATGCATGACATAGCTGTAGATGATGCGTCCCGCTTCGGTTGCCGTGGGCGCGACGATGTCGCGATAGACACAATCGAAGGTGGTCACCTTGCCGTCGGCATGCTTGCCGCTGAGGGTCTCCCGCCCGCCTTCGCGGAAATCGAAGCTCTTGTCATACAGTCGGCAGCCTGGCGGGCCGGCGAACCACTTGGCCTTGGCGTCTTGCTTGGCAAAGGCATCGAACACGCGGGTGGGCGCGTGATTCCAGTGGCGGATGATCGTGAAGCTGCCATGGGTAATGGAACGCGGCATCAACCTTGGTCCTCCGGTTTGGTTTGATCGAGATAGGCTCCCAGCCGGTCCAGGCTGCGCTCCCACATTTGCCGGCGCTCGCCGACCCACTGCTCCGCCTGGCTTAAAACCCGGGCGTCGATGCGACAGGTCCTGACCCGGCCGAGCTTCCGGCTGGTCACCAGGCCGGACTCTTCCAGCACTTTCAGGTGAAGCATGGCCGCCGGCAGCGACATGGGCAGCGGTTTTGCCAGTTCGCTGACCGTGGCCGGTCCCTGGACCAACCGCTCCACCATGGCCCGGCGGGCGGGATCGGCCAGGGCGGCAAATGCTTTGTCGAGCTGATAGTTAAGCATGTGCTTAATTAATCGGGCAACCCCCAATAGTCAAGCACTTGCTTAAGTTATTTTCCGAAAGGGAGCCTTGCTCTCAGCGCGTTACACCCCCAATTCGCCTTTGCGGTATAACCGCGGCCCGCACAGGAGGACGCCATGTCCGTCCAGACCCAGCTCAAGCGCATCACGGTTCCTGAGATCCGCGCCCACAAGGGCGCCGCACCGATCGTGTGCCTCACCTGCTATCACGCCCACACCGCGCGGCTGCTGGACAATTACGTCGACCTGCTGCTGGTGGGCGACAGCCTGGGCATGGTGATGCATGGCCTGGAGACCACGCTGGGCGTGACCTTGGACATGATGATCACGCACGCCAAGGCCGTGATGCGCGGTTCCAAGCGCGCGCTGGTGGTGGTGGACATGCCGTTCGGAACCTATGAGGAAAGCCCTGCCATCGCCTTCCGCAATGCCGCGCGCATATTGCAGGAAACCGGCGCCACCGCGGTGAAACTGGAAGGCGGCACGCGCATGGCGGAAACCATCCATTACCTGACACAGCGCGGTGTTCCGGTAGTCGGCCATATCGGCCTCACGCCGCAAATGGTGCATGTCAAAGGTGGCTTTCGCACCACCGGACGCGACGAAAGCGAGTGGCCGGCGATCATCGCCGACGCCAATGCGGTGGCGGATGCGGGCGCCTTTGCCGTGGTGCTGGAAGGTATGGCCGAACCGCTGGCCGCGCATATCACCCGCGAGATCACGATTCCCACCATCGGGATCGGCGCCAGCCCCGAATGCGACGGTCAGGTGCTGGTGCTCGAGGACATGCTGGGCTTGAACCCCAATCCGCCCAAATTCGTGCGCCAGTATGCCCAGCTGGGGCCGGCCATCGAAGCGGCAGTCCAGGACTATGCCAGGGACGTGCGCGAGCGCCGTTTCCCGGGGGTTGAGAATGTCTACCCCATGAAAAAGGCTCAATAGGCCCAATTGGGGCCGCTTTTTAGGGCCATTTCTTACCCAACAGCGCATTGCGCCGAGCCGGCGCGCGGGCTAATTAACGCGGCCCCTCAAGGGCTTCGGGCCATGGCCCGGAAAGCCGGCTGCCCAAGGGCGCGCAAGCTTGAGGCCAATGCAAAGGAACGTCGTCCTGTGAGTGATATTTTCCGCGAAGTCGAGGAAGACGTTCGCCGCGAACGGTTCGCGAAGCTTTGGAAGGCCTATGGCAACTACGCCATCGTCGGCGTGGTGTTGCTGTTCGCCGGCATCGCCGGCTGGCAATTTTGGGAACGTCGCGAACTGCAGGAGCAGCAGAAGGTTGCCGACGCCTTCATCGCCGCCCAGCGCATCACCAATCCCCAGGCCGCGGCCAGCGCCTTCGCCGACCTGGCCAAGGGAGCACCCAAAGGCTATGCCCAGGTGGCGCGCCTGTCCCAGGCCGGTGCCATGTTCGCGTCGGGCCAGCGCGGCGACGCGATCGACCTCTACAAGCAGATCGCAAAGGACGATAGCGGCGTGATCGGCGCGGTGGCGCGGCTGCGCGCCGGCTGGGCAATGGCCGATTCCGCCTCGCGCAAGGAGTTGGCGGATTTGCTCAAGCCCTTGGACCAGCCGGGCAATGCCTGGCGTCCGAATGCCCGCGAAGTGCTGGCCTATGCCGATTATCGCGCCATGGATTCCAAGTCGGCGCTGGCAAAATATTCCGAACTGGCGGTGGATCCGGAAAGCCCGCAAGGCTTGCGGAGCCGGGCCCAGGCGATGACGACGTTCCTCAAAAATGGCGGCGCGGTCAATTACGGCAGCGTACCCGCCGAGGCGGCGCCCCAACCGCCCCAAGCCGGCGCGGCGCCCGATGCGCCACCAAATGCCCCGGCAGAAGCGCCCGCCAAGCCCGCGGCTCCGGCGGCGAAATAGATGAAATCCCGAAGCCGTAGCCTTTGCCTGGTGCTGGCCGCCGCGTCGCTGCTGCTGTGCGGCTGCTCGGTGTTGGATGAAGTTGGCGGCTGGTTTTCCACCAACGGCAAGAAATCCAACCTGCGCGGTGTGCGCATTCCCGTGATGTCGCTGGATTCCGACCTCAAGCCCGATCCCACTGTGGCCAGCACACCCATTCAATTGCCGCCGCCCTTCACCAATCCCGAATGGCCGCAGCCGGGCGGCTACGCTTCGAACGCCATGTACCACCTTGCCGCGCCGGGGCGGCTGCGCGAGATCTGGAGCCAGGATGCCGGCAAGGGCAATGACGTCGACTCCCACCTCACCTCGCCGCCAGTGGTCGGCGGAGGGCTGATTTACGCGCTGGACTCGGAAGCCCATATCTATGTCTTCCGCGCCGGCGACGGACGTCCGGTCTGGAACCGCAGGCTGGCGCCCAAAAACGGCACCGACTGGCCCACGCTTTGGGGCCTGCTGGGCAAGAAAAACACCGTGCAGCCGCCACAGGGAATGGGCGGTGGCGTGGCCTATGACAATGGCAGGATCTTCGTCACCAGCGGCTTCGGCGTGCTGCGCTGCCTGGACGCGCGAACCGGGCGCGATATCTGGCAAAAAGATTTGGGAATGCCGATCATCAATGCCCCGGTGGTGAATGGCGGGCGCATTTTCGTATCCACCCATGACAATCATTTCTACGCCTTTGCCGAGACGGACGGCCGCCAGCTTTGGGAGAACCAGGGCATTACCGAATCCCAGGGCATGCTGGCATCCACCAATGCCGCGGTATCGGGCGAAACGGTGATCGTGCCCTACACATCGGGCGAACTTTTTGCCTTGCGGGTCCAAAACGGCCAGGTGGGTTGGAGCGACGTGCTGTCGCGCACCGGGCGCGTGACGGCGCTTTCCCAGCTGGACGACATTGCCGGCCGGCCAGTGATCGACCGAGGCGTGGTCTATGCCGTGAGCCAGTCCGGCCTGATGGCCGCCTTCAGCATCAACACAGGCGAGCGCCTGTGGACGCGCGACGTTGGCGGCATCCAGACTCCTTGGGCAGCTGGAGAGTTTGTCTATGTGCTGGACAACAATGCCCGCCTGATCTGCCTGACCCGCAAGGAAGGCCGCGTGCGCTGGATCCACCAGCTGCCGCAATACGAACATCCGGACCAGAAGACCGATCCCATCATCTGGGCGGGACCGGTCTTGGTGTCCGACAAGCTGATCGCGGTGTCCTCCGACGGCTATGCCGAGGCGATCTCGCCTTACACCGGCAAGCTCACCGGCCGGGTGGAAATTCCGGACGGCACCACCATCGCACCGGTGGTGGCCAATGGCATTATGTACCTGTACACCTCCGACGCCGAACTTGTGGCTCTCCGGTAATGCACCATGCCGCTCACTCTCGCGATTGTCGGCCGTCCCAATGTTGGGAAATCCCGTCTCTTTAACAGAATGGCGGGCCGCGCCGCCGCCATCGTGCATGACACGCCCGGTGTCACGCGCGACCGCCAGTCATTGGACGCGGAATTCGCGGGCCTGGCGCTGACACTGGTCGATACCGCCGGTTTCGAAGATGCGGCCAGCGGCAGCATCGCCCACCGCATGACCAAGCAGACCCTGACCGCCATCGCCGACGCCGAAGCGCTGCTGTTCGTGATCGATGCCCGCGACGGCGTGACCGCGGGAGACCAGATCATCGCCCAGGCCCTGCGCAAGTCGGGCAAGCCGGTCATCCTGGCCGCCAACAAATGCGAAGGCCGTATCGCGCCGCCTCCGGAGAGCTATGGCTGGGGCTTTGGCGAACCGCTTGCCATCTCCGCCGAACACAATCTGGGCATGGAGGGACTGGCGGATGCCTTGCAACTGCTCGCCGGGCCGTCCGCGGCGGAAGAGATGGATGTCGAGCCGGACGACATGGAATTCACCGAGGATGACGAGCCGGAAGAAGAGGTCGTCGTCAATTATCTCGACCGGCCGCTGCGGCTGGCGTTGGTGGGACGGCCCAATGTCGGCAAGTCCTCGCTGTTCAACCAATTGCTGGGCGAGGAGCGCGCCTTGACCGGCCCCGAAGCGGGACTGACGCGCGATGCCGTCACGGCGCCCTGGAAAGCCGGCACGCGTGACGTGTTGCTGCACGACACGGCGGGCCTGCGCAAAAAGGCGCGGATGGCGGGCGAACCCCTGGAAGAAATGTCGGTGGCCTCCACCTTGGACGCCATCCGCTTCGCCGATTGCGTGGTGGTGATGATCGATGCCACCGCGCCCTTCGAGAAGCAGGACCTGACGATCGCCGACCTGATCGCGCGCGAGGGCCGCGCCATCGTCTTCGCCGTCAACAAATGGGACCTGCTGGAGAACAAGGCGGGGGCGATCTCGCGGATGCGCGAAAGGCTGGACCGGCTGCTGCCGCAAGTGGCGGGCGCGCCGCTGATCGCCACTTCGGCGCGCACCGGCGAAGGCATCGAGCGGCTGGAAACCGCCATCGCCGAGGCCGACAAGGCCTGGAACACCCGAATTTCCACCGCCACCTTGAACCGTTTCCTGGGCGAAGCCCTGCAGCGCCATGCCACGCCCGCCATCAGCGGGCGCAGGGTGCGCATCCGCTACATGACCCAGCGCAAGGCCCGGCCGCCCAGCTTCACCCTGTTCGGCAACCAGCTCGACTCATTGCCCGAAGCCTATTTGCGTTATCTGCAGAATGGCCTGCGCGAGGGGTTCGGTTTGAAAGGCACGCCGCTGCGGTTTTCGGTCCGCAATTCGAAGAATCCGTATGCGGGCAAAAAATAACTGTCATCCCCGGCGAGCATCGCGCAACAGCGCGATGCGAGGGAAGGGGACCCAGGAGCTTAGATCAGCCCCGGTGCAAGATCATTCCAGCCTGAATTGCTTTTCTCGATCAGCCGTATTTTCCAGGCTCGATTCCAACCCTTGATCTGCTTTTCCCGAGCAATTGCATCGTTTATGTCATCAAAAACCTCGTACCAAACGAGGATGTCCACGCCGTACCGCTTGGTAAATCCAGGCACAATCTTGTCTCGGTGCTCACCCGCTCGCCGTGCGAGATTGTTCGTTACACCGACGTAAAGTGTGCCATTTCGTTTGCTAGCGAGCATATAAACGAAATAGCTCACTTGTTCAGATACCTGGGTCCCCTTCCCCTCGCGCGCCATTGGCGCGCTCGGCCGGGGATGACACTTATTTTTGAAAACTGATAATCGTCTCGTTCCGCTCATACCCCGGCGACAGCATCTCCACGACGCGTGGTGTGATGTCTTCCGGCGCCGGCAACAGGGACGGATCCTCGCCCGGCATGGCTTTCCTGCGCATCGCGGTGCGCATCGGTCCCGGGTTGAGCAGGTTGACCTTGATCTTGCTGGTCTCGCATTCGGCCGCATAGGTCAGCGCCAGGCTTTCCAGCGCGGCCTTGCTCACCGCATAGGCCCCCCAAAAAGGCGTGTGCTTGCGCGCCGCGCCGCTGGTGACGAACAGTACCCGGCCGGCCTCGGATTGGCGCAACACCGGGTCGAGCGAACGGATCAGCCGCCAATTGGCGGTGACATTGACCTCCATCACCTCCTGGAATGTCTTGGGCTCCAGATGCGCCAGGGGCGTCAATTGCCCCAGCACCCCGGCATTGCCGAGAAAAGCATCCAACCGGCCCCAGCGCTCGTAGATGGAGGCGCCCAGCCGGTCGATGGCATCGCTGTCGCGCAGGTTCATCGGCACCAGGGTGGCGGTGCCGCCGATCTTTTGGATCTCGTCATCGGCGTCTTCCAGCCCGCCCACCGTGCGCGCAACCAGGATGACATGGGCGCCTGCCTGGGCCAGCGCCAGCGCGGCGGCGCGGCCAATGCCGCGCGACGCACCCGTGACAAGCGCGATGCGCCCTTCCATTGTCCTTGTCATGAAGCGTTCCTAGGCGACGTCCGCCAGAAGCGACAATTGCCGCGTGCCGCCGCTGATATCGGTGAGCGCGATGGGATAGTCGCCGGTGAAACAGGCGTCGCAGAAGGCCGGCGCCTGCGCCACGCGCCCGGCCTCGCCCATGGCACGATACAGGCCGTTCATGGAGATGAAGGCCAGGCTGTCGGCGCCGATGAAGCGGCGCATCTGCTCCACATCCATCTTATGGGCCAACAGATCGTCGGTGTTGGGCGTATCCACGCCATAGAAGCAGCTATGCGTGGTGGGCGGCGAGGAGACGCGGAAATGCACTTCGGCGGCGCCGGCGTCGCGCACCATGGCCACGATCTTTTTGGAAGTGGTGCCGCGCACGATGGAATCGTCCACCAGGATCACGCGCTGGCCCTTGAGCTTGGCGCGGTTGGGATTGTGCTTGAGCCGCACGCCCAAGTGACGGATGGAATCCGACGGCTCGATGAAAGTGCGCCCGACATAATGGTTGCGGATGATGCCCAGTTCGAAGGGAATCTTGGCGGCATTGGCAAAGCCCAGCGCCGCCGGCACGCCGCTATCGGGCACCGGGATGACCATATCGGCCGCAACCGGCGCCTCTTGCGCCAACACCGCGCCGATATTCTTGCGCGCTTCATAGACATTGCGCCCTTCGAGCGTGGAGTCCGGCCGGGCGAAATAGATGTATTCGAAGACGCAAAAACGGTGCGGCTGCGTCTTGAACGGGAAGTGGCTGCGCAGGCCGTCCTTATCGACCACCACCATCTCGCCCGGCTTGATGTCGCGCACATATTCGGCGCCGATAATGTCCAGGGCGCAGGTCTCGGAAGCGAAGATCACCGATCCATCCAACGTTCCCATCACCAGCGGGCGCACACCATTGGGGTCGCGCACCCCGATCAATTTCTTGGAGGTGAGCGCCACCAGCGAATAGGCGCCCTGCACCTGGCACAGGGCATCGATCAGCTTGTCGACGATGCGGGTCTTGGAGCTGCGCGCCGCCAGATGGACGATAGTCTCGGTGTCCGAGGTCGACTGGAATATGGCGCCCTGCCCCACCAGTTCCTGGCGCAGAGTATGGGCATTGGTGAGATTGCCGTTATGGCCAATGGCCAGACCGCCGCCCGCCAGGTCGGCGAAAATAGGCTGGATGTTGCTGGCGCGGCTGCCGCCGGCGGTGGAATAGCGGTTGTGGCCGATGGCAAAGCGGCCCTTGAGGTTGCGGGCGGCGTTGGAATTGCGCCCGAAGGCATCGCCCACCAGACCGGGATGGCGCTCCGCGATGAAATGGCCACTGTCGTAAGTGACGATGCCCGCCGCTTCCTGGCCGCGATGCTGCAGCGAGTGCAGCCCCAGCACCGCCAGTGCGCCGGCATCGGCGTGGTCGAAAACGCCGAACACGCCGCACTCCTCATGCAGCGTGTCCCCATTCAAATCCCAAATTTGGTCGTCTTGGCCGGTCATTGCCTTCCGCCGGGATTTCCGCCGGTTTGTACGAGCTTGTCTAGCGCCTGGCGGTCGGTGGCGCCATAGGATTTCGGCGCCGCGGCTGCGCTCTTCTGCTGCACCGGTTTGGCATTTGGCGCGTTTTTTGGCCCCTTTTCCGCCTTGCGGATCAGCTCTGCCATAGGGTCATGCCTAATATCCTGTTTCACGGGTGCGCTGGCAGGCTGGTTCCGCGCCTGTCCGCTTGGCTCCGTTTGGGGTGGCGCCTGACGGATTTCTTCATGCTGGGGGACATAGGCGTAATCATGCGGCCGGTTGGGAACCACCGTCAGCAGCACATCGGCGGTGTCCTGCACGATCGGCAGAAGCTTGGCCTCGGTGATCCAACGGGGATGCTCGCGAATGGGAACGAAATAGGTAAACGCCATATAGGCCACACCCACGATCACCAATCCGCGCACCACACCGAAGGCAAGGCCAGCCGCGCGGTCCAAGGGACCGATGGGCGAACTTTTCACGCTTTGGCTGAAGCGGTGACTCATGAAGGCGAATGGAATGAACACCGCCAGGAAGACGGCGGAATAGGCAAGCAGGCCCGCCAGCCAATCGGTGTTGACCAGGCTTTTGGTCATCGGAACCAGGTAGGGGCCGAAATAGAGGCAGGAAAAAGCCGCCGCCGCCCAGGCAAAGATGGTGAGAGTTTCCCAAATGAAACCGCGCCATGTGGCATAGCCCGCCGACACGATGATGATCAGCACGATCAGGCAGTCGATGAAGGAGACCGACAGACTCATGATTCGAGTTTAGCACGACCCGGGGATTTTGAGGGTGTCGGCTGCGGCGCAAATCGCAGCAACTCCGCGACATTGGTAATTTCCGTTAACGATAGGCCGGGGTCATGCGACTTGGTTCCGGCGGGAATGAAGGCCCGTTTGAACCCCAGCTTGGCGGCTTCCTTGAGGCGGGCATCAGCCTGGGGCACCGGACGGATGTCCCCAGACAGGCTGATCTCGCCGAAAAACACCGAGTCCCGGGGCAAAGGCTCTCCGCCGAAGGATGAAACCAGCGCGGCCGCCGCCGCCAGGTCCGCCGCCGGTTCGCCAATCTTCAGCCCGCCGGCGACATTGAGATAGACATCGGAGGCGCCGATTCCAACCCCGGCGCGGGCGTCCAGCACCGCCAGGATCATGGCCAGCCGCCCGGTATCCCAACCCACCACCGCGCGGCGCGGGGTGCCATAGGCGGTGGGTGAAACCAGCGCCTGGATTTCGCACAGCAGGGGGCGCGTGCCCTCCAGGCCGGCGAACACCGCGCTGCCCGGCGCGGCGGAATTGCGGTCGCCCAAAAACAGCGCCGAGGGATTGGCAACTTCGGCAAGGCCCTTGCCGGTCATCTCGAACACGCCGATCTCGTCGGTGGCGCCGAAACGGTTCTTCACCGCCCGCAACACGCGGAAATGGTGACCGCGCTCGCCCTCGAAATAAAGCACCGCATCGACCAAATGCTCCACCGTCTTGGGTCCCGCAATCTGGCCATCCTTGGTGACGTGGCCGACCAGCAGCAAGGCGGCGCCGCTGGCCTTGGCGTAGCGCACCAGATCGAAGGATGCCGTCCGCACCTGGGCAATGGTCCCCGGCGCCGCGTCCAACGCACCCGTCCATAGAGTCTGGATGGAATCGATGGCCACGATCGCAGGCGGCTTGCCGGATTCAAGCGTCGCCAGAATGTCTTCCACATTGGTGGCGGCGCCCAGCATCAACGGCGCGTCCGAAAGGCCCATGCGCGCGGCGCGCATGCGCACTTGCGCCATCGCCTCTTCGCCGGAGATGTACACGGCATGGCCGCCATTCTGGGCGTACTTGCCCAAAGCCTGCAGGATGATGGTGGATTTGCCGATGCCCGGATCGCCGCCGACCAGCAGGGCGGAGCCTGGCACCAGGCCGCCGCCCGTGACGCGATCGAATTCGCCGATACCGGTGGGACGGCGCTGCGGCGGGTCATCCTCGGTCTTCAAATCTTCCAGGCTGATCTTGCGGCCCTTTACCCGCCGGCTGGCGCCGGAACCCAAGGGCGGAGCGATTCCTTCTTCCGTGATGGTGTTCCAGCCCCCGCAAGCCTCGCACTTTCCCGACCATTTGGCGGCGGAAGCGCCACAGGACTGGCAGACATAGGAAGTGGAGGATTTGGCCATGATTCCCTTATACCATAGCGGTCAAGTCAGCGAGGGCGGGCCAGCTGCCAATCCAGGTGCGCCTTCACCATCGGCCATTCCGGCGCGGTGATGCTGTAGACCGCGGTGTCGCGAAGGCTGCCGTTGGGCTGGATCATATGGCGGCGCAGAATGCCGTCCAACTTGGCGCCCAGCCGCTCGATGGCCTTGCGGCTTTGGGTGTTGAGCACATGGGTGCGGAATTCCACCGCGATGCAATCCAGCGTCTCGAAGGCATGGGCCAGCAGCATCCGCTTGCATTCGGTGTTGAGCGGCGTGCGCTGGACGCCGGCACGGTACCAGGTCGAGCCGATCTCCAGCCGCCGGTTGGGCGCGTCGATATTCATATAAGTGGTCATGCCCACCACCCTGCCCTCGCCGTCCAGCACGGTGAAAGGCAACATGCGGCCCTCGGTTTGCAACTTCAGGCGGCGATTGATCTCGGCCGCCATGTCTTCGGGCGCGGGAATGCTGGTGTACCAGAGCGTCCACAATTCGCCGTCGCGCACGGCATCCGACAACGCGCCATGATGATCCAGCGATAACGGCACCAACGTGGCATGGGTGCCTTTGAGGGTGACGGAAACGAGGAATGCCATTGCTAGTCCCTAGGCTTTCACCGCCATTTTGATCGGACCCTCGGCTCTCCCGTGGATGAACTGCTCCACGTAAGGATTGCCGGAATGATCGATGTCGCCGGTGGGGCCCTGCCAGATGATCTTGCCGCCATAGAGCATGGCGATCTTGTCGGAGATTTTGCGCGCCGACACCATGTCATGGGTGATCGACAGGGCCGTCGCCCCGACATCCTTCACCGTGGAGATTATCAGGTCGTTGATGATGTCGGCCATGATGGGATCAAGCCCGGTGGTCGGCTCGTCGAAAAAGATGATTTCCGGATCGGCGGCGATGGCCCGCGCCAGGCCCACGCGCTTCTGCATGCCGCCCGACAATTCCGCCGGCGACAGAAAGGCCACGTCCTCGCTCAAGCCCACCTTGGCCAGCTTCTGGATGGCGATGTCGCGCGCCTGGGCACGAGCCACGCCGCGACCTTGAATGAGGCCGAAGGCGACATTTTCCCAGACCGGCAGGCTGTCGAACAGGGCCCCGCCCTGGAACAGCATGCCGAACTTCCGCATCACCTTGTCGCGGGCCGCGCCGCCGATATGGGTGATGTCTTCTCCATCCACCAGGATGGTGCCCTCGTCGGGGCGCAGGATGCCCAGGATCGACTTGATGGTGACCGATTTTCCGGTGCCCGACCCGCCAATGATCACCAACGAGGATTGTTTTTCGATAGTCAGGTCCACGCCGTCCAGCACCACCTTGGGGCCGAACCGCTTCTTGACGCCGATGAGCTGAATTTTCGCAGTCATTTGTGGAACAGCAGCGCGGTCAGGACATAGTCGGCGGCCAGGATCAGGATGGAAGACGCCACCACCGCATTGGTGGTGGCATTGCCCACGCCTTGCGCGCCACCCTTGGAATTGAAGCCGTTGTAGCAGCCCATCAGCGCGACGATGAAGCCGAACACCGCGGCCTTGATCAGGCCCGAGGTAATGTCGTCCTGGTGGGCGAAGTCCACCGTGTTTTTCAGATAGCTCGTGCCGTTGAAATCCAGGTTGTAGACCGACACGACATAGCCGCCCAGCACGCCGATGGAGTCGCCGATGGCGGTGAGGATGGGCATGCAGATCACCGCCGCCACGACGCGCGGCACCACCAGATATTTGATCGGATTGGTCGCCAGCGTGGTGAGCGCGTCGATCTGCTCGGTCACTTTCATGGTGCCGATCTCGGCCGCAATGGCGGCCGCCACCCGGCCCGCGATCATCAGGCCGGCGATCACCGGCCCCAATTCGCGGGTGATGCCCAAGACCACCACTTGCGGCACGATGGCCTCGGCGCCGAAGCGGTTGCCCCCCAAATAGATCTGCAGCGCCAGCACGCCGCCGGTGAAGAAGGCCGTCAATCCCACCACGGGCAGGGAGAAATAGCCGATGCGGATCATCTGGCTGATGATCAGACGCGTATAGATGGGCGGCGACACGACCCCAGCCAGCGCCTGGCCGGTGAATTGCGCCAGCCGGCCGACATGGGCCAGCACCGTCAAGACCGCGCGGCCGATGCTGGCGAGGAAATTCATCATGCCTCGTACGATTTCGGCACCCGGCGCAACCGGGTGAGGATTTCATATTCGTTGGTGCCGGCGCGCTCCGCCACTTCTCCCAGGCTGATGCTGTCGCCCATCAGTTCGACTGCGTCGCCCAACTGCGGCGGCGTGGACAGGTCGCTGACATCCAGGGTCATCAAGTCCATGGAAACCCGCCCGACCACCGGCACGCGCGCGCCACCGATGGCCACCACGCCCTTGTTGGACAGGGCCCGTGGGATGCCGTCGGCATATCCGAGCGCGATGGTCGCAATCATGCTGGGCCTTTTGGCGTGGAAGGTCGCTGCGTAGCCAACGCTCTCCCCTAAGTCAATTCGGCGAAGCTGCAGCACTCGGGCGGTCAGGACCGCCGCCGTCTGCATCAGGTTGGGCGCGCTCCTGTCCGCACGGCCCTCCGGCTTTTGCGGATCGGCGCCGTACAAGGCCACACCCGGCCGCACCAGGTCGAAATGATAATCGGGCGACAACATGGTGCCATGGCTGGCGGCCAGGCTGGCCGGCGCCGGCGGCAGCATGGCCAGGGCCTGGCGGAAGCGCGACAGCTGTTGCTGGTTCATCCTGTTGCCCGGCTCGTCGGCACAGGCCAGGTGGCTCATCACCAGGACCACATTCACCCCGGCAAGCCGCCTGTCCCGCTCGTCCGCCAGGATCGCCAATTCCTCCGGCGGCAACCCCAGCCGGTTCATGCCGGTGTCGACATGCAGCACCGCATCCAGTCCGCCTGTCCCGGCGCCCGCAGCCGACCAGGCAGCGATTTGCGCGAGGTTGTTCAGCACCGGCGTGAGGCAAAAGCGGATCAGCGCCGGCACCGCGGACGGCATGGCGCCGTCCAGTACAAAAATGCGCGCCTCGGGCACCAAGGGACGCAGCGCGATGCCTTCCTCCAGCCGCGCGACAAAGAAGGTGTCGCAGCCGGCTTGCGCCAGCGCCGGCGCGACCTTCGCCGCACCCAGCCCATAGCCGTCGGCCTTCACGACTGCCGCCACCGCGCAAGCTCCCGCCACCCGGCGATAGGTACCGTAGTTGGCGGCGATGGCTCCCAGCCGCACCGTCAGGCGCGCGGCCTCGAACTCGCCTTCATTGTCCCTGGCCCCCATGCGCGCAGGATGACCGGCAGGCGACATCGCGTCCATCGCTGATCGGCCTTTCAATTGTCGCCGGTGGCGGAACGCATGCCCGGAGTCGCATGAAGGCAAGGCGTGTTCTGCAGGATGGGGCAGCCGCCCTGCCCCGGTATGACGCCGCTCCGCACCTGCGCCGCGACTTGGTCGGCGCCCGAATTGATGTTGAATTCGGTGTTGGGTGCTTCTTTCAGCCTGGGGAGCACGGTGGTGGGAAGCATGACCAGGCTGCCATTGGGCAGCTTGACGCCGCGCCAGGGATAAATGCCGCAACGCTGGCGCTCGACCATGCTGAGGTGCTCCCAGCTGCCGGCACTGCAGGCGAGCTCGCGTCCCACCGCACCCAGCACATCGACCGGCCCTTGGTTGGCGCCGGACTGGTTCTCCTTTTCCTGGATGAACGGGGGCGGCTTGGGGATGAGAAGAGGCGGCGACAGCATGCGCGGCGCCGTATTGACCAAGGGCTCGGGATTGATGCTTTCCCGGTTGCGCTGGTTGTTGCCGGCCATCGGCAAGGTCAGGATGGTCTCGACAAAGGGGCGGGTGTGGAAGTCGAAGGGACGGATGCCCAGCACGAAGGCGAAAAAGAACAGGACATGGAGTAGCGCCACCAGCGCCCAGGCGATGGTGCGCCATAGGGCCTTCCGTCGCCTCTCGTCCAGTCCCAAAGGACTGGTTCCGGGACGCAGAAAGGGGTGCGTCAGAACAATTTCGCTGGCCAAGCCTGATAATCCGTCACAAACGCTTCCCCACCGAACCACCATATAGAAGCGCGCATGCGCAAAAAACAGGCCAAGGTCGCCGGGAACAGGGCCGGAATGGCGGAATTCCGGCAAAAATGCTAACGCGCCTGGTTAAGGTGACTCCATGCAGACCTATCTGATCAACCTGGCGCGACGTCCGGACCGGCTGGCGGCCATGGCGCGCCAGGCAGGAATATTGGGCGTTAATCTTGAACGGGTGGAGGCGGTGGACGCGAAAACGGCCGAAGCGGAGCAGTTGGATCGTTGGTTTGCGCCGAACGGACCATTGGGTGAGATCCCCGCTGGCGACAAGGCGTGCCTACTGTCGCACCGCTTGGCCTGGGAACGGTTCCTGGCCACGACGGACCGCCACGCGGTTTTCCTGGAAGACGATGTCCGCTTGAGCCCCGGCGCACGCGTGCTGCTTGCCGGCGATAATTGGATCCCGTCCGGCGCTGCGGTGGTGAAACTGGAGCACTACGGCCCCAAGGTACAGCTGGTGTTGTGACGCGAATTGCGCGCCGCGGGATCCGGATATCAGCTGGGCCGTATGCTGTCGCGCCATACCGGCGCCGCCGCCTATATCCTGTCGCGCCCGGCCGCCGAATTG
>Ga0157378_10003043_pt1 | contig 14907 bp, 14 predicted proteins | sample M65metaG_FD_115309 | JGI IMG/M metagenome (GOLD analysis project Ga0157378, IMG submission 115309) | Miscanthus rhizosphere microbial communities from Kellogg Biological Station, Michigan, USA - M6-5 metaG | ecosystem: Host-associated > Plants > Roots > Rhizosphere > Soil | place: USA: Michigan...
ATCGGGCGAGGCGCCCAGCGTATCGAGGAAACTCTTGCCCGGCTGCGGCTTCAGCGGCGTCACGCTCGCGAGATAGCGCAAAATGTCATAGATGATTTCGCCGGCGCTCATGCGCGGCGTGGCAAAACCCGCGGAGCGGAATTCAATCACGGAATGGATTTCATAAACGTGCCAGGCAAGACCGACAAAAAGCATCAACGAGCACTCAAACTGCTCCAAAATTTTCGCTGGATCCGCCGCATCCGTACCAATGTACGGATCGAAAACGAGCATCACTCGCCGCTCGTCTTCGCGCGCAAATTCCTTCACCTGCAGGGCCCCCGTACGGGCGGAAGCTTTCCAGTCGACGTGACGCGCGCTGTCATTAAATTGGTAGTCGCGGATCGCGTAGAGATCATTCCCGCGTCCGCGCTGGTAGCTTTCCAGCTCGCCGCTCACCAGCGGAAGAACTTCGTAAAACTCTTCCGTGGGCTGAATCCGGGGATACACAACCGCTTCGATCGGCGAGTCCACCCGGCGGGTTTTCTGCAAAAATCCAAACGGAAATCTGGTGCGCAGGCCCAGGGCGTCCTGCCGGTAAACGCCGCGCTTGGGAAACGTCAACTCGATGTTTTGCCGCACGGTCTGGCGGTGTGGGATATGCGGGAAATAAACCGGACGATCCAGAATCTGTGGCGCGGGATTGGCGGGCGCATTTCTCCGGGACTTCGAAGGAGCCTCGCTGACGAGCGAAACGGAAAACGACGGCATCATCTGTTTCATATTGCGGAGTTCGGCGACGGCCAGGGTGGCGCGCTGCGCAAAAATATGCTCGGGCAATTCGAGCCGCACTTCGACGTCGCCCAGCACCAGCCGCGAAAGCAATCCCGACAGCAGCATTCCGGCGAGCAGGCAGGCCAAAACCATGAACAGCAAATTGTTTCCCGTATTTAGCGCCGCGATCGCGACCACCAGTATTCCGCCGATATAGACGAGGCCCTCGCGGGTCACTTTGTAGTCGATTTGATAGCTCAGCCAGCTCAGCGGCGTTCTCCGCGCGAGTGCCGGCACCACGGTGAGCGCTACCCATCCCGCCATCACCAGCGCGGAGAGCGCGGACATTCCGGCGATAAACAGGTGGCCTTCTTCGGCGGCAGCTCCTGAATAAAGCGCGAGAAATAGAGCTGCCGCCAGCGCGAACATGGCAATGCCAAAGCTACGCCAGCTGGGTTGATCGAGCGTCTCCCGCAACTTGCGCCACTGGGCCGCGCGCGAAATTCCCACCACTTTGCGTAAAAGTGGAGGGCCAACGCGCCGTTCGACAAATTCGGGATTCATCAGAGGGGAACGGGAGTGGATTCCATGATTTCGCGCAGGACCATTTCGGCCTGCGTCGATTTCTTTTGCGTGGCCGCGTAACGCGAGTTCACCACCATGCGGTGCGCGAACACCGGCAGGATGAGCTGCTTGAAATCGTCGGGGGTGCAGTAATCGCGCGCCTCAAGGTAAGCCCGGGCCTGCGCCGCGCGCTGCAACATCAGCACACCACGCGGGCTGACGCCCAGCGTGAGCTGTTCGGAGTTTCGTGTGCGTTCCACAATGTCCAGGGCGTAGTCGCGCAGGCTGTCGTCCACACGCACCTTTTCCACCGCTCTCTGCATCACTTCCACTTCGCTCGCTTCCATCACCGGAATAACTTCGGCAGCCGCGTTGCGTCCGCTGGAATGCTGCTGCATGATCTCGCGCTCGCTGTTGCGGGAGGGATATCCCATGCCGATGCGCAATATAAATCGATCCAGTTGCGATTCGGGAAGCGGATAGGTTCCGTGATGTTCGACGGGGTTCTGCGTGGCCAGCACCATGAAAGGTTGCGGCAGTTTATACGTGTGATTGTCCACTGTCACTTGCGCTTCGTTCATGGCTTCGAGCAGCGCCGACTGCGTCTTGGGCGTGGTGCGATTGATTTCATCCGCCAGAATGATATTGGCGAAGATCGGTCCGGGCTTGAAATCGAACCTCTGTTCGATCTGATTAAATACGCTTGTGCCGACGACGTCGGATGGCAGCAGGTCCGAGGTAAACTGAATGCGCTGGAACGAGCAGTGGAAAGAATTCGCCAGAGCCTGCGCCAGTGTCGTTTTGCCGACTCCGGGAACGTCCTCGATCAGCAAGTGGCCCTTGGCCAGCAACGCGACCAGAGCGAGGCGAATCACCTCATCCTTGCCGCGAATCACGCTCGAGATGGATGCCTGCAGCTGCGCAATCTGGTTTGCCGTCGCGGTGGTCATCTGGTTGAAAATCCCTATGGCTTCTGCTACAAACGAAGCCTGTCTTATGGGCGATTAGCTCAGTGGTTAGAGCGCTCGCTTCACACGCGAGAGGTCCAAGGTTCAAGTCCTTGATCGCCCACCACTACCCACGCACTCCTATGTTGCCATCATTTGCGCTAATTTCTTAGTATTTGCGGGATCCGCTGTGCTCAAAAGGTTTTTTTGATGAAAACACTGCGGATAGCCCGGTGGCGAGGGCTTCAGCCTGCGGCATTTCGGCTCGCTAAAGACAACGCTCCGCAAGCTGAACAGGCTGCGTAAACACCAAAAACGCTGTCATTCTGAGCAAAGCGAAGAATCTCTTTTTGTTTGTTCTCTTGTACTTAAATTGAAGAGAGATTCTTCGCTTCGCTCAGAATGACAGAATAAGTCATTTTTTACGCAGGCTGGAAGCCTGCACCACCACTTTGCATATGATATTCTGGCAGCGCATGCGAAATCTGCGAGCGGGTGTCCCATAACGGTACGGTTCGTTCGAGGAACCCGCGAAGGAATTACTTTTGGCTGCAATTCTGCGATTTTTACAATTTCTCTCCCTGGGCTGCTGGCTCGGCAGCATTATTTTTTTCATCGTGTTTACACAGGGAATTTTTTCGGTAATGCCCACCAAGGATCTAGCTGGCGTAATCGTTGGCTATTCGCTTGCCCGCTTGCACATTCTGGGGATTGTAGCCGGCTGCCTGTATCTGATCGCGACGGTAGCCGTGGAAAAATCCATCCTGGCGATCGTTCGCCCCGCCGGTCTGCTGGTGTTCGCGATGATCATTTGCACCATGGTTTCGCAGTACGGGATTATTGCGCGCATGGACGTGCTTCGCGCTCAGATGGGTTCCGTAGCTGCGACACCGGCCGATAGTCCACTGCGAGTGGCTTTCGATCGCCTGCACCAGTACTCGGTACGCCTGGAAAGCGCGGTACTTTTATCGGGCCTGGCAGCCTTATTTCTCACCGCACGCCAGAAATCAATGTGAACGCCGATATGATTTACATTGTTTTTTGCATTTGAACCCGAACGGAACAGAAATTAAATCTAGCATCTTCCACAGGAGACGATCGAGATGGATTCTTCCGCATTCTGGCAGCAAGCAGACCGGGAAATCGCAAAGTACGATCTATTAAAGCACCCGTTCTACCAGGCGTGGTCCGCGGGCCAATTGACAAGAGAAGATTTGAAATTTTACGCTGAGCAGTATTTTCATCAGGTCTCTCAATTTCCAACTTATCTCACTTCTTTGCATTCGCGTTTGCCGGACGGCGCCATGCGCCGGGACGTCCTGAGGAACGCCTACGAGGAAGAGTGTGACGGATGCTCGCACGCCGAGCTATGGAGTCGATTCGCAGAGGGCATGGGTGCTGCGGGAGCGAACCTGGGTGCAGCGACGCCCATCTCTGAGATGAACAATCTGCTGCAAACATTCCGCATGCTGGCGAAGGAAGCGCCGGTAGCATCGGTTTTTGGCGCCCTGTTTGCCTATGAATCGCAGGTGCCGAAAATCGCCGCCGAAAAACGGGCGGGTTTAAAGCAACACTACGGAGCTGACGACCGCGCCTGCGGCTACTTCACGCTTCACGAAAAAGCGGATATTCATCACGCCGCCGTATGGCGGAAAATTATCTCCGAGATGGTCGAACAGGATGACCGGCACGCAGCGGAAACGTTGGAAGGAATTTCCCGCGCCGCTCGCGCGCTTTGGACAGCCTTGGATGGAATTGAGCGCGATCGTCCGAATCGCAAATCCGCAGCGACAATGAATTAGCTCTTAAGTAGCACGGGCTTCAGCCTGTGGATTTCTCGACGCTATTGCCAGGGTCACGGTAAATCCACAGGATGAAGCCTGTGCTACCTCATTCTCAGGATTTCTTCCGCTTCTTGGCGGTCGCGGATCTCAGCGCGTTCCGTTGCTCTACCGCCCGCCACAAATACCAACTCGCAATCGAACGGTAAGGCCGCCAGCGCTCGCCGTGCTCGAGCACCGCCTGCGGCTTGGGCTCATCCTCAAGCCCGTAGATATGCTGAAATCCCTTGCGAATCCCGTAATCGTGAATGGGCAGCACGTCGGGCCGGCCAAGCTGAAACATCAGGAACATGTGCACCGACCACTCGCCGATGCCTCGCACCCGCGTCAGTCGTTCCAAGATTTCGTCCTCGCTCATGCGCCGAATCCTGGCCAGGGGAGGCACTGTCCCGTCGATAGTTTTTTTGGCGAGGTCCCGGACCGCGGCGATTTTCTGGCGTGACAATCCGGCGCCGCGCAGCTTTGCCCGGCTGGCGCGGAGAATTTCCTCGGGTGTTGGGCAGATTCCATTTGAGCCGAGCGCTTGCACGCGCCCCAATATGGTTGCCGCCGCTTTGCCCGCAAGCTGCTGGTACACAATGGCCCGCAGCAGGCTCTCAAACGGTGTCTGCGGTTTCTGTTTTTTCGTGGGAAACGAACCGACCGTTCGGATCACGCGCGCCAGATGGCGATCCACGCGGCACAGCTCGCGCATGACTTCGTCGGCGTCAACGGGATAGTGGGTGCGGGCCATGATGGAAATCGAAGCATAGGAAACCGGTTTGAGAGAGTCAAGGATTGAACCCAGGCAGCCGGAATGCGCTTACGTCCAAATTGGCGCGGGCACATGTACCTGGTTGAGAACCAGCTCAATTGCAGCTGGACTGCCGCTCGATGATTATTTATTGGGCCGCAGTCATGGCGTGATTTTGGAATCTTCGCCATGGCACAACGCGCTGCGGCTTCTGGTTCTAAGGCGCGACGCGCATGGGTATGCTACGATTTGCAACCTATGCAAACGGGAATCATCGGCCTTCCGCAAGTTGGCAAGACGACTTTGTTCAAAATTTTGACGCGCGCCAAGCTGGACGAGAAATCGGCGCGCGCGGCAACGCACGTCGGCGTGGCACGTGTTCCGGAACCGCGGCTCGAACAGCTGGCCAAACTTTACAACCCCAAAAAAATTACCTACGCCACCGTAGAATACGTCGATGTCGGCGGCATGGTGAAGGATCGCGCCAAGGATTCCGCGGTGCTCACGCCGCTGCGCGAAGTGGATGCGCTGGCCCACGTGCTGCGTGTCTTCGACGATCCTGCAGTCGCGCATTCCGCCGGCTCGATCGATCCTTTGCGCGATGCGGAGGTGCTCGATCTGGAGTTGATGTTCTCCGATCTCGATCAGATCGAGCGGCGCATCGAGCGCGTGGAAAAGGACCTGAAGAAAAAGCGAGAGCCGATTCTGGAGCAGGAACTGGTCTTGCTGGGACGCTGCAAAGCGGCCATCGAATCAGAAAAGCCGTTGCGCGAACTGGAATTCAACGCTGACGAGCGCAAGATGATCAACGGTTACAAATTCCTTTCGCAGCGGCCCATGCTGTACGTCCTGAATCTGGGCGATAGCGAAGTGGCTGATCTGGACACGGCGGTCGAGCGCCACAATCTTTCCAAGCTCGTGGGTCGGCCTAATACCGTTGTGCTCTCGGTTTGCGGGCGCATTGAGGCGGAACTTGCGGAGCTCGAGCCGGCGGAAAGCGCCGAAATGCTTGCCGCCTACGGACTGAAATCTTCGGGACTCGATCGCATCATTCAGGCAACGTATCAACTTCTGGGCCTGACTTCGTTTTTCACGGCCGGAGAACCCGAAGTGCGCGCCTGGACCATCATGCGCGGCATGAACGCGCAGAAAGCCGCGGGCGCGATCCACTCGGACATCGAGCGCGGTTTCATTCGCGCGGAAGTCGTGCGCTGTGAGGATTTGCTTGCTGCTGGAAGTCTTCCCGTCGCGCGGGAACGCGCGCAGGTGCGCCTCGAAGGAAAGGAATACATCGTTCAGGAAGGCGACGTCATCTTGTTCCGTCACAGCGGTTAAACGTATCTTTTTATTTCACGGCTGAAGCCGTGACCCACAAAGATCTACAGAACGTGATACACCTTCTTTGGCGGCGGTGGAGTCCGCCAAAATAATGATGTTCGCTGGCTCGTCCATCCCGGTCCCTGGCTCGCGAATACTTCTAGCGCTGCTGCTCGGGCTGACGGCTGCGGCGGCCAATATTCTCGGCGGACTTTTCATCCTCTACCGCGAATGGTCGCGCCAATACCTGAAATATTTTCTGGCACTGGGCGCAGGCTTCATGCTGGCCGCAGCCATTCTCGAAATTCTGCCTGAATCCGTGGCCATGACGGGCAAGCTGGCCTATTTCCTTGTGCTGGTCGGATATTTCGTGGTTCATTTCTTCGAACATACGCTGGCACCGCATTTCCATTTTGGAGAAGAAACACACGTCGAGCATTTTGTACCCAATCACGCCGGGATTTCCGCGCTGCTCGGCCTTTCCATCCACACATTTTTCGACGGTGTGGCGATCGCCTCCGGCTTTCTCGTTTCGGGCTGGCTGGGCGGAGTGATTTTTCTTGCGATTGTGCTTCATAAAATTCCGGAAGGCTTCACCGTCGCGTCGCTGATGATTGCCAGCGGGCAGAGCCGCCGCACGGCGTTCCTCGCGGCGATCTGGCTGGGCGTTGCCACGGTGGCGGGCATTCTGCTGATGGGAGTGCTGCACTCGCAAGTCGGCTACGCGCTGCCGATTTCGGCGGGAGTTACGCTGTACGTCGCGGCGACGGACTTGATCCCGGAAGTCAATCGCGAGCCGGATACGCGCATGGCGCTGCTCGTGTTCCTCGGCGTCTCGCTAATGTTGTTGCTCGCTCACCTCTTTCACGGCTGAACAAGTAGCAGAGAGTTCTGAAGCCCGCGCTACCGCCCCCGCCATGTTAGAATGAACGAACCGTCCCGCGTGTGCGCGACGTATTTTTATGCCCAAAGCAGGATTTGTAAGTCTGGGATGCCCGAAGAACCTCGTGGATAGCGAGGTGATGATGGGTGTGCTCGCGCGCAACGGCTACGAATTCACGCCGCGCGCGGAGGAAGCCGACGTTATCGTGGTCAACACCTGCAGCTTTATCGCGCCGGCACAGAAGGAATCGATCGACACGATTCTGGAGATGGCCGAACACAAGAAATTCGGTGTGGCCAAAAGATTGATCGTCGCCGGATGCCTCGTGGAACGCTTCCGCGATCAGATCCTGGAACAGATTCCCGAAGTCGATGCAATCGTGGGTACCGGCGAAGTAGAAAATATTCTGGCTGCGGTCGAGGGCGAGTTACGGTCGGATGCGGCGAGCGCGGCGGTGCTGCCGTCGTATCTGTATCACGATCTCACGCCGCGGATTCTCTCGACGCCGAAGCACGCTGCCTACATCAAGATTGCCGAGGGCTGCGATCATCCGTGCACCTTCTGCATCATCCCTCAGCTGCGCGGAAAATTCCGCAGCCGGCGTTTTGAATCCGTGGTACGCGAAGCGGAAACTTTGGCGGCCGCCGGCGTTCGCGAAGTGACCCTTATTGGACAGGATACGACTTCGTATGGCGAGGATTTGGGCCTGCGCGATGGGCTGGCGGTTCTGCTCGAACGCCTTGCCGCAGTGGAAGGCCTGCAATGGGTGCGCTCGCTGTACTGCTACCCGAATCGCGTGACGCAGCGCCTGCTGGACACGATCGCCGCCCACCCGCGCATCGCAAGCTACATGGACATGCCGCTGCAACATGCGAGTCGCAATGTTCTGGCGCGCATGAAACGCGGATCGAACGGCGACGCGTTTCTGCAACTTCTCGGCCGCATGCGGGCAACGATTCCCGGAGTGGCGTTGCGCACTTCGTTCATCGTCGGATTCCCGGGCGAAACCGACTCCGACTTCCGCGAACTGTGCGACTTCGTGAAGGCCGCTGAATTTGACTGGATGGGCGTGTTCCCTTATTCCGACGTGGATAACGCCTCAAGCTTCGCGCTCGATGAAAAAGTGGACGAGGAAACTATTCAGGAGCGGCAGAGCCGCCTGATGGAAATTCAGCAAAAGATTTCCGCGCGCAAGCTGCGCCGGTTTCGCGGCCGGCAAGTGACAGCTCTCGTAGAGGGCCCTTCCAAGGACACGCCTTTGGTCTGGGAAGCGCGGATGGAAGGCATGGCGCCTGAAATCGACGGCAAGCTGTACTTGAATGACATTGAAATCGAGGGAACCACGATTTCGCCGCGTCCCGGCGACGTAGTGACCGCGGAAATTACAGAAACGCACGAGTATGATCTGATCGGCCGCGTCGTGGAGATCCAGGATGTGCCCCGACCGCGAACTGCGCAGGTGGCAGTAACCGCGCCCGTACAGCGCGTCGCTACAGGCGCGGCGCTGAGGATCTTGGCTTGAGTGAGTAGCACAGACTTCAGTCTGTGGGTTTCCACAAGTTCTTGGCTAACGCGCGATGCCCGGGCTCCAGAAAGAACCCTCACAGACTGAAGTCTGTGCTACTTAAACGCAATGAAACTAAAATGCCCCATTTGCAAACAGCCCGTTGATTCGGAAACGAGTCCGGAATTTCCCTTCTGCAGCCCGCGCTGCCGGGAGCGCGATCTCGGAAATTGGGCCATGGGGAAATACAAAATAGCCGTCCCCATGATGGACGAATCGGAACCGGAAGAAACCGAAACGAATGAGCGATCCCACCCCGAATCTTCCGACAACGACGACGAGTAACACCGCGTCATCGCCACTCGATCGGCCGAAGCCGCGGCTTTCCCTCCTGATCGCGACGGCGCTCGGACTCGGTGAAATGCCCAAAGCGCCCGGAACATTCGGCGCGCTCGCGGGCGTCGCACTCACGACCGTCTATTGGTCGATGGCATTGCCCGACCGGCCGTTTGGCCACTTTGCCGGCGACACCCATTTTTTTATCTCGCCCACGTGGTTTGCTGTCGCCGCTACGCTGCTGGTTGCCGTGGTCGGAGTTGGCGCCGCGACATCGACGGCGAATTATCTTGGCAAGAAAGATCCGCAAATCGTGGTGATTGATGAAGTGTCGGGCCAGCTGATCTCGTATTTCGGAATTGGCGCGGCAGTGCCCAACTGGAAATATTTGTTGCTGGGCTTTATACTTTTTCGGGCCTTCGATATTTGGAAGCCGTTCCCCGCGCGGCAAGCCGAATCGCTCCCCGGCGGCTTGGGAATCATGGCGGATGATTGGATCGCCGGAGTTTACGCGGCACTGGGATTGTGGATTGCGCGCGCGATCGGACTTTAGGGGATTATGTTGCGCTCGCCTTCAGGCGAGCATCGTGGTTTACGCCACAGTGCCCGCCTGAAGGCGAGCGCAACACGACAGAAGACCATGGCGCCGAGACATTGATAAACACGTTTCATTGCAAGCTGAGAATAAAATTTGGAAACCAACGGCATTCCGCGCATTGATCGCATCCAGCCGGCAGCAGGCATTCCCGGCGGCGACGTCACGATTTATGGCGCGGGCTTCGTTCCCCGCCCGAACACGCGGCCGCACGTGCGTTTCGGCGAGACCGAAGCGAGTGTGTTGATCTCCACGCAGAACTATCTGATCGCTCGCGTCCCGGAAGGCGCGGCCGGAAGCATCGTGAGCGTGGAGACATCGCGCGCCGCGAGCCAGCCCTTCACGTTTCACCTGGGCGTGCAGATAGCCGACAATCTTCATCCCGTGGCAAATCCAGCGGTGGATACCGAAGGAAACATTTACGTCACCTATAGCGGCCATCGTGGACAAAAAGTTGCTGTCTCGCTTTATAAAATCACGCCCAATTATGCGGTAAAACCGTTCGTCACCGAGCTTGTGAATCCCACAGGCCTGGCGCTGGATCGCGAAGGATATCTCTACGTCTCCTGCCGCGACGATGGAACGATCCATCGCGTCGCGCCCGACGGCCGCTCGCAGTTGTGGGTGGAAGGTATGGGCGTCGCGACGGGAATCGCTTTCGACACGATCGGAAATCTTTTTGTCGGAGATCGCAGCGGCACGATTTTCAAGATCGGTCCCGACCGCGAAATTTTCGTATTTGCCACGCTCGAGCCGTCGGTGGCCGCGTATCACCTGGCGTTCAGTCCCACCGGCGAATTATTCGTGACCGGCCCCACCACTTCGAGTTTTGATCGCGTGCTGCGCATCAACCAGAAGGGGGAAGTCAGCAGCTTTTTCCGCGGACTGGGCCGACCGCAGGGGCTCGCCTTTGATCGTAGAGGAAATCTCTACGTGGCGGCGTCCTATCAGGGACGTCGCGGCATCGTGCGAATTTCTCCCGACGCGCGCGCGGAACTCGTTCTGGGCGGCAGCGGCATCGTGGGCATCGCCCTGCTCCCCGGTAATCGGGCGATCCTGGCTACCAGCAGCGCGCTCTTCACGGTCGATTGGGAAGTGGAAGGCCTTCCGCTTCCGCGCTAACTCCAAAATGAAAGCTGAGATCATCGCAGTCGGATCGGAACTGCTCACCCCGGACCGGGTCGACACCAATTCCCTTTTTATGACCGCTCGGCTCAACCAGTTGGGAGTCGAAGTCACGCGAAAAACGGTGGTCGGCGACGAGCTTTCCGCACTGCGCAACGCATTCGAGGAATCGTTGCAGCGCGTGGAACTCGTGATTGCCAGCGGAGGTCTTGGACCGACCGAGGACGATCGCACCCGCGATGCCGTGGCCGACCCGCTCGGGCGGAAACTTGCGCGCGATTCCGCCGTGATGAGCATGATCGAAGCGCGCTTCCGCAAAATTGGCCGGACCATGTCCGAGGTCAACAAGCGACAGGCCATGGTTCCCGAGGGGGCTACGGTTTTGGCAAATGATCGCGGCACGGCGCCCGGGTTGTGGCTCGAGTCGAACGGTCGCATTGTGATCTTGCTGCCGGGACCGCCACACGAATTGAAAGCCATGTTCGCCGCGCAGGTGGAGCCACGACTTTCGCGTCTTGTCCCAGGAGTGCGACTCGTGGCGCGCGAACTTCGCGTCGCGGGCATGGGCGAATCCGATGTGGACCAGCGCATCGCGCCCATCTACTTGCGGCACGACGACGTTCAAACGACGATACTGACCGCGCCGGGCGAAATTCAAATTCACCTGCGCGTCTGGTCCAAAGACACAGCCGCCGCTGAACGCCAACTTCAGGGAATTCAGGAAAGCATCGTGCTCACGCTGGGCGAAGCCGTTTTCACAACGGCGGGTGAATCGATGGAAGAGGTCGTGGGCCGTGAACTAACGATGCGTCATGCCACGATTGCTACGGCGGAAAGCTGCACCGGAGGCCTGCTCGCCGAACGCCTCACGCGTATCTCCGGAAGCTCCGCCTACTTTTTGGGCGGCGTCGTTTCTTACAGCAACACGCTGAAATCCGCGTGGGTGGATGTGCCGGCGGAAATTATCGAATCGCGTGGAGCAGTGAGCAGCGAAGTTGCCATTGCGTTGGCTGACGGAATCCGCCGCCGAACAGGCGCAACTTTGGGCGTTGGCATTACCGGCATCGCCGGGCCCACCGGAGGCACGCCTGAAAAGCCCGTGGGGACGGTGCATGTGGCGATCGCGGACGCTTCAGGTAGCAAAGAACGCGGCGTGCATTATCCCGGCGAGCGAGACCGCATCCGCTGGCAAGCCTCGCAAACGGCGCTCGACCTCGTGCGGCGATATTTTCTTTACGCATCGCACGCCCAGTAGCACAGGCTTCAGCTTGTGGGGTTGAGTCCTTGCGAGGACTAAAATCCACAGGCTGAAGCCTGTGCTACCAGAGGCACTGAATCATGCGGCTGTTCGTCGCGTTGGATATTCCGGAAAAGGTGCGCAACTCGCTCGCAGAGATTGTCACGCAGCTTCGACCCGTCTGCCCAAACGCGCGTTGGGCGCGAGTGGAAGGCCTGCACGTGACGCTGAAATTCATCGGCGAGGCGCCATTGGAAAAAATTGAAGTGATCAAGACGGCGCTTTCCTCAATTTCCACCCGAGCGTCCATCCCGATAGATTTTCGAGGCTTTGGTTTTTTTCCTAATGAGCAGCGCCCGCGAGTTCTTTGGGCCGGAGTCGAAGCCGGTCCGGAACTCCGCGAACTTGCCCTGGCAATCGAAACGGCGCTTGAGCCGATTGGCATCCCGCGCGAGACGCGCCCGTTTGCTCCACATCTCACGCTTGCGCGATTTGGATCGTCGCGCGGCGTCGACGCTCTTCATGCCGCAATCCATAGAGCCGGCTCGCTCGATTTCGGCCGGACCACTGCGAAGGAATTTCATCTGTATCAAAGCGTGTTGAAACGCGGCGGCGCGGAATATACTCAGCTGGCAACTTTTTCCTTTGCGGAGGGAAGACCGGCGTGAATCCGGAAATGGCGGCTGGCGCTTCCGGCCTTTGGGCCTTCGTGCTGCTCGGATATCTGTTGGGATCGATCCCCTTCGGCTATCTGCTGGTGCGCGCGACGGGAGGCGGCGATATTCGCTTCGTCGGCAGCGGGAACATCGGCGCGACAAATGTCGCCAGGGCGTCCGGCTGGGCCGTTGGCGCGGCTACGCTGGCACTCGATACTGGCAAGGGGTTTCTATCCGTCTGGATCGCCGGCCATTTTTCTGGGGGCAATGTTCGCCTCATGATGTTCGCAGGCTTCGCCACAATCCTCGGGCACGTCTTTCCAGTGTGGCTCAAGTTTGAAGGGGGAAAGGGAGTGGCCACTTCGCTGGGCGTTTACCTGGCGATCTGCTGGCCGGCATTGGCTGTGGCCGTATTGCTTTTCCTGGCGGTGGCGCTGTTCTGGAGGTACGTGTCGCTGGCCTCCGTCTCAGCCGCGGCGGCGTTGCCGATTCTCGTTTATCTGTTGTACGCGCCGGGTCACGCTCCTCCCACGGCAGTTTCGGTTTGTACTTTGCTCGCCGCGGTCGTCGTGATCGTCAAACACCGCGACAATATCGAGCGCCTGCTGGCCGGCACCGAACCGCACTTTGAACTGAATCGCAAAAAATCGTGAAAAAAATTGCCATCATCGGCGGCGGAAGCTGGGGAACGGCGCTCGCTTTGGCATTGGCGCGGTCTTCGCGCAAGCACCGGATCGTTTTGTGGGCTCACAGCGCCGACGTCCTCGAAATATTAAGCACACGCCGAGTCAACGAGATTTACCTTCCCGGCTTTGAATTGCCGGCGGAAATTGAAGTGACCGGGCACCTCGAACCGGCGCTGGCCGGAGCAGATATAGTTCTGGGAGTGATGCCTTCGGCGCACGCGCGCGGGCTTTATCGGGCGATACGTCCCCACGCCCGCCCCGATTCCGTTTTCATCAGCGCTACTAAAGGTCTCGAGCCAGCCACGCACGCGCGGATCAGCGAAGTGATCGCGGACGAAATGGGATTAAGTTCACCTTCGCGCATTGCCGTCCTCTCCGGCCCCAGCTTTGCGTTGGAAGTTGCCGCCGGTGATCCCACAGCGGTGGTTCTCGCATCATCTGACGCCAAACTCGCGTCCGAAGTTCAGGAAGAATTCTCCGGTCCGCGATTTCGTCTTTATACCAATGATGACGTCACCGGCACGGAAATTGCCGCTGCGGTGAAAAACGTAATCGCCATCGCCGCGGGAATCTGCACGGGTCTGAAACTTGGAACGAACACAATGGCGGCGCTCGTCACGCGCGGGTTAGCGGAAATGACGCGCCTGGCCGTTGCCCTGGGTGGCCGCCGCGAAACTCTTTCCGGCCTGGCAGGAGTTGGCGATCTCATTCTCACCGCGACCGGGGAACTCAGCCGCAATCGCTCCGTCGGCATCGAACTCGGCCGAGGCCTGGAGCTAAGCGAAATTCTCGGATCAACCCGTAGAGTCGCGGAAGGCGTGGGCAGCGCGGCAGCTACATTGGAGTTAGCCCGCCGCGCAGAAGTTGAAATGCCTATAACGGAACAGGTTCACTCCGTGCTGACCGCTGGCCGTGTGACGCGCGATGCGATTCGCGATCTGATGGAACGCCGCCTCAAGCAAGAGTAGGTTTTTCTCGGGTTAGCTGATGCGTAGCAGTCTTGCTTTCCACCCTTCTGGACGACTCGCACCGACCGTAAAATAGATGTGGGTAGGACTTTTCCCACCGTGGACATCAGTAGCCTCAAATCGGCATTTTCGCGCCGGCCGCGAATTCTCTGGCTGGTGCTGGGTGCCATGCTGCTTGTCAGCGTGCTACCCCTGGCGCTTTATCACCGGCAGGTTCTGCAGCTTAGCCAAGCCAAGCTGACCGACACGGAGAGTGTGCAGCAGACCGAAGTCACTCGCTCGTTGGCCGAAGAAATCCAGCAATTTGACGCCAATCTCTACCAGCAACTGATCAGTGAGCGGCAGATCCTGGCTCTCACCGGCTTGATCGATAAAGTGGACAACGCGCAGAGCGCTCCGCAAGTGACTCGAGTGCTCGAAAACTTCGTTGCCAGCAATCCCAACATTTTGTACCTGACCGCGGTGGGCAAGGATGCTAAGGGAAGCGGAGCCGGCAACTTCCAGGCCAACCAGGATCCATTTGTTGCGAAAGCCCTCCAGCGTGCATTCACCACCACACTGCAGGCCCTTGTGTTTCGCAGCGATCCGCTGGCGATCGGTCCGGAAAATCGCCCTGCATTCGTGATGGCCGTCCCGCTCGAGGTGAACGATCAATTTTCCGGTATGTTGGCGGCCGTCATATCGCTGGACAGCGTACTGCTAAGACTTCAGGAAACCAGCGTACGCGGCCGCGCCGTGTTCGTAGTGGACCACAGTGGCCAC
>Ga0157378_10003044_pt1 | contig 14907 bp, 12 predicted proteins | sample M65metaG_FD_115309 | JGI IMG/M metagenome (GOLD analysis project Ga0157378, IMG submission 115309) | Miscanthus rhizosphere microbial communities from Kellogg Biological Station, Michigan, USA - M6-5 metaG | ecosystem: Host-associated > Plants > Roots > Rhizosphere > Soil | place: USA: Michigan...
GCCCGCTGGCCGGCGAGTCCGGCCCCGATTACGAGAACGTCATGGGATGGCACGGGCGCGGATGCTATAGCGGAGAATCCCGATTGCGTAGTCGGGATTCGTCACTTTGCAATTAGTCACGTTGGGGGTGGTTGGGGGATGGGGGTGCCCCTCGGCGGGCAACAGCGGGGAGGGCCCGGCGAGGGGCACCCCCATCCCCCTCAAAGCCCGCGGTCGGCTAGGCGTCGAACGACTCCCTCGGAGAGAGTTATCGCTCGTTGAAGGGTGGAGAAGTCGACGTTGGCGACGACGTCGTTGGGCCAGTGGTAGCGGCCCGGCTGCTTGTGGTCGGTGCAGCTGCAGAGGGCGACGGTCTCGTAGCCGGCGGCCGCCGGCTCGAGGCCGTCGGTGCCGTTGTAGGTGCGGAGGTTGGGGTAGAGCCAGATCCCCAGCTCACCGGCGACGCGCTCGACGAAGGCCAGCGCCCGCGGCGGGTAGTCGCGCATCTTCAGGAAGCCCTCGCCGCGCAGCGCCAGCAGGTGGGTGGCGCCCAGCGTCTCCAGGCAGAGGAAGAAGGTGCTCTCCCGCGGCAGCGAGTCGAAGTGGCGCTCGCCGAAGGCTTTGATCCCCTCGCTGAAGGACTCCTCCGAGCCGGTGGAGAGGAGGACGACGCGGATCCCCTGGGGCGGCTCGGCGCCGAAGCGGCGGGCGAGCTCCAGCAGCGCCACGACAGCGGTGCCGTTGTCGTTCGCCGCGGGGACCGACTTGCGCAGGCCGATGTCGGCCATCGCCACGACCGAGCCGAGGCCGAGGAAGAGGCCGATCTTGGCGAGCAGCCGGCGGCCGCTGAGCGCGCCCAGCGCCGCCAGCACCGGGCCGCCGACGACCGGAGCCATCAGCGGGGGGCTGGTGTCGGTCTTCTCGGTCAGCCCGAGGCGGGCGGCGAGGTCGGGGATCGCGGGATGGAAGACAAGCCCCGAGTGGGCGGCGTCGTGATGGGCGATTAGGACGACGGTCCGCTCCGCCGCCGGGTCGCCGAGCTCGCAGACGACGTTGTAGGTGGTGCGCCTGGGGAGGAGGCGGCGCAGGCGCCGCTGTCCCGGCGGGAAATCGTCAGCCATGCCGGCGGCCCCGACCGCGCTGAGGAGCCCCCCGAGCAGGCGCCGGCCGCGCAGGGCCGCGATCGCGCCGAGGGCGCCGAGCCCAGCGCCGATCCCAAGCGGCCACCAGTAGGTCCCATGCGCGTCCTCGGCCTCGATCCGCGCCTCCGCGCCCAGCTCCGCGAGCTGAGCGACCAGCCACTCGGCCGCCTGCCGCTCGCCGTCAGAGGCCGACGGCCGCTCGATCTGCTCCAGCTCCTCGAGTCGCTCCCGCAGCCAATCAGCTTCGCCTTGCATCGGGGAAGAAGCTAGCCGCTTACCATGGGCAGATGCTCGGCGGTGGGTCGATCACCCTCTTCCATTTCCGCGGGATCAAGGTCACGGTCGACTGGTCGTGGTTCATCGTCCTCTTCCTGGTCATCCTCTACATGACCAACTTCTTCGAAGACCTGCTGGGGGAATCGGGAAGCGGGCCTTTCCTGCTGGCGCTGCTCAGCGCCGTCGGCTTCTTCGGCTCGATCCTCCTGCACGAGTTCGGGCACGCGGTGGTGGCGATGCGCAACGGGATCGGCATCTCCAGCATCCAGCTCTGGATCTTCGGCGGGATGGCGCGGATGGACCGCGAAGCAGACTCGCCCGGGACTGAGCTGAAGGTTGCGCTCGCGGGGCCGGCGGTGACGGCGGCGATCGCGATCGTGCTGGCGGGGATCGGCACCCTGGCGGCGAGCCCCCACGGCTTCTGGGAGGCGGTGGTGCTGGAAACGCGCTCCGACGTATCCGGGCTGATGGCGCTGATTGCCTGGCTGGTGACGATCAACCTCCTCGTCCTCGTCTTCAACCTGCTGCCGGCCTACCCGATGGACGGCGGCCGCGTCGCCAAAGCGCTTGCCTGGTACCGCTCGGGGGACCGCAACTCGGCCACCCGCTTCGCCGCCAACCTCGGCCGCGTCTTCGGCTACCTCTTCATCGGCGGCGGCATCGCCCTCGCCTTCACCGGCCGGGTCTTCACCGGCGTCTGGCTGGCGCTGATTGGGATGGTGATCAACGGCTCCGCCCGCGGCGCCGCGATGCAGACGGCGCTGACCGACCGCATCGGCGACGTCCGCGTCGCCGACGTGATGGACCGCGAACCGGTGACGATCCCCGGCGAGCTCAGCGTCGAGCGGGCGCTCGACGAATACTTCCTCCGCTACCGCTGGCCCTGGTTCCCGGTCGTCGACGCCGGCCGCCGCTTCCTCGGCCTGATCGAGCGCGACCGCGCCGACGAGGTCCCGGAGACGTCCCGCGCCAGCTCTCACGTCGCCGAACTCGTCGACCACGACATCGGCCTCTTCGTCCGCGACGACACCCCCCTCGACTCCCTGCTCGCCAACCAGAACCTCCGCCGCCTCGGCGCCCTGATGGCCGTCGACGCCGACGGCCGCCTCAGCGGCGTGGTGACGATCGAGCAGGTAGGCCGGGCGCTGCGGAATTCATCCCTCTCGCGCTAGGGGGCTGGGAATCCTTTCCTTTTATGGATGCTTATAGATACCTGACTGTAGAAAAACATTTCATCAGTTAGGTTTTTTTCAGGTATGGTCGGATTCTCGTGGACCCGGCCCGGCAAGAGACCGATCAGCGCAAGCAGATCGCCCGGCTGCTGCTGGAGAGGGGAACCGAACCGGCCGACCTCGACCTCGAACCGCCTCCTACCGCGCCGGCATCTCTAACCGCCGAACTGGAAATTCCCTTCCCCGAAGGGCTGGCGCCGATCCCACAGCCGATCTCACCGGCTCCTTCGCCGGATGACCCGATGCCGCCGGCGGATGTGCTCGTCGTCACCTGGACGGTCGCCGAGGTGAACGCGCTCGCCGACACGCTTACCCCCGGTCAGGGTCGCAACGCCTGGTACCGGTACGCCCGCAACTTCGACCAAAAGTTCCGCGACAAGATCCGCCCAGGCGCTCCGTCGCAGAAAGCCCAGCGCCTCGGTAGTTACTTCCCGACGAAGATCGGAGACACGACCGTCGTCTGCGTCAAGTCAGAGCTGCACCTGAACCAGGACGGGATCTCGACCGGTGAGGGCACGGCGACGCTGCCGGTCAAGGACTTCTTCGCCCAGATGATCGATGAGGTGAAACCGAAGGCGGTGATGACCATCGGCACTAGCGGCGGTGTCGATCTCGATCAAAACCTCGGCGACGCCGTCGTCACCCGCGCCGCCAAATTTCGGTTGAACGACGAGTTCCGTAACGAACCCTTCAACGGGAAGACCTACAAAAGCGACTGGGAGGTGCCGACCAGCCACCTTCCAGCCGGCGAAGAGCTGATGAAGCGGTATGCCGATCAGCTGGTCGAGCCCGGTTTCCTGCCGCCGACCAAGCGCTACGGATATGAAGGACCGCCCCTGGAGAACAACCCGCCGAACGTGCCCCAGATCTTGCGGGACGGCGACAAAATGCCGGCCTTCCACCCCGTCCTCACTACCGATTTCTTCGAGTTCGGTACCTCTTCGAACCACCTCGGCAAAGAAGGATGCGCCGTCGAGATGGGGGATGCGGTGCTCGGTCTCCTCTGCTCTGAGCTGCCAAATCCGCCGAACTGGTTGATCGTCCGCAACCTCTCCGATCCGCAGATCAACGGCGACCTGCCGGTCAAACCGAAACAGCGCGACATGCAGGCGCACTGGGCGGTCTGGTACTACGAACAGTACGGCTACTGGACCAGCATCGCCGGTGCCCTTGCCACGTGGGCCGTCATCGCCGGCCTCGACAAAGGCTCTTGAGCCGAAGTGACCGCGGTCACCCGCCTACCTACCGAGGTTGAGCTGGCCTACGAGGTGATGTCGTGCAACGCGATGCGGGTCGCCCAGGAACCGTTGGGTAAACCGCACCCCTGCGCCTACTTCCGCAAGTGGGGCACCTACCACTCCTATGACTACATGCTCGACGAGATCCCTGCCCGGGGGATCGTCCACGAGACTCAGTACGTGGGGCGGGCCCCGCTCGCTCCGGAGCTGCTCAGCGGCTGCCGGAAGACGCCGCTGATGGCGGTCGGCATCAATCCCAACGTCCCCGGCTGGTGGGCCAAACACCGCAACTCCGTCTCGCCGCTCTTCGACGACTACAAGCAGTACGCGCATTATTTCCGCTATCGCGAGGTCGCGAAGCTGCAGCTGAGCGAGGAGGACTACCGGCGTTACGGCGGCGGCGATGAGGACACCCCCTCTTCGAACTTCGAACTGGACGTCCCCCGCGACAAAGACGGCAACCGGCCGATCAAAGTCGAACCGCAGCCGCAGCCGATGTACGAGGCCTACCAAGCTCTGCTCGACTCGCTCGCCGAGGAGATGGAGTGGAAAGACGCCGAACTTCTGGTCGGCGAGGACCTCAGCTACGGGAACATGGTTGCGACGCCCTCGGCCAAATGGACGACGGTGGCGAACCCCAAGGAACCGACGCTGCCGCCGATGACGCCGGCGGAGCGTGACGGCATCGTCAGCGAATGCTTTCGCGAGCGGCAGTACTTCCTCAGGCAGCTGTTCCAGAGCCTGCCGACGGTCCTGTTGATCTTCAGCCAGAGCACCGCCAACGCTTTCATCGCCGAGCTCGGTGAGCGCTTCAGCGTCGGTGACCCGAAACCCGGCGAATCGCTCGAAAGGCTGATGGAACGAGAAATCGTCCTGCGCTACGGCGAACTGCCCGATGGCAAGGGGATCGACGCGCAAGTGATCTTCTCTCCCCACGCGACCGGGGACCCGCAGGAGTACAAGAAAGCGCGGGCGAAGGTGGTCGCTCAGCTCGTCGAGGCCGGTAAAGCCGGTCGCTTCGCCTACAACCCGAAGACGAAACATCTCACTCGGCCGCCCGGGGCCTGCGTCTTCTGCCCGATGTTGGAGATCGGGCCCTGCGATTACGTCGATGAACTGCAGCCGCTCTCTGCGGCGCCGCAGCTAACGGCCGAGTCCCCGGTCGGGCAACTACAGGAGGAGAAGCAACTGCAGCGTTCGCTGATGGCGGGGGTGGTCGAGGCCGCGCCACCGGTCGACCAGGCCTGGGACGGTAGCGACGAAGCTGGCGAACTCTTGGGGGGTTCGAAGTGACCCCGCCGGCAGAGCCCACCTCCGGCCAGGTCCTCTTCTTCGACCTGCTCGGGACGCTGGTGAGATCCGACGGGAAGCGCTACGTGGCCACCGGCGCTCTCGAGCCGTGGCTTGGTGACGAGTGGCGCCGCGGTGTCCTCTGCAACCTGGGACCGCGGCGCAGTGGCCGCACCATCCTCCGCATCCTCGAAGAGGCCGGACTCGACGGGCACTTCGACCCCGACCTGCTGATCCTCGCCAGCAACCTGCCGCAACCGCTCCCCGACCGCCGCGCCTTCGCCGCTGCCGCTGCGCTTGCCGAGGAGCCAATCGGCGAGTGCGCCTTCGTCAGCGCCGACGCGGAGCTGAGGAACGCGGCCGCGGCCGCGGGGATGAAAAGCGAGGAGCCGCCAGCGGCCGCCGAAACTGGCCCGGAGCTGCTCTCGGCAGGCGAAGGGCCGGCGCTGGCCCCGACCCTGCTCGCCGGCGAGATCGACGAAGACGTCGGGCCCACCTTCGTCCTCACCGGCCGGGTGGTGACGATGAACGCCAAACGGGAGGTCCACGAAGACGGTCAAGTGGCGATCAGCAACGGCCAGATAGTCGCCGTCGCCGCCAAAGGTAAAAAACTGCCGGCCGCGTTTTCCTCCGCCCCGCGGATCGACACCGAAGGGACCATCTACCCGGGGTTGATGGACCTTCACAACCACTTCGTCTACAACGTCCTCAGCCTCTGGACGGTCCCCAAACGGTTCGACGATCGCAACCAGTGGCCGCGCAGCCCCAGCTATGCGGGTGAGGTGACGCTGCCGGTGCGGGCCCTCGCCGAAGCGGCCAAATCCGCCCGCGCGCTCGTCCGCTACGTCGAGGCAAAGGCCCTCGTCGGCGGAACCTCGACCGGGCAGGGGATCCGCACCCGCGTCAACGGTGGGCCCAAGCTCTTCCGTGGGGCGATGCGCAACGTCGAGGTGACGGACGACACCCGCCTGCCCGAGGCCGGGACGCTCGTCCCCACCCTTTACGTCAACGAAGAACGCGTCAAAGCCTTCCGGCGCAGCCTCGAAACTCGCGCTTCCTACTTCTACCACCTCGCCGAGGGGGTGGACGCCGCTGCGCGCAAGACCTTCACCGACCTCGCCGACAACGATCTGTTGGCACCGGCCCTGGTCGGTATCCACTGCCTGGGGCTAGAGCCTGAAGACCTGAAGAAGTTCGCTGCCGCCGGCGCTAAAACCGTCTGGTCGCCGCTCAGCAACCTGCTGCTCTACGGCCGCACGCATGACCTTGCCGCCTTTAAAGAGGCTGGCGTGCCTCTGGCCATCGGCTGCGACTGGTCGCCGTCGGGGTCAAAGAACCTGCTGCAGGAGCTGAAGGTCGCGCGCTGGGTCGCCGATCAGCAGAAAGTCGAGTTCAGCGATGAGGAGCTGGTCGCCTGCGTCAGCAGCACGCCGGCAGAGATCGTCAGATGGGCGCCGTACGTCGGCTCGGTCGCCGAGCAGGCGATGGCCGACCTGCTGGTGGTCGCCGGCACTGGCGGCGATCCCTACGGGCACCTTGTCGAAGCCAGCGAAGCCGACGTCCGACTCCTGCTCGTCCACGGCGTCGCCCGCTTCGGCGAGCGCGAGCTGATGGAACAGCTGCACCCGAAACCCGAGATCCCGCTCGAGAGCTGGAAGCTCGGCAAAGCCGAGCGCGCCTTCAACTTCTTCGCCCAGGATTCGGAGATCAACGACGTCACCTTGGCCGACGCGACCGAGACGCTCTCGAAAGCGATGAGCGACCTGCCGGCGTTCCGCGAAGAATCCGAACAGGCAGGCGCACAGCTGAACTCCTTCGGGCTGGAAGCACCGTCATTTTCCGTCGACCTCGACAACGAGTTCGAACCCGGTCCTGAAGAACTGGAAGAAGGTGCGGAGGCGGGTCTGCTTGCGGATTGGTCGCGCATCGCCAGCAGCGTGCCGCTCGACACCCCGGTGGTTGACGAAGACGCCTACTGGAGACAGCTGGAAGCGGCGGCGAACCTGCCCGCCGGCCTCGCGGCCGCCTTGCGGGGCGTGTATGGCAAATAGCGGCGAGAGCCCGGAGACGGTGCGGGCAGCCGTCTACCTCACCTCCGAGCAGGACCGCAAGCGGGCGGAAGGGGTGCTGGGCGAGCTCGAGCGGGAGGGGAGGACTCGCTTTGGCGGGATGGTCGAAGGCGAGCTCTCTCCCGCTGAGGTGAAGAAGCTCGATGAGGAGGGCTTGGTGGTCGAGCTGGTCGAGTACACCGCCGCCCCGCCTCCGGAGGCGCTCGGCGGCGCCCGGCGCGCGATCGCCGCTGGCAGCGAAGCGATCGAAGAACTCCAGGGGCAGGCGCCCGAGCCGCGCACCGGCGGGCTCGAGCCGAGCGAGGCGGAGGCGCTGCCGGTCGACGCCTACAACCTCGAGCTCGAGGGGCCGATCACTCGGGCGCAGCGGCTCGAGCTCGACACACTCGGGGTCGACATCGCCGCCTATGAACCCGGCTACGGCTACCGAACGGTGCTCGGCCGCGAGCAGTACGCGAAGGTCAAGGCGCTGCCTTACGTGGCCGCCGTGCGCCGATACCGATTCAGCCAGACGATGACCCCGGAGCTGCTCGACGCGGTGACCGATGGCGGCGAGGGCGAAGAGCCGCAGCTGCTGAGTGGCAGCGAAGAAAAGGAAGCCGAAGACCAGGTCTTCGATTGCCTCCTGCACCGGGAAGAAGACCTCGCGAAGGTGCGTGAACTGATCGAAGGGGAAGCCGGCGCCGAGGTCCTCGACAGCTCGAACCTGCGGATCCGCTTCGGCGCCAAGGCCCACATCCCCCTGCTCGCCACCCTCGCCGTGCAGCCCGAGGTGCGGCAGCTCTCCGTCTACGAGGCGCCGACGCTATGAGCGACTACGCGAGGCGGATGGTCGGGATCGAGGCTCTCAACGAGGAGAAGGAACGCTGGACCGGCGAAGGCGAGCTCGTCGCTGTGATCGACAGCGGCATCGACGCCACCCACCCCGACCTCCATGACCGGGTCGAATCCTTCGAAGTCGTCGAAGGGGCGATGGCCACCGATCAGGTCGGTCACGGCACCCACGTCAGCGGCACGATCGCCGGCACCGGCAAAGCCTCAAACAAAGAGATCCGGGGGATGGCGCCGAAGGCGAAGCTGGTCGGCCTAGGCATCGTTGAGGAGGGCGGCACCCTCTGCCTGCCGGTCGACCTCGGGGACCTGCTCCGCCGGGTCGCCGACAAAGGGGCGAAGATCATCAACCTGAGCTGGGGGACGGCCGTCGCGAGCGTCTACGAGAACGGCTCGATGGCGGTCGACACCTTCGCCCGGGAAAGGCCGGACGTGCTCGTGGTGGTCGCGGCGGGCAATTCCGGCGTCGCACCGGGGGGATACCCGGCGTTCTACTCGATCGGCTCTCCCGCCACCGCCAAGAACGTGCTCACGGTGGGAGCCTGCGCCAGCGATCGCAAAGAGTTCGCCGACGTCACCTGGGGGCGCTTCAAAGCCGCGAGCTTTCCGGCGGCGCCGACCAGTAACGAGGCCGTGGTGGGGGACCCGGACCGGCCGGCGGCGCTGAGCAGCCGCGGGCCCACCGACTCTGAGGCGGTGAAGCCCGACGTGATCGCTCCCGGCACGGCGATCCTCGCCCCCCGCGCCTCCGAAGCCCCGGAGGCGCACTTCTGGCGCCCCTGTCCGAAATTCGAAAACCGCTACGGGTTCATGGTCGGGACGAGCATGGCGACTCCCGTGGTCAGCGGGGCGGCGGCGCTCCTGCGCCAGTACCTACGCGAGGAGCACAAGAAGCCGGATCCGAGCTCGGCGCTCCTGCGCGCGATCCTCGTGGCCAGTGCCTGCCGCATCCCCTGGTCTCGCGAACCGGCCGACGAACGCGATTGCGGCTACCCCGATTTCGACCAGGGGTTCGGCAGGATCGACCTGAGGACGGTGCTCCCGCACAAGGGCGCTCGAAAAGGCCGCAAGCTGGAACTGTTCGACGTGGCGCACGAAGAACCGGATGCGCTGGAGCGGGGGGCCCCTGCCGAGTCGGGGCGCAAAGCTGCACACGGATACCGGTTCGCCGTCCCCGCGGGCGCCAAGGGCGCATTGCGGATCGTCCTGGCCTGGACTGACTACTCGGTGCGGGGGATCCAGAACCTGCTCAAGCTGGACCTAGCTGGGCCCGGGGGGCTGCGACAGCGCGGGAATCAAGAACACACCTGGCTGCAGCCGCCGGAAAAGTACCTTGATTTGAAATTCAAGGAGCTGCGGTTTGACAACCGCAACAACGTCCAGCAGGTGGTGGTCAAAGATCCGCCCCCCGGCGACTACCGGATCCGGGTCGTCGCCCAGAACACTCTCTTCCCTCCCCAGGGGTTCGCGCTCTGCATCGCTGGGGAGCTCAAGGGAGAGGTCGAGCGTGAAAACTGACCCCGACGCGGTTCGCGTCTGGCGCGGGTTCCGCTCTCCCGAGATCGACCTGCCCGCGTTCTACCAGCGACTCGAAACTGTCTTTGTCCCCTCGACGGTGCTGATGCAGATCGACATCGGCCTGCAGGCGTACATCCCCACCGTGCTCGGCGGTCTGCCGGAGAAGCCCGATACGGTGCCCGACGAGACCGCGATTCTCTTCTGGGAGTCGCAGCAGACCTACCGCGACGGGTTCAGGACGCTTGCCGTCCGCACCTACACCCTCACTCACGGTGCTGTCTACACCCCCGCTAGCGGAGCCGAATTCCCGGTCGGGTTCAGCGGGGAGCTGCAGGCGAACCAGCCCTATTCCCTGGTTGATCGCGCTGCCGACTGGATGCAGGGGACGGTGCGCCACCTGGTCGGCGCCCGGCCTGAGGAGGTCGAGCCCGAGGACTTTCGAAGCCACCTCGCCGCAGTGCTGGCGAAAGGCACCGAGGCGGAGGGCGGGATCGTCTGCGCGGGCGACGACTACCTCGTCTACTGGCAGCTCGACCTGGCGCAGCCGGCGCCTGGCGGTGGCCAGCTGGAAGAGCTTGCCGGCCAGCTGGCCTGGAGCCACACGGTGACCGCGGAGCCGACCGAACTAGACGTCGGGCTTTGGGAAGAGTGGCCGGGGTTGCCGATCGAGCAGGGCCAGAGCCTGAACATGCAGTTCGAACGCAGGAGCGAAAGATGAGTTTCAAACCGACGCTGTACAGCATCGAGGCCGGTCTCGGCGGCACTCCGTCGCTCGATCAGGTCTGGCAGCAGAGCGGCGATGCACCCCTCGCCGGCGACTACAGCCATCTGGTGCCGATCACGGTCGGCGGCGACCCGCATCTGATTGCGGTGAACGCGGAAGGCGCTGCCGGCGCCTTTCGGATCGGCAGCTCCGACCCATGGCTCACCCCGGTTGAGTCGCAGCTCGACCTCGGCGGTCCCTGGGACATCATCGAGCCGTTCGTCCTCGGCAACCTCCCCCACCTCCTCGCCTATACCTCCGACGACGGCCAGTTCTCGTTCATACCGCTCGGGAACGACCTCAGCTCGAAGCCGCCTTACGAGTACCAGCGACGCCGCGAACCGGGCATCACCAAAGGGTTTGACGTCGCCCACCCGATCGCCATCAACGGTGCGGTCTATTACCTTTGCTACAGCTTCGAAGGCGGCAACGTCTTCATCTACTCGCTCTCGGTCACCGCATCGTCCTCGCCGCGATCGGCGCCGCTGATTGCGCAGCCCGTCTGGTTGCACCAGTGGGCGCGCAAATGGACCCGCTTCGCCTTCTTCGAGCTCGGCGGAGAGTCGTTCTTCCTGAAGACGAACGTGGGGAAACTGAACGTGAACATCGATCACGTGCGTGACAACCCGGCCGAAGGCACGGTCGAGGTCGGCACCTATCTCGACCTCGAAGACGCGCTCGAGATTGATATCTGCCGGTCCTTCTACCTCGGCGGCGGCAATCCCTACTTCGTCACCTACATGAAAAACGGGAAGACCACCGTCAACCGCTTCAACGGCGATTGCCTCGGGTGGACGCAGGAAATAAACAGCAAGACCTTGGAGGGGGCGCGCGAGATCGTCCCCATCCAGCTAGAGGAAAAGTGCCTACTGCTCTTCTACTGAAACCGGCCGGGAGGTGCTGTCGATGAGCGGGCCGGCGCCGGGTCCGCTTGAGCAGTACTTGCTCACCCCGCTCGCGGAGCTGGCCGAGGCCTCGAAAAGCGACCCTTGGGATGCGGTCGTCGTCGGTGGTGGGATCGCCGGTCTTAGTGCCGCCCGCGTGCTGGTCGAGCGTGGCCGCCGGGTGGCCGTTCTCGATGCTGGGCCGCTTGTCCTTCTCACTCACACCAGCACCACCGATCTGCGCTTCGACAACGCCGGCCTCGGGCGCCTGCGCAAGTTGATCGAATACAGCCCCCGCGACGCCGCCGGCGGCGATTTCGGGCACCTGATCAGCTGCATCGGCGGCCGGGCTCTCTTCTGGAACGGCGCCGCGCCGCGCTTTGCTCCCGAGGACTTCGCCGCTTGGCCGCTCTCGCGCCAAGACCTCGACCCCTACTACGAGTGGGGCGAGCGGGATCTGCGGGTGAACACCAACTTCGGCAACGGAGGCCTTGGCCAGACCGTCGTGCGGCTGCTGCGGGAGACCGGCCTACCGGCCGAACCGGGTCCATACGCCGTCGATACGCGGGCAACGGTGGAGGGCTGGGTCGGCGGCACCGTCGGCAACCCGATCGCCCCCCTCCTGCGCACGAACCTGCTCACCGCCGAGGAGCCCCGCCTGCGGATTGCCTCCCACAGCTTCGCCCGGCGGATCCTCCTCGGCGGCAACGGTGAGGCTGCCGGCGTTGCCGTCGGCGACCTGCAGGGGAGTGGGGAGCAGGAGCTGCAGGCGCGCAGCGTGATCCTTGCCGCTGGCGGGTTCGAGTCGGTGCGCCTGGCAATGGCCTCGAAACTCCCGGATCGCAGCGGCTTGCTCGGCCGGCGGATCGCCGACCACCTCTTCGCTCGCGCGTACCACCTCGTCCCGCCGGCGCTTTACGACCCGGAGACGGCGGAGGCGGCGATCGTCGCCGTTCGTGCCGGCGAATCCCGCAAGTACCAGCTCGAGATCCACATGCCTTCTGACGACCTCTTCATGCAGAGCGAGTACTCGGAATGGAAGCCGGCGAGCAGCCGCCCCTACGCAGCGATGGTCCGCAGCTTCGCCGCGGTGCCGCCGCGCGACTCCTCGTTCATCGAGCTGGGCAAAGGTGAAGGACCCGGCGACTATGTCGTCCACCTCGAATACGACGACGAGGACCGTGCTCTGCTCGATGCGATGGCCGTGGGGATCGAGGGTGTTGGTACCGCCCTCCGCGCCACGGTCGGCGAGGTCGAACGTTTTTCCCCTGGCGATAGCCATCACGAGGGCGGCGGGATGATGATGGGCAGCGACCCGGGGACCTCGGTCACCGACCCCTTCGGCCGCGTGCACGCAGTTCCCAACGTGGTCGTCGCCGATGCGGCCGCCTGGCCCACCGTGAGCCCCGCCAACCCCTGCCTGACGATCGCCTCGCTGGCCCGCCGGCAAGCCGAGCAGCTTGACCGCGACCTGGGCAGCTAGGTCAGACCGCCGGGCGGTGGCGCTCGATGATGCGGGCGAAGTCGGTGCCGGGGGGGAGGGTGCCGAAGGCTTGGCCCCAGTCGCCGGAGAGGCGGGAGGCGCAGAAGGCGTCGGCGGTGGCTTCGTCGCCGTAGCGGACGAGGAGGGAGGCCTGGAGGGCGAGGGCCATCTTCTCGACCAGGCGTCGGGCGCGGGACTCGATCGTCTCCAGGTCGCCGGGGAGCTCCTCGCGGAGGGAGGCGGTGAAGGTTTGGAGGCGGGGCTCGGAAACGGCCCCCTCCTCGACCGCGGCGAAGAAGGCCTCGGTCGAGGCCGGGCTCTTCACCATCGCCCGCAGGACGTCGAGGCATTGGACGTTGCCCGAGCCCTCCCAGATCGAGTTGAGCGGGCTCTCGCGGAAGAGGCGGGGCATCCCCGACTCCTCGACGTAGCCGTTGCCGCCGAGGCACTCGAGCGCCTCGCCCGCGTGGACAACGGCGCGCTTGCAGATCCAGTACTTGAGGACGGCGTTGGCGATCCGCCTCAGGTTCTGGGCCTCCTCGTCGCCGGCGATCGCTTCGTCGTAGGCGCGGGCCAGGCGCAAGGCGGAGATCGTCGCCGCCTCCGACTCGATCGCGAGGTCGGCGAGGACGTTCCGCATCAGCGGCTGCTCGACCAGCTCACGCTCGAAGACCGAGCGGTGGGTCGTGTGGTGGATCGCCTGGGCGACGCCGGCCCGCATCCCGGTGGCGCCGCCGAGGACGCAGTCGAGCCGGGTGTGGTTGACCATCTCGATGATCGTTCGCACCCCGGCGCCCTCCTCGCCGACGAGCCAGGCCGAGGCGGCGTCGAACTCGATCTCGCTGGAGGCGTTGGAGCGGTTGCCGAGCTTGTCCTTGAAGCGCTGCAGGCGGAAGCGGTTGCGCTCGCCATCGGGCGTCCAGCGCGGGAAGAGGAAGCAGGAGATGCCACCGTCGGCCTGGGCGAGGACGAGGAAGGCGTCGCACTGGGGCGCCGACATGAACCACTTGTGGCCGGTCAGCTCGTACTCAGCGCCTGGCCCGCCGCCGTTCAGCGGGCGGGCGAGGGTGGTGTTGGCGCGGACGTCGGTGCCGCCCTGCTTCTCGGTCATCCCCATCCCGGCCAGCGCCCCCGCCTTCTCCGGTGCTGGCGCGTTGGCGGGGTCGTAAGTGGCCGAGAGGAAGCGCGGCTCCCACTCGGCGGCCAGCTCCGGCTGGGTGCGCAGCGCGGGGATTACCGAGTAGGTCATCGAGATCGGGCAGCCGATCCCGGCCTCGGCCTGGGACATGCACATGAAGGCGGCGCCGCGGGCGACGTGGGCTCCGGGCCGGGGGTCCTTCCAGGGGGAGCAGTGCAGCTCGTTCTCCACCGCGACCGCGATCAGCTCGTGCCAGGCGGGGTGGAACTCCGGGACGTCGACGCGGTTGCCGTAGCGGTCGTGGGTGCGCAGCTTCGGGCCGTTCTCGTTCGCCAGCCGCCCCAGCTCCTGCGCCTGGGCGGAGCCGGCGTACTCGCCGACCGCGGCGATCCGCTCGCGCGCCCAGTCGGCGCCCTCGCGCGCCACCGCCTCGACCAGCGGCCGGTCGCTCTCGAAGACGTTGTAGTCGACCAGCGGCGGCGGCTGGTTGACCACCTCGTGGTTGCCGAAGGCCGGTCGTTCGACGGTTGCCATCCGGCGCAGATTGTCGCATGCCCTGACCGGTCAGCCAGACCGCCGGCCAGATAGCATCGCGCCTCGTGGCCAAGATCAAGGTTCTGAAGCCGGTCGTCGAGCTCGACGGCGACGAGATGACCCGGATCATCTGGTCGTTCATCAAAGAGCAGCTGATCCTGCCCTACCTCGACGTTGAGCTCGAGTACTACGACCTCGGGATCGAGAGCCGCGACGTGACCGAGGACCGGATCACGGTCGAGGCCGCGGAAGCGATCAAACGCCACGGCGTCGGCGTCAAGTGCGCGACGATCACCCCCGACGAGGCGCGGGTCGAGGAGTTCGGGCTGAAGGAGATGTACCGCTCGCCGAACGGGACGATCCGCAACATCCTCGGCGGCGTCATCTTCCGCGAGCCGATCGTGATCTCCAACATCCCGCGGTTGGTGCCGGGCTGGACAAAGCCGATCGTGATCGGCCGCCACGCTTTCGGCGACCAGTACCGGGCCACCGACATGGTCATCCCCGGCGAGGGGGCGCTGACCCTGACC
>Ga0157378_10003047_pt1 | contig 14902 bp, 14 predicted proteins | sample M65metaG_FD_115309 | JGI IMG/M metagenome (GOLD analysis project Ga0157378, IMG submission 115309) | Miscanthus rhizosphere microbial communities from Kellogg Biological Station, Michigan, USA - M6-5 metaG | ecosystem: Host-associated > Plants > Roots > Rhizosphere > Soil | place: USA: Michigan...
CAGAAGTTCGGCGCCAACGTCAATGTCGCCTGCGAGGCCAGGCACCTGCGCTGCGACCGGCGGCCTTATGCGCTGGAGCTATCGGATGGGCGTGTCGTGCAGACCAGCACCATCATAATTGCCACCGGCGCGAAATATCGCGAGCCGGCGCTGGCGAACCTGCCGAAGTTCATCGGCGCGGGCATCTACTACGCGGCCACTCATCTCGAGGCCAAGCTTTGCGAAAACGAGGAAATCGTCATCGTCGGCGGAGGAAATTCGGCGGGCCAGGCCGCCGTTTTTCTGGCTGGCGGCTGCCGGCATGTGCACATGCTGGTGCGCTCGGAAGGATTGGCGGAAAGCATGTCGCGCTACCTGATCCGTCGCATCGAGGAAAATCCGCGCATCACCTTGCACACGCGCACTCAAATCACGTCGCTGGACGGCACCGAGCATCTGGAGCGCGTCGGCTGGCACAACGATTCGACGGGCCAGACCGAAGTTCGCGACATCAGCAGCGTCTTCCTCATGACCGGTGCAGTGCCGAATACCGCGTGGCTCGACGGCTGCGTAGCGCTGGACGACAAGGGTTTCGTGCGAACGGGTTCGGAACTGCACGCAGGAGACCTCACGAAGGCGAACTGGCTGCTACCACGTGCGCCTTATCTGCTCGAAACCAGCCTGCCCGGCGTGTTCGCCGTGGGCGACGTACGCTGCGACAGCGTCAAGCGTATTGCTTCAGCGGTAGGCGAAGGATCGATCTGCGTGCAGTTTGTGCACCGGGCATTGCGGGAACTTTCCATACCGGCGCGGCAGTTGGCGGCAGCGTAGCGGCGCTCAATAAAGCGCTGGACGGCGTACCCCGAGAACCAGTTCTTCATTTCGAGGAATTCAACATTTTTGTTTCGAAGAAATAGTCTCGGGCGGCCCGTTTGCTTGCCGCTTTGAAATGTGTCTGCTGCATATAGTCCAGAACTGGACCTGGCACACCCGCCTCTCCGAGGGCCACCAGTTCGGATGCGGGCAACAGATATACGGATTTGGATTCGTGCATGCGCTCGATGATCGTGTCAGCGGAAGTGCCCTTGTGACTCATCTCCAGGATTTGAGCCACAGTCACCGGCGGCTTGGGTGCGCCGCTTGCGCAGCCAGCCAGCCATACAACGATGCAGATCGACATCGCTCGCTCGATCCATTCGACAGATTCGTTCGGGAGGCACTTGCGAATGCCATTCATGATATTCAACTGCCTCCTAATAACAGTTCTTGATGGTGCGAGCCGTATACATTTCGCCACTGTCGTCCCAGATCGCCTGCCTGCACGCTTGCGTAAGGTAGGTCTGTTCCATGTAATCCAATACTTGGTCGGGGACGCCTTTCTGTTTCAACTCGACCAGTCTCGAAGCGGGCAGCGGGTATACCGAGCGCGACACCTCAATCTTCTCGATTATTGCTTCTGCGGGCACGCCCTCACTCGCCATCGCGACGATTTCGTCGACGGCAATTTGTTGTCTTTTCTGGATACCTGCGCAACCGACAGACAGGCAGACACAACCGAGCAAGGCAACGAGGATTAGCCTGCGATGTTGCCCAGGACGCCAGTTGAATGCATTCATGGTAGCTCCTTCAGCACTATCCTATCAGACGACATTGCTATCGCATCATCCGGCTCGGTTGGCGCGACCGGATATTATCTTGATCCTTCCATTACAAAACGTCGACCACGCTGACCAGCCTCGATTGCTTACTTACACTTTTGTCGCGTCAGGCGAACAGCGACTCGCGACTCGGAGCGACGACCCACTTCTGCTAGTTTGTTTTGAACCAAGTCAAGAATTGGATCGGATCTTTGGGCGACCGATGACAAATCCTTAGATCGGCGAAATACCCCTCAAGCTGAGAGAAAGTCCTTGGCGATGCTCTGCATGTAGCGCGGCCAGAACACCTTTTCGAAGCTCCAGCGCGTGCCAATTTCGCTCAGCCTGTCGGCTGACCATTCCGGATCGATCTCGAGGCATTTTGTCCAGTGCTCGCGCGCAAGTTGGAGATCTCCCAGTTCGGCGTAGACCGCGACGTACTTTTGCCGATTTTCTACGATACCCGGATTCGGGTGAAGCTTGAGAACCTCGAGCGCCTCCCCCGGTACATCCCTCTGCGGTGGAAGTCGTAGAAAAGTGTAGAGTTGAAGCAAGCCCCAGCACAAAGGTCAGAACGAACGCCAACGCGCACTTTTGCCAATTCGAACGGCCATGGTCTCCTCCTCAACAATTATCAGGTCGCGCTAAGGTTAGACAGCCCCGACACCGCGACCGGTTTGCGGCGAGACACAACCCTGTTGCGCAAATGCCATAATCGAGGTTGCGGAGGCAGCATCGCAATTGAAGCTGCGGCAAACATTGATCCGACGCACAGAAAAAGCGTGATTCGTATCACGCTTTCGAGGACGGTTCGGGTTCGTGCCGGCTTGCTTCGGGACTCTCGGCCTGTCTAACTATTGATAATGCGGTCGAGTGGCTGGTGTGGAGGAATTTCGACAGTACATATTTGGCCCGAACCGACACGTCCATAACACGCAGGTCGTCATGTTCGTGCAGCGACACCATTGCAATTTTCCGCGGTCTTTTTCACAAGAAAGTCGTCTCTCAATCCATAAAGCAAAAGCCGCTCGCGACCGTCGAGTCGACGACCTTTCTTTACGAAGATAGCTGAAAAAAACCTCGAAGGCAGGCGGCCTGGCGGATTTGGTTGCTTAATCTTGCCTGCCTCGCTCGCGTCAGGGCAGCTTATAGTCGAACCGCTGAGTGCAGTGGAAGGCGCCTTGAGTGGGCGTGCCCCAGCATTTCCATGGTCCGCTACCAGTGATGCCCTTGTATTTTCCCGTCCCGCCAGCAATGTGATTGGTGCCCTGTTCCGCATTTCCATCCCAGTCCGTCAATATGCGGTCGCCATCGGCATCACCAAAAGCGCAATACCCCTTGTTCATCGAACCATTCTCTGAGCCCAGGAAGGTGAAAACACAAACGGCGGGGCCGTTATGCAACGGGCCTGAACCTTTGTCGTTGAAATTCACTCCGACCACGCTCCCATGCCCTACGGAGCGCTTGTCTGAAACTTCGAACACCTCTGGGGTAAGTTTCCAGCCCGTGTGAATATTGATGCTCCCTGACTTGGGCAGATCCTGGGCCGCACACGGCGGCACAACGACAAGCGCCGTTGAAAAAACCGCCAGGAAAAGCATTGTGTTAGTCCTTTTCATACATCCTCCCGTCATATCATATGAGTATCGGTCCCCTGAACTAATGCTTCGGATGCGCCTGCTCCAGCGCTAACCAGTAGCCCCACTTGTCATTGCAAACCAGTCCTGTGCCAGGACGCAGCGGAGTCCGAACACATGGTCAATTGAGCGCTCTTCTCAATTACAGATAGGTTACAAATTGGAATGTTGGCAGCTATGACTAAACCCTCTACAGGTATAACAACGGGACGGTAGAGGTCTCAAAATAAATCGATTACCTGCCGCAGTCCAACATTCCTTAGGGGAGTTCAAAATGAAAAACAGATTTAAAAAAGGATATCTAGTTGTCGCGGGTGTGTTTCTCGTCGCCCCGGCGTATGCCGCCGACAACTGCACCGGCTATGACATGATCGTAACTACCAGCGCAGATACGCGGGATCTCGGGAACGGAATGACCCTGACTACTTTTCAAGGGGAAAGTATGTTGACTAGTGAAAATTCGATTTATCACCTCGCGACTGGTCAATGCTCCGGGACGGCATTGGGCACGCCAGACGGAAAGTTTCGTTCAAACGGGCATTGCGCGCGCCACGACAAAGATGGTCATTTGCAAAGCATTGAGTGGTCTCAAGCAGCGGGCGCCGACAAAGGGACTTGGAAGTCGACAGGGGGAACAGGCAAATTTGCGGGAAAAAACGATTCCGGTTGGTTCCAGAGCGTGAGGTCGGATGGAAAGATGTCGATCACGAAATGGGGAGGGGTCTGCAACTAAAGCTGCCGGAGGTCCGGCTACATCAAGCAAGGGGGAATCATGAACATTCGGCGATGTGGAGTTTGTTTGTTTGTTTTGACAATTCTTTCTTGCGCAACCAGCTATGCGCAACAGAAGACACCCTTAACGGTAACCGGTGAAGGCGTTAAAAGCCGCTATATCCAGCAAACTGCAATTGATGTTGGCGACACACCTGGGCACCAGATACGTGTCCAGGAATCCCAACGAACATTTCCGCCCGAGAATCAACCAATGATAGGAGGCGAGCGGATTGTAGAAGGCTGGATACGCGGCTTTTCCAACTATACAAACGGCATTGGCCCCGCCTGGGGCTATTTGACGTGGGTGACCGACAAGGGCAATAAGATATTTGTGGAATATGCTGGAAACAGCGAATCAACACCGACCGACACGGGCTCCAAGCGCGGGACCTACCACGGCACGGCGCGAATAGTCGGTGGTACTGGCAATTTCGTCAGGATGCGCGGAACCCTGGTCGATTTGGGAGAGTTCGATACTGACGCCAAGACGGGTTATAACAGGGCAACAAGCCGCGGCGAGTATTGGCTGGAATAGTGAAAATCCGTGCACCTGCAAAGCTCTTCTTCGAAACCCGGAAGGGGTCGGACTTATAAGTTTTTCTCTATGTCGCAGGATTCGGCAAGCCTCTCAGCCTAGTGCTCTGCGCCACACTGACGGCAGCCTCTGCAAGAGCTTCCAGTGAGATTCCATCAGCGGCCGGTCGGTTGTATGAACGCTCGGTAAATCTCCTCGTTCCACGATTCAGCCAAGGGCGATCGGCTGCGCAAGTTCTGCCTGCCAGCGGAATATCTTTTGTCGACTGCTGCTAACTCTGCGGTCCGAGCACGCTCATCAGCGCCGCAGTGATGATCGATGCGACGAGCAGCCCCAGCGCCACCGTCCCGCACGCCACGCGGTTGGTAACCGTGGGCGAGACTCGGTGCTCGAAGAGGATGATCTGCAGCCCCAACCCGAGGTGGGTGATGACCCACCAGACCGCCAGCGAATAGTGAGGTATTAGCCGCACGTTCCACGCGTCCGGCAGCAGGCCCGTCGGCGCCCCGGCGGCCCACAGGAACGTGGTGTCGACGTCGGAGAGATGTCTGCCCAGAACGAACACTGCATTCAGGTGAGAGGTAATGAACACGGCCAGGAAAGCTCCCGTGATGGTCTGCAGCGTTCTTAGAAAATCGCTTTTCACCGCCGTCGCGCGCCACAGCAGGATGAGGCCGCTGCAAACCTGGAAAATGAACAGCGCGACGAGAAGGGGCTGCACGAGCTCCGACCGGTACCACTTCCGCAGCACCTTCATCATGGCTTGGTTGGCATCTATGCTCAGGAACGCGGTCATGTGATTCAGCAAGTGCCAGACGAGGAAGATCAGCAAGATCGCCAGCGCCGAAACTCCATGGGACATCCTCAGCCAGCGGGGTGCGGTTCGCGTGGCAGTCGCGGCAAGTGCGACATCGGTCTTGCTAGGGTATGCGATCGCAACGATCACCCCGAGCCAGAGGATGGCCCAGAAGACGTAGTCGCCATTCGACAGGTGCAGCATGTAGAAAATGACCCCGATGAGCACGAACAACGAAGGCGATGCAAAGGCGAGATGGGCGAAGCGACGGGCCCGAAGCTGGCCGGGTGAGGGCGCGTCGACCTGACCCAGCAGGTAGGCTACGATAAGGCTCAGCGCCGGGACGCCGTAGGTCAGGATGACCGCGACCAGCACGTCGAGCCAGGCCACGGCCTGGCTGGAGGGATCGGAGGCCTGGTGCAGCATCCGGCCGCTCTGATAGAACTGCATCAGGAAATAAGGATAAGCGAAAGCGACGAGGGCGGGCGCGAGCCAGACCAGCTTATTGTCCGACAGCTGCGCGATCTTCGAGACCTCTATGCTCATGGGCGCTCCTGACCTAAAAGTGGAATTGCAAGCGCACGGCCATCGAGCGACCAGTGCATGACCGACGACGCCGTTTCCGCCTCGTGCGTGTCACCGACCTCGCGGATTCAACGCCGGCTCCGTGAAGACCGCGTCTGCGATGCGAGCAGGCATTGCCAGAGTTTTGACTTGGCCTAGCCAACCGGCGACGAGGCGATGGAGAGCATGGCCGCACGCTTGGACATCACTACGGTTTCCAACTCGAAGGTTCGAAGTATGTACCCGCATTGGCCATTGCACTTCCCTCCAGGAATAGTTGAGTGCTGTTCTTGAGCGGCAGCGTGGCTACTTCGTCGCCCGAGAAAAATCTTGCATCAAGTGTTTCAGCGCCATCCCCGGACGGAACACCCGTTATTGCACGCGCGCTGAAGACCGTGGCAACCCAGGCGAGGCGATCGCCATTTTGATAGGTACCAGAACAACGATTGCCGCCGAAGACACCCGCCACGTGAGTGAGCTCCACAAAAACCCGAGACTCTTCCCACGTCTCGCGGACAGCCCCGTCCGCCGGCAATTCGTCCGGTTCGACGATTCCGCCAGGACAGCCCCACAGACCGGTTTCCTGGTCTTGAACAAGAAGGAGTCGGTCATCGGCATCGCGCGCCAGGACGGCAACGGTAGGAACGAGTAGCAAGTCGTTGCCGATCCTGCCTCGAAGAGAAACAATGAACTCTGGAGTGGGCACGCGAGACGCCTAACGTTTGCGTTTTGCCGCGCCGCGACGAGCGCGAAGCGTCGAGTTGCGGGCGTCGGTCAACAACGTCCTGTTAGCGGGCCGGTATGCACCGTCGAAAGGGCGAACCGTCATGGCTTTGCTAGCGCAAATACGAATGAATATACCAGGGCGTTCCAAACCAGTATCGATGCACCGGCGAGCAACTCCATCTGACGTGGCATGCCACGCGGATACACCAACTTCCCGACATAGTGCTGCACAAAGCCGCCGGAATATTCTGATTGCCCCGCTTGTGTGCGCAGTGACTTCTCCAACGGCGTCAGCGGACATGTCCAGCTCACAAGATTGACGATTGACGACCACAGCACTGCCGGTACATGGAACCAAGCCCATGTGCGGTCGAAATAGACGAACGCTCCTCCGAGAACAGCGAACGCCACGAACACAAAGTGCGCCAGCAACACCAGATCCGCGCCAACCCGAGAAAGCTGCGATGTCATCAATTTCGGCTAACTTGTAATTGTCATGCGCCGCCGCGACATTACAGGGTAATGTTGGAATAATCCCGGCTTCTTGTTCGGAATAACAAGTTGCGTGTCGAGATAACACAGGCCTGCAGGATAGCAAGTCCTCGTCATATTTCCTTCCTGGCCTAAAACCGCACGATCGCCTGCGCCGCGAACAGATGATTGCCGTCGGTATCGGTCCCTTGCTGCCGCATGTAGCTGTATTGGAGCTTCCCTTCTATGTGGATGCTGGACCGGTACCCCAGCCCCAGATCGAAGCCTGAAGTATTGCGTCCCCACGAAGTGGTGGAACCGGGAATATCACCGAACCATGACTGGTTCACGCGCAGCGCCGTCCAAAGCTCCGGGCCGATTTTGTACTTTGCTTCGATATAGCCGCTGAGCACATCAACCTTGCCGACCTGGGGTACGTCAAATGTCGCGTAGATCAGCTCGCTCCATACTTGCCAGTCGCGGTGTGCGTACGCGGCATCCAAACCGCGGGTCGTCTGGTGGAAATCATTCACATTCGTGCCGGTGGGTAGCGATGCTTGCGCACTTTCCTGCAAGTAAGGACCGCGGCTAAAGGAGGTTCCCAGTGTCCATTCCGGAACCGGCTGCAACCCTAACCGCACGGTCGCCGTGGGTCGTCCCTGAGAGCCATTGTCGATGGCGTCCCAGGTTTCGGGCGGCGAAGACAGAGCGACATTCTTGACCTCCAACGCATAGTCGAAGACGTTTATGCGGCCGAGCGCTGCGGCGCCGGTTCCATAGGACGGGCCCCAGATGACGGGTACCCAGGTGGCTTTGTTGGCCGCCGTGTCGCGGCGCGCGGCAAAGGCGGCTGCGCTGGCGGGCGCAGCGCCGTCGGTGATCGGAATCAAATTCTCGTAGGCGTCCGGCGCGGTGATCAACGGATTGTCCCACGCGAGACTGCGGGGAGCCCAACTGCCGAAGACGGTTTGATATTTGCCGGCACGCAGGTTGAGTTCTTTGGCATCCGAGACCCGGTATTGCAGAAAGTATTCGTCCATCCGGACTTGTCCGCCGGGCTCGGAGCCAGGATCGAAACCGCGATCCGCCCGCAACTGTCCGTGCAACAGCAGGCGTTCGCCCAGTTGGACGTCGAGGAACGCGGAAACCCGTGGCGCCAGGAAATAATCGCCATTGAAGAATAGCAGGCCTTGCGCCGGCGGCTCGGCGGCGTACAGGGTGAGATCGGAAACAACCGAGAGGACGGCTTGCATTTTCCCGTCGTCCCGCGTGTACGCCAGCTTGTCAGTCATCGCATCCAGAAAATCCTGCGCGCCAGCATCGGCCAGGAAACACAAAGCAACAGCCGTCGCGATCCAGGTGCGAATCGAGAGGAGCAAAAGCGCGCGCGGCTTCGGGCTCATGACGAAAAATTTCGCACACCCAGAATACGGCAGACGGGTACCGGCTGCGAGAATCCCTTGAGCGACAGCGGTTGCAGGGATTCGCTTGTTACCGCATCCCCGGCCCGGATTCGTGTCTCCTCGTCTATGAGGATCTCGCCCGCCGCGGCGGAACTGCACAGACGCGCCGCCAAATTGACACGTTCTCCAACTACTACGTAATCGTTGCGGCTCTCTGCGCCGATGCATCCTGCGACCATCTCGCCGGAGGCGATGCCGATCCCGATACGAAGGGGCACGGCCGACTCGCCGTTCATGCGCTCGCGTTTGAGCATCATCTCCCAGGCACAACGCACGGCGCGTTCCGCGTCGGCGCCGTAACTCTTGGGCGCCCCAAACAGGATGAAGATGGCGTCGCCCGCAAACTGGCTGATTACCCCCCGGTGAGCCTGCACGACCTGCGTCAGGGCGCTGAGGTGGTCATTGAGGATTTCTATCACTTCCGTGGGATTGCGCCCCACAGTCATGGGGGTATAGCCGCGGATGTCGCAAAACACGACTGTCACCTCGCGCAGCTCGCCACCGAGACGCACGCGACCCGCGATCAACTCTTCCGCTACTTGCGGATCGGTCACCTGGTGAAGCACCGAGTAATAGCGGTCCTTCAGGGCAAGCCCCGCCGCCATGTCATTGAAGGATTCCGCCAGCATGTTCATTTCACGAGTCGAAGAAGGCGGCAACTTCACTTCATAATTGCCCTTCCTGATCTCTCGCGTTGCCGCCACAAGATCTGCGATCGGCTTTGCCAATTGCCGCGAGAGCGCGCGTCCCACGATCGCGGCCATCAGCAATGCAGCGAGTCCGGTCAGCGCGATCCGCAGCGCGAGAAGACGTTGCTGCGCCTGGAATTCCGCCAGGGAAAAGACGGAAACGAGGTAGGCTGGCCGATAGGAGGAACCCTCGTTCAGGAGAAATCGCTCATACCGGTACTCATTTTTTTCGACTGAAAGCTCGCCATCGCTCGAGTCTTTCGTCTGCGCCGCGGTAAGAGTCGCCGTCAGCGCGTCCCGCACCGCGGCCGGGATATCATCCCCGACCAATCGCCCATCCAGCCACAATCCCGATTGAACCCGATGCGCTGGCTTCTCGCTGGTGCGTTCGGGGCCAAGTCCGTTGATGCGCTGTCCCAGAATCAAGGTGCCGACCACGGTCCCGAAATTGGTGATTGGGCTGGCCACAATGCGAAATACCTGCGTGCCTTCCCCCTGTTGGGCCTGGATAAAGCCCACCTGAACTTTCCGGGGCATGGGCGCTTGCTTCGGGTTCAGCTGGCGACGCAATTCATTGTCGGTCGGCAACCCGGCACGGCCGTCTTCGGGTGGCGGAATGATCCCACCCTGGGCATTGAGCAAACTGAAAAAATCAAACTCGCCCAACCTCAATTCATCGCCGGCGATCTTGTAGACCTCGGGGTCGTTCGCCTCCAGAGCGGCAAATAAACGCACCGAGTCCGCCAGGCGCTGCGCCTCCTTGGCCGCGATTGCCAACCTGACCTCCTGCTCTTGTTGAAAGCTTCTCAATTGGTGGCGAAAAAGATCGTCAACCACCGCCTTGTGGGACCTGCTGTTCTGTTGTTGAGCAATGAGCAGGGTCGCCACCGTGGTGACGAAAACGATGCCCATGATCGCCTGCAGCAACCTGGCGCGAAAGCTCATACCTCAGGGCGCCAGCGCCAGGTCAACTGCGGATTTCTTGCCATCGGTTATGCTCACGCGGACCTGGAGGATCCTCTCCGAAGGAAGAAATGCCTTCAGCCAGTAGTTGCCAGCCGGCACGTCGTTCAATACGAAATGCCCCTGCGCATCGCTGAGCGTGAACCAGGGAGTATCAAGCACGAGCAGCAGGTTGCGCATGTGCTTATGGATCTCACAGTAGATCTTGACCAACCCGGGCTTGTCGAACGTCAACACGGGACTGTTCTCGTCCTTGCGAAAACGACCCAGGTCGAATCGCTTTGTGCGCGAATAGGACAAGACGTTGTGGAATTCGTCATCCTCGTTCGGAAAGATCACCCGGCTGCCGGTCTGCACGGCTGTCACCGACGGACGGAATTGGTAGCCCCGCTGGCTGATGTGCACCACCTGGTCCGCGCGCACTTTTTTTGGATAGCTCCCATCGTCTTTCTCCAGATACAGGATGGCGACTTGCGGGTCCGGTGACTGGATCGGATTCTTGGTTTGAACCCGGTAACCGGGTCCGGTCGCAGGCTTCATGGTCTCGATGATCACCCGCCCCTCGACCGAACCTTCGGCGTGCAAACAGGGCAGGTACGCCATGTATGCAAAGAGGCCGGAAACGATCCAAAGGTGAAAGGACGAACTCATGGTAATGTCGTGTCCAGGCGGATGGAATTTCAATCGCCAGAAGTTTCGGTATCGGCAGTGGAATCGGGCGCTGGCACCGGCCTGTAGATTCGCAAGAGCGGCTGTATTCCCCCCTCGCCCCCCGAACAGTGTGAACAACCGCTCGCGCGCAAGCGCCTTGTGTGTACGCGTGCCCGAGTGAGCCTCGCGAGTTGCGGTTGTCTTCTTGGCATTCGCCCTTATCCCCTTGAGCCTGCCCGTAGCGGCGCCATTGTAACGCCCATTGATTCAGGCACGTGTGCGCACTTCTGCGCTCGCGTCCACGACGACCATGAAACTGCCAGCGGGATGGACACCCATCAGCGCGGCGGTGTGAATTTTCACCAACGAGTGGCTGCGCACAGTCAATCCATCTAATACAGCTCTGGCGGCATCGATCCGTCAACGGCCCCTGGAAAGTGCCATCCAATGACCTTTGGCGGTACCCGCACGCAGCGTGTGAATAAGTCACACGAAATGACTGTAAGAGTTCAACGCGCCATCACCCCTCCCAAACGTAAAGTTTCTCCAACACGAAACGCACTGGAGGAACAAACCATGAAAAAGATTCTCACCACCCTGGCGATCACGGCCGTCCTGTCCAGCACCGGCGCCTTTGCCGAAGACAGGTTGCATGTCTCGATGGAAAACGGCAAACAACGTGTCGACTTCAGCCTCAACGGCAACGACAAGTGCGTCCTGATCGACGACAAGATAGTCTGCGCGCCGATGCCGAAAGCCCCGTTGCGGGTGGCGTCCTCCGAGTCAAACTGAGCAAGCATTTCTCCCGGGCCAAGCCCGCCCTTCAGGCGGGCTTTTTTTTGCCCGAGGAGCAGCATCGCGGGAGAAATTGAGCGCAAATAGCATCCGGCGGACGCGCGAGAATTTCATCAAAAACAATAGTCCGAATGGGGCGGGCAATGCTCCTCAGACAGATCCAAAAATCCCTTGACTGCGGAGGAGGAAAGGCTCTTACTGTATTCGCTTTCGCGCGCCGGGCCGAGGTAGATTCCCAAGCTCAAAGTATGCCGATCCGGTTGTTGCCTAAGACATTCGCTGTTGCGCGCGCCCGGTACGGGTGTGCCTGATGCGGACGGGCGGCGACCACCTTCAAATCCGATGTTTGAGGGATATTTCGACCGGTGCAGAAGCAAATCAAAGGGCGTGACGCGAGTCTCGCCCTTTGTGCTTTCGGTTCCGGCAACGCTGCGGCAGGTTCGAGGACATTCAACAAGAACGACGTAATAGCGACGCTCTTGCGCGTAGTTGGGCGTCATCCAATCGAATGACCGGGCGGCGCGCAGCCAATTCAACTCATGCACACAAAAAGCACGACACCAGGAAGATTCGCTAAACTTTCCCTTCTTCCTCCTGTCTTGTCGAATATGACGTCGCCTCTGCCGCTGGCTGCAACCGGGATAAAGGGTTTGGATAACATTCTGGGCGGCGGATTGGCCCCAAATCGCCTGTACCTCGTCGAAGGCATGCCCGGTTCAGGCAAAACCACGCTCGCATTCCAGTTCCTGCTCCAGGGCGTGCAGCGCGGCGAGCCTGTGCTGTACGTAACGTTATCCGAGACGGATGAGGAGATCCGCGCGGTCGCGGACTCGCACGGCTGGTCGCTCGACGGCGTGGCGATCCGCGAGCTCATCCCGGCGGAAGAAAGCCTCGACCCCCAGGAGCAGTACACGGTGTTCCATCCCTCCGAGGTGGAACTCTCCGATACGACCAGGAGAATTCTCGATGGCGTCGAGAAGATCAAGCCGGCCCGCCTCGTGCTGGATTCGTTGTCCGAACTGCGCCTGCTTGCAGGCAACCCGCTGCGTTACCGGCGCCAGATCCTGGCACTGAAACGATTCTTTGCCGGCCGGCGCTGCACGGTGCTGCTGCTCGACGACCTGACTGCCGCCGATCATGACCTGCAGGTGCAGAGCATTGCTCATGGCGCGCTGCTGCTCGAACACGCTGTGCCGGACTTCGGCGGCATGCGCCGCCGGCTGCGTGTCACCAAGTATCGAGGTAGTGACTTCCGCGGTGGCTTCCACGACTACGCAATTCGGCGAGGCGGACTGGAGGTCTATCCACGCCTGATTGCCGCCGAGCACCGGCAGGAGTCCAGCCGCGAGCGCCTGAAAAGCGGGCTGTCGGGCCTGGACCAACTGCTCGGGGGCGGCCTGGAGCGCGGCAGTAGCACCCTTATCCAGGGCGCCGCGGGAACCGGGAAATCGACTCTTACCGGTTTGTTCTGTGCACGGGCGGCAGAGCGAGGCGAGCACGCCGCTCTTTTCATTTTCGACGAGAGCACGAACACGATGTTCAGCCGCCTGGACGGCCTGAGCATTCCTTTGAGAAAGCAAGTGGAACTTGGACGCATCAGCGTGCAGCAGGTGGATCCCGCGGAGCTTTCGCCGGGCGAGTTCGTCCATTCGATTCGGCGTACGGTCGAGGACAACCATTCACGCATCGTGGTGATCGACAGCCTGAACGGCTACCTCAACTCGATGCCGGACGAAAAATTTCTGATCGTCCAGCTGCACGAGTTGCTGACCTATCTGGGCCAGCAGGGCGTGGCCACCGTGCTAGTAGCCGCGCACCACGGACTGATCGGCGGCCATATGAGCGCGCCGGTCGACGCCAGCTACCTGGCGGATGCCGTACTGCTACTGCGCTATTTCGAGGCCGACGGCGAGGTCAGGCAGGCAATCTCGGTGATCAAGATGCGCGGTGGCGACCACGAGCGTACGATCCGCGAGTTCAGCATGAAAGCCGGCCGTGTCACGATTGGCGAGCCGCTGCGCGACTATCACGGCGTGCTGACCGGCGTTCCAGAGAAGAAGTCGAAGCCGTGAGCCAATTGCCGGGCGAGAGCCTGGAGCACCGGCTGCTCATCCTCGCCCCGACTGGCAAGGATGCCATGCTCGTGGCGACGATGCTGCACAAGGAAGGCATCGCCTGCGTCGCATGCCCCGATCTCGATTGCGTGTCGAAGGAGATCGAAAACGGCGCAGCCGCGATTCTGGTCGCCGAGGAGGCACTGGTGGGGCTCGGTGAACGGCTTGCAGAAATGATCGCGCGGCAGCCTCCCTGGTCCGATCTTCCCGTACTCCTGCTTACGCGCCTCGGTACCGATTCCGACACTGTCGCGTGGGCCGTGCGTGCGCTGGGAAACGTCACACTCCTTGAGCGCCCGGTGCGCGTCGTCGCGCTCATTAGCGCAGTGCGCAGTGCATTGCGTGCGCGCGCGCGCCAATATTTAGCGCGGGCACACCTCGTTGAGCGCGAGCAGGCAGATCGACGCAAGGACGAGTTCCTGGCTACGCTCGCCCACGAACTGCGCAATCCACTGGCTCCGATCCGCAACTCCGTCAACGTGCTGCGTCTGACGGATGCAGGCCAGCCCGAGAGGGCGGTCTGGGAAATGATGGATCGTCAGATCAACCACATGGTGCGTCTGGTAGACGACCTGATGGAAGTGTCGCGCATCACGCGCGGCAGAATCGAATTGCGCAAGGAGCCGCTCGACCTCGCAACAGTGATCGCCGCCGCTGTAGAAACGAGCCGCCCGCTGATCGACACGGCAAAACATGAACTCACGGTAACGCTGCCGCCTCGGCCGATTGTGGTCGAGGGCGACGCGGTGCGACTCGCCCAGGTCTTCTCGAACCTGCTCAACAACGCGGTCAAGTACACCGACTCAGGCGGCCGCATTTCCATCGTCGCGCGTCTCGAGAATGACAATGCGATAGTGACTGTGACCGACACGGGAATCGGCATCCCTGCCTCGGCGTTGCCCACCGTATTCGAGATGTTCGTCCAAGCCAATGCGGGCGACAGCCGCGCGAAGACCGGGCTTGGCATCGGACTGACGCTCGTACGCAGCCTCGTCGAGATGCACGGCGGCCGCGTCGAAGCGCACAGTCCTGGAGCGGGCCAGGGTAGTGAGTTCGTCGTGCACCTGCCCGTTGCGAGAGAAGTCGCAGCCAGCGAACAAAACCCCGC
>Ga0157378_10003048_pt1 | contig 14897 bp, 9 predicted proteins | sample M65metaG_FD_115309 | JGI IMG/M metagenome (GOLD analysis project Ga0157378, IMG submission 115309) | Miscanthus rhizosphere microbial communities from Kellogg Biological Station, Michigan, USA - M6-5 metaG | ecosystem: Host-associated > Plants > Roots > Rhizosphere > Soil | place: USA: Michigan...
ACGGTGCACTCTCCGGAACTTCCACCACTGTTTCAACAGGCTCATGTTTTTATCGCCGGGCACAACGCCCTGGAAATCGCTGCGTTCGATCCAATGTTGCAACGAAGCCATCAAGCGCGGAACGAGGACGATGACAGATATTCGATTCTTGTGTGTGCGCTCTGTTATCGATGCAGGATTCAAACTGTCGTGAAAATGAACCTCGCCACCAAGGAGTTGCGGAACAAACATACCCATGACCTGTCCGAAGACGTGGCTCAATGGCACCAGATTTAGAAAGCGAACCGGATGAACGAGTCGCTCCCACTTCAGGTACTTTGCGACTTCATGTTCGAGCGGTAACAAGTTCGCTAACAGGTTGCCGTGAGTTAGCATCACCCCTTTCGGCACTGAGGTTGTGCCCGAAGTGAAAATTATTTGTGCAAGGGTTGCGTCGTTTGGTTTGGGTGTTCGGTAAGTTTCTGCGGAGTGTGAGCTAAGGTTATCTGAAAGCTTGTCGAGTGGGAGCACCGTAAAGTCTGAGTGTTTGATTCCCTGAACATCACGATCTGCGATGATCAACCTCGCGCCTGTTTGTTGCTGTACTGACGACACGAAGTCAGCCGTGCTTTCGTTATCCAGTGGAACAACAACTGCGCCGATTAAGAGACACGCCCAGAATGCGGCCGCCCACTCAGGACTGTTATGACCACACAGGATTACGCGATCCCCTTCTCCTATTTCATACCTTCGCAACTCACAGGAAGTTTGCCGGGCAATGGAAACAAGTTGCCGGTACGACCAGCGTACAAGTCTGAGTCCTCGTCGATGCACAAAGACAGTTTCTGTGCCTCGCTGTTCGTAATCGTCGAGATAGGAGAGAAGTGACTCACGCGTTATGTTTTTATATTGCATAAAGAAGTGCCTCCCCAGATTAAATAGCGCTGTTGCCACGGCAGGAATTCTTTGCCTGCGAAGCAGGCTAAAGCATATAGCCCGCTTCGCGGGCAGAGAACCAGATTGCGTGCAAACCAAGAACTCTTGCCAGTCAAACAAGAGACTGTAAATTGCGGATGAACATTCTTTCATCGCCGAGTTTTGAATCGATGTTGTAATATCGAATAGGGTGCTTCATGAAGAGTTGTCCTCAATGTAATTCAACGTTCCCCGACGAAGAGCGCTTCTGCGAGCTCGATGGAACACCGCTCGTAAGTGAAGACGAATTGTTGCCCGCGCCCGTTAGTTCTTCCAGCCGTCCGCGAAACAATAGCATCCTGATAGTTGCCGCAGTGCTTGGTCTGGTGGTTGGTGTCCTGCCCGTCTTGTTGTACGTCTCGTTGACGGGCAAAGATGTTCAGAACGCTAATCACCAGCCAGCCAATTCGACAGTGGCTCAACCACAATTCCCAGCACAGCTGTCGCAACCCGCACCAGTTGCTAGCACGAATTCCTCAGTCGAACCGTCACCGTCGCCAAGTCCGCAATCATCGCCTTCGCCGCAAAGTAGTCCACAGCGAATCGAGTTGAGTTCCAGTCCAGTCTCGACTGCAGCCGGCGGGAAAGACAAGACTGGTCCAGTTGTTATCAAGTTACAGACCGGCGTCACAATTGAAGCGGACGAAGCGTGGCAAACTGGGGAAGGGATCTGGTATCGCAGAGGCAGCATAGTGACAGTTATCGATCCAAAAGAGGTGAAAACGATTGAGCGATTGAAACCACAGTCCACCCCGTCTTCACAACCAACCGCATCACCACAACCTTCGTTACAGTAGCTACACGTCGGGAAGGGGCCGTAGTCATTGGTCCTTTTCCATTTATCATTTGAGATTTCCCATTTGAACAGGGGAAGAGGCTCTATATTTTGATTAATCCTGAGATGGCAAATGAAAAATGGAAAATGGGAAAATGACCAATGATTACCCCTTCCGACGTCCGTAGTTTGCGAAATTGCTGACCAATTACTTCCAAAAAAACCGCTTGACACCGCTGTTTCAATAATTTAAAACTCGTTTGTCCCCATTAAATCGCAGGGGACACCCGCCCGATAGCGCTCCAAATTCTTCATTAAGGAAACACACCATGTCTTTTCCTCTTGTCTCCGCTCTCCGCTCTAACGACCTAGCCATCGACCTCGGTACAGCGAACACCCTCGTCTTCGCCAAAGGCCGCGGTGTCGTTTTAAGTGAACCATCCATCGTGGCGATAAATAAGGTTACCAATCAGGTAGAAGCCGTCGGCAAAGATGCCAAAGAGATGCTTGGTCGAACGCCCGGCAACATCGTCGCGATTCGTCCCATGCGAGATGGCGTAATTGCCAATTTTGAAGTCACGGAAAAAATGCTTCAGCACTTTATTCGGAAGGCTCATAACGGCCGGACATGGGTTAGCCCGCGCGTCATCATCGGCATTCCCAGCGAGATTACTCAAGTTGAGCGACGAGCAGTGGAAGACTCCGCCTACCGTGCCAAGGCTTCGGAAGTCTACCTGGTGGAAGAAGCAGTTGCGGCGGCGATCGGGGCAGGACTTCCCATCACTGAGCCCCACGGAAATATCGTGGTTGACATTGGCGGCGGAACAACTGATATCGCGGTACTGAGCCTCGGCGGTGTCGTTTATGCGAAGGCTGTGCGTACGGCCGGCGATGCAATGGACTCAGCGGTCGCTGAGTACGTGAAGCGGAAATATAACCTGCTGATTGGGGAGCGCACGGCTGAAGAGATCAAGGTTCAGCTTGGCAGCGCATTCCCGCTCAGTGAATCGCTTTCGATGGAAGTTCGAGGACGAAATTTAGTTGAAGGTATTCCGAAGACAGTCCTGGTCACAGACGAAGAAGTGCGTGCGGCGCTTGAACCCTGTGTCGTCGGCATTGTCGACGCGGTACGAGTCGCACTCGAACGCACACCACCGGAAGTCTCTGCGGACATCATTGACCGTGGGATCGTACTGACAGGTGGCGGTGCATTACTGAAGAATCTTGACGAGCGTCTCAAAGCGGAAACGGGTCTGCCGGTATTCGTCGCAGACGATCCGCTGACCTCAGTCGTACTCGGCGCCGGGAAAATGCTTTCCGACTTCGCTCTGTTAAAGCGAGTGAAGTGGGAAAACAAGCTGCAGTACTAAACGATGAGCCTCAGCGCTTTGAGCTTTGTAAAACATCGTATGGTGTTTTCGAGGCTAAATCTTTGTGCCAAATCTGAAGTGTTGAGCTAAGCGTTTGCGCTTCCAGTTTGAAACCGCGCACAAAGAACAGATCTATGTACTCACGCGAGCAACAACAACGTATTCAACTCATCATTACGGTGCTGGCGAAGCTGTACGTCGTCCTGGACCTCTCGCCCGACTCATGTCCAGTCTGCGGCAAGACACTGACGCATGACGACGAGTGCCCAATCCTTCTCGCCTGGTCTTTGCTGGACGAACCACAACAACAAGAAGCTCGCATGGCCATCCGTGCGGTCGCCCTGAGCATAGGCTGCGACGATTCTTTCGCTGATCCGGCCACACATTAAGCGACTACGTTACGAGCTTCGAGCAGCGGTCCCCGCGTGAGCAATCTCGCTGGGAGCGCAGGCGTCCCCGCCTGCCGGCCAATCTTTTTTGACCATTGTGGTTTGAAGATAGAGCCATCCCCGAAAGAATAATTTCCTCCTTTGTTAACCGGCAGGCGGGGACGCCTGCGCTCCCAGCACGGCCGATTCTTCGTAGTGCCGCCCGCACAAATTTGTCTTGTGTGGCCCAAAAGCCAGCTGGAATTCGCGTTAACAGAAGGCAGGATTGAGCATCCCTGCGTTGTGAACTGACGAGTTACGAGAAGGAGCTGGCCAGATGAAGATCAACGCGAAGTATGTCGTCTTTTCCGTAATTGCTTTGATGAGTATTTATGTGATGTATCACAACGAACGCTTTCTCATTGACTCATCACACCCTGCCTGGCAACACTACGCACCCTTTAAGTGGTGGTTGCTGCCTCACGGTATCTTCGGCGCCATCGTTCTTTTGTTTGCTCCACTACAGTTTTCCGAACGGTTGCGACAGCGATTTACCAAAACGCACAGAGTTATAGGACGACTCTACGTTGCAGGTGCGTTACTTCTAGCGCCGCTCGGTGCGTACATTCAGTATTACCAGGAACGCATGGGTGCGCCACGTTCGTTCACCATCCTGGGGATTGTCGATGCGAGCATGCTTATGGGCGCTACCGCTCTTGCTTTTCTTTTCGCCTTCAAACGCAAAATTGCGCTTCATCGTCAATGGGCAACTCGCAGCTACGCGATTGCGCTGGTGTTCATCGGTGCTCGGTTTGTTATGGGAGTAACTGGTTGGGAAGCTCTCGGCGTGGAAATCGTGCAGGCAGTGATCTGGTCGTGTCTGGCGCTGTCCGTTGTGTTTGCTGACATTTCGATCCACTGGAAAGAAATCCGCACCGCTTTATCGAGACGTGAGAAGTCGAATGTGACAAGTAAGCCGCCAGTCACGGCTCGTGTTGTCCGCGCAGCGTAAGTCGGGGCAGTAGCCCGACTGTTAAGGAGGGCTCGGCAGGTCTTTATCCGACCACCGAGTCCTTATCTACGGAGCCACAACATGCGTACCAAGCAATCTCTCACAGATCAACTTTGCTGACGTGCGCACAGAAATTGTGAAACCAAAGAATGGACCAAAGTCCTGCATGGCAGGCATGCTGGTAATGAACAATCCGGGAACAGAAGTCTCAAGATGATCGTCGAGAAGTGGAAAGCCATTCCTGGTTTCAAGCACATCGAGAATATTTCCCGCTGCTAACAAGGGAAGCCTCTTAATATCCACCTTGTATCCAGTCGCCAGAACAACATGGTCGATGTTTAGGGTCTCTCCATTCGTCAACCCTGCTACCAACTCCCCTTCACCGTCTTCACTACAACTGACGAGTTCGGTATTGGGCCAAACTGTTACCCGTGCGTCATCAAGGCGAGGTGCCAACCACGGCTCAACCTTTAGTCGACCTTCAGCCCACAGCCTGTGACTGACGGCCTCTCTTTCCGCTTCCGACAATCGTCGAAACCAGTTCGGATTTTTCACCATACCATCCACCAACGGGCCTACCCATGACCATTCGGCCTCCGTGAAGGCAGGGCTTGGATGCCGATGTGAAAGATGAACTGCCACTGCCCCAGCATCGAGAAGTAATGCGGCCCACTCAAACGCACTCTGTCGTCCCCCGATGATCAAGAAGCGTTTGTTTCTGGCTTCACTGAAACCGACGAAGTCACACGTATGTTGGTTACGACCTTTCGGGAGTTTACTTCTCAACTCGGTAGGTATGTGCTGGAAATGTTTGAATCCAGGTGCGAGCACGACGCGACGCGCGTGCAAACGTTCACCGTCTACTGCTGTCGCGACAAAACCGTCGTTCGTATGATCGAGCCGTTGTACGTGAAAAGGGAGCGGCTCAATATTCTTTTGCTTACGAAACCAATCCGCGTAGGAGAGATAAAACTTGAGTGAGAGCGGTTCGACGTCGCTGGATGTCTTACCTTGAGACCGCAGGAACGCATCGATCGTATGCACATTCAGCGGATCGAGATGCCAGTCGCATGCGGAGCGCAGGAACATACCTTCCGGCATGTTGCGGCGCCAGAACTCCATTGGCTTCCCAACGACCAGATGCTCAATACCATCGTGGGCCGCCTGCGCTGCCAGCGACAACCCAAATGGTCCTGCACCGATAATCAGAAGATCTGTTTCCATGTGTGCGACAGGATTTAACTTGAGACGATCAGACCAAATACATTCAGAACGTCCTCGCACTAGACGCGTAGCGTCAAATGAATTTAGACCGGCGTTTCAACGCCGGGTAAAGAAGCGAAAAAAAACCTCGTCGCGTAGCGACGACTGAATTCAAGCGTCGCTTACGCGACGCATACCTCTGGCCACCGATCCCCAGCTTTGAAAAGCTGGGCTAAATTCAACCGACACTGACGCGTCGTCAGACCTTTGAATTATTACGAACTGCCTAAAAGGCCAAAACCGGCATTCTGTCAAAAGGTCGCCTTCCTCGTCGAGCTTCAATCATCTTCACACCGAACTATTTACGATTCTCCGTTCAGGATTTACGATTCATTGTGTGATCACTCCATCAACTAGAACCGCACAATTCCACTACGCGATCCGAAACATTGTCACCGCAGCAGAGGCAATGGAGCGAGCCGGCCATCACGTTGTCTATCTCAACATTGGTGACCCGCAAATTTTTGGTTTCCGCCCACCCGACCTTATTGTCGAGGTTGTCCAACGAGCTCTCAAGGAAAACTTCACTGGCTATGCTCATTCGACCGGTCTTCTCGAAGCTAAGAACGCGATCGCAGATTACGCATCGGGCCTTGGCGCTCCAACGGAAGCTAACGACGTGGTTGTCACGAGTGGTGCTTCTGAAGCAGCAGACCTCGTGATGACAGCGTTGCTAAATGAGGACGATGAAGCGTTGCTACCTGCACCGGGTTATCCGATTTATCCGGCAATCATGGCAAAGCTCGGGGCAGTTGCACGTTATTACAACCTCGATGAAAGTAACAACTGGCAGCCGTCGATCGAACAGTTGGCAGCTCTGATCAACGAACGCACGCGTGCGATTGTCCTTATCAACCCTAACAACCCGACGGGTGCAATTACTTCCGACGAGACCACTGCCCAGATGCTTTCGCTGGCCGTGGAACATGACCTCGTAGTGATCTCGGACGAAGTGTATCGAGAGTTATGTTTTATGAAGTCTCCTACTTCAGCTTCAGTATTAACGGCAACGACGGGTGCACCGGTGATTACATTGGAGAGTTTATCCAAGACTCATCTGATCCCCGGCTGGCGTGTCGGTTGGATGCGTTTCAGTCATGCGGAAAAGATACGTGAGTTGATCACAGCAATAACGCGACTTGCAAGCGGTCGACTTTGTTCGCCTACTCCGCCGCAATATGCGATCAAACCAGCCCTGGAAGGTGATCGAAGTTTTATGAACGACTTTGTTAGTGATCTCAAGGTGCGACGTGATTTTGCAGTCGCGCGAATTAATGAGATTGACGGATTGTCGAGCACCACCCCGGAGGCTGCTTTCTATTTAATGATTAAGGTAGACAACCTGGGCGGCCGTACTGACGAACAATTTGTACTGGATATGCTGGAAGAAAGTGGTGTGCTGGTGGTCCATGGATCGGGATTTGGTTGTGATCCACGAGCGGGGTACTTTCGTCTCGTCTATCTGGCGAATGAAGAGCTACTCGGCACAGCATTCATCAACATTCGCCGTTTCATGGATTCTCAAAAACGTTTGTTAAGTTGAATTGAGGGAATTATGACGGACCCAAGTGAAGTACTCAGATCTGCAAATAGTATCTTGCTGGTCGACTGGGCCAGTCCCAACGTTCCTCGAACCCTGGTAGAGGTAGGCTTCAAGGTCTTCTGTGCTTCACCAGGACGCTACTCAGTTGTTGAAGTTGTTCCAGGGTCGCCGGAAGGAGTCGATTCAGGTGACATCGTTCTGCCGCAACAGGGCGAGCAAGGTTACCTTGTGTTTCGGCGACTCAATGAAAGACCTTCTAAGATCGATATCGTCAACGTCTACCGTCCAGAAGACGAGCACATTGGAATTGTTGCCAACCAGGTTGTTCCACTCGGTGCGAAAGTGATGTGGCTACAACCTTCAGTAACCTCAGGGACAGCAAAGCAACTGGCGGCGGAATACGGATTCGTATTGGTTGAAGGCGTTGATATCGCCATTGCAGCTCGCCAGCTTGTTGAGTCGTAATCTCGCTTTACCAAAGCGGGGTACCGCACTCCAAAGACCGATATCCTGTTCGTCACGCTGTAAAGCCGCCTCGTCACAAACCAAGACGTTCTATACCTGATTTGCATTTTCTTTAACTGACAACATCCGGTTTCCTGAATAGACTGCTTACAAGATCTTGTCATCTTAGCGAGGTCATTAGTGCGCGCATTCATCGATTGCGTTTTGGCTTTTCTTCGCATGGTGCGAATCCTGAATAAAGTAGTGACTCGCTCAAGCATTGTTCGTAAGGCTTTGAGAAACAGTCTCGTTTCATTAGCACTGTTGACGACCACGTGGACAATCACACAAGCATCAACTCCCGATTTCCAAGCGCTTCCCACGCAGCAAAACACCAACTCAATCAGCGGTCATGTTTCTGACAGTCAGCGCGCCCCACTTCCAAATCTCAGGGTGGAACTACTCAATGAGGTTGATTCAGTAATACAAACGGTAAAGACGGATGGCTCGGGATTGTTTGTCTTTCGCAAACTCTCCGATGGAACCTTTCAAGTCAGGGTGCAGACTTCCGGCACAAATTATTTGAGTCAAACGAAACGAGTTGAACTCACACGGCCGCATGGCTTCGGTGCTGCATTTGAGGAAATCGAATTCACTCTGACTACTAATCGGGACACTTCTACGTCGGGGAAACCAGGTGTAGTTTTCGTTCAGGACGTCCCCGAAGCAGCAAGAAAGCTTTACCAAAAAGCATCCGAACTGATTGATAAACCAAACAAACGAGAGGAAGGTCTGGCCGCTCTGAGAAGCGCCGTTGAAATCTATCCTCAATACTTTGATGCGCTTGAAATGTTGGGAACTGAAGAGGTAAAAGAGCACAACTACGAACCTGCGATTCCAGTACTTACCAAAGCATTGGAGGTCAACTCGAGGGCTTACCCAAGTTGTTTTGCACTGGGCGTCGCGCAATACAACCTCAAGCAACTTCAACCCGCAATCGAATCGTTCCGCCGCGCCTTGTCGCTGAATGAAAAATCGATCAATGCAAACCTTTGGTTGGGAATTTCGTTGCGTCAAACTAACCGGCTGGATGAGGCAGAGACTTACCTGAGGCGAGCCGATTCACTGTCTGAATCAAAACTGCCCGATGCTCACTGGCAGTTGGCATTACTCTTTAATCAACTCAAGAGATACAAAGAGGCGGCGGATGAGTTGGAAATGTTTCTCAAGGTCCAACCTGATTCAAGGGATGTTGAGTTGATAAAGAAACTCATCAAGAGGCTAAGAGAACAGAGTGCTTCCCCCACCAAGCCTTAAGACCCACAAACTCAAAGGCCCACCCAAACAAGAGTTCAGATGGGCCTTGAGACCTAATACAAACCACTTAACTAAAATACAAACCGGAAACCGAAGCGCACCTGACGCGGTATCTGTCGAGTGAGCGGCTGATTGAAGCGCGCGTCTCGAGCAATACTGCCATTGGCTAGCCCGGACAGGATTTGGTTTGTGAGCCCTCCATTGAAAACTGCGCGGAAGGTATTCAACTCACCAAGTCCGTTTGCATTACCAATACCGAAGTTCCCGGCCGTTAAAGAGTCTGGTGAAACCTGTGTCCAGACACTCAAAACATTGTTCTCGTTAAGAGCGTTGAGTAGATTTAGGTCAAACTTCAACGCATAACGTCCATCACCACCCAACTTCACAGTATGGGTCAGCTGAAAATCGGTTTGCGTGAACGCGGGTGTGCGACCCAGGTCGCCACGAGTGTTCAGGAAGGTATAAGCACCATAGAGTTGTACTCGAGTCGATAACGGCGTTCCACTCATACCAATGAACGACGCGCCAAACTCGGTACTATTTGATCCCGATCCGTCCAGGCGATGTCCGAAAGCGTTCTTCCAATCGAGAGTGTAAGAACCGAACACCTTCACTACGTGCGGACGATCAGTTGCCAGCAGGCCATTATCTGGTTGTCCGTTTGTATTGAAACCGAGGAACGGTAAATCGAAAAACCTATTGACGTTTGGACTCGAGCGACCGACGCCGAGTGCATCCGGCTCGTCCGAACTCGAGAGGCCGGAGTAGTTTCCGGTTAGACGACTAAAGGTGTAGCTAACGTTGAAAAAATAGTTATTGCTGAAACGCCTGTCCAGACGAAGCTCCATTGCGTTATAGAGACGTTCCGCCAAAGGTGATGCCGGAAGTCCAGGAGCAAAAGGTTGAGAGACTATTCCCATGCCCGGATTGGCGATGAAGAAGTTCTCATTGCCTGCTGCATCGATGAACCCGACGTCCTCGATGGTGCGGTCCAGATTCTTGCGAGTGTAGCGTCCACTAAGCACCATGTTATTAGTCAACCCGTATTCACTACCGACTGTGAATTCTGTTTGTCGAGCCGGTTTCAAATTTGGATCAACTCGATTGTCTGACGGATCGTTGGATGGAACTCGGAAATCCAGTGGCCCAACAAGTGTGTGTGCCAGCGTGTAAGCTCTGGTGTACGTCGTATAATTTGGATCCGCCAACGGGAAGAAGTAGCGCAAAAGTTTGTCGCCACCGAATGACCCGCGCGGAAGTTGATATTTGAACCGATCATAGAACTGACCGTAACTGGCAAACACCTTCATTCTGCCGTTACCAAAGACGTCGTAAGCAAAGCCCAAACGCGGCGCGAGTTTCGAACCCCAGCCGAATTTGATCGCCTGTGCATTTTCTGAGAACGAGGGAACGTCTTCATTCTCCATGCGCAGACCAAGATTCAGTGTCAGCCTTGATGTTGGCTGCCAGCTGTCCTGCACGTAGAGTGCTGTGTTGGTGCTGCTGGCAAGACCCACTGTTCCAAAGTCCTGCAGGTAACCATAACCGTACGATTGACACGGACCACTCGGGCAGGTACCGGGTCCAATACCCCGATCAGATTGACCCCAGAACAAGCGGACTTCGCCGATGCCAAAGTATCCCTGGTCGACATCGTTCGAAAGTTTGTTGAGCTGATAGCCAAACTTGAAGTTGTGGCGTCCTAACAAACTGTCGACAAGGTAGCCTGCATCAGCGTCAAACGTCTTACGAGTCGAAATGTCTTTGACTGTAGTGGTGATGTCTGAAGTGCTATTGAAACCGGAAGCACACGGATTAGTCGCAGGTACACCGGCGGGGCTGCCGCCGTTCAGACAGCGAATGCGTGGGCCAGCCGGAACACCATAAGAACTATCTTTTTCGTTTAGATAGTTACGACCAAAGCGAGCACTAATGATGAGTTTGGGCGTGGGAGTCCAGACTCCGCTTCCCGTGACGTTGTTTGCGGCGACGCGTCCACCCAGTTGACTGAAGTCGTTGGAGGGAGGCGCTGACGTGGTGTACGAAGGAATCTGACCGTGCTCGCGCTGAGGGCTGTAGGTAAAGGTCCCCGACACGCGCAGATTATTCGTGATGGATGAATCGAGACGTGCGAATTCATAATCATTCCGCAAGTTTCGGTTGTAGTCCACCGTTTGGCCGTTTGAAAACCGGAACGCACGACTGGAGCTATAGAACTGCGGTGATGCGCTCACCAAAAACCAAAGCCTGTTTTTTAGAATTGGCCCACTAATCGTACCGCTCGGGTAAGTGTTAAGGAAATTGTCGCCGGGCGGATTGATGTAACTCAAAACAGAAGCACTCGTTCCTTGAATCAACGGATTCGCCTGGTATTGAGGGTCACTGTTATTGATTTTGCCCGTGAGGTTTTGTCGTGCACTGAGATTGCTCGTCTCAAATTGCATCCCAAACTCTCCATGAAAGTCATTTCCGCCGCTCTTGGTAACCACGTTGATAACACCACCGGTCGCTCCACCAAACTCGGCATCAAATCCACTCGACTTAACCTGCACTTCCTGCACAAATTGGAACGGTAGGTTGTTGTTGTCGCGTAGTTGGCCGGTCCGGAAGTTTGTCACTTCAGAGCCGTCGATAACGAACGTATTCTCCGCACCACTTGAGCCATCTACCTGGTAACCACGGCTCAACGGTTCCTGCCTGGTCGCACCTGAAAGCTGCAAAACACTATCCATCCTGGTTCCCTTGGGAGTTGCGTTAATGATGTCCGTTGTGATGTTGGTTTGAATTCGATTTGACGATGTGTCTATTGCGGCAACATCAGCAGTTGTAATTACGACGTTTGCTGAAACGTCACCGGGGTTTAATCGGATGTCAGCGGTCGTGGCCCTGCCGAGCGTCACACGAATGTCTTCGCTTCGCTCGGTAGCGAAGTTGGGGGCGCTGGTGGTGATCGAATATTTACCCGCAGGTACTTGTAAGATCTTGTAGTAGCCATTGTCGTCGGTGCTGATGGTCCGACTGAAGGCATTACCTTCAACCAGTACTGTCGCGCCGGCAACCCTGGCGCCTTGCGCATCGACCACAGTGCCCTCAATGACACCCGTAGTTTCCTGACCATGAGCGATGCCGACGAGGCAAAGACACAGGATCAGTAGGTTTGAGATTCTCAATAGCTTCATTTCTAATTTTCTCCTTCCGAATGGGCGGGAAGATGACGTGCGCCTTCTTCTGCTCTAGTGGCTTGCGTGAATTTTTCTCTGAGGCTGGTGTCACGCTCCAAAAAGATGGACTCGTCCATTCTCAGAGACGTGCTAAAAGTGCAACGACTGTGCCTTTACAAGTGGCAACAGCTTCGGGCCAGTTCATCACTCGGTGAGGCCTACTCGTATAGGAAACCAAAACATTGGAGTTGTGGAATATGAATTAGGGGGGAAGGAACTTTCACTTAATGGATTTAACCAAACGGAATCGCGATCGAAGATATCGTTCGATTACATTATTTTGGAGAGTTAGTACTGTGAAAGGTTGACGCGGTTGTTCTTGTTGCGATACATGAGATCCACCACTAAAACTCAAACAGGATCGAAACAAATGCCAAGGAACAACTTTCTCGCAAGGTGGACGATTGTCATCGCTCTTGTCCTCGCTAGTTTGCAAACTCCACAAGGTCAAACACCGGCACCACAACTCGGCAAGAACAGTGTGAAAGAGGTTGTTGCAGCGATGACCACTGAAGAGAAGGTAAAGCTTCTCGTTGGCATGGGACTCAACCTCGAGATCCCAGGGCTACCTACGCCCGCTGCCGAAGACAAAATTCCTGAGAAAGTTGTCGGTGCCGCAGGACGCACTCACCTAATTCCTCGCCTCGGTATTCCCACTCTAACGTTGTCTGATGGTCCAGCAGGTGTGCGAATTGATCCGGTTCGAAACGGCGACACTTCGAAGACTTATTACGCTACCGGTTTTCCGATTGCTACGTTACTCGCTTCATCGTGGGACACCAGTGTTGCAAATCGCATCGGCCTGGCGATGGGCCGAGAAGTGCGCGACTACGGCATCGATATCCTGCTGGCGCCGGCAATGAACATTCATCGCAATCCGCTCGGCGGCAGAAATTTTGAATACTATTCCGAGGATCCGCTGATTGCCGGAAAGATGGCGGCTGCGTTTGTAAAAGGTGTGCAGGCAAACGGAGTCGGGACATCTATCAAGCATTTCGCTGCTAATAACCAGGAGTTCAACCGGACGCAATCAAACTCTTTGGTTAGCGAGAGAGCTTTGAGGGAGATCTATCTCCGCGGATTTGAGATTGCGGTCAAAGAATCTCAGCCATGGACCGTGATGTCGTCCTATAACCTGATCAATGGAACGTATACATCTCAGAGCAAGGATTTGCTTACGACGTTGTTGCGCGATGAATGGGGCTTCAAAGGTTTCGTGATGTCCGATTGGTTCGGAGGAAACAATGCCGTTGAGCAACTGCGTGCGGGCAATGATGTGCTGATGCCAGGAGTTGTCTTTCAGACTGAAGCTATCACCAAAGCTCTGACAGATGGGACCTTGAGTAAGGAGCAGCTCGACAAAAACGTCGAGCGGGTTCTGAACATAGTCCTGGAATCGCCCGCATTCAAAAACAACAAGTATTCGAATCAACCTGACTTGAGAGGTAACGCTCAGATCGCACGTGAGGCAGCGACCGAGGGCATGGTCCTGCTTAAGAACGACAACAACGTCTTGCCACTTGCACGGCGAGCGAAGATTGCTCTGCTGGGAAATCAATCCTACGACTTAATTGCGGGAGGCACAGGCAGCGGTAATGTAAACAAGAAATACGTTGTTTCTTTAGACCAGGGATTGGCGTCGACTGGTTTCACCTTCGACGACTCGCTTAAGAACAGTTATGTGCGATTCATCAGAGACGAGAATGCCAAACGCCCCAAGGTCCCATTTTTCGTCTTGCCACCACCAATACCGGAAATGTCAGTTGACACGGCTCGTCTGCAACAACTCGCCGCCGAAACTGATATTGCCATTCTGACCCTTGGAAGAAACTCCGGCGAATTCGCAGATCGAAAAGTTGAGGATGACTTTACGCTGACGTCTGCGGAAATCGTTCTCATCGACAACATCTCGCAGGCGTTCCACTCGAAAGCTAAGAAAGTAGTGGTTGTGTTGAATGTTGGAGGGCCAATAGAAGTTGCGAGTTGGCGTCGGAAGGTTGATGCAGTGTTGTTGGCGTGGCAACCGGGTCAGGAAGGGGGCAACGCGATCGCTGATGTTTTGAGTGGCAAAGTGAATCCTTCAGGTAAGTTGGCAACAACTTTCCCTATGACCTACAACGATGTGCCCTCTGCAAAAACTTTTCCCGGAAAGGAATTGGCGGGAGTGACTCCTTTAATATCGAATCCCTTGGGAGGCAAACCGGCGGAAGCGACTTACGAGGAGGGAATTTATGTCGGATATCGGTACTCCAACACGTTTGGTGTTAAGCCCGCTTATGATTTTGGCTACGGTCTCTCTTATACAACTTTCGAGTATGGACCCGCGAACCTGAGCAGCACTAAATTTCAGGATAAGGTAAAGGTAAGTGTCGTTGTTAAGAATAATGGCAAGGTAGCTGGCAAAGAGGTAGTACAGCTCTATGTTAGTGCGCCTGGAGTGAAGTTGAAGAAGCCGTCGAGCGAACTAAGAGCATTCGCCAAGACCAGGTTGTTGAAACCGGGAGAGTCACAAACAATCAGTTTCACACTGACGCCGAGAGACCTCGCATCTTTTGATTCTTCGAGTTCTTCCTGGATAGCCGAGGCTGGAACTTATGCGGTAAACATCGCGAGCTCGCCGTCGAACATTA
>Ga0157378_10003050_pt1 | contig 14890 bp, 14 predicted proteins | sample M65metaG_FD_115309 | JGI IMG/M metagenome (GOLD analysis project Ga0157378, IMG submission 115309) | Miscanthus rhizosphere microbial communities from Kellogg Biological Station, Michigan, USA - M6-5 metaG | ecosystem: Host-associated > Plants > Roots > Rhizosphere > Soil | place: USA: Michigan...
CCTGACCAAGCGCCTCCCTTTCAAGTACACGGGCGGCTTCCCGAAGTCCGAGAACGAATAAACCGGCCTGAAACCGTCGTTGTCCGTCCGTACAGCAACCGAGAGCCCCACATCCTCGTCAAAAGAAGACACGCATGAAGAAAACGATTCTCGCACTCGTCCTGACCGCTTCGGCGGCCACCCTCACCGCCGCCCAGCTCGTCGAAGCGATCGTCATCCGCGTCGGCGACCGCGTCGTCACCCGCACGCAGTACGCGCGCCGGCTCAAAGACGGCTTCACCGAAATCGATCAGACCAGTACCTCGCCGGCCGAGGCCGCGACCAAGAAAGAGGAGCTGAAAAAGAGCCTCTCGAACGATCTGATCGCCGAGCTGCTCATCAAAGACCGCGCCGACCGCCTCGGGCTCTCCGTCGGCACCGACGAGCTGAAAGAAGCGATGGTCCGCCTCAAGGAGCAGTACGGCATCAAGACCGAGGCCGAGTTCGAGGATTCGCTCCGCAAGTCCGGTATGGCCCGCGCCGATATGGAAGCACGCCTTCGCGACACCATCCTGATGAACAAGGTCTTCGGCCGCGAGCTGCGTCAGCGCGAAGAGCTGACGGACACCGAGCTGCGCGAGCGCTACGGCCGCGAGAAGGAGCGCTTCCGCCTCCCCGAGCGCGCCCGCCTGCGCGAGATCATCGTGATCAAGCCCGACGATCCAACGAAGGTCGAGGCCGCACGCCAGCGCGCCAACGATCTGGCGGCGCAGGCCCGCACCGGCGACTTCGCCAAGCTGGCCTCGCTGGCCTCCGACGCCGGAACGAAAGCGAAAGGCGGCGATCTCGGCGAGGTGGCCCGCGGCGAGCTTCTCCCCGATCTCGACAAAGCGGTCTTCAACGCCACGGCCGGCACCGTGCTCGGCCCGATCGAGTCGAAGTCGGGATGGCACATCCTGAAGGTGGAAGCGCGCCTGCCGTCCGAAGTGCCGGCGTTCGAGTCGGTCAAGGATCGTCTGCGCAAGGACGCCAGCGAAGATGCCTGGCAGCGCGACTACAAGGCCTACATCGAGCGGCTGCGCAAAGACGCGTTCATCCAGATCAACGACCAGAACATCCCGGCAACCTAAGCCGGCACGGCCGGCAGCGTTGGTTGCCCAAGGCTCGGCCACCATATTCGTTAAATGGTTCTGTCACGCGGGACTCCTCGATCTACGAGACGTAGCCGGTTGCACAAGGTTCGTTGCCCTCGGACAACCAGTTATCCCCCGATTCCGTAGAATTTGGGCCTCATAAGTGTCATGCGACGTAACCTCGTTGCATGCACGAATTGATTGCCGACATGCCCATCGACGAGCGTCCGCGCGAGCGGATGCTCACCCACGGAGCTACCAGCCTTTCCGACGCCGAGCTTCTGGCGATTCTCCTTGGCTCCGGCATCCCCGGAAAAAACGCCATCGCCCTCGCCCGCGAGCTGCTGCACGGTGGCTTTACCTCGCTTGCGCAAAACAATGCCGAGCAACTCGCCAAGCGCGGCGGAATCGGAATGGCGAAAGCGACCCGCATCGTCTCCGCATTCGAGATCGCCCGCCGGGTGGCCAACCACAAACCCGAGAAGCGGGCGCTCTTCGACACGGACGCGTTCGGCCGAGGATTCATCACCCGATCGAGAGCGCTCAGTCAGGAACGGCTTGGCGCGCTGCTCCTCGACTCGCGCCGCCACATCCTTCGCGAGCGGGAGCTCTTTATCGGCTCGGTTACGCGCGCCCTTGTCTCCACGCGCGAGGTGATCCGCTTTGCTCTCGACGCCAATGCTGCCGGCGTGGTGCTCTTTCACAACCATCCGTCGGGCGATCCAGCGCCTTCCCGCGAGGATTACTCCTACACGAAAAAGATGCGCGATTCACTGAACCTGATCGATATCGAACTGGTCGATCACGTGATCGCCGGAGCAAACGGGTACACGTCGATGAAACAGAAGATGTCGTTTTGACGGCTACCCGGCCACGAGCGCCGGTTTCCGCACGGTCGCCGCTCGTTCGGCGTAGACGGGGGTGAACCATCCGTAGCGGTCGGGGATCACGCCGGCGATGTAGTCGAAGAACTCTTTCTGGATTCGCTCCGTGACCGGCCCGCGGCGACCGTTGCCGACCGGCACGCGGTCGATGCTGCGAATCGGTGTGACCTCAGCGGCAGTACCGGTGAAGAAGACTTCATCCGCGACGTAAAGCAACTCGCGCGGAATCAGCGATTCGACGACTTCGAACCCGAGGTCGCGAGCGATCTTGATCACGCTGGCGCGGGTGATGCCGGCCAGGATCGACGCGCCGAGGGGCGGCGTCATGATCTTGCCGTCGCGAACGACGAAGACGTTCTCGCCTGAACCTTCACTTACGTAGCCGTTGACGTCGAGCGCGATCCCCTCGGCATAACCATCCGCCGCCGCTTCCTGGCGGATCAGGATCGAGTTCATGTAGTTGCCTGTGGCTTTGGCCAGCGCCGGGAAGGTGTTCGGCGCCATGCGGTTCCACGACGAAACGCGAACATCGACGCCCTGTTCGATCGCCTCGGGGCCGAGGTACTTGCCCCAGACCCAGGCGGCGACGACGATGTCGACCGGGCAGGCGGCGGGAAAAACGCCGAGGGAGTGAAAGCCGCGGTAGACGACAGGACGAAGGTAGCAGTCCTCGAAGTCATTGGCGGCGACGACGTCCACGCAGATCTTCTTGAACTCGTCGGGCGTGTACGGAATCTCCATCCGATAAATACGGCAGCTGTCGTACAGCCGGCGGATGTGATCATCGAGCCGGAAGATGGCCGGCCCCTGGTTGCGCGTGTCGTAGCAGCGGATCCCTTCGAAGAGGCCGGAGCCGTAGTGAAGGGCATGCGTGAGGACGTGAATCTTCGCGTCGGCGAAGTCGACGAGGTGCCCGTTCATCCAGATCTTTTTTACTTCCTCGAACGGCATCGGAGCCTCCTGATGGGTGGCAGCGGTGGGACGGGCAAGCAGCGCGCGCCGGGGTGAAAGTTGCCGGAGTATAGGGTCCGGCGTTTCGGCAAGTCAATGCGACAAACCTGCCATTCGCAAAGGGTTTGCAACGGGCGAAATTCGGGCCCTCGGCTAGGTCAGAACCAGCAACGCCATCATGACCACGAGGTAGATATTCGAAGCCATGAACAGCCGCCGCGCCCGGGCAGGCGTGCGGGAGGCCAGGAAGGCGAAACTGGCGAAGGTGAGGGCGGCGCCGGCGATGATCGCTCCCGCCAGATAGACGAAGGTCGAGAGCCCGAACAGCGGCGGCAGCATGCTGACGGTGAGAAGCGCGAAGCTGTAAAACACCGCGTGCCGCGCCGTGGCCTGTCCATCCTGATCCTGCACAGCCAGCATGGCGAAGCCGCCGCGAGCGTAATCGTCGCGGTACATCCAGCTGATGGCCATGAAGTGCGGAAGCTGCCAGAAAAAGAGGATGGCGAAGATGATCCAGCCGCCGGCCCGAATCGAGCCGGTCGCGGCCGTCCATCCCATCAGCGGCGGGATCGCTCCCGGGATCGCGCCGATGAGCGTGCAGATCGTAGAAACCCGCTTCAGCGGCGTGTAGACGAAGATGTAGCTCGTCAGCGTGAACGCACCGAGTGCCGCCGTCAGCCAGTTGACGGCGAGTGCGAGGTAGACCGTGCCTATGACGGCGATGGCGATCGAAAACAGCAGGGCCGCACGCGGCGAAATGCGGCCGTCGGGAAGCGGACGAAGGCGCGTCCGTTTCATCTTGGCGTCGTGATCGCGCTCGATGTACTGGTTGAGCGCGTTCGTGCCGGCGGCGACGAGTGCGGTGCCCACCAGCGTGTTGATGAGAAGCATCCAATCGACGTGCGGCGCGGCGAAGAAGTAGCCGGCGGCGGTCGTGATCAGCACCATCATCACGATGCGCGACTTCGAGAGCTCGAGGTAATCGCGCACACTGCTGGCAAATCCCACCGGCCGCGCCAGAGCCATGACATCGCTCATGCGGTCACCTCGGTGGCAAGCAATGCGCCAGCGCGCTGGCGGCGCGTCCTCCAGCCGATCGTCCGCGCGGTCAGCGCGGTGATCAGCGAGAGCGCCAGCGTGGCCGCGCCCGTCATCACATGGACGCTGGTGATCACCGGCTGCTTGCCGCTCCAGACCACGTAGCCACCGAGCATGACCTGAATCAGGACAACCGTCACGAGCAGATTCGAAAGTTGCCGCAGCGGATGGCTGGACTCGAATCGCCGCAGGCGGATGGCGGTGTAGATGACCAGCGCCGCGACACAAACGCCACCCACGCGATGGGCGAAGTTCACGGCGATTTCAAGACTGGTGAAGGACGGCACGAGATGGCCAAACGACAGCGGAAAGTCAGGAATTGCCAGCCCCGCGCCGAGGTGCCGCATCGTGGCGCCGATCAGGATCTGGATATAAGTCACCAGGACCAGGGCCGAGGTCAGTCCGATCGGCGCGTCGCCCTTCTCCAGCGCTCGCGACGCGCGGAACCAGGTCGATGTGAAGAAGGCGATCGAGGCGTTGAGACAGAGAAAGATTTCGGCCAGACCCGCATGGGCAATCGAGACGGAATGCGGGAGTAGCAACAGCACCGTCACACCGCCGAGAACTCCCTGCGCGATGACAGCGCCAACAGAGCACCAGCCGAGGATTCGCGCCACGCGTTTGGGCTCGCGCAGTTGCAGCCAGCTTGCCTGGATCACCGTCAGTAGGCCGACGGTGGCCGCGATCATCCGGTGCCCGTGCTCGTAGAAGATCCCGCCGATCATCGGCGGCATCACCATCCCGTACGACAGCGGCCAGTCGGGAACGGCCAGGCCGGAGCCGGTCGAGGTGACCATCGCTCCGGCGAAGATCAGAAAGAGTGTGGATCCGGCAACGAGCTTCGTATAGCGCCGCAGCCATACCGGGGTCTCGTCGGAATGCCTCAATGCCTCGGGCGCAGCTTCAAACGAAGGTTTCATTTCCTAGGAGCCGATGCTGGTCTGCGCCGGCGGCGCCGTGGCCAGCCACTTCTTGAACGTGTCTTTGGAATGGACGAATAGCTGCCCGCGCATCCGGTAGTGCCCGAGGCCACAGAGCTGCGCGCAGGCGATCTCCCACTTGTCGCTCTCCGACCCCGATTCGTTGGTCTTCACGGGCGTGAAGTGGATGGCGATCTCCATGCCCGGAATGGCGTCGGTCTCAACGCGCATCACCGGCAGTTTGAAACTGTGGATGACGTCTTTCGACGAAACGTGAATGATGACCGGCCGGTTGACCTCGAGATGGAGGTCGTTCAGCGTGACGATGTCGTCCTTCGCGTGCGGATCGCTGAGATCGAGCCCGAGAGGATTCGATGAGGTGACGAGCTTGATGTCGCGCTTGCCGAAGACGCCGTCCGGTCCCGGATACTGAATGTTCCAGGCGAACTGCTCGGCGACGACGCGCATCTCCAGCGGGTTGGCCGAGGCTGGCGGCACGTGCGTCCAGCGATACCACATCGGAATGGAGAAGCCGACCAGAAGAATGACTTCGACCACCGCCACGCCGGCCTCGGTGTATGTCGAGAAATGGCTCTTTACACCGTGGTAGCTGGCCTTCGGGTTCCGTTTGGCATTGAAGCGCCACAACGTATAGACGAAGAACAGGCCCCAGCCGACGAACAAGACCAGCATCAGCCAATGCACGTTCGCGCTGAGACGGTCCAGATAGGGACCGTGCTCCGAAGCGTCGACCGGCATCCACTGAGCGAGAAATTTTTCCATGACGTTCCCTTCCGGCGCCGTTAGTGCGCCGTTCCTCCGTCCAGCAAACGGAATGACTCACGCCGCCGGCGCAACTCTTTGGCGCGCCGCCAGAAACTCCAGAACATGGCTACGAATCCAACCTGCACGAAACCGATGATGCCCAGCATGAAAATGATGGCGTTGTTCGAGCTCTTGGTCATCGGCGAATTCGGCGCGCCGTAACAGACCGGGCAGGCAGACAGAATCGCCGGCGTCAATACGAGCGCGATGGCCATCACTACAAATCGAGCACGGCGCGTCACGGCAGCTCCTTCAGCTTATGAAACACGCGCTTTCCGTACCAGACCAGCGATGCACCGCCAACCACGCCGAAAATAATCATCGAAATACCGAGAGAGTTTCTCGATGCCATGAACTCGCGTACGCCCCATACCGTGACGTACAGCATCAGAACGATTGACACTGTAATGAAGACGATATGGAAGACGCGCAGGGACATTTACGATCCGAATGGGTTGGCGTGATGGCTGACCGGCAGCGCCATCAGGAAAATGAAAAAGACCACCGTCAGGATCAGAATGCCGTAAATGACTTTCTTTTCCGACAGCAGATGCATGAAGAAGCCGGCCACGAGAGAGCCCTTGATGGTGGCAATGATGAGGGCCACGGTGATGGCGATCCTGACGGGGTACGTCTTCAGTTGATAAAACGCGAAGACAGTGATCGCGGTCAGCGCCGCCAGACTCACAAAAACAACGAGGTAGGTCCTCATCTCTTTGAGGATATGTTCCGGGCTGTGATGGTGCGCGTTGGGATCGCCGATGCCGGCGTGCTCGTGCACGTCGACGCCAGCTTCCACGGCGGCTGCAGGATCGGTCACGTCGTGCTCCTTCTACATGAGGTACAGAATTGGGAAAAGGAAAATCCAGACGAGGTCGACAAAGTGCCAGTAAAGGCCGACGATCTCGATCCGGTTGGTGTAACGCTCCGGCTCTTTCGTCCACATCTTTGCGCCCGGCCCGAGGAAGTAGAGAAATACGATGACCCCGCCGAGGATGTGCAGACCGTGCAAGCCGGTCATCGTGAAATAGATACCCAGGAAATTGTTCGTCTTGGGGAAGCGTCCCTCATGGAACTCGTGGCTGTATTCGAATCCCTTGGCCACGAGAAAGGTCAGCGCACAAAAAATCGTCGCAGAAATATAAATGCGGCCCTTCTTGAGATTGCCAAGCCGCAGATGCGACCACGCCATGACCACCGTGACGCTCGACAGAATGAGGATGAACGTGTTGAACGTCGCCAGTTTGATGTTCAGGAACTCATATCCGCGCGGCCAGGACTCTGCGCCGGTCCGCAGAAGAATCAGCGACGAGAACAGGGCGCCGAACAGCATGACCTCGGAGGCGAGAAACAGCCAGATCCCGAGTTTGCCGTTATAAACACCGGTATCCGGACGCGGATGAACGTTGTACGGGATCTCCAGCTCGGCGTGACCGACTGAAGCGTGCGCGTGGGCTTCCATCAATTCTCCCTCATGGCCACTGCCGTCGCCGGCAGCAGACCGCCGCGCGGCGCTGGCTCAGTGGCATCCGGCATGTGCTGCGGAATGAATGCGGCGGCTTCGCCGGGAACGTTGTACTCATACGGCCCGCGATAGACCACCGGCAGCACTTCGAAATTACCGTGTGCCAGCGGTGGCGAGGTCGTCGCGGCCCACTCCATCGTGGTCGATTCCCACGGATTTGAGCCCAGACCTTCATCGCGATGACCGAGCGCAGCGGCGATAGCGTTGTAGAAGAAGTTGATGATGAACGGCACCTGCGCAACGAGAAGGCCGATGGCGCAGATCGACATGAACGGATTCGTCTGCGCCGCGATCTGCTTGGCATGAGCGTACTGCATGCCGCCGTCATAAAGCCGCCGCGAAACGCCAGCCAGACCCTGCGCGAACATCGGGAAGAAAATGCCGTTGATGCAGACGAACGAGATCCAGAAATGGACGCGGCCCCAGAAGTCGTTCAACTTGCGCCCTGTCGCCTTCGGGAACCAGTAATAGATTCCGGCGAACATGGCGAAGATCGTGCCCGGCGCAACGACATAGTGGAAGTGGCCGATGACGTAATAGGTATCGTGCAGATGGATGTCCGCGGCGGCGAGGCCGAGCGGCAGTCCGGTCAGCCCGCCGATACCGAACATCGGCAGGAAGGCCAGGGCGAAGAGCATCGGCGTGGTAAATCGTATCGCTCCGCCCCATAACGAAATGAAAAGCGAACTGAGGATGATGACCGACGGGATGGAGATGATCATCGTCGTGGTCTGGAAAAAGGCGCTGATCGTCGTTCCCATACCGGTCAGGAACATGTGGTGCGCCCACACGACGAAGGACATAAACCCGAGGAAGACGGTGGCGAATACCATGGATTTATAGCCCCACAACGGCTTGCGCGTTCCATTGGCAATGATCTCAGCCACAATGCCCATCGCCGGCAGGATCAGAACGTAAACTTCGGGGTGCGCCAGGAACCAGAACAGGTGCTGCCACAACAGTGGATTACCGCCGCCGGCATTGGTGAGCGCCTGACCGCTGACCACCAGACCGCTCGGCAGGAAGAAGCTCGTACCGGCAACGCGGTCCATCAGCTGTAGCACCGCCGCCGCCTCGAGCGGCGGGAAAGCCAGCAGCAGAAGAAACGAGGTGACGAACTGTGCGTGCACGAAGAAGGGGAAGCGCATGTACGTCAGCCCCTTCGCACGCAACTGGATGATGGTCACAATGAAATTGACGGAACCGAGCAGCGATGAGGTGATCAGGAAAACCATTCCGATCAGCCACCACGTCTGTCCAGCCGAGGCGATTACAGAGAGTGGCGGATACGAGGTCCAGCCCGATTGTGCGGTTCCGCCTGGGACGAAGAAACTGGCCAGCATCAACAGACCGCCCGGCAGATAGCACCAGTAACTGGCCATGTTGAGCTTCGGGAAGGCCATGTCGGGCGCGCCGATCTGCAATGGAACCAGATAATTGCCGAAAGCGCCGACGGCCAGCGGCACGATCCCAAGGAAGATCATGATCGTCCCGTGCATCGCCCCAAGCTGGTTATAGGCCTCGGGGAGCAGCACGCCGCCCGGCGCGCGCGATTCGCCGAGAAGCTTCATGGCGCTGAAGGCAGTTCCCGGCCAGCCGAGCTGCAGCCGCATCAGGATCATCAGGCAGAACCCGAGCAGCAGGAACAGCAGCGCGGTAAAGCCATACTGGATCCCGATCCACTTATGGTCGGTCGAGAAAACATAGCGCCGAATCCACGACTGATGATGCCCGCCGTGCTCGCCGCCTTCCTCGTCCTTCATGACGCGCAACGCTTCGCGGAGCGCCTTATGCGCTTCGTCCGCGTACATCCATTGCGAACCTACCCGGATCTGTCGTCTCAATGCCATTGCGGCTCCTGGCTCCCGGCTGTAGAACCGTTATCCCTTGAATGTGAAACTCAGCGCCTTCGACTCCTTGGCGCCGACAGTAACCTGCTGTTCCTGCTGACCATACTTCTCGTGCCACGCCACCACCGTGTACTGGCCCGGCGGGAGATTGGGAATCGTAAACGTGCCGTTGGTCTCGGAAACCGCATAGAAGGGATGCGGCATGACGGCCATATACGACTTCATCCAGCCGTGGACATCGCACTTGACCTTGAACGGCGTGATCTCGGCCTTGTCGAATTTCTTGGTCGAGACCATCCCCTGTACCGGCTGGCCTTCATTGAACTGCGAATTGACGTTCGGCATCGCATGCACGTTGTGCAGCGTGGCGTCATCATTCTTGATCTGCAGCGGCTGGCCGACCATCACCGCATGAACGTGCGGGTGGTACTGGCAGCCTTTCTGATCGAGAACGACAGGAGTCGACGGCGCCGGGAAATTGCCCTTGATGTCTTTGATGTAGACGAAGACGTTGGCGAGCTCGCCGCCGGCACCGACCACGACATCCTCGTCGGTCGCAGGCGCGCTGGCGTGCTGCGACTGGCAGTACGGGTCGGCCGACATCTGGATGTTGCCCATCTTCGGCGCGGCGCCTTCGAACTTCACCGTGCCGGTGAGCGTTGCGGCGTCGGCCGAGACCGGAGCCGCGGCGGGGGCGGCGGCGGTGGGAGCGCCCGCGGCGGTGCTGGCCGCGGTGGTGGTGGTCTGTGCTTCCTGATCATCCTCCCCCTGATCTTCCTTCGACGCTTCTTTGCCTTTGCCGCAGGCGATCGAAAGGAGCAAGGTGCTTGCAAACAGCAGCGATACGAATTTCTTCATGGTCATTGAGTCTATCTCCCGTATTTCTAACGTCCCGGTCCGCCGGCGGCCGCCGGCACGGCGCGCTGATTGCGCGTCGATTTTGCCGCCGGAGCGGCAGGCGGCGGTAATGACGGCTGTGGCGTCGCGATCGCGGGAACGCCGCTTTCCGAGGCCGCCCGCATTTGTGTAATGCCAATGCTCCAGATGTAATCGCGCAGATAGTCGGTCAGCTCCACCACATCGCCCATCGTCCGCTTCAGTTCCTTCTCATTGTTCCCGAACAGCGGCAGCAGCGAGGCCTTGTACTGCGCGAACTGCGGCGAATCGATGGCCAGCGCCAGCGGCGACTGGAATCCGCCCGTGGCCGCGTCGCGCGGGAAGTTGGTCGGCATTCGCGTGCCCGGGATCATCTCGTTCGGGCGGCGAATCCAATCCGAGATCCAGTCGTGACGCAGACGAAGGCGCGCCAGTGTGAGATTCGGCGCAAGCGAAGTCGTGTCGGCGGTGTTCGGGACCGGCGGATTCTCCGGATTGACCGGCGTGGTGACGTGGCACTGCGTGCAACGCATCATGTTGAAGATCTGTTTGCCGATGGCGACGTTCTGCGCCGGCGGATTCTGGCCGCGCGTAGTATCGAACTGCTCGCCCTTGCCTGCTTCGGCAAAGAAGGTGACCAGCGTGTTCGCTTCCTGATCGGTGAAATGGAAGGTCGGCATGCGCACGCCGAGCCACGGCCGGATCTTCATCACCGTCGGATCCTTGAGGAAATTAAAGAGGAACGGCGACTGCGCTCTCGCCCCCTCGGGCGAAAGATCGGGCGGCAGGAAATTGGTATCGGCAATGGTCGAAGCGATAGCCCGGCCGCGGCCGTCGACGACGTGGCACGCGCGGCAGTTGTGCTGCGAAACGCGCTTGCGCCCTTCTTCAATGAGGCGCATCCGCGTGTCGCGCTCGGCGAGCTTCGACTCGCCGACGGCGTCTTTGGTCAGACCGAGAACGACGGTGGTAACCAGTCGCGCTTCCTCCTGCGAGAGGTGGAAGTTCGGCATCTTCAGCTTGTCGTTGTAGACCTTGGTCCGCTCGTCGTCATAGACCCGCGGATTGCGCACCTTGTTGTAAACCCACGAGGGCACGTTGTGCTGAATGTGCTCGACCTTGCCGTCTTCGGCGGTATAAGAATGCGCGAATCCGAAGTCGAAGAGGTGCAGAGCCTTCGACCCTTCGATAGTGAGCTCGGTGCCGATCGGTTTCAGTCCTTCGAAGCCGCGGATGTTGTGGCACGAATAGCAGCCGTATTTTTCAATGGAACGCTGCCCGAGGTAAACGAGCTGGTCGTTCATCGGCATCGAGCGCAACTTGGCCTCGGCATCGCGATCGCTCAGCGTGTTGATCAGGTAGCTCTTGGCCAGATCGTGCACCGCGCCGGCATCGACCGGGCGAGTCGGTGTCTGTAAGAATTGCGGTTTCTGCAGCGACATCAGGTACGCGGTGATGTCGGCCGCTTCCTGATCGGTAAGACGCAGCGACGGCATCGGCGCGTCTGCGTAATACGCCTTCGGGTTCTTGACCCAATTGAAGACCCATCCGGGATGCGTCTTCGTTCCGACGCCGGTAAGATTGAAACCGTAATTGCGCTCGAGCGGGAAATCGTCGCGTTTGGCGAGGCGCATCGCCCCGGTTTTCTCGTCCTTGACCGTCTCGGTGTTGATGTGACAACCCATACAGCCGACCGTCTCGACGAGCTGTTTGCCGCGCGCTACATCGCCGCCAGCGTTCGGCGCCTGCCAGACACGATGCGTCGATTTCGCGAATAGATACGTAACGATCGCATTGACCTCGGCGTCCTGATACTTCAGGTTCTGAACACGCTCCGCGGCCGGGACGATGTGCGGATCGGTCATGTTGCGCTGATAGAAGAACGACGGCATGCGCGTCGTGGAGCGGAAATTGTGGGGCTCGGAGATCCAGCGGATGGCCCACTCCGGCGTCGTTTTTTCGGCGATGCCATTGAGGTCGGGGCCGGGCTTGCGCAGGTCGGTGAAACGCCAGTTGCTGATCTTATGGCACGCATAACAGCCGTACAGCTCAACTGTCGCCGTCGCTTTGGTGATCTGGTCGCCGTTGTCGACGCTGATCTGCGCGCCGTGGCATTTCAGGCATCCGGCCTCGTAATACTGGCGCGGATACATCGGCGTCTCATTGAACTCGTTCTCTTCCCAACCCCAATTGCGATGTTCCATATCGCCGACCGTGGGGAAAAAGCCCAGGGTCCACATCGAGCGCTTGGCCCAGCGCGCTCCCATCTTGGGGCTGGCAGGGACATGACCGGCGCGGCCAAATTCAGTGGCGCGATCCTGGCCACGATGACAGCTTGTGCAGCCGAATTCGAGCAATGGATGCGGCGACGCGGATCCGACAAACGTCTCCAGCTTCGGGTGCGTGCGCCAGGGATTGAGGACGTTCTGGGGCGCATCCTGGATGCGCTTGAGCTGGGCGATGCGCTGCTCGGTCTCGGCGCGCTTTTCGGGCTGGATCTGATAGGCGTCGAGCTTTTGCTGCAGATCCTGGGCGAGCCGGGCCGCTTCCTTCTTCGATTCGAAACCTGGCCGGTCGATGGCGCGATGACAGGTCATGCAACGGTCGACCCGCGGCACGTGCATGTAATTCATCTCGACATAGAGATCGGGCAGAACGACCTGATCGACCTTGAACGTCGGGGCCACGAAATCGAGCAGCGGGGCATTGAGAAGCTTGAATGCCGGCGTCTCGCTGACCGTGAGCAACTGCTTATTCATCAGATCGATCGACGCCGTGAGCTCTTTCTTCTTGTCTTCCGCTTCCTTGATCTTGCTCAGCCACTGATCGACGCGGGCCTTGGCGGCGTCGCGACTGCGGGTCACTTCCTGCAGGCGCACGTTCAGGTCATTGACGTGTTTGGCCTGGCGGTTGTATTCGGCCTGTTGTTGTGCGGCGTCGGCGCGATGCTGCACCACCGAAATTTCGGCGTTGTAACGCTGGGCGTCGAGTGTGGCCTTGGCAAAGCGGTAATCCTGATCGGCGGCGTAATGCTGCCCTTCCCACGAATCGAGATCCTTCTGTGCGATCACGTACTGCTCGCGATGCCTGGCGATATCGACGTCCGCCTGTTTCATCTGGGCATCGAGCGCGGCCAATTGGGCCTTATTGGTCTCCTGCTCGGCGGCCTTGAGATCGGACTCGAGGCGCTCCTGCTGCATGCGCAGGAACTCGCGCTGGTACCACTTCCAGCCGCGCACGTAGTCGTATCCCACGATGAGGGCCGTGGTTGCGAGCAGCACGAGACTCGACAGGGCGAAAATCAGATTCAGCCTGCGAATCGAATAATTGTGCGGAATCGGCTCTTGTGGCTTCATGAATCAGGGACGAGGGATGAGGGACGAGGGGAGAAGGCGCAAAGCGTCTCTCGTCCCTCGTCCCTCGTCCCTTGACCCACTCCCCTCAAACATTGAAGAAAATCTCCTGGATATGGACGATGTACTTCAGATTGAACAGCCAGCGCAGCACCATCTTGATCGGAAGGGCCATCATGATCAGGAACAGGAATGAGCCGACGTAATAACGCGCCGCTCCCATCTTCTGGTAGAAACGGCGGAACGGCCCGGCGGCGAGAACGGGCGGCAAGCCCAGATAGGCCAGGCACAGCCCGATGCCGAACATCTCCCGGATGATCCAGAGCTTCGGCAGCGGCATCGCCAGCAGCTTGACCCAGACCAGCTCCGATAGATCGACGTTGACCAGCGGAACCAGCTTATTCGGATCCCAGAATTCATAAGGACCGAAGAAGTTCCAGTTCGGCCCGCGGAGGAACGTTCCCGTAATGATCAGGAACGACCAGAGCACGAGAAAGCCGTAAAGGAAAATGCCGACTTCCCACTTCCGCTCGCGGAACGAGTAGTAGCCGTTTCCCTTGGGATTGGTATCGATATACGGAATGGCCATAAGGCCGACGATGATCAGCGTCGGCAGAACGACGCCGGCCAGCCACGGATCGAAATAGACCAGCATTTCCTGCAGACCCAGGAAGTACCAGGGAGCCTTGGCAGGATTGGGCGACGACGTCGGATTGGCCGCTTCTTCGAGCGGAGCGCGCAAGACGACCGACCAGACGATCATGACGATCGTCAGGAGGATCATGCAGAGCATTTCGGTATAGACCAGATCGGGCCAGGTGAAGAGCTTCTCGTCCGACTCGGTTTTTTCCCACGGAATGCCGCCGGCGGCGAGCTGGCTGTCATTGAGATAGGCCTTGCGCAGAGCGACCCAGGTAAAAAAGCCGAGGAGGAAAATCATGGCCACAATGGGAACGTTGTCCGGCTTTGCGGCGATGAGAAAGAAATTCGGATCGAGCATCGACAGACCGAACGCCAGCGCGCCGAACACAAAGAGGCGCAATCCCACTTTCGTGTCCCAGACCCGTCCGCCGAGTCGTGCCAGGGCGAAGAGAATCACGAGATAGGCGATACCGAGATAAAGCAGAGGCGTAATGAAGATCCCGACCAGCAGGAGGAAAATGCCGAAGCCTACAAAGAAGTAGCCGCCGGCCGACTTAATGCGTCCGCCGAGGAGATTGAAATAGACCAGAAGCGCAAAAATCGACGTCAGCAGGGCGAATGAAATCGACCCCGCGGACAGTACGTTGACGAAATCCTTGATGAAGGTCATCGCGCGCTCGTGTTCCTATAACGGACCCGAGATTCCTCCGTCTTTTCGTACTCGCCAGAAATGAATGGCCATCAGGAAGCCGGCCGCGAGAGGAATGACCATGCAATGCAGCACATAGAAACGGAGCAGCGTCGCGGCCCCGATGGACCGCCCGCCTATGAGCGCGAAGCGGGCATCATCGCCC
>Ga0157378_10003051_pt1 | contig 14884 bp, 16 predicted proteins | sample M65metaG_FD_115309 | JGI IMG/M metagenome (GOLD analysis project Ga0157378, IMG submission 115309) | Miscanthus rhizosphere microbial communities from Kellogg Biological Station, Michigan, USA - M6-5 metaG | ecosystem: Host-associated > Plants > Roots > Rhizosphere > Soil | place: USA: Michigan...
GCCGTCTCCGGACGACCGACCAGCGGATCGCCCCACATCCCGGTCATCGTCGCCCGGCGATCGGTGCCAACGACAGGATCGCGCTCGTGGGCCGCGTACTTGAAGCAGACCATCGCCGGTCCCCGGGTGCCCTCCTCCAAGCGGACCTGCCAGAACATCGTGTTGCCCGACATGCTGGCGTAGTTGCCGCCACGACGCACGTGCGCCTCGATCGCGGCACGCTGGCCGGCGGACCAGTACTCGTCGTGCCCGACGCCGAGCACGAGGTCGTAGCCGTCGACGATGCCCGCATCGTGTTCGAGATCGCTCGACACGGCATAGTCGAACTCGAGGCCCTCGCCCTCGGCCCACTCCACGAACCGACGCTCGTACGTGAACCAACCGGCAGAGCCCATGAAGCCCGGGTAGCCGTGGGCGAACCGGTACTCCTGGTAGATCGCGCCGTCGGGATCGGGCAATTCGCGGCGGTACACGGGTCGGGCCTTGCGATCGTCGCGTTCGGTCTCCGGACGCATCAACATCCCGCGACCGAACGGGCGAGCGAACGCGACGCGAACGCCGCCGGTGTACAGGCTCTTGCCGCCCCAGCTGTTGTACGCGTTGTACGTGTTGGTGGCGAGCACGAGGAGGGCCCGCGCCGCTCGGTTGCCGCGGCGCACCACGAACGCGGCGTAGCCGGTGGCACGGTCCGACGGCGCGCCGCGCGCAGTGAGCGTGACGAGGTACAGGCCACTGCGCCAGTCGCTGCCGACGAACACGCTCACGCTGAGGGGCCATCCGCACCCGTTGGCATCGGCGTCGTCGGGGACCCGATGGTCGGAACCGGTGAGTTCGCCGACGGACCAGACCAGTTCGCGCGTGGCGCCCCAGCGATGGATCTCGATGCTGTAGTGCTCGGTGCGGCAGGCGACGTGGAGGCCAACCGTCGAGCCGGGGGCGACACTGAGTTGGTCGCAGTAGGCCTCGACCGCGTCGTAGCGGGTGATGTCGTCGGTCATCGTCGATCACCGTAACGGCAAGGGTCGGGGGTGCCTGCACCGTCGTGCCAGAATCGCCACGTGCCCCTCCATCCTCAGGCGGAAGCGGTGCTCGCGATGATGGCGGCACTCGGAGAACTGCCCCTCGAGCAATGCTCGCCGGAGCAAGCACGCGAGATCCGCGCCAGACGTTTGCGACCGGCGACGGAGCCGATCCACGAGAGCAGCGACGTCGATGCAGACGGTGTGCCCGCCCGGCTGTACCGACCGAACGACCGCGACGACCTCGGGCTGTTGGTGTTCTTCCACGGAGGCGGATGGGTGCTCGGCAGCCTCGAGAGCCACGACAACCTGTGTCGCATCCTCGCCAACAGCAGCGGGTGTTGCGTGCTCAGCGTGGCCTATCGGCTGGCACCCGAGCATCCGTATCCCGCGGCGCTCGACGACGCCGTCACGGCCACGCGTTGGGGGCACACCAACGCCGCATCGCTGCGTTGCTCACCGGACAGGATCGCAGTCGGTGGCGATTCCGCAGGTGGCACGCTGGCGATCGTCGTCGGCCATCTGGCGCCGGTTCCACTTCGCTATCAGCTGCTCGTGTACCCGGCCACCGATCTCACGCGGAGCTTTCCGAGCTTCGTCGAGAACGCCGACGGCCCGCAGCTGACCGCAGCCGGCATGGGGTGGTTCATCGGTCACTATCTCGACGGCACCGGCACGGATCTCACCGATCCCCTCGTCTCACCACACTTCGCCACGGACGAGGTGGTCGCCGCCTCGCCTCCGACGTTGATGATCACCGCGGAGTACGACCCGCTGCGCGACGAGGCCGACGCGTACGCCGCTCGACTGGCAACGGTCGGTGTGCCGACCAGCCACGTGCGGTTCAGCGGGATGTACCACGGCTTCTTCGGCCTCGCCGACTTCCTCGACGACGCGATCGCCGCTAACCACCTGGCGGGTGCGGCCGTGGGCCGCGCGCTCAGCCGCTGAGCTCGACCGCGCGCTCGAAGACGGCATCGAGCATCGGCTCGGTCAACTTCCCGGTGAACGTGTTCTGCTGACTCGGGTGGAACGAGCACAGCAGATGCAACCCGTTCGGAGCACGCACTTCGACCCCGTGCCCGAACTTCGGCCGCGGTCTCACATCGAACTCGGCGCACGCCGCTTCGTACGCGAAAGCTCCTAAACACACGACGACGCGCAGGTTGTCGAGCAGCTGTAGTTCGCGCTCGAGGAACCCGTGGCAGGCAACCCGCTCCTCCGGGAGCGGCTTGTTGCCGGGTGGCGCGCACTTCACCACTGCCGTCACCCACGCGCCGTCGAGTGTCAACCCGTCGTCGATCGATACCGAAGTCGGCTGGTTCGCCATGCCGACGCGGTTCATCGCCCGGTAGAGGAAATCACCCGATCGATCGCCGGTGAACACACGTCCAGTTCGGTTGGCGCCGTGAGCCGCCGGGGCCAGCCCGAGGATCAGCACGGTGGCTCGTGGATCACCGAATCCGGGCACACCGCGACCCCAGTACTGCTGGTCGCGGAACGCCGCCCGCTTCTCGTCGGCGACCTGCTCACGCCATGCGACGAGCCGCGGGCAGTGCCTGCATTCACCCACGTCGGCGGCCAGGTGAGGGAGCGAATCCACGGAATCCACACTAAGTTGCAACCTCGAGATGGCGAGAGCGAAACAAGCACCCCCATCGTCGACGCTGTTCTTGCTGGTGCGCCATGGACTGACTCCGACGACCGGAAAGGTCCTGCCCGGCCGCGCCGCCGGCCTGCACCTGGCCGAAGCAGGCCAGGCCCAAGCCACCGCTGCCGCCGAGCGAATTGCGGCGCTGAGCCACGTCGACGCCGTGTACGCGTCGCCGTTGGAACGCGCCCGCGAGACCGCCGCTCCGATCGCCAAAGCGAAGGGTCTGCGGGTGCGCATCGACAAGGGCTTGCTGGAATGCGACTTCGGCGAGTGGACCGGCGAGGAGCTCAAGAAGTTGATGAAGTTGCCGGAGTGGGGCACTGTGATCCGGGCGCCTTCGACGTTCAGGTTCCCCGGCGGCGAGAGCTTCAACGAGATGCAGGTGCGGATCGTTTCGGCGATCGACCGCCTGCGCGCCGCGCACAAGGGCGGCGTGGTGGTGTGCGTGTCGCACGCCGACCCGATCAAGGCCGCCGTCGCCCACGCCATGGGCACGCACATCGACCTCTTCCAACGCATCGTCATCAGCCCGTGCTCGGTCACGGCGATCGCCTATTCGCCGGGGGGCCCGGTGGTGCTCACCGTCAACTCGACCGGCGGGTCTCTAGCGGAACTGCGACCCTCGTGAGGTCATGATGGGCATCTTCTATGAGTTCGACGAGGTGGATGCGTTCACTGTCGGGGCGATCGGCCAGCCGGGGCAGCGCACGTTCCTGCTGCAGGCGCGGCGCGGCACAACACGCGTCACGATCAAGTGCGAGAAGCAGCAGGCGGCGGCGATCGCCGACTACCTCCGCAAGGTGATGAGCGACCTGCCGTCGCCCGCGGATGAACCGCTGCCCGCGGCGATGGAGTTGGCCGAGCCCACCGAGCCGGCATTCGTGCTCGGCCCGATCGGTCTCGGCTACGACCGCGACAACGACCGTGTCCTCGTGCAACTCGAGGAGGTCGTCCCGGTCGACGACGAAGGCGAGCCCGATCCCGAAGCCGTCGAAGACCGCGGCCACGTGCGCGTCTTCCTCACCCGCGGACAGGCGGCCGCGTTGTGCAATCACACCGACTCGATCGTTGCTGCCGGTCGACCGCCTTGCCAGTGGTGTGGCAACCCGATCGATCCGGATGGCCATGCATGTCCGCGGATGAACTGAGCCGGCGCGCCCACCAACTGCACGTGCTCCAGTGCGGCGAGATCGAAGTCGTCGGTCGGATGCCGTGGAGCAGCAACTCGACGTTCCTGGTCGACGTGACGTGTGGCGACGACCATGCCCAGGCGATCTACAAGCCGCTTCGCGGAGAGCGACCACTGTGGGATTTCGAGCCAGGCCTGCACCGTCGCGAGGTCGCCGCCTACCGCCTCAGCGAGGTGCTGAAGTTCGATCTCGTCCCGCCCACCGTTCTACGCGACGGTCCGTACGGCGAAGGTTCGATGCAATGGTTCGTCGATGTCGACCATCGCCAGCACTACTTCACGATCCACGAGGAGCGTCCCGATCTGCACGACAAGTTGCGTGCCGTCGCTGTCTTCGATCTCCTCGCCAACAACACCGACCGCAAGAGCGGACACGTGCTGATCGACGGCGACGATCACATCTGGGGCATCGACCACGGGCTGTGCTTCGCCGCGGACTTCAAGCTGCGCACCGTCGTGTGGGAGTTCGGCGGCGAGCCGATCGACACGGCGCTGCTCGAAGCGATCGAGCCGGTGCTCAACGGCGTGCCGCTGGAGATCGCCACCCTGCTCGACGACGAAGAGGTCGAGGCGCTACAGGAACGTGCCCGCTGGGTGGCCGCCCATCCGGTGTTCCCGGTCGACCAGTCCGGCCGGCGGTACCCCTGGCCGATCGTCTAGATCGCGATCTCTCACACGTCGTCTCGCCGGCGGATGTGAAATTGTGAAAAGCACCCGATGCGTCGGCGTGCGACCCCGAACGGGTGGGATCTAGCGGGCTTGCAGGGCCTCGATCAGCTTCGGCAGCACCTTGTGCACGTCGCCGACGATCCCGAGGTCGGCGATCCCGAAGATGGGCGCCTCCTTGTCCTTGTTGATCGCGATGATGTTCTTGGCGCCCTTCATCCCGACCATGTGCTGGGTCGCGCCGGAGATACCGCAGGCGATGTAGACGCCGGGTTTGACGACCTTGCCGGTCTGGCCGACCTGATAGCTGTAGGGCACCCAACCGGCGTCGACGATCGCACGCGATGCGCCGGGCGCACCCTTCAACAGCTTGGCCAACTGCTCGATCATCTCGTACTTCGACGCCTCGGTGAGGCCACGTCCGCCGGACACGACGATGTTGGCCTCGTCGAGCTTCGGGCCACTCGATTCCTCGACGTGCACCGCGACGATCGACGCGGCACCCACCGACCCGAGATCGGGAACCGGCGCGGCCACAACTTCGGGAGCGCCGCCACCTGAGGGCTCAGCGGCGAAGCTCTTCGGGCGGAACGCAGCGAGATGCGGACCATCCTTGGTGAACGTAGTCGTGACCAGCACGTTGCCACCGAACACCGGTGTGGTGACCGACACCTGTCACCCTCGGCTGTGATGTCGACGTTGTTGGTCAACACCGTGCGGTCGAGCTTCACCGACAGCCGGGCCATGATGTCGCGGCCCTCGTAGTTCTGCGGGAACATGATCAGATCGGGCGAGTCGCCGCCGTCGATCACTGCCTTCATCGCCGCCGAGACGGCGACGCCCGGCAACTTCCCGCCGAGATCGCCGGTTGCATAGACCTTCGATGCTCCGTGCTCGCCGAGCGCGCCGGCAATGGCCGACGCGTCGCCGCCGACGAATGCAGTCGCGGTGCCGAGCGAGCGAGCCTTGGTGAGAAGTTCGAGCGAGCCGGTGGTCGGCGCGCCATTCGATTCCTGTGCGAATACCCAGATGTTCATAGCGACCTCAGATGACCTTCAGGTTCTCGAGGAACGCAACGATCTTGGCGTATCCCTCTCCGTCGTCTTCAATGATCTCGCCGGCCTTGCGGGCCTCGGCCTTGGTGACGTTGGCGATCGTCTGCCCGGCAGCATCCCAGCCGACGGGCGTGACCCCGAGGTCGGCGGCGGTGACGGTCTCGACCGGCTTCGACTTCGCGGCCATGATGCCCTTGAAGCTCGGATACCGCGGCTCGACCACGCCGGCGGTGACGCTGATGACCGCCGGCAGCGGGCAGGTCACCTCGTCGTAGCCCTCTTCGGTCTGGCGGTTGACCTTCAGCGAACCACCCTCGGCAACGACGTGCTTGGCGAACGTGACCGATGGGAGCCCGAGGACTTCGGCCATCTGCTCCGGCACGGTGCCCGTGTAACCGTCGCTCGACTCGGTCGCAGCGATGACGAGATCGGCTCCGCCGAGGCGACCGATCGCCGCGGCCAGAACCTTGGCCGTCGTCAGCGCATCGCTGCCCTGCAGGCTCGGATCGCTGACAAGAATTCCCTTGGCAGCACCCATCGCCAGGGCCGTGCGCAGACCGCTGACCTCGTTGTTGGGCGCCATCGACACCAGGCTGACCTCTCCCTCGCCGGCACTGGCGACGAGCTGCAGTGCCATCTCGACGCCGTAGCTGTCGGACTCGTCGAGGATGAGTTTGCCCTCACGCTTCAAGGTGTTGGTCGAGCTGTCGAGCTCGCCCGGCATGGCCGGGTCGGGGATCTGCTTGACGCAGACGATGACGTTCATGGGGCACCATTGTTACCGAGTGGTAGGCCCGCGGCCCAACCCTCGATGCCCGCCGGGCCACCCGCGGCCCCTGCAATGACCCGTCCGGTATCGTCACGGTCTTGCGCATCGTGATGGTCGTCAACGCGTTTGCTTCGTCAGTGACGGCGCGCAACACGGTGGTGATCCACAGGGCGCTCTCGGCCGACAACGAGGTCGAGATCGTCGAGACGAACCGCCGCGGACATGCCATTCGCTTCGCCCAGGATGCGGCGCGTCGAGGAGTCGACATCGTGATCGGGTTCGGCGGCGACGGCACGTTGAACGAAGTTGCAACCGGCGTGGCTGGAACGGACACCGCGCTCGCCATCCTGCCCGGCGGCAGCACCAACGTCTTCGCCCGCACGCTCGGAATGCCGAACGATCCGGTGCCCGCGGTGCAGCTGTTGGCGCGCGGCATCGCGGCGCGCGACATCCGACCGATCGGACTCGGCCACGTCAACGGGCGCTACTTCTGCTTCCACACCGGCATCGGATACGACGCCGCTGTCGTGCGCGAGGTGGAGCGTGCCGGAGGTGTGAAGCGGTGGCTCGGCCATCCGCTGTTCATCTACGCATCGGTGCGCACATGGTTGAGCAAGTACGACCGCTCCCATCCCCACTTCTCGGTGCGCACCTCGGAGTCGCCGTCACCCGTGGACGGCTACTTCACGATCGTGCTCAACACCAACCCCTACACGTACCTCGGCAACCGGCCCCTCGACATGAGCCCGGCGGCCACCTTGGATCGGGGTCTCGTCGCGGTCACGTTCAAGACGTTGAAGGTCGGCGCGGTGCTCGGCGCTCTCGCCGGCGCTTTGCGCGGCGGCGGCATGACGCCATCGAAGACGGTCGACGTGCAGACCGATCTGTCGTGCCTCACCGTGTCGTCGTCGCAGCCGTTCCCGTTCCAACTCGACGGCGACTATCTCGGTGAGACGTTGGAGCTGAACTTCGAGCACCGACCGAACGCGGTGAAGCTCGTCTATCCCGCATCCGCCTGACGCCCACGGCTCGCCGCGATCACGTGTAGCGCGACGTCGGGCACGTTGGTGCAGATGCCGTCGATTCCCCAGTCGATCAACTCGGCCATGCGCGCCGGGTCGTCGCACGTCCATGTGTTGACGGCGATGCCCGCGCCGTGGCAGGCGTCGATGTGCGAACGGTGCAACGCGTCGACCCACGGATGCAGCGCGGCGTGGCCGCGGCTGACCATCGTGGCGATGACGTCGTCGGGAACAGCCTCGACCAACCACGCGGTGCGAATCGTCGGGACGAGCGATCGGCAGCGATCGACGGTCTCGATGCGGAACGACGAGACCAACCACCGGTCATCCTCGCCGCGCTCGGACAGCGCAGCGATCGTCCGATCGGCGATCTGATCGGTCGGGTCGAAGTCGGGCTCGTCGGGATCGTTCTTGATCTCGACGTTGACCCACATTCCCGCGCACGCGTCGAGCGCAGCCGCGAGGGTGGGGACATGCGCCGGCAGGTCCGCTGCATCGGCGTCGACGATCGACCGGCCGTCGGCAAGTCGTGGGTCGTGGTGGACGACCAGGGTCCCGTCACGAGTGCGGCGCACGTCGAGCTCGACGGCGTCGCTGCCGAGTGAGGCCGCCAATCGGAAGGCCTCGACAGTGTTCTCGGGCGCGGCTCTCGACGCCCCGCGGTGAGCCAGTACCGCTACCAGAGATATCCCCCATCTGTAGTAACTATGTGAAAGAACAGGTCAGTACCCCTTGTCAACCGCTGAATTGTTTCCTAGGTTTGTCGGCACTGTGCGTACCGCCCCCGAACGCTTGCGTTGTTCTGACTGGCGCGCAAGTGAAATTTCTCACAATGTCCCCTGGAGCCGATGGTGACCATTCTTGCGTCGAGCCTGACACTGGCCAATGCCGACTACAGCTGGCGGACCGACGCCATCTGTCGCGATACAGACCCTGAGCTGTTCTTTCCCGTAGGGACAACGGGTTATGCGCTGCTGCAGATCGCCAGAGCCAAAGAGGTGTGCGGGCAGTGCCCCGTCAATCGCGACTGCCTCGACTACGCGCTGGAGACGAACCAGGACTCGGGGATCTGGGGTGGCACGTCGGAGGAAGAGCGACGAGTGCTCCGCCGCCAGTACGTCGCCCGTCAAAAAGCAGCCGTCTAGATCGGGACCGTCAGGTCGACGACGGTGCCGGCACCTTTGGGCTGATCACCGAGACCGGCGCGGGCAAAGTCCTCGGGCATCCCCGGTCGCATCGAGATCGTCCCGGCCAGTTCGGTCGTGACAAGGGTCCGCACGATCGACAGGCCGAGGCCCGTTGCCTTGTTCAACTCGAACTGCGAGTCGAGGCCGCGACCGTCGTTGATCACGCGGATGTCGAGATGATCGGCGGCCGGGTTGAGCTGCACGACCACATCGCCGCCGGTGCTGCCCTCCGGGAACCCATGGTCGACGGCGTTCTGCAGTAGTTCGGTCAGGACGACCGACAACGGCGTGGCGATCGTCGACGGCAATCGCCCGCCGTCACCCTGCACGGTGAAGCGCACCGGACGATCCGGAGACTGCAGGCCCTCCTCGGCGAGACGCAGCAGTGGACGGACGATCTCGAGGAACGCGACGTCGTCGCCGGGCTCACGCGACAGCGTCTCGTGAACGAGCGCGATCGTGCGGATCCGCCGCACCGATTCGGCCACTGCCGCCTTGGCCTCCGGCGACTCGAGCCGGCGACCCTGGAGGCGCAGCAATGACGAGATCGTCTGCAGGTTGTTCTTCACCCGGTGATGGATCTCGCGGATCGTCGCGTCCTTCGACAGCAGCAACTTGTCGCGCTTGCGCACCTCGGTGACGTCGCGCAACAACAGCACACCACCGGTCACCTCGCCGCCGGCGAGGATCGGCATGCAACGGGTGAGAAGAGTGACGCTGGGGGTCTGCTCGAACTCCTCGATGACCGGCTTGTGATCCTCGTACGCGAGCCGGACCGGGCTGTCGTTGAACCCGAGCTCGGCGAGGCGCATGCCGACGGCGTTGGCGCTGATCCCGACGCGGTGCAACGCCGACACGGCGTTGGGCGACGCATACCTGACTCGTGCTTCGTCGTCGAGCACCATCACGCCGTCGCCGACGCGCGGTGCCGCGCTCGAATCGCCGACGAGTCCGTGGAACGGGAACGAGCCCTCGGCGATCATCGCCGCGAACCGTTGGAAGATGCCGAGGTATGTCTTCTCCAGCTCGCCGGGTTGACGACCGACACGGTTCGACCATTCGCGCGACAGCACCGCGATGGGCTTGTTGCCGAATCGCACCGGAATGGCGAGCATGCGGCCCGGCTCCGGCAGCTGGTCCACGGCGATCTCACCCTCGCGAATCTCGCCGTCCTCGAATGCCGCTGTCAGCAGGGGCCGCTCGTTGTCGGCGGGGACACCGACGTAGTCCGTGAGGTACAGCGTCTGGCCCGTGGCGGGACGGACCTGGGCGACGATCAGCCACTCCTTGTCGGTCGACGGGACGTACAACAACAGGTCGGCGAAGCAGAGATCGGCCAGCAGCCCCCATTCGCTGATGAGCTGCTTGAGATGGTTGATCTCGTCGCGGTTGAGCGACGTCTGCTGCCGACAGAGCTCGCCGAGCGTGGCCAACGTCAGCCGCCGAAGCCGATCTTGCGTTCTCCGTCCGGCGTGCCGATCTCCACATACGCGATCTTGGAGGAGCACACCCCGATCTCACGGTTCCGCCGGTCGGTCAACCACAACACGTCGACTGCGCCGGACAGTGCCGCTTCGACCTTGGTCTTCAACGCCTCTCGATCGACGTCGTCGGCGAGTTCGATGGTGAGCTCGCGAGGGGCTTTGGTGACGCCGATGCGTACGTCCACTTCGGTCCTTTCGGTGATGGTCCGGCCCATCGTAGAGATAGATCGCGGTGGAGTGAACTCGGACGATGTCCTGATTCGTGGGAGCCGTGTCATTGACGCCACGGCGTCGAACCGTGAAGATGAGTCCCATGGCCCGCCGAACCGTGTGCATCGTGACCTTCGACGGGATGCAGCCGCTCGACGCGATCGGTCCGTTCGAAGTGTTCGCCGGGGCGACGAAGGTGTTGGCCGCGCAGCGACGTTCGTCGGCTGGCTACGAGCTCGCGCTCGTCTCTGAACACGGCGCGCCGGTCACCGCCGAGAGCGGATTGCAGATCGTGACCGCCCGGCTTCCACCGGGACGGACGAAGTTCGACACCCTGTTGATACCGGGCGGCGACGGTGCACCGGGTCTGCGTCGCGGGAGTCCCCTCGTGGAGTGGATCCGTCGCGCCGCGACGACCAGCCGCCGAGTCGCGACCGTGTGCAGCGGCACCTTCATCGCCGCCGAGGCCGGCCTGCTCGACGGCCGCACCGTGACGACCCATTGGGCGCGTGCCAAGCAGTTGGCCGCCAACTACCCCCGCATCACCGTCGATGCCGACCCGATCTACCGGCGCGACGGCAACGTGTGGACATCGGCCGGTGTCACTGCAGGAATCGACCTGGCGTTGGCGATGGTCGAAGCCGACTACGGCGCCGACGTCGCCCAGACCGTGGCGCGGTGGATGGTGATGTTCCTGCACCGACCGGGAGGTCAGACGCAGTTCGCCACACCGGTGTGGGTACCGCGCGCCGATCGATCGACGGTTCGTGCCGCGCAGGACCACATTGACTCCCATCCCTCCGACGACCACCGGCTCGACCTGTTGGCGGCGCGGGCGGCGATGAGCAGCCGCCACTTCAGTCGCGTGTTCACCGAGCAGGTCGGCGAAACACCGGCGCGCTACGTCGAGCAAGTCCGCGTCGAAGCAGCGCGCCACGAATTGGAAACGACAACAGTCTCACTCGACGTGATCGCCGAGCGTTGCGGCTTCGGTACCGCCGAGTCGCTGCGACGCGCGTTCCAACGAAGAGTCGGCGTCGCACAGGATGCATACCGTCGCCGCTTTCGTTCCCGCCCCAACCCCACTCGACAGCTCCACGCCTCATAGACAAGGAACCAACATGCAGGTCGCCATCCCCCTCTTTCCCAAGTTCACGGCACTCGACGCGATCGGGCCGTACGAAGTGCTGCAACGGATCCCGACGATCGACGTGACGTTCATCGGTCACCAACGCGGCGAGGTGCGCAGCGAGAACGGAATGCTCGGCATCACGATCGATGCGACGTTTGACGACATGCCGAAGCCCGACATCGTGGTGTTCCCCGGTGGCGTCGGCACACGCCCGCTCGTCAACGACGAACGAGTCCTCGACTGGGTGCGCAACGCGCACGAGTCGACCACGTTCACGACATCGGTGTGCACCGGATCGTTGGTGCTCGGCGCCGCAGGACTGTTGAACGGCCTCACCGCCACCACGCACTGGGCGTGCTACCCGGAGTTGGAAGCGACCGGCGCAGTGGCCACGGCTCAGCGCGTCGTCGAGCACCTCGACCGACACATCATCACCGCGGCCGGGGTGTCGAGCGGAATCGACATGGCGTTGCGACTGGTCGAGTTGCTCGTCGACCGAACTGCCGCGCAGGCCGCGCAGTTGATGATCGAGTACGACCCGCAGCCTCCGTTCGACAACGGCGCGCTCGCCAAGTGCGACGACGAGATCGTCACGCGGGTCATCGAGTACGCGCAGGTGCGCAAGTAATACGGGCGGCGCGGTCAGAACGTTGTCGCGCAGAACGTGTCACCCCGAGGCAACGAAGCCTCGGTGCTGACGTCGATGTCGCCGCACAGCGCGCCGAGCATCCCCTTGACCATTCCGCGATCGACGGCGCAGATGACCGGATGCTCGATGGCCACGTCGCCGAACGGACAGTGGTTGTTGACGATACGAAGTTGGTTGTTGCGCTGATCGGCGTGAGCCGCGAAGCCGTGCGCCGTCAGCGCATCGGCAACGGCTTGCATCGCCGAACGCAAACTGCGTTGACCGGCGGCGACATCGGGGCCGGACAGACCGGCGGCCATCGCTTGACCGTATTCCTGGCCCACCTGCTCGGCCATCGCCTCGGCTTGATCGCTGGGCAGCAGGGCCAAGGCCTTGCCGAGCAACGACAGCACGAGGTCGTCGCTGCGCACGGCGACATCGAACGACACGTCGGCGACGGACCGATATCGCTTCGACGGCCTTCCTGCGCCGGCGCCCTCGGCACGTTCGACGGCGACCTCGAGATAGCCGCCGGCGGCCAGCCGGTCGAGGTGATGACGGGCGACGTTGGGATGGAGACCGAACTGCTCGGCGACCTGCGACGCGGTGACGCCCTCAGCGTGTTCGCGGGCGAACAGGTAGATGCCCCGGCGGGTCGGATCCCCGAACGCGTTGGTGATGGCCGACACCGTCGCGGTGAAGGCACCTGACGCCATCGTGCTGGACGTTGCCGTGTTGCTCGGCGGGTTCGCGGCCACGCCGGTATTCTACCTATCTGCGTAGTGGTAATTCGCTGCGACCCCGTCCATGAAAGGTCACCATGCCGGCAACCACGACCGATCAGATCATCGAGGCGCTCCGCCCTGTCGAGGATCCGGAGCTGCGTCGATCGATCGTCGACCTCGGCATGGTCCGCCACGCCGAACTCGACGACCACGGCGTCGTCGACGTGCTGATCGCGTTGACCGTCGCCGGTTGCCCGTTACGTAACGAGATCACCAACCGGGTCCAGGCCGCGCTGGCGCCCCTACCCGGTGTCACCCGGGTCGCGCTCGACTTCACCGTGATGACCGACCAGGAGCGCGAGTCAGTTCGCGAGATGCTGCACGGCAGCCCCGGCGACACCGCCGGGCAGGGCCACGCCCACGGGCATGCCGAGGGTCGCACCGTTCCCTTCGCCGACGCCGGGTCCAAGACTCGCCCGCTGCTGATCTCGTCCGGCAAAGGTGGCGTCGGCAAGTCCAGCGTCACCGTCAACCTCGCCGTCGCCCTGGCCCAGCAGGGCCACTCGGTCGGCATCGTCGACGCCGACATCTACGGCTTCTCGATCCCGCGGATGCTCGGCGCAGACCGTGATCCCGTCGTCATCGACGGCATGTTGGTGCCGCCGGAGAGCCACGGTGTCCGCTGCATCTCGATCGGCTACTTCGTGCCCGAGGGTCAGGCCGTGATCTGGCGCGGTCCGATGCTGCACAAGGCGCTCGAGCAGTTCCTCACCGACGTCTACTGGGACGAGCCCGACTTCTTGCTCATCGACATGCCACCCGGTACCGGCGACATCGCCCTCAGCCTCAGCCAGTACCTGCCGCGCGCCGAGGTCTACGTCGTCACCACGCCGCAGCCCGCCGCGCAGAAGGTGGCCGCGCTGTCGGCAGCGATGGCCGCGAAGGTCAACCTTCCGGTCAAGGCCGTCATCGAGAACATGAGCTGGTTCACCGGCGACGACGGCAAGCGCTACGAGATCTTCGGCAGCGGTGGCGGCCAGGAGCTCGCCGACCAGTTGGGTGTGCCACTCCTCGGCAAGCTGCCGTTGGTGCCCGAACTGCGTGAAGGCGGCGACGACGGTGTGCCCATCACCGTCGCCGAGCCCGACAGCGAGGCCGCGCAGCTGTTCCACGAGATGGCCCGGCGCATCGCCGTCGAGTTCAGGTCGAAGAAAGTCTTCAACGCCGCACTCAAGATCGGCTGAGTCCTAAGCCCTAGGGCCCTGCGGTTAAGGCGGGCTTTGATGACATTTGACCCTGCCAGGGAAATCGCTGATCGTCCAACGTTGCAGGCATGTCCAACTTGCATCGATCGACCCGTCACGTGGTCCCAGCCCGCCGGGCTTGGGTCATCGCGGTCGCTGCCCTCTGCGCCTTGGCCCCGCTGGCCATCGCCGGAACGACAGAAGCCGCACCTGTCACCATCGTCGTCAACGGGGGCCTGACCCCCCAGGTCCTCACCGTTGTGGTCGGCACGACCGTGACGTGGCAGATGACCGACGGCGACAAGCACCGCATTCGTTCCGTCACGGCGCCCGCCGAGTTCGATTCCGGCGGCATCGATCCGGGCGGCTCGTACTCGAGGACGTTCGGCACCGTCGGCACGATCACCTATCGGGACGAAGAGCACAAGGACTCGGCCGCCTACAGCGGCACGATCACCGTCGTCGCGAACGACCCGACCTCGCCGCCCCCGACGACCACGCCCCCGCCCGCGACACCCGGGCCGACCACACCTGCCGGGCCGGCGCAGGTCCGTATCGCCAACCGGGCGTTCACGCCGGCCTCGATCAGCGTCGCCACGGGTTCCACGGTGATCTGGACCAACAACGACAAGGACACCCACACCGTGACCAGTCGGACCGGTGCGTTCGACAGTGGGAACCTCGGCCAGGGTGCGACGTTCCGTCAGACCTTCGCCTCGCCGGGCACCTTCACCTACTTCTGCGACATCCACCCGAGCATGGTCGCCGTCGTCTCGGTCAGCGACCCTGCCGCCGGTGGTGCGTTGCCGCCTCCTCCTCCCCCACCTCCCCCGCCCCCTCCGCCTCCTCCTCCGCCGGTGACCGCTCCGCCGGCTCCTTCGCCGAGCGGCACTCCGACGC
>Ga0157378_10003053_pt1 | contig 14880 bp, 12 predicted proteins | sample M65metaG_FD_115309 | JGI IMG/M metagenome (GOLD analysis project Ga0157378, IMG submission 115309) | Miscanthus rhizosphere microbial communities from Kellogg Biological Station, Michigan, USA - M6-5 metaG | ecosystem: Host-associated > Plants > Roots > Rhizosphere > Soil | place: USA: Michigan...
ACCAGGCGACGATCGAGGTTATTCGCGCCAACAAATTGAAGGAGTGCTACATCCGTCCGTTGGCGTTCGTCGGTCTTGGCGAGTTGGGTCTCTACGCGCCGAACAATCCGGTGAGCGTCTGCATCGCGGTTTGGCCCTGGGGCGCTTATCTCGGCGCCGAAGGTTTGACCAACGGCATCCGAGCCAAGGTCTCCTCTTTCACGCGCCACCACGTCAACGTGATGATGACCAAAAGCAAGGGCGCGGGCAATTACATCAACTCGGTTTTGGCCAAGCACGAAGTCAAAAAAGCCGGTTATGACGAGGCGATCATGCTCGACCCCGAGGGCTACGTTTCCGAGGCGAGCGGCGAGAATATTTTTATGGTGCGTGACCGCAAGATTAAAACGACGCCGCTCACGTCGATTCTTCCCGGCATTACCCGCGCTTCGATTATCACGCTTGCCCGTGACAAGGGTTACGAGCTGATCGAAGAGCGCTTTACGAGGGACGAGCTTTACACTGCCGATGAGGCGTTTTTTACTGGGACGGCGGCGGAGCTAACGCCGATTCGCGAAGTGGACGACCGGCAAATCGGCGCGGGCCGGCGCGGACCGGTGACCGAAGATATTCAAAACGCGTTTTTCGATATCATCAAGGGGAAAAACGGCCGCTACGAAAAATGGCTCGCCTACGTTTAGCGGGCGGGCCGGTTGTTTGTCTCGTCGTCGCGCATTGCTGAAATCTTTATCATGACGGATTCTCGCGATGCCACCTTGCGTGTGACCATGCTGCCGCGCGATACCAATGCGCGCGGCACGATATTCGGCGGCGTGATCCTGAGCCATCTCGACTTGGCTGGCGGCATCGCGGCGTCGCGATTGGCCGCGCGTAACTTCGTCACCCGCGCCATGCACGCGGTCGAATTCATCGCGCCGGTTTACGTCGGCGACGTGGTTAGCTTCTATACTACGGTGCTGCGCCAGGGCACCACTTCAATTACCATCAAAGTCAGCGTCGAAGCCGAACGGGGCAGGGATCCGCGCCAACGGGTCAAAGTGACCGAGGCGGAAGTAATCTATGTTTCTGTCGATGAGGCGGGAAAACCGGTACCACTAAATTAAATGAAGTCGTTGGGCAGCTTCGCCGGGATCGAAGATGACTGACTTGAACAGCCCTCGCATATTTTCTTGCTAAAACTTCGCGATCCCATCGTCGTTGATCCGGAGCCGGATCGATCTTTCGCCTAATCCATTGGCCGAAATCGGAACGTTTGCACCGGTGACGAGCTTTCAGTATCAATGAATGGCGATGGGCAAGGCCTTCTTTAGCATTGGCTTATGGTTATTGGTCGTGGGGGTGGCTGCCTGTGGCGGTCCCGACGGGAGAACGAAGACTCTGCGCGTCGGCTTCGTCCCCGCTGAAGACGCGCAACAGGTCATGCAAAATGCCCAACCGATCGTGGAGATTCTGCGTCAGCGGTTGGGCATGGAGATTCAACCCTTTGTCGCCACCGATTATACCGGCGTGGTTGAAGCCTTGCGGGTCCATAAACTCGATGTTGCCTTTCTGGCGCCGGCGTCCTACGTGCTTGCGAAAAACGAAGCCGATATCAAAGTGATCCTCAAATCCGAGCGCAAAGGCATTCCCTTCTACTACGCCGCGATCATTACCCGGGCCGACAGCGGCATTGAAAAGCTCGACGATCTGCGCGGCAAGACCTTCGCGTTCGGCGATGCGCTTTCGACCACCGGCAATGTTTTTCCGCGAAAAATGTTCAGGGAGCACGGCATCGAACCGGTGCGCGACTTTAGGCAGATTCTCTACTCCGGGGGGCACGACGCCACCGTGTTGGCGGTGCTCAACGGCAAAGTCGATGCCGGCGCCACCTACGCCAACTCGCCGGACAGCCAGGATACCGCCTGGATGCGCTATCTGAAAAATCCCGCGGACGTCAAGCTCATTCGCGCCATCGCATTTTCCGAGCCGATTCCGGCGGATAATTTGGTCGTCAGCGGCAGCCTCGATCCGAGCATCGCCAAGAAGGTTGAAGAGGTCTTCATCGAGCTCAGCCGCGATCCGAAAGGAAAGCAAATGCTGCGCGAACTCTATCAAATCGACGGCTTCGTTCGCGCCAGCGACAAAGACTACGACTCGGTGCGCCAGGCTTTCATCGACGCCGGCATACCCATCAAAGATACGCTGCAGAAAAAACCCTCGTGACTCTTCTCGAGATCAACGATCTCCATCAGTCTTATAACGGTGGCGTGCCGGTGCTGCGCGGCGTCAGTCTCAAACTTGAACAGGGTGAATTCGTCGGCGTCATCGGACTGAGCGGTGCCGGCAAGTCGTCCTTGTTGCGCTGTGTCAACCGTCTGGTCGAGGCTAGCGCCGGAGAGATCCGCGTGCCCAAAGAGCTGCTAAATCACGGCGCGGCCGGCGCGCCGGGCGCGCCGGTCGATGTTTTAAAGCTCGATCGCGCCGGCTTGCGCCAGTTGCGCCGCAGGATCGGCATGATCTTTCAGCAGTTCAATCTCGCTAAACGGTTGTCGGTGATTGAAAACGTGCTCGCCGGTGGACTCGGATATCAGCCGTCGTTCAGAAGCACGCTCAGAATCTTTTCCCAAGAAGAGCGCCGCCGGGCGCTCATCAATCTCAAGCGGGTCGGGTTGTTGCAGTACGCTTACAAGCGCGCCGACGAGCTCAGCGGCGGCGAGCAGCAGCGCGTCGCTATCGCCCGCACGTTGATGCAGCAGCCGGCGCTCATTCTCGCCGATGAACCGGTTTCGAGCCTCGACCCGAAACTGTCGCGCGTCGTGCTCGATATTCTCAAACGGGTTTGCCGCGAAGACGGCATTACCGCGCTGGTAAGCTTGCACACGCTCGAGCTGACCCGCGAGTATGCGGATCGGGTCATCGGATTGAAACAAGGACGGATTGTCTTCGACGGCCCGACATCGGAACTGACCGCCGCCGCGGTCGACGCCATCTACCACCACCAAGAGTAGCGCGAGCAAAGCTTAGCCGGCGGTTTGCCAATGCAGTCGGCGCCGGGTTGCTGAGTCACATTGTTCGAGCTGGCGCTGCGCGTCGCGGTAACCAGCTTCGATGATCGCATCGACCGAGCGCCAATCGAAAACGCCGAAACGGGCGACCGGCGGATTGAGACAAATATCGGCTTCGGTTTTGGCGGTTTCGATGATGCCGATGCCGCCGACGGTCGTGGTGCGGTAAAGAATGTCGAGAATGTTGGGAATATCCGGTCGCTCGGAAAACGGATTGAGCCGCTGCCAAAATAACTTCCAGCCCGAGACGGTATAGCTTTCCGCCAACTTGCTCTTGAACTCCAACTGTTCGCTGACATCGACCGCGAGCACAGGGCCTTGGCAGAATTGTTTCATGACGGCGACGGGCAAGTTGTTCATCAAGCCGCCGTCGATCAAGATCTCGCCGTTTTCGATCGCCGGCGGTCCGATGCCAGGGATCGAGATGCTGGCGCGCACGGCTTTCCACAACATGCCGGCGCAATGAATTTTTGCCTCGGCTCGGGTCAAGTTCGTCGACACGCAAAAAAATTTAGTGCGCAGGTTTTCAATTTGACTGTCGCCAAACATGCTTCTGAGCATCTGGTCCATGCGCTTGCCGGAGTTCAAAGCGACGAGAGGCAGGGTGTAATTTCGCTCGGGCTTGCAGCGCGGCCAAGCTTCTCGGTTTACGCGGACCATGGTTTGCCAATCCCAGCCGAGAGCGTGCTGCGCGGCAATAACCGCGCCCATGCTCGTGCCGCCGATGGCATCGATCGGGATGCCGCTCTCGCTCAAGGCGCGAATCACGCCGATATGCGCGAAAGCGCGCGCGCCGCCGCCGCTCAAGACCAAGCTCACCGCCGAGGCGGTCAAAAGACGCGCTAGTTTTTTGAAGTCGGCTGGAGCCGTCAAAACCGTATGATGATGCGTGGTGACACTCAGGCACGATAGCCACTTTTGCGCTTGTATCGTCGGTTGAAAATCCGAGCCGTGCAGGAGAACCAGCTCAACCGACGCGCTCGTTTGCCGAGAGCCAAAGTAGGTCGCTAAGATTGACGGCCGTGACGGTTCTGGTTCGGAGTCAGCGGCGGCGATGATCCATATGAGGTCGGCTTGGCGGATGCAACGCTGGGTCCACGGCGAAAGCGCCGCGTCGGCTTCATACACGACGAACCGATAATTGGTTTCGAGCGCGCTCAATTGGCCTGTCAGTTCCCCGTGCTCGGCTAGCGGGTCTGTTTCGGCCCATCTGCCGAGATGACTCGAGCGCTCATGTAAATGGATCGTCGCGCCGAAATTTTGCAAGGTTGTTACGAGGCGGCGGGTAAATTCTCGGATCGGCACCGCCTCATCGAAAGCCAAGATCGCCAGAGTTCGAATGTTACGGCGTGTTAGCGTTGGGTCACTGCCTTGACTTTGGCGACTTGCGATCTGCAGGGTCAATTGGCCGACGAGTTGCGGATGATTTTTAAAAACGTTTTCAAAAGCGGCGCGAGAAAGTCGCGCCAGCTCGCTGTCACGGATCGCCCGCACCGTGGCCGAGCGCGGGTTGCCGGTGAGAAGCGCCAGTTCACCAACACTTTCACCGCGGGCGATTTCGCGAATCGCCTCTTCCGTGCCGTTGCCGTGCTCGATGGAGACGCGCAGCCGACCCGACAACACGACGTACATCGCATCGCCGATATCGCCGGCGCGAAACAGAGTCTCGCCGCCGGTGAGAGGGCGCCAATCCAACTGCGGCAAAAGAGCCACTAGCGCCGCGCGATCCATCGATTGAAACAGCGGCAGGCACGAAAGATAGGCAAGCTTATCTGGTGAGAGCATGGTTCTAGGCGCTGCAGAGCTAAACCTATGTTGCTAATAACCGGCCGTTCCGTCAGCGCTGTTGAGTTCCCGAATCTCCGCCAATCGGAAGACTTGAGCGCGCGGTTTGGCGTGTCCTTGACGCGGAGAACTATCCGAAACCGCACTGGGGTGTCAACCTGGCCGGCTTGTCCGCGCACTCGTGCGTGAGTTAAGCTGGCAAAAATCCCGGCCAAGTGTATTGTCGGATATGCGTGATCGAACGGGAGCAGCAAGGAGAATAAGAATTTGACCGTTAAAGACGGCGAGGGAGATATCTTCAGCGCGGTGCCGCGGCCAAAACGTAAAGCGCGGTCGTGGCTTCTGATTGCGGTTTCACTGTTGGTCTTGGCCTGGTCTTTTACCGGGGCAAAGATTCGCCCGGCGGAACTGATCGAAGGCATTCCGCAGATTTTTCTCACTCTCGGGCGCATGCTGCCGCCGGATTTTCACAAGATCACCGACGCCAAAAATTACTATCTGCCGCCGGGCCTGTCGGTGACCGAGCTGATTCTGCCATTGCCGCTTGGCGCCGATCGGGAGCGCGCGCGGCGGCGCTGGTGGGACAACACTTTCCCTCAGACGGTCATCGGCGCCACGCTCGAGACGGTGCAGATGGCGTTGGCCGGCACATTTGTCGCATTGATCGTGGCCTTTCCATTGGGCTTTCTTGCAGCGCGCAACACGACACCCCATCCGTGGGTCTATTTTTCCGTGCGCTCGGTTTTGAATCTGGTGCGCACGATTCCCGACCTAGCGCTCGGTTTGCTGTTTGTCGCCGCCGTCGGCTTGGGCGCTTTCGCTGGAACCCTGGCGTTGGCCATTCATACCGCGACCGTACTCGGTAAACTGCTTTCCGAGTCGGTGGAAAATATTGACGAGGGCGTGGTCGAAGCGATCCGCGCCACGGGTGCGGGCTATGGGCAAATTCTTTCCTTCGCCGTGCTGCCGCAGATTTTGCCTGACCTTATTTCCTTTACGCTTTATCGTCTCGAAACCAACATTCGCGCGGCGTCCGTGCTCGGTCTGATCGGCGCCGGTGGCATCGGCTATCTCATGAACACCAGCTTTCGCACTTTTCAATATCAGGAAGCGGCCGCCATCGTTCTGGTGCTGATCGCGCTGGTCATGTTGGTCGATCACCTGAGCTCGCGTCTACGCAGCCTGGTGGTTTGATCCGGGCAGACAAGTTTCTTTACCGGTCCGAGCGTTCTTCATGGTTCGCGAAAGCCGCGGATGACCGGCCCGCTCGATGTTCCTCGACGCGAATCGGCGCGTTAAGGCCAGGTTAAATCTTTCCAAAAGCGGCACCGTGAGAATTTGCCATGCAGTTGCTCAACGTAATTTCATGACCGTCGATGGTAACGATAGCTGTCGTCGTAGACATTTTTTTCTACCATGTGATAATCTCGCGCAGGAGCTTCGTCGATGATTCGTACCGTCGGCCTTGTGGCCAAGTACCAGGAACGCAAAGCCGCACAGATGGTTCGCTGGCTGATCCCGTGGCTGAAAAAGCGCGGCAAGAAAGTCTGCGTGGAAAACGGTCTGGCGCGCGCCGGCGCGCAGTCTTGCAGTAAGAAGGAGATGGCGCTGAAAGCCGACCTCATCATCTCTCTCGGCGGCGATGGTACGTTGCTCAATATCGCTCCGTTGGTGGAGCGGCCGGAAGTGCCGATTCTCGGGGTCAATCTGGGCGCCTTGGGATTTATCACCGAGGTCGCCGTCGACGAGCTGGAACCGGTGCTGAGTAAAACCCTCAGCGGCGATTATGAAGTCGAAAAACGCATGACCCTCGAGGTACGTGTGTTGGGAAAGAATGGACGCGCGCACAAGTTTCGCGTGCTCAACGACGTTGTTATCGCCAAGGGTGCGCGCAGCCGGATCATCGACCTGGAAACCTACGTTGGTAAGGATTATCTCTGCACCTATCGCGCCGACGGTCTGATTATCTCGACCCCGACCGGATCGACCGCGTATTCCCTGGCCGCGGCGGGGCCGATCCTTGAGCCGACTCTCGGCGCCATCGTGTTAGCTCCCATCTGCCCCCACACGCTCACGCATCGGCCCATCGTCGTGCCGAGCAACGCGGTGATTCGCGTCACTCTGCGCTCCTTCGGCGACACCGTCATCTTAATTCCCGACGGTCAGCAGGGGATGCGGCTCAACAATGGCGATCGGGTCGAAGCGCGCGACTACGGCTTGCCGGTGTCTTTGATCAAACTTCCTTCGCGCAGCTATTATGAGATTTTGCGCGAAAAGCTAAAATGGGGAGAACGTTAGGCGCTCGGTCTTATGCTGCGCGAACTGCGCATCAAGAACTTCGCAGTTATCGATGAGGTCGGCCTCGATCTCCAGTCCGGATTGAACATTATTACCGGCGAAACCGGGGCTGGCAAATCGATTATTCTGAACGCTCTTGGCTTGATCGCTGGCGAGCGCGGCAGCTCGGAGGTGATTCGCAGCCAAGAGGAAGAAGCGACCGTCGAAGCGCTGTTCGAAGGCTTGCCGGCGGAGATAGAAAATAAGCTCGGTGCCGCCGGCTTCGAGACGAACAGCGAGCTCGTGATCAAACGCATCGTCAATCGCTCGGGCAAAAATCGCATTTACTTAAACGGCAGTCTCGCACCGCTCGCGCTTCTCGCCGACATAGGGAGCTCCCTGGTTCATATCTACGGCCAGCATGAGCACCACACTTTGCTGCAGCCGGAAACTCATTTGAATTTGCTCGACGCGTTCGCCGACATGGGCGCTTTGGCGCGGACGATGAAAGAAAGTTACGATGGCTTGGCCGATGCCTGGCGCAACCTCAACGCAGCGCGGCAGTCGCTCGAGCAGCGGCGTCGTGAAAAAAACTTGCTCGAAGCCCAAGCCGAGGAGCTGGCCCAGTCGCGGCTCAAGCCCGGCGAGGAGGAAGAGCTCCGAGCCAGCAAGAATGTTCTGGCGCATAGCGAAAAGCTTTATCAGGGTTGTCGCGAGGGCGAGGAGCTTTTATACGAAGGCGAAGCCGCGCTGGTCAGCCGGCTGGGTAAATACACTGTCCGGCTGCGCGAGCTCTCGATGATCGATCATCATCTGCAACCGAGCGCCGAATTGCTCGACTCTTCGCTGGCGCAGCTGCAAGAGGCCGCGGCGCAGCTGCGCCGTTACGCCGAGCGCGTCCATTTCGATCCGGGCGCGCTGGAACAAGTCGAAGACCGCTTGGCCGAAATCCAGCGCCTCAAACGTAAATACAATGGGAGCGTCGACGAAATCCTGCGCATGCATGAGGAAATCAAAACATCGCTCGGCAGCTTGGAACAGGGCGAGGAGCAAATCGCCCTTATGGAGAAGGCGTTTGCCGCGGCGCGTAACGGTGCATGGGAAACAGCGGAAAAAGCTTCACTCGCCCGCCAGCGCGCGGCAAAAAAACTGAAGCGGGAAATGGAAAAAGAGGTGAAGGGTCTCGGTATGCCAGAGACGACGTTCGAGGCACGTTTTGTCACGCAAGATGAAAAAGCCGATGCACCGCCGTTTTTTATCGCTGGCAAGAAACTCACCGAACGGGGCATGGATCAGGTGGAATTCTATTTTTCGCCGAACCCGGGAGAACCGCCGAAACCGCTGGCAAAGATCGCTTCCGGCGGCGAACTGTCGCGCCTGATGCTCGCGCTCAAAGCCCTGGTCATGACGCCGGGAGTGGTTTCGACGCTGCTATTTGACGAGGTCGATGCCGGCATCGGCGGCGGGGTGGCGGAAATCGTCGGTAAAAAGCTCAAACAGGTGGCCGCGCATCATCAAGTGATCAGCGTGACCCATCTGCCGCAGGTGGCCGCCTTGGCCGACGCCCATTTCGTCGTGGAAAAAGAGGTCGAGAAGGGGCGGACTTTCACGCGGGTCAGACAACTGAACGAACGGGACCGGGTCAGCGAGTTGGCCCGGATGCTCGGCGGCGTGACAATCACCGAGCAAGCGCGGCGCCACGCCGAGGAGATGATACGCGGTAAGTAATCCCGTGCCGAGTCACGCCTGCTGAGGATCGAATATGAACGAATCTTCTTGTCGGCAAATTGATCCCGGTTGACTTTTTCAGGCGGGTTCCCTACTTTTGATTCAGCACTCAAAATTCATCACGCAGTCCTCCGGTCGTGGGGCCGTAGCTCAGTTGGGAGAGCGCTTGAATGGCATTCAAGAGGTCGTCGGTTCGATCCCGATCGGCTCCACCAAAAAATGTCCGCCTGAGAAAAATTTTCTCTCAATAAAAAATTTGTGATGTGATCCCTGCGGGCGTAGTTGCTAGCGACTCGGCACATGCAGCGCGTGGCTGTCGAATCTCGCGCTTACTGGATGAGATCTGACTCGGCGATGCTGTTGGTGAACGCACTCTCGCGCTTACTGTAGACGCGGTATTCATTGCCGAGACGATGGTGCGGGTTGCGCGACGTGACACGGAGAATCCGGCCGTCCAATTTAATGGCGATGCGCGCCTTGCTGCTAGGATCTTCCAGGGTGAACGTTCCGGCTTCCCTATCTAAGCCCGCTGCCTTAAAACCTATGGACTCGCCCAATGAGGCAAGCGATTCCATCGGATCTTTCGCGGCTTCTTTGAGGATATACCAGTAATCATTAACGAACGGTTCGTCGAAGAAGCGCGCGACTTCAATCCGTTTAACGACGCCAGTCTCGTTAAAAGTCACCACCACGAGGGCTCGGGTGTTGATCGGTATAACGCCAGCTGTGATCGGCAGTGCTCCCAACCCCGCGCCTTGCCGGCGCTCGAAAATCTCAAACTGGCGGTCGGAAAAATTGTAAGCCCATCGATTGCGATCGTTGCCATGCTCGACACCGAAGATGCCCTCTACTTCGATCTTGCCGGTTTGCCCGAGTCTGAGCCTGGCAATCTTGTCTTCCACCGAGACGAGCTCCGCCGAAGAGGAGCAACCGTAAATCGCCAATAGAGCAAGAAGCAGAAGCTCGACGCGGCACAACCGCCCGACTGCATGGATCATAATCGAGTTCCTTATTCTGACCGACGGGTGTGTTATTGAATCGCCGGTGCCGCGCCGAAGTAGTTTTTCCAAGCAAGGTTCAAGAGCTCGTTTGAAAGCTCCAGCGAGCGATGCTCGTATTTACAGAGATCGGCGCAACGCTGGATCAAATCGCGAGGCTCGCAGCCTCGCAGGGGGCGCTTGTCCGCTTCGTAGAGCCGGAAGACATAATCGAGATGTTTCGGGTCGTATGCGAAACCGCTGGCCTCGGCGAATTGCTGAAAGATCGTGGTATACATTTCTCTGTCGGGCGCATTGACATAGAGACGATAGCCCATGCGGCGCAGAAACGCATCGTCAACCAAATCACTGGGGTCGAGATTGGTGGCGAAAATCAAAAGCTGCTCGAACGGCACTTCGATTTTCTTGCCCGTATGCAATGTGAGATAGTCGATGCGTCCCTCAAGCGGGACGATCCAGCGGTTCAGGAGATCATGAGGATCAACCCGCTGTCGGCCAAAATCGTCAATGACGAGCGTGCCGCCATTCGATTTCACCTGAAAAGGCGCTTCATAAAAGCGTACCGTCGTGCTGTATATCAAATCCATCGTTTCGATCGTCATTTCGCCGCCGACGATAACGATCGGCCGTTTAATCCTGACCCAGCGCTCGTCGTAGCGTTCCACGCCGTTCAGCGCCACCGCCTGATGGCTGTGTAGATCGAACACTTTAATCACTTGGCCATCGACTTCAATGGCATAAGGAATCCATATTTCACCGCGTTGGGCGCCATGTAAAGCCGTAGCGATGGTGGTTTTACCGTTGCCGGACGGGCCGGTCATAAACAGGCTGCGACGCGAATTGGCGACCAGGCCCAGAGTCTGGACGGTGCTTTCCGGGAGAATCAGGCCCGACATGGCTGAAGAAACGGCCTCGGGTTGGACCGGGTCGCGTGCCGCACTCTGGCGCAGCATCATTTCGGTATAGGCTGGCAAGGACACCGGCGCCGGTCCGATATAGCCGTTCATATCGAGTAGCTGTTGCGCCCTTTGCCAGCCTCGATCAAGCATGCCGTAGCGGTTGTTGCCGAAGCTGATAAGTCCTCGAATTTCAATAAATTTCTCACGATAGAGATGCTGCAATAAATCTTCCGTGACGGGCATCGATAGTTTGAGCTTTTGGGCCGCGCGCTCAGTGGTACAATTGGCATCGGCGTAAACAGTTTTGAGCGCCAAGTCGGCTAAAAAGCCATAATCCAGTAGCGTGTTTTCGGCCTTCAAGGGCACAGGTGGAACATAAACCGAACTCGGCGAATCGGCGATCTCTGGTTTACTCATAACGGAATTCGAACCTCCAGCGCTTTTGCTTCATCAAACTAGTCCGATGACAGGGTCACACATCGCGCCACATTTTAGGTGTTAATCGGCTCTTTGGCAATCTATTCCGAGGCCGTTGAACGGTCGAGCGCTTTTCCGGTTGCGCCTCTTCCGGGACCCGGAGCGGCCAAACATGCGACGATTGAAGCAGCTTAGCCCATATGTTATAAAAGTTTTCTTTGAAGGAAATTTATGAAGCCAGCAATCCATCCGGAATACAAAAACGCAACGATTACCTGCGCCTGCGGCTACGTCGCTGAGACGCGTTCCACCGCCGGTAACATCCACGTTGAGATTTGCTCTAACTGCCACCCTTTCTTCACCGGTAAACAAAAGCTCCTCGATTCAGCCGGCCGTGTAGAAAAGTTTAGAAAGAAATACGGCTTAAAAAACTGAGTTGGGGACGGCCGAGCGAGAATTGACCTACTAGCATTCTAGGGCGACGGTAAGGGCAAAGGGTGGTGATGATCCCTTTGCCCTTTTTTATTTCTATGCCATCGTCGACGTTGATTGTGAGCTGTCATGCTTGACAAACTAGCTGAAGTTGAAAAGCGCTATGTGGAGCTGGAAGGGATGATGTCGGATCCTCAGCTTCTCGGCCATCAACGGGAGTATTCAAAGCTTGCCAAGGAACGCTCTGAACTAGAGGAGATCGTTTCCTGTTATCGCGAATGGCGTAAAGTCGAGCACCAGATTAACGACAACCGGCAACTTCTGGAAGAAGCCGATGAGGGCATTCGCGATCTGGCCAAGGAGGAGTTGGTCGGTCTGCGCGAGCACAAAGAAGCGCTCGAAGAGCGATTGAAGATTCTGATCTTGCCGAAAGATCCCAACGATGCGCGCAACGTTATCGTAGAAATTCGCGCCGGCACGGGCGGCGATGAGGCGGCCCTGTTCGCCGCCGAGCTTTTTCGCATGTATTCGCGTTATGCCGAATCGCGCCGCTGGCGCGTCGAAATGATGAGCTCCAACCCGACCGGCCTCGGCGGTTATAAAGAAATCATCATAAGCATCGAGGGTCAGGGCGCTTACTCGCGGCTCAAGTTCGAGGGGGGCGTGCATCGCGTGCAGCGCGTTCCCGTGACCGAAGGGTCCGGGCGTATTCACACCTCGGCCGTTACCGTCGCCGTATTGGCGGAAGCGGACGAAGTGGAAATCGCGATCGATCCAAAAGAAATCAGAATCGACGTGTTCCGCTCATCGGGGCCGGGCGGTCAGAGCGTCAATACGACCGATTCGGCGGTGCGCATTACGCACATCCCGACAGGAATCGTGATATCTTGCCAAGACGAAAAATCGCAGCACAAGAATCGCGCCAAGGGCATGAAAATCCTACGTGCCCGATTGCTGGAGAAAAAGCAGGAAGAGCAGCGCTCGGAGATCGCCGCAACGCGCAAATTGATGGTTGGCAGCGGCGACCGCAGCGAGCGCATCCGCACCTATAATTTTCCTCAGGGGCGGTTGACCGATCATCGGATCAATTTCACGCTTTACAAGTTGGACCGCGTTATGGAGGGTGAGCTCGACGAAGTCATCGACGCGCTGATTACGCACTATCAAGCCGAAGTGCTCAAGGCGACCGGTAAGCCGGAGCAGGATGGAAAATCAGACAACGCCGGCGAATAACGCAATGCCGCGTCGGGTTTCGCAGGTTTTGCTTACCGGGGCGCGCCGTTTGCTCGCCGCTGGAATCGAATCGGGCCGACTCGATGCCGAACTGCTGCTCGGCCACGTTCTCGACATGAGCCGTGAACAACTCGTGATCGGCGCGAGCATGCCGCTGAGCCAAGAACAATGGCAAAGCTACGAAAGTATTTTGTTGCGCCGGCTCGATGCCGAGCCGACGGCGTATATTACCGGGCGACAAGAATTCTGGTCGAAGAATTTTTGCGTCACGCCCGATGTACTAATCCCGCGTCCGGAAACCGAATGTTTGGTCGAGATCGCGTTGAAGCTAGCGGCGGATTGGCACGAGCCGCTGCGGATTCTCGATCTCGGTACCGGCAGCGGCGCGATCGCGATCACTCTAGCGGGCGAACTGCCGAAAGCCGAGATTTTCGCAACCGACATCTCTTACGCCGCCCTGATAGTGGCGCGGCAAAATGCGGCGATGCACGGCGTGGCGGGTCAAATTCATTTTTTGCAAGGCGATCTCTTCGAAGCGATCCGGAAGGTCGGAGCTAAATTCCATTTGATTTCCTCCAATCCACCCTATATCCGCCGTGGCGAGATTGCCGAGCTGGCACCGACAGTGAGTCGATGGGAACCACAGGGCGCGTTGGACGGCGGTCCCGACGGTCTCGACTATTATCGCCGACTAGCTGCAGTAGCGATGGAATACTTGCTCCCGAATGGCGCCGTTATCGTCGAGATCGGCGCTGACATGGGCGTCTCGGTTAGGGCACTGTTCGCAGACGCCGCGGCTTGTGTCGATGCAACGATCGATCAGGATTACAGCGGCCAAGATCGTATCGTCATGGCGCGTCATCGCGCATTGCTAGAAAACTAAGTTTGAGAGTATTTGCGCATGGACACGATTATCGTTCAAGGCGGCAAAAGCCTCGCGGGAGCCATCGCGGTGAGCGGCGCAAAAAACGCCGCGCTGCCGATATTGATCTCCTCGCTTTTGACCGCCGAGCCGTGCACGTACCAAGGCGTGCCGCATCTCGCGGACATTCGCACGACGCTCAAGCTGCTTTCAGGCCTGGGTGATCAGAGCGACAATCAGCGCTGGCTCGCGGGCGCCGACGATCTAACGCTTTGCGCCAAGCACATCACGAATTTCGAAGCGCCGTATGATCTGGTCAAGACCATGCGCGCGTCGTTTTTGGTCTTGGGCCCGCTCGTAGCGCGCTTTGGCACGGCGCGTGTTTCCACCCCGGGCGGCTGCGCGATCGGCGCACGCCCGATCAATCTTCACTTGAAGGGGCTCGAAGCCCTCGGCGCAACGATCGAACAAACCCATGGCTACATCGAAGCCAAGGCAAAGAAATTACACGGCGCGAAAATTTACCTCGATCTGCCTTCCGTCGGGGCAACCGAAAATTTGATGATGGCGGCGGCTCTTGCCGACGGCACGACGATCCTTGAGAACGCCGCCAAGGAACCCGAGATTGAAGATTTGGCGAACGCGCTCAACGGCATGGGTGGTCAAGTGCACGGCGCCGGCGGCGACATCGTTCACATCGAAGGCGTGAAAGAATTACACGGTGTCACCCATCACATTATTCCCGACCGGATTGAAGCGGGCAGCTTTGTTATCGCCGCCGCGCTTACTGGCGGCGAGGTGTTAGTTAAGCGCGCACGCGCCGCACATCTCGACGCTTTCCTGATCAAGCTCGATGAGGCTGGGGTGACGCTTTCGGCCGATGAGAGCGGCATCCGCGTGCGGCGCAACGGCAGTATCAAGAGCGTCGATGTGACTACGTTGCCCTACCCCGGCTTTCCCACCGATCTGCAGGCGCAGTTAATGGTGCTCATGGCGGTCGCCGACGGCGTCAGTGTTATGACCGAAACGATTTTCGAAAATCGTTTCATGCATGCGCAGGAGCTGGACCGTATGGGCGCGCAAATAAAATTGGAAGGTAACCGTGCGATCGTGCGCGGCGTGCACGAGTTGTCCGGCGCGCCAGTGATGGCGAGCGATTTACGCGCGAGCATCGCCTTGATTCTCGCCGGTTTAGTGGCGAAGGG
>Ga0157378_10003054_pt1 | contig 14879 bp, 15 predicted proteins | sample M65metaG_FD_115309 | JGI IMG/M metagenome (GOLD analysis project Ga0157378, IMG submission 115309) | Miscanthus rhizosphere microbial communities from Kellogg Biological Station, Michigan, USA - M6-5 metaG | ecosystem: Host-associated > Plants > Roots > Rhizosphere > Soil | place: USA: Michigan...
AGCTGCCGCCGCTCGACTTTCAGCCGCAGCGCGACGAGCACCGGCGTGCCCTCCCTGTTCGTCGCGTGTTCTTCGCGCATCGTGCCGATGAACGCCACCTGCCCGGCTTTTGGATCGGTGACAAACAACCGGTACGTGCCTCTCCCGACCATCGTCCGCCACGAGCCGTCGCCGACCGGCAGCTTCTGGCCGTTTTCGGTGTACTTCACGGTGCGCGTCAACGCCGCCTGTGCCGGGTCGTGCTTGAGCAACGCATCCAGAAAGCGATCGACGGTAGCCTCGAGGCAGGCGCGATCGCAGACGGCGTCCTGCGCGTATGCTCTCCCGGGCGCCGCGACAAGGGCCAGGACGGCGCTCAAAGCGGTTATATATAAGGTCGCGCGCACCGGAACCTCCCGGAAGACACTACCGTCTACGTCAGAGCGGGTGAGAAGGTAACACGGCATGCAAAGAGTCGTCAGCATCAACCTGAACGGCAACGCGTACCAGGTCGAAGAGAACGGCTACAACGCGCTCTTCGCGTATATCGACGCGATCGAAGCGTCGGTCAAAGACAGTCCCGATCGCGCTGAACGTGTCGCCGAGATCGAACGGCTGCTCGCGGAAAAGTGCCAGGCGAGCCTTGCGCCGCACAAGACCGTCGTCACCTCGTCGGAAATCGACCGCATGCTCAGCGATCTTCCGCCGATCACAGGTCAGTCCGCCGCCGAGCCGGCGGCATCAGCCACGGCGTCGTCATCTTCTTCAGAATCGAACCGCTCGAACTCTTCGAACCCCTCGAATTCTTCGAACGCCCCGAACCCCTCGAACCCTCCGAACCCCTCTTGGGGCCACCGCAAGCTGTATCAGATTCGCGACGGCGCCATGATCAGCGGCGTCTGCATGGGCCTGTCCGAGTACATGCACGTCGACGTCACGATCATCCGGATTCTGTTCGTCATCTTCGCGCTGGCCTCGGCCGGCTGGGGCCTGCTCGTCTACGGCGTGCTGATGTTCGTCGTGCCCAAGGTCGACACGCGCGCGCAGGCGTCAGACGGAACCGCGACCGGCACGATGCCGCCGCATCACTGGCCGTGGGACGACGGGTGGCCGTGGGACAGGTACGGCTGGCCCTGGGACAAGCCGACGCCGGAGCAGCAGAAGAACCGCGAGCAGGTCCCGAACTGGCAGGCGCGGCAGGACTCGCGCGATCAGCGCAACGCGTGGCGCGAGGAGCGGCTCAAGTGGCGTCAGCAGCGGCTCGACGCGCGCGCGCAGCAGCGCGCCGCACTCGGCCCGGGTCATCACCCGTTCGGGACGGTGATGATGATCTTCGCGATGATCTTCGCGTTCATGTGGCTGTCGTTCTGGACCCGCGGCCACTTCTTCTTCGGCTGGCCGTTCTTCTGGGGCTTCCCGCACTGGTTCGGCATCATCTTCTTCTTCATGATGCTGCGGTTCATCTTCATGCCGTTCCGCGCCTCACGATGGTACGGCTACGGCCCCTACGGTCCTTACACGCATCCGCACTACGCCTGGGCGTCCATGTGGAACGGCCTTGCGTGGTTCATGGGGATGATCTTCGTCATCTGGCTCGTCTGGAACTTCGTGCCGGAATTCCACAACATGATTCAGGACTTCCGCACGTCCTGGCACAACGACCTCTACCTTTGACGGGTTTTTTCTTGGGTGGTGTCCGCCTTCAGGCGGACCGCGGGGGTAAAATCCCCGCATGTCCATGGATCTCGATCGCCGCGAACTCCTGAAAACCGCAGCGGCCGTTGCCGCGGCCGCGCTCGCTACGCCAAGGTCTGCCGCCGCGCAGAATGGCGAGAACGCCACGGCCGACACGCTCCACTTCTTCCCCGCCGGCTTCAAGCACGATCGCGTGAAGACCTCCGGCGCGGAGATCAACGTCGTCCGCGGCGGCGACGGCCCGCCGCTGCTGCTCATCCACGGCGCGCCCCAGTCGCATGTGTCGTGGTACAAGGTCGCGCCCGATTTCGCGAAGGATCACACGGTCATCATGCCGGACCTGCGCGGTTACGGCGACAGCAGCAAGTCGCCAGACACGAAGGATCACGCGAACTACGCGAAGCGCGCGATGGCGCTCGACATGGTCGAGGTGATGAAGCATTACGGGTACGACCGCTTCCCCGTCGTCGGCCACGACCGCGGCGGACGCGTCGGCCAGCGCCTCGCGCTCGATCATCAGGACAAGGTCACGCATCTCACCGTCCTCGACATCGTCCCGACGTATTACCTCTACACGCACGTGACGATCGAGTTCGTGCAGGCGTACTACCACTGGTTCCATCAGCTGCGTCCCGCGCCGGTGCCGGAGAACGAGCTCTTCGAGACGAACAAGGCGGCGGTGGCGCGCGCGACCGATCCGATTCAGAAAGAGTGGCTGCGCACGGCGTCGACGATGGAGAACATTCACGCGATGTGCGAGGACTACCGCGCCGCCGCGTCGATCGATCTCGAGCACGACAAGGCGGACTTGAGCAAGAAGATCACCTGCCCGCTGTCCACGCTGTGGGGCGAGCGGGGTCCGATGGGACGGCTCTACGACGTGCTGGCGATCTGGAAAGAGCGCGGAACGAAAGTCAGCGGCAAGGGCCTGCCCGGCGGGCACAACCTCATGATCGACGTGCCCGACCAGACGATCGCCGAAGTCCGCGCGCTGCTGAAGACGACCTAGGCGACCCTGAAAGGGTCGCCCTACTTCACCACCGTCATCGTCACGGCCACCTTCACCTCTTCCCCGTTCACCGGATCGGTGGCGGTGGTGTATTCCATCGTCTGGCCATCGCGCAGCAGCACCTGCTGACTCGATCGGAACGCGCGAATCCGGTACGGGGGATCCTTCTTCGGCTGATCGTCGTCGATCGAGGCCGATTCCACATTAAGGTCGAGGGCGAAGCGATTGCCGTCGACCGATGCCGCCAGGCAGCGGATGCTGATGCCGACGTCCTTGAACACGGGGCCGGTGGTCTTCTCGCCCACCGTCACCATCGGGATGAGGACCTGCGTCGCCGATGTGACCTCGGCGGCCTTCCGGTCGTTGGCGTTCACAGACAGCGTGAACGGCACGCGTCCTGTTTGTTTTTGTCCCTGGTAGCGGCTGACCACCACCTGCACCTTGAGCGGGACCATCGGCTTGACCGGCAGCTGGAGCGTCACCTCCGGCTGCCCGGCGCCGCGCTGCTGCGCCCTCACGGGCAGCGGAACGAGAAGGGCCAACAGGATTCCAGCCGAGAGCGCGCGCGTCAGTCTCATCACGGATGCACTCCTGTCATCGTCACGACTTCGTCGAAACGCATGGCGGGGACTACGACGCCAGGCGGTACGTCAGGCAATTCGTCAATCGACACCAGCTGGATGACTGCAGGTGGCCGGCGGACCCGGACCCGATGAGGCCGCGCGAAGACGGCGTCGGTTTGCGGGGCGGCGACGTTCGTATTGGCGTTCGTCGTGACTTCCGTAGCGTCCGCCTTCAGGCGGACGGTCGGCACGGGCACGGACAACTGTTCGCGCGGGCGCGCGACCACGACGGCGACGACCAGGACAGCCACCGCCACGGCGGCCGTCATCACCAGCCGCGGCATCCAACGCGACGGCGGCGGCTCGACCGCGACGCGCGCGCGCACCCGCGCCACGAACTCCGGCGACGGGTCGACGCCGAGCGCCGCCGACAGCTCGCGATCTAGCGCGTCCATTGCAGCTGCTCCCTGAGGCGCTCCCGCGCCAGAAAGACCCGCGACTTCACCGTGCCGACCGGCACGCGCAGGAGCGAGGCGACTTCCTTCATGTCGTGCCCTTCGATGCTGGCGAGCACGAGGGCCATGCGCAGCTTGACCGGAAGCTGGTCGATGGCTTTCCAGAGTTCCACGGATCGTCGGTTGGCGTCGACCGTCTGTTCGGCAGTGGGCGTCGATCGATCGTCCGGCGGCTCGAGTTCGCGTGCCTCGCGCCGCTTCGTCGCGCGGAGATGGCTGATCGCAAGCCGCCACGTCATGCGGACGAGCCACGCGCGAAAGCGCTCACGGTCACGGAGCTGATGAAAGGACCGGTAGGCCTTGGCGAAGGCGTCCTGGGCGATGTCTTCCGCGTCCTCACGATGGCGCACGACGCCGTAGGCCACGCGGAAGGCGAGCGTAGAGGACTCACGAAGCCGGACTTCGAACTCCCGTTCGAGGTCCTTGTCCACGCTTATGGCGCCGCCGGCCAGGCGATCGACGAGTTCATGCATGCCGTCTCACCCCAGCCAGACGCCGCCGATGGGCAGCCGGTTCACCGGCTCAAGATTACACGTCAGACAGCGACTTGGGCACTCTCGCGGTCCTCAGCGCGTTGAGGACGGCGATGAGATCGATCGCTTCCTGCGCGATGGCGCCGGCCACCGGAGACAGCAGGCCGGCGGCGGCGAAGATCATTCCTGCCATGCTCAACGCCATGCCGCCTATCGCGCTCTGCAGGGCGATCCGCCGCAGCCTGCGGGAAAGATGTATCAGTTCGTCCACCTTCGACAGCGAGGTGTCGATGACCACGATGCCCGCGGCTTCTGAGGTGACGTCGCTCTGCTGGCCGAACGCAACGCCGACGGTGGCGGTCAGCAGCGCGGGCGCGTCGTTGATGCCGTCGCCGACAAAGAGCGTCTTCGCACGCGCCGTCTCCCGCTTGACGATCGCCACTTTTTCTTCCGGGGACGTCGCGGCATAGACGTCGGTGATGGCGACGGATTCCGCGAGCCGCTTCACTTCGCTTTCGCGATCGCCAGAGACGAGCAGGACGCGCGTGTAGCCGTGTCTCGGACCCAGGTGCACGACGAAGCCGCGGCTGTCGGGACGAGGCACGTCGTGGAACCGCAGCGTCGCGGCGTACCGATCGTCGGCGATGACGACGCACTCGAGACCATCCCGCTCGGCTGAAGCGTCGCGGTCCGGCGGCAGCGTCACCTGCGCCATCGCTCGAGCGCGGCTGGTGATGCGGAGGTCCGTGCCCTCGACGCGTCCGACGAGACCCGCGCCGGGATCCTCGCGCAGAAACTCAACCGCGGGCACCGGGTACTTCGCAGCCTCGGCGGCGCGGACGATCGCCCCGGCCAGCGGATGCCGGCTGCTGCGCTCGAGCGCGGCGACAAGCGGCAACAGGCGCTCGCGCGTCCACGGCGCGGCGTATTCCTCGCCGCTCACGCTCGGGCGGCCGTACGTGAGCGTGCCGGTTTTGTCGAGAATCATCGTCCTGCACAGGATCAGCTGCTCGAGTGCGGCCGGATCCTTGATCACGATCCCGCGGCGCGCCGCCGTCGAGATCGCGCCGATGATGGCCACTGGAATGGCGATGATGAGCGGACACGGCGTCGCGATGATGACGACGCTCAGAAACCGTTCGGGCTGCCCGGTCCACCACCAGACTCCGGCGGCAAGCGCCAGCGCGATTGGCGTGTAGACGGCGCCAATCTGATCGCCGATGCGGCGCAACGCCGGCCGCCGCTGCTCGGCCTCGCGCATCACACGCATGATCCGCGCGAACCGCGAGTCGGCCGCCACGCGGGTGGTCCTGATGACGAGCGCGGAGCCGCCGTTGATTGCTCCAGACAGCACCTGCGCGCCCGGGCCCTTCGAGATCGTGAACGGCTCTCCCGTGAGGTACGACTCGTCCATCGAACCATGGCCGCTCAGCACCTCGCCGTCCACCGGACAGATCTCGTGCGGCAGCACCGACAGCTCGTCGGCGACGGCGACCTGATCGACCGGCACGTCCGCGAATACGGGGCCGCTCCGGCGGTGGGCAATCGTCGGCACGCGCTTCGCCAGCGCTTTGAGTACCGACGCGGCGCGCGCGACGGCGTAGCGCTCGAGGATGTTGCCGCCCACGAGCATGACGATGACGATGGCGCCCGCGAGATATTCGTGAAGAAGGAAGGACGCGACGATGGAGACGCCCGCCAGGTAGTCGGCGGAAAGAAAGCGCTGAAGACGGAGGGCGGCTACGCCGCCCCCTGCTTGTCGGACTTCTCGTCGCGTTCGACTTCGACCGTGCATTCGTTCACCGCCGCGGCAATCGCCGCCACCGCGGCCACCACGGGCGCCAGCACCACGCCCACGACGCCGACCGTCAGCGGAAACTCCGCGATGGTGTAGTCGCCGTGCTTGATGCTCACGCGCCGGACGTTGCCTTCGTGCAGCAGTTTCTTGACGGCGTCGACGAGCTGCTGTCCGGCGACCTTGAAGGATTCCTTGTAGGTGTCAGCCATGAAAAGCCTCCTCGCTCCTATACGTTCAGAACCCGCGCGCGGATTCACGCGCCTGCCCGACGACGGCCACCATATCGTGCACGTCGAACGGCTTGGGGACCACGCGGTAGGCGCCCAGTTTCAGCGCGCCGGACGTCATCTCCGGCGTCCCGTACGCCGTCATCATCACCACGGCCGCTGCCGGCTGCAGGCCCCGTATTCTCTCCAGCAGGCGCAGGTCGTTCGAATCCGGCAGGCGGTAGTCGAGGACGATGGCGTCGAAGGCATGCCCGTTGGACGCCTGCGCCAGCGCCGACGCGCCGTCACCCGCTTCGATCACCGCGTATCCGGCTTCGCTCAGGGATTCCGACAACGACCAGCGAATCAGCGCCTCGTCGTCGACGACGAGCACACGCGGAGATGGGGATTTTTTCACCGCCGGTGGGGACATTTCCATGAAGTTCGCCCGGATTCGCTCTCTTCCGGGGCAGGACTTCAAGAACCACGCCAAGCCTCCCGGCGCGCGTCAGGCCAGGGGGAGCCGAACCGTAATCCTGGCCCCGCCGCCCTCGGGCGAATCGACGCGAATCGATCCGTGATGGGCTTCGATGAGCCGCTTGACCGTCGAGAGACCGAGGCCGGTGCCGCGCGATTTCGTCGTGACGAAGGGCGTGAACAGACGCCCGCGCACTTCGGGAGGGATGCCCGGGCCCGTGTCCGTGACGACGACCACGCAGTCGGCGCCGTCGCGTGAGACGTGAACGCTGATTTCTCCCTGGCCCTTCATCGCCTGCGCGCCGTTGATCAGCAGGTTGAGGAACACGATCTTCAGCAGCTCGGCGTCCGCGAGGATATGAGGCGCCTCGCCTTCGATCGTCACGGCGACGTTTCCGTGGCCGTCATCGGCGCGCAACAGATCGACGGTGAGGCCGAGCACACCGAGCACGTCGATCGGAATCGGGTGCGGCTGCGGCGGCCGCGCGAACAGCAGCAGATCGCGTACGAGCAGGTTGAGCGTGTCGATGCGGGCGATGATGTCGGTGACGACCACCGCTTCGCGGCTGCCGGCGCCGAGACGCGTGCCGATGACCTGAATCGCGCCGCGGACCGCGGCGAGCGGGTTCTTCACCTCGTGCGCGATGACGGCGGCCATCTCGCCGAGCCGCACGAGCGCGGCCTGCTCGCGCAGCTGCTCCTCCATCGCCACGCGTGAGGTGAGGTCGTGGATGATGCCGGTGAACTTCCGGTGGCCGTTGAGCGTCATCTCGCCGACCGACAAGTGGATCGGAAACGTCGTCCCGTCTTTTCTCCTCGCCGTCACCTCGCGCCCGATCCCGATAATCTTCTGCTCGCCCGTCTCGATGTACCGCCGCATGTAGCCGTCGTGCTCCGAGTGGTACGGCTCGGGCATCAGGATGTGCACGTTCGTCCCATGCACCTCGGCCGCCGTGTAGCCGAACAGCCGCTCGGCGCCGGGATTGAACGCTTCGATCGCCCCGCGCGCGTCGATGACGATGATGCCGTCGACGGCGGCTTCGACGATCGACCGCAGCCGCTCTTCGCTGTCCTTGAGCTGCTGGATCCGCGAGTTGTTGACCGTCACGTCGCGCGCGACCGTCGAGGCGCCGATGACCGTCCCGGACGCGTCCTTGATGGGCGAGACCGTCAGCGAGACGTCAACCACGCGACCGTCCTTCGCCACGCGCCTCGTCTCGAAATGCTGGACACGCTCGCCCGCGACGATGCGCCGGGTGATGTCTTTGAGCTCGTCCGGACGATCGGACGGGATGATGAGACCGACGTTTCTGCCGATGGCCTCCGCCGCAGCGTAGCCGTACATCCGCTCGGCGCTCGCATTCCAGGCGAGGATCGTGCCGTCCAGATCTTTCGCGATAATTGCGTCGTCGGACGATTCGACGATCGCGCCAAGAATCCGCTCAGGGTCCAACAGCACGACAGCTTACCAAAAGCGCGTTGGCACTCCCCGTGCTCTTCATCCCGGCGTGCACCCCTTGCCTGCGGCGTCGATGCCCGGCCTCGAGGACATTGAGAGCCAGCGCGTGGTGTTACGCGACGGATCGGTCGCCAGCATCCGTCCGACCACCGCGGAAGATGCCCCGGCGCTGGCGGAATTTTTCGCCAGGCTGTCGCCGGTTTCCCGGTATCAGCGGTTCTTCTCGGCCGCCGAACCGCCAGCGCGGCTGATTGCGCGGCTGAGCGACTCGTCCGACCCGTCGAAGACGCTGACGCTCGTGGCCGAGCGCGCCTCGGGCATCATCGCCACCGCGTCGTACATCGCGCTCGGGCGTGATGCGGCCGAAGCCGCGTTCGCCGTCGCCGACGCGTTCCAGGGGCGCGGGCTCGCCACGGCCCTCCTCGGGCGCCTGGCGGCCGCCGCGGCGAGGCGGGGCTTCCGCCGCTTCGAAGCGATGACGCTGTCGGACAACGCGCACATGCTCGAAGTGTTCCGCGACTCCGGGTTCGAGATTCGCTCCAAGCTTGCCGGCGGCACCATCGACATCACGCTGTCGCTCGAGCCGTCCGCGGCCGGGGCGACGAAAGACGACGAGCACCGGCGCATCGCCACGATCGCGTCGCTGCGGCCGCTGCTCGAGCCGCGCGCGGTCGCGGTCATCGGCGCGTCGCGCCGCCGCAGCAGCATCGGCCGGCGCGTGCTCGACGCGATCGTCGCGGCCGGCTTCAACGGGGCGATCTATCCCGTCAATCCGAACGCCGCCGAGCTTGCGGGCCTCAAGACGTACGCGTCGGCGCGCGACCTGCCGTCCGGCGTCGAGCTGGCGATCGTCTGCGTTCCCGCGCCGCTGGTCCTGTCGGTGGTCGACGACTGCGCGGCGGCGGGCGTCAAGGCGCTCGTCGTCATCACGGCGGGCTTCGCCGAGGCCGGCGCTGCCGGCCGGGCGTTGCAGTACGCGCTGACGGACAAAGTCCGCAAGCACGGAATGCGGATGGCGGGGCCCAACTGCATGGGCCTGTTCAACACGTCGCCGGCGGTCCGCCTCAACGCGTCGTTCTCGCCGGTATTTCCGCCGGCAGGCCGTCTCGGCCTGCTCTCGCAAAGCGGCGCGCTCGGCATCGCGATCGTCCAGCTCGCGGCCGAACGCCGGCTCGGGCTGTCGACGTTCGTCAGCGCGGGCAACAAGGCGGACGTCTCCGGCAACGATCTGCTCGAATATTGGGAATCCGATCCGGCCACGCACGTGCTGATGCTCTATCTCGAGTCGTTCGGCAACCCGCGCCGCTTCGCGCGCCTCGCCAGGCGCATCAGCCGCACCAAGCCCATCGTCGTCGTGAAGTCGGGCCGCACGCGGGGCGGATCGCGCGCCGCGAGCAGCCACACCGCGGCGCTGGCGGCAGACGATGCGACCGTGGACGCGCTGTTTGCGCAGACGGGCGTCATTCGTGCCGACACGATCGACGAGATGTTCGACATCGCGTCGACGCTCGACCTGCAGCCGCTGCCGCCGGGCCGGCGCGTCGCGATCGTCACCAACGCCGGGGGCCCCGGGATCCTCGCCGCGGACGCCTGCGAAGCCGCGGGCCTGATGCTGGCAGAGTTCTCGGACGAGACGCGCGCGCGAATCGCGGACGCGCTGCCGTCGATGGCGAGCGCCGGCAATCCGATTGACATGATCGCGTCGGCGGGACCCGAGCAGTACGCCGCCACCATCCGCACGCTGATGACGGCGCCTGACGTCGATTCGTTGATCGTCATCTTCACACCCGTGGATCTGACGTCGGCGGGCGCGATCATGAAGGCAATTCGCGACGGCGTCGCGGCCGGCCGCCGCGCGGGCGCGGTCGCCAAGCCCGTGCTCACCTGCGTGCTGGCCGAACCGGGCCGGCCTGCGCCGCTCGACGCGGACGGCGAACGGCTTCCGGCGTTCGCGTTCCCGGAAAACGCGGCGCGGGCACTCGGCAAGGCGACGACGTATGCCGAATGGCGGGCGCTGCCGCCCGCGCTCTACTGGGGGTTCGACGACACGGACGCGCGCGCGGCGCGCGACATCTGCCAGCGCGCGATCGCGCGCGACACCAGCCACGCCGCGCTCCGCGCCAGCGGATGGCTGACCGATGAAGAAGTGCGAGGCGTGCTCGCGGCCTACGGCATTCCGATGGCCGCGGCGGCCGTCGCGCGATCGGCGGAGGACGCGGCCGCCCGCGCGCAGACGATCGGCTTCCCGGTGGCGCTGAAGATCAGCTCGTCCTCGATCACGCACAAATCCGACGTCGGCGGCGTGCGCCTCAATCTGGCCGACGCAGGCGCCGTGCGGCAGGCGTACGACGACCTTGCCGCGATCGGCGGGACCGCGAATGTACTCGTGCAGGCGATGGTCACAGGCGGCGTGGAGACGATCATGGGCGTCGTGTCGGACCGCACGTTCGGGCCGGTGATCGCGTTCGGCCTCGGCGGCGTACACGTCGAGATCCTCAAGGACGTGCGCCTGCGCCTGGCGCCGCTAACCGATCACGACGTCGACGAGCTGATTCACGGCATCAAGGGCTACCGGCTGCTCGAGGGCTACCGCGGCCACGCGGCGGCCGACCGCGAGGCGCTGCGCGAGATGCTGCTCCGGCTCTCGCGTCTCGCCGACGAAGTGCCTGAAATCATGGAAATGGATCTCAACCCGGTCATGGCGCTGCCACCGGGACAGGGATGCCGGGTGGCGGATGCGCGGATTCGCGTCACGCCACTCTGACTTCGCCCTGCCGGACTTCCGGCAGGTGCCCGCGGGCACGTCGTATGCGTACCCGATAGGCAGAGGCACCCAATGAACCTGACAACGTCGATGCTGGGGCTGACGCTCTCACATCCGTTCGTCGCCGGAGCCTCGCCGCTCGGCCGCACGCTCGACGACGTCAGACGGCTCGAGGACGCCGGCGCGGCCGCCATCGTCCTGCCGTCGCTCTTCGAAGAACAGATCACGCTGGCCTCGGAAGGCCGCATCCGGCACAAGGACGTGGCTGACGCCAACGCCGTGGCCGTCTTGAAACACTTTCCCCGTACCGGCGACTACGCGTTCGCACCCGACGAGTACGCGGCACACGTCGCCCGCGTCCGCGCCGCGGTTCACGTTCCCGTCATCGGGTCGCTCAACGGCACGACGTCGGAATCCTGGCTGACGTTTTCGCGTCTTGTCGAACAGGCGGGCGCCAGCGCGATCGAGCTCAACATGTACGAAGTCGTCGCCGACGCGAAGATCTCGGGCGCCGCGATCGAGCACCAGATCATCCAGGTGACGTCGGAGCTGAAGGACTTCCTGAGAATCCCGGTGGCGATCAAGCTCTCGCCGTTCTTCGCGTCCCTCGGCAACGTCGTCCACCGGCTGGAGCACGCGGGAGCCGCCGGTGTCGTGCTCTTCAACCGGTTCTATCAGCCCGACATCGACATCGACACGCTGCAGACGACGACCGACGCACGGCTGTCGACGAGCGACGAACTGCGGCTCCGCCTTCGGTGGCTCGCGATTCTTCACCGACGCGTCAACCTCTCGCTCATCGCGTCGGGCGGCGTGGAGACCGCCGAGGACGGGATCAAGGCCGTGCTGGCGGGGGCCGACGCCGTCCAGATCGTGTCGGCGGTGCTGCGGCACGGGCCGCGGTGTTTCGGGACGCTGCGCCTCGGGCTGACCGCCTGGATGGAGCGTAAGGGCTTCGCGTCGCTCGACGAGGTGCGGGGCAAGCTCAGCCTGCGCGACGTCGCGGATCCGTCGGCATTCGAGCGCGCGCACTACCTGCGCACGCTCCAGAGTTGGAAGCAAGGGTCATGAGGAGGCCGTCATGCGTGGCCGGTCGATTGTCTGCGGCGTGGACTTCTCCAGCGCATCCGCGAAAGCGCTGAAATCGGCGGCGAAGATCGCGCAGACGCACGGCCGCCGGCTGGTCGTGCTGTTTGTCGAGGATCCGCTGCTCGCCGCGGCGGCGCGGGCTGCCCGCGACACGCGCGCGTCCGCCAACTCGACGACCGCCGCGCTGGAACGGTTCATCGCACGATCGCTCGGATCGCGATGGACGCCCAGAGCGCATCCGGCGCTGGCGATCGGCAGCCCTGCGGAAGAGATTCTCAAGGTCGCCAGGCGCCAGCACGCCGATCTCGTCGTGCTCGGGACCCGAGGCATGGGGCGCGCGGCGCGGTTGTTGCTAGGATCGACAGCGGACGCGGTGCTGAGGCACGCGCGGCTTCCTGTCCTGGCGGTGCCGTCATGAAGATCCTGAAAATCACCGGCGGGTTCGCACTGATCGGACTCGGCGTCGTGATGCTCGTCACGCCGGGCCCAGGCTGGCTCGCCATCGGCTTCGGTCTGACGCTGCTCGCGTCGGAATTCGAGTGGGCCCGTGACTGGCGCGATCGGCTGAAAGCCGAGGGAAGGAAGCTGTTCCATGCGCCGCACCATTGAAGGGGCGCTGCTCGCGCGCGATCGGATGGAGATCGCCGCCGCCGAACGCCTGCTGACCCTGTTACACATGGAGAAGACGCGCCGTGGACGATCAGCGCCGTCTCGTCGCCTCGCTGAAGCGGCCGTTCGTCGAGACGCACATCTCGTACGTGCTCTTCGACGCCGGCGTCGCGTACAAAATTAAGAAAGCGGTCCGCTTCGCGTTCCTCGACTTCACGACGCTCGCGGCCCGCGAGTTCTTCTGCCGGGAAGAACTGCGCCTGAACCGGCGGCTCGCGCCGGCGATCTATCTCGACGTCATCCCCATCACGGGCACCATCGACGCTCCAGTCCTCGCCGGCCAGGGACCGCCCATCGAGTACGCCGTCAAGATGCGCGAGTTCGATCAGGACGGCTTGCTGTCGCGCGTGCTCGCGCGGGACGAGTTGACCGTGGAACGCGTCGAGGGGTTGGCGGCGGTCGTCGCGGATTTTCACTCACGAACGGCGCGGGCAGGCGCGGAGACACCCTACGGACGGCCGGAAGGGATTCTCGAAGACGCGCGGGCGAACTTCGCGGGAATGGAGGCCGACGAACACGTCGCCGCGCTGCGTGACTTCACGGAGCGCGAAGCGGCGCGCTGCCGCGAGGCCTTTGCCGCCCGCAAGGCGCAGGGACTGGTCCGCGAGTGCCACGGCGATCTGCATCTCGGCAACATCGCGCTGGTCGACGGCGCCGTGACGCTCTTCGACTGCATCGAGTTCAACGAGTCGATGCGATGGATCGACGTCATGAGCGACGTCGCCTTCCTCGTCATGGACCTGCTGGATCACCACCGGCCGGACCTGTCGGCGCGTTTCCTCAACGGCTACCTGGAGCGCACGGGCGACTACGGCGGCCTGGATGTCCTGCGCTTCTACGTCGTCTATCGCGCAATGGTGCGCGCGAAGATCGCGCGCATGAGGGGAGACGACGCCGAGCGCCGCAGCTACCTCGATCTCGCGGTACGCGAAACGCAGCCGCGTCGGCCGTCGGTCGTCATCACGCACGGCGTCTCCGGGTCAGGCAAGAGCACGCGGGCGCAGTCGCTGGTGGAGCGCGGGGCAATCGCGATTCGTTCGGATGTCGAACGCCGGCGCCTGTTCGGGCCGGGCGAATACACCGACGCAGCGACACGCAAGACCTACGAGCGACTTGCCGCGCGCGCGCGCATGATCGTCTCCGCCGGCTACCCCGTCGTCGTCGACGCGACGTTTCTCAGGCGCGAGCAGCGCGATCTGCTGCGCGCCGCGGCCGACCACCTGCACGTGCCGTTTGTCATCGCGGATTGTTCGGCACCGCTGCCGGTGCTGCAGGAACGCGTCGCCCGCCGCCTCGCGCGGGGAGACGACGTATCGGAGGCGACGGAGGACGTGCTCACACAACAACTGGCGACACAGGAACCGCTGGGGCCGGATGAACTGGCGGCTAGCATCTAGCAGCTGGCATCTAGCAGTTGGCAGCTGGCAACTCCTAGCTGCTAGTTGCTAGTTGCTAGTTGCTAGCCGCTAGGACACCGGTGCCGCGAGGAGCCCGAAGCCGAGCGCGATCCCCAGCGCGAGGGCGAGGCCGAGCGCGCAGACGGCGATCGCGCGCGCGGTGCTGCGGTAGTCGAGCGCCTGCCGGACCGCGACGACCATGGCGACGAGCATCCAGACGGTCGTCAGGATAAAGACCGGCAAGGCGAGTTCGGGGACGACGCCGAAGATTCGCAGCAGGCCTGGTGCTGACGAGAAGCCAATCGTCCGCATCAGCTCGCCGACGTCCACGCGCGTCTCCTGCTCCGGAAGAAGGCGGCCGCCGATCTCGAACACGAGCAGCGCCCACGACGCCCATGCGACGAGTGAGATCGCCGACCAGATGAAGATGCCCTGGGCGATCGGATGCCCATCATGGATAAACCCCGAGGCGCCGATGCCGCCGGCAAGGCTCGACGCCAGCACGACGATAAGTGCCTGAACGGTTGCGCCCCGATCGGCTTCGACCTCTTCGTACGTGTCGACGTCGAGGACCGACGCGCCCATCAGCCGATGTGGAAAGGTCGTCATGACATGCTCCTACCAGCGGCCGTTGTTGGCGCGCTGACGCCGATGCGGGGTCTTGTAGTTGAGGGTGTGCCGCTCGAAGAGCGACGGACGGCCCTGTGCGCCGCCGATGACGTCGAGCAGGTCCGACGTGGTGACAATGCCCACGAGACGCGTGCCGCTGGTGACCGGCAGACAGCC
>Ga0157378_10003055_pt1 | contig 14877 bp, 14 predicted proteins | sample M65metaG_FD_115309 | JGI IMG/M metagenome (GOLD analysis project Ga0157378, IMG submission 115309) | Miscanthus rhizosphere microbial communities from Kellogg Biological Station, Michigan, USA - M6-5 metaG | ecosystem: Host-associated > Plants > Roots > Rhizosphere > Soil | place: USA: Michigan...
CCGCCAAGCGCCTCGGCGCGATCGTCACCGGCTTCGACATCCGCCGCGCCGCCTGGGAGCAGATCGCCTCGCTCGGCGGCCGGCCGCTGGAACTGGACTTCATCCCCGACGCCGAGGGGGAGGGCGGTTACGCCCGGCCGCTGACCGAGGAGGAGAACGCGCAGGTGCGCGACGCCCTCGCCGAGAACGCGGCCAAACAGGACATCATCATCACCACCGCCGCGATCCCGGGCCGCCCGGCGCCGCTGCTGATCACCGCCGAGGGCGTCCGCAACATGGCCCCGGGCTCGGTGATCGTCGACCTCGCCGCCGAGACCGGCGGCAACTGCGAGCTGACCGAGCCGGGCCAGACCGTGGTCGAGGCCGGGGTGAAAGTGATCGGCACCCGCAACCTCCCCTCGGAGATGCCGGCGCCGGCCTCCCAGCTCTACGCCAAGAACCTCGAGAACCTGCTCGGCCTGATCGTCACCGAGGAGGGCGAGGCCAAGGTCGACTTCGAGGACGACATCATCGCCGCCGCCTGCATCACCCAGAACGGCGAGATCAAGAACGAGAGGGCAGCGAAGTAGTCATGAGCTTGATGACCGAGATCACCATCTTCGTCCTCGCCGTCTTCGTCGGCTTCGAGGTGATCTCGAAGGTGCCGACGACCCTGCACACGCCGCTGATGTCGCAGACCAACGCGATCCACGGCATCGTCATGCTCGGCGGCCTGATCGTCGTCGGCTTCGCCAACGACGGCGTCGAGTACGTGATCGGGACGATCGCGATCGCCTTCGGCGCGATCAACATCGTCGGCGGCTTCATGGTCACCGACCGGATGCTCGGGATGTTCAGCCGCAAGCCGAAACCCCAGAGCAAGCCAGCCTCCTCCGCTTCGCGTCCGGGGACTGGCGGATCTGACGGAGGCGCCTCGTGAGTCTCGTCGCAGTGCTGAAGCCGGGCGGCGACGCGGCGACCGCTCTCTACATCGTCGCCTTCTCGCTCTTCATCATCGGGATCAAACAGGGCACCCACCCGACCACGGCCAAGCGGGGCAACCTGATCGCCGCCGGAGGCATGGCGGTCGCGGTGGTCACCACGCTTCTGCTCGACGGGATGGGCAACTGGGGCCTGATCGTCCTCGGCCTCGGGATCGGCTCGGCGATCGGCGTGATCGCCTCGATCCGCGTGCAGATGACCGAGATGCCGCAGATGGTCGCCCTCTACAACGGCGTCGGCGGCGGCGCCGTCGCCCTGATCGCCTGGTCGGAGATCCGCCACGGGATCTCGATCGGCGAGGACTTCCCGCTCGACTCGCTGATCCCCGTAATCTTCGCCGGGATCGTCGGCTCGGTCTCCTTCTGGGGCTCGAACATCGCCTTCGCCAAGCTTCAGGACCTGATCCCGACCCGGCCGATCGCAGCGCCCGGCCAGCAGGTGATCAACGCGATCCTGCTGCTGGCGATCATCGTCATCTCCGTCGTCCTCGCGGTCGACCACGAGTCGCCCTCGGAGGGCCTCTTCATCCTCCTTCTGGTTCTGGCGGGGATCCTCGGCAACATGGTCGTCCTGCCGATCGGCGGCGCCGACATGCCGGTTGTGATCTCGCTGCTGAACGCCTTCACCGGCCTCTCCGCCGCGGCCGCAGGGTTCGCGCTTGACAACGTCGCCCTGATCGTCGCCGGCACCCTGGTCGGCTCCTCGGGAACGATCCTCACCCTGGAGATGGCGACGGCGATGAACCGCTCGGTCTCCAACATCCTCTTCTCCGGCTTCGGCGGCGCGCCCTCCGGTGGCGGCGGGGGCAGCGGCGAGGAAAAGCCCCACGTCTCGATCGGCGCCCAGGACGCGGCGATCAAGCTCGCCTACGCCGATTCGGTCGTGATCGTCCCCGGCTACGGCCTCGCCGTGGCGCAGGCCCAGCACGCGATCAAGGAGGTCGCCGACGAGCTGGAAAAGCGCGGCGTCACCGTCAACTACGCGATCCACCCGGTCGCCGGCCGCATGCCCGGCCACATGAACGTCCTCCTGGCCGAGGCCGACGTCGCCTACGAGAACCTCAAGGAGATGGAGGAGATCAATCCGGAGATGCCGCGCACCGACGTGGCGGTGGTCGTCGGCGCCAACGACGTCACCAACCCGGCGGCGAAAAACGACCCCGACTCGCCGATCGCCGGGATGCCGATCATCGAAGTCTCCGAGGCCCAAGAGGTGATCGTGATCAAGCGCTCCCTCAGCCCGGGCTTCGCCGGCATCGACAACGACCTCTTCTACGAACCGAACACCTCGATGCTCTTCGCCGACGCCAAAGCGGCGGCCGCCGAAATCGCCGCCGAGATCGGCAATCTCTAACTCCTGACAGTTCGGCGCGCCAACTGGCACGCTGTACACACACGTGTAGGAAATTGCTCCCTAGGTTCGGCCTATGCGGTCGGAGCGGGGACAGGGGACGGTGGAGTGGGTGGGGCTGGTCACGCTCGTCTCGCTCCTCCTGCTCGGGCTGGTGGCGGCCGGTGTGCGGGTGCCGGGAGCCGCGCTGGCGCGCTCGCTGGCCGACCGGATCCTCTGCGCGGCGACGCAGGCCGATAGCTGCGGGGACGCGCCGGCGCTGGTCGCCGCCTACGGGAGCGAGGTGGGGGAGCTGGTGCGGCGCCACATGCCGAACCTGGTCTTCGAGGCGGGCTCGCGGGCGCTGCCAGTCGACTTCCGCCGCTGTCGCAGCAGCGAGTGCGGCGACGGCGAGGGCGAGGAGGTGGTGCGCCGGACCGACGAGGGGCTGCCGGTGACGGTCTTCGTCCACGTCGTCGACTGCCGCGAGGAGGAGCCGCAGCCGCCCGATGCCGACTGCTCCGGCGATCGGGACGGCAACCTCTACGTCCAGTACTGGACCTACTACGCTGACTCGGCCACTCTCCGCGGGGTGCCGATCGCGGGCGAGAAGGGCTACCACCACGACGACTGGGAGGGCGTGCAGCTGCGGTTCGGGCCCGACGGCGAGGTCGACGAGCGAGCCTCCTCGCACCACGGCTACAACTACTTCCAAACCGACGTCAACTGGATGTCGGACGCCGGGATCGCGTCGCACGATGGCTGGGGCCCAGAGACCGGCCTGCTCTTCGTCTCCGGGGGCAGCCACGCCGGCAACGTGGTGGCCGCGCCCGAAACCCACCGCTTCACCCCCGGCCGCCGCGTCCACCTAGTCCCGCTGGAGCCGATAGCCGCCAGCAGCAGCGATGAGTTCGCGATCTCCCCGCCCTGGATGAAGCAGGTCTGGGTGGATCCCGAGGCCAGCGGAACCAGCTGATTCACAGGCGAGTACTCAGAGGGCGCTAGGGTCTCCTTATCCCGGCCGATGTGTCCTCAGAGTCGAAGGCGGCGATCGCGGCGGCTCTCGCCGAGGCCCGCGAGCGCACTCTTTCCCTGGTCGAACCGCTCGACGACGAGCAGCTGAACACGGTCTACTCGCCGATCCTCAGCCCTCTGGCCTGGGACCTCGGGCACATCGCCAACTTCGAGGAGCTGTGGCTGGTGCAGAGGATTGGCGGGCGCGAGCCGCTGCACGGTGAGCTGGGCCGCTTCTATGACGCGATCGAGAACCCGCGCAAGATTCGCGGCGAGTTGCCGATCCTGCGCGACGCCGAGCTGCGCGCCTACCTGGCCGACGTCCGCGAGCGCACCCTCGAGGTGCTGGACGGTGTGGAGATCGGCCCCGACGCCGAGGACCGGCTGCTGCGGGACGCCTTCGTCTACGAGATGCTGCTCGCGCACGAGCTCCAGCACAACGAGACGATGCTGCAGCTGCTGCAGCTGGTCGAGGGGTACGAGCTGCCGCCCTCGATCGCCAGCGAACGCGACTCTTCCCGCACCGGGGGGACGAGCGAGCAGATGGTCCGGATCGAGGGCGAGGAGCACGAGATCGGCGCCCCCGATCGCGGCTTCGCCTACGACAACGAGCGCCCTCGCCACGCAGTCGAGCTGGACGCATTCGAGATCGATCGAACCCCGGTCACCAACGGCGCGTACATCGGATTCATGGAGGAAACCGGGGCGGAGCCGCCGCTCTACTGGGAGCGCGACGGCGAGGGGTGGGTCGACACCGCTCGCGGCCGGCGCGACCCGGTCGACCCGGCGCATCCCGTGATCCACGTCACCTGGGACCAGGCCGACGCCTTCGCCCGCTGGGCGGGCAAGCGGCTTCCGACTGAGTTCGAGTGGGAGGCGGCGTCGCCCCGTCTCGACGGGGTCGGCCACGGGTGGGAATGGACCTCCTCCGACTTCCTCGCCTACCCCGGCTTCGAAGCCTTCCCCTACCGCGAGTACTCCGAGGTCTTCTTCGGCGGCGAGTACAAGGTCCTGCGCGGCGGCTCCTGGGCCACGCACCCGCGGGTCATCCGCCCGAGCTTCCGCAACTGGGACCTGCCGCAGCGCCGGCAGATCTTCTCCGGCTACCGCTGCGCGAGGGACGCATGACGATCGCGATCGACGTCCACCTCGACGCCGACGCCGCCGCGAAGATGGCGCGCGACGTCCGCGAGGGTCTCTGCGCCTACCCGAAGGAGGTGGCGCCGAAATACTTCTACGACGAACGCGGCTCGCTGCTGTTCGAGCGGATCACTCAGCTGCCCGAGTACTACCCGACGCGGGCCGAGCGCGAGATCCTCACCACCCGGTCGGGCGAGATCCACGCCGCCGCCGGCTGCCCGAAGACGCTGGTCGAGCTGGGCTCGGGCTCGGCGGCGAAGACTCGCCACCTGCTCAGCGCGATGCGCGACTGCGGCGACCTCGACACCTACGTCCCGGTCGACATCTCGGTCGAGATCACCGAGCGCACCGCGGCGGAGCTGGTCGACGAGTACCCGGGGCTGAACGTTCACGGGATGGTCTGCGACTACGAGCAGCACCTGGAGCGGGTTCCGCACGGCACCGGCACGCGGATGATCGCCTTCCTCGGCGGCACGATCGGCAACCTCTACCCGCGCGAGCGCCACGCCTTCCTCGAGCGGATCCGCGCCCTGCTCGGCCCCAGCGACCATCTCCTGCTCGGCACCGACCTGATCAAGGACAAGGCGCGGCTCGAGGCCGCCTACGACGACGCCGCCGGGATCACCGCCGAGTTCAACAAGAACGTGCTGGCCGTCCTCAACGACCAGCTCGGCGCCGACTTCGACCTCGACGCCTTCGAGCACGTCGCCCGCTACGACACGGAGGCGGAGCGAATGGACATCCGCCTGCGCTCGCTGGCTGACCAGGAGGTGCGGCTCGAGGGGCTCGACCTGGAGATCCGCTTCGCCGCGGGCGAGGAGATGCGGACCGAGATCTCGACCAAGTTCACCCGCGAGCGGATCGCCGCCGCCTACGACGGCGCCGGCCTCGAGCTGCGCGGCTGGTTCACCGACGCCGCCGGCGACTATGCGCTCAGCCTCGCGGCACCTGCTGGGTGATGCAGTGGACGTTGCCGCCGCCGAGGAGGATCTCGCGCGCCGGCACCCCGACGACCTCGCGCTCGGGAAAGACCCGGCGGAGGATCGCCGCGGCCTCCTCGTCGTGCCGCGGGTCGAGCAGGGGATAGACGATCCGCGAGCTGCCGAGGTAGAAGTTGACGTAGGAGGCGGCCATGCGGTCACCGGCGCGGCGCGGCTGCGTGCCCTCGCCGGCGTCGACGCCCTCGGCCTCCTCGGCTGAGATCTGCAGCGGACCGGGGGAGGGGAGGAGCACCACCTCGAAGGAGCGGCCGCGGGCGTCGGTCGCCCTTTCCAGGCGCTCTCGCGCGTCGCGGGAGATCGCATGCTGGGGGTCGTCCTCGTCGTCGGTCCAGGTCAGCAGGACGACGCCGGGGCGGGCGAAGCAGGCGAGGTTGTCGACGTGGCCGTCGGTCTCGTCTTCGAAGACGCCGGCACCGAGCCAGACGACCTTCTCGGCCCCGAGGTAGTCGAGGAGGACGCGCTCGATCTGCTCCCGGGAGAGCTCGGGGTTGCGGTTGGGGTTGAGCAGGCACTCTTCGGTCGTCAGCACCGTCCCCTCGCCGTCGACGTGGATCGCCCCGCCCTCGAGCACGATCGGGGCGCGGTAGCGATCGACGCCTTCGACCTCCAGCACCTTGGCGGCGACCCGTTCGTCGCGGTCCCAGGGGAAGTAGAGGCCGCCGTCCGTCCCGCCCCAGGCGTTGAAGCGCCAGTCGACGCCGCAGCGGCGGCCCCCGCCGTCGAGCAGGAAGGTCGGGCCGTGGTCGCGGATCCAGGCGTCGTCGGTCGAGACCTCGACCACCCGCACCTCGGGCGGCAGCAGCGCCCGCGCGTGCTCGAACTGGCCGTCGGAGACCGCCATCGTCACCAGCTCGGAGTCGGCGATCGCCGCCGCCACCGCCGCGTAGGCCTCCTGCGCCGGCTTCGCTCCCAGGCGCCAGTTGTCGGTCCGCTCGGGCCAGGCCATCCAGCAGCCGCTGTGCGGCTCGAACTCACCCGGCATCCGGAAGCCGTCTCCGGCGGGGGTGGATTTGTGGGTGACCGTCACCGCCCTCTATCTTGAACCAGTGGACGAGATCCGCCTGATCCGCGCCCCCGAGCCGCCCGAGTCCCTCGCCCGCACGCGGGAGCCGAGCCGGCCGCCGTTCCGGATCGCCGCGGTCCAGCACCGCTGGCACCCGGATCCCGAGGAGCACGAGGCGGCGTTGGAGCGGGGGATCCGTCTCGCCGCCGAGCAGGGGGCGCAGCTGGTCTGCCTGCAGGAGCTGACCCTCAGCCGCTACTTCGCGGTCGACCCCGCCGGGCCCAAGGCCGCCGGCGCCGCGCCCGAGGAGCTGCCGGGCGGCCGCACCTTCGAGTTCGCCGCCAGGATGGCGGCGGCGACCGGCACCCATGTCCACGCGTCCCTCTACGAGCGCGCCGACGGCGACGACGGCCTCGGCTTCAACACCGCGATCGTCGTCTCACCCGCAGGGGAGCTGGTCGCCCGCACCCGCAAGCTCCACATCCCGGTCACCGCCGGCTACCACGAGGACCGCTACTTCCGGCCCGGCCCCGGCGATGCCGAGGCCTTCCCGTTGGTCGGCCTAGGCGAGGCGCAGCTGGGGCTCCCAACCTGCTGGGACCAGTGGTTCCCCGAGGTCGCCCGTGCCTACAGCCTCGAGGGCGCTGACCTCCTCGTCTACCCGACCGCGATCGGCTCCGAGCCCGACCACCCCGAGTTCGACACCCAGCCCCTCTGGCAGCACGTCATCGTCGGCAACGGGATCGCCAACGGCGTCTTCATGGTCGCCGTCAACCGCATCGGCACCGAGCCGCCCCTCACCTTCTACGGCTCCTCCTTCATCTCCGACCCCTACGGCCGCATCCTCGCCCAGGCCCCCCGCAACGAGCCGGCAGCCCTCGTCGCCGACCTCGACCTCGACCAGCGCCGCGACTGGCTGGAGCTCTTCCCCTTCCTGAAGACGAGGCGTCCCGACGCCTACGCCCGGCTCGCGGAACAGCAATCCCAACTCCAGAACGAGTAGGCGGCGTCTACCGAAGGCCATCGCAGGAGGGAGCCGGTGGGGGTCGTGAGGTACTCAGCATGGAGCCGCGCCACAGACCTTTGAGGCATTAGCCGGCGGCGCTTATCGCGGCGGAGGTGCTCCGAACGACCCCCACCGGCTCCCTCCCTACTCCGAACCGCTTGCTCAGTTCGGAGCCAGCGCCTCGATCGTCTCGGCGAGCCTGTCCGGCGTCGTGATCGGGGTGAGGATCGGGAGGGTGATGCCGCCGGCGACGAATTCGCCGAGGCGCAGCTTCATCTGCTCGGGGGTGCCGAAGATGAACATGTCCTCGATCAGCTCCCAGGGGGCGGCCGCGGCGGCGGCCTGGCGGTCGCCAGCCTCCCAGGCCTCGACCATCGGGCTGATCTGCTCGCCGAAGCCCATCCAGCGGTAGAAGTCGGCATAGACCGGGACGGTGATGTAGGAGGAGAACATGAAGCGGGCGAGGGGCTCGACCTGCTCGCGCTCGCCGGGGATGCAGAAGAAGCGGCAGAGCAGCTCGAAGCCGGTCGGCGCCCCCTGCAGCTGCGCGGTCACCTTCGGCAGGCCGGAGAGGGGCAGGAAGTTGGTGAAGGCGCCGGCGGCGCGCTCGACCGCCAGCTCGAGCATCTTGCCGCGCAAGGCCGCGAGCACGATCGGCACCTCGAAGCGGGGCGCCGTTTCCAGCTTGAAGCCGGTCTCGCTGCGCTCGCCGCCCAGCACCGGGTCGAGGAAGTCGAGCGTCTCCCGCACCTTGCTCAGCGGCCGCTCGAAGGGGATCCCGTTCCAGCCTTCGACGATCCGGTCCGAGGAGGACCCAAGGCCGAGCATGAAGCGGCCCTCGGAGGCGTCGCTCAGCGCCACCGCCTGTTGGGCCAGCAGCGCCGGACCGCGCTGGAAGACGCCGACGATCCCGGTCCCCAGCCGCACCCGCTCGGTCCAGGCGGCGCTCAGCGCCAGCGGCGTGAACCCGTCCGGGCCGGCGGTCTCGCCGGTCCAGAGGTCGGTGTAGCCGGCCGTCTCGGCGCGGCGGACGTGCTCCTCGTGGTCAGGGAGCGTCAGTCCCGGCAACGGCAGCGTCAGGCCCCAGCGATCCATCGACCGGGACCCTATCGCCGTCCGGGCGCTCGGCGCGAACCTCGAAACGTCGGGTCGGTGACCAGCTGGCGAAGAAAGAATCGGCGTCCTGGGCGTTGAGCGGCCGGGTGAAGAGGAAACCCTGGCCGTTGTCGCACTCTTTGTCGCGGATCAGCGTCAGGTCCTGCGGGCGCTCGATCCCCTCCGCCGTCGTCTCGATCTCCAGCGCTTTGCCGAGCTGGACCAGGGTGTGGAGGAGGATCTCGTTCTCGCCGCCCTCGGCCAGCTGGGAGACGAAGGAGCGATCGATCTTCAGCACGTCGACGGGGAACTGGCGCAGGTGCGAGAGCGAGGAGTAGCCGGTGCCGAAGTCGTCGACCGCGATCTTCACCCCGACTTCCTTCAGCTCGCGCAGCCGCCGCGCCGTTTCCTCGGCGTCGGTCATCAGCGTCGTCTCGGTGATCTCCAGCGTCAGCGCCTCCGGCGCCAGGCCACTTGCCGCCAGCGCCAGCTTGACGTCGTCGATCAGCGCGTCGGTGTCGAGCTGCAGGGCGGAGACGTTGACCGAGAGGCACATCGGCCGCCCCTCCTGCTGCCAGCCGGCCGCCTGCGCGCAGGCCTCGCGCAGGACCCAGGCGCCGACGTCGACGATCAGCTTCGACTCCTCCAGCAGCGGGATGAACTCCTCCGGCTCGACCACCCCCTGGCCGGGACGGCGCCAGCGGATCAGCGCCTCGACCCCGGTCGGGGTCATCGTCTGCAGGTCGAAGGTCGGCTGGTAGACGAGGAAGAACTCCTCGTTGGCGAGCGCGGTCTGCAGGTCCATCTCGGTTTCCAGCCGCGCCTGAACCTCATCCTCCATCCCCGACTCGAAGACCAGGTAGCGGCTCTTGCCGCTCCACTTGGCCCGGTACATGGCGATGTCGGCGTCGCGCAGCAGCTCTTCCGCGGTCTCGCGGACGCCGGTGGCGATACCGATGCTGGCGTTCACGTGGACCAGGGTCTCGCTTCCCTCTCCGAGCGCGAAGGGCTCGGCGAAGGCTTCGAGCAGGCGCTCGGCGATCAACTCCGGCCCGGCGGCCAGCGAGAGGCCCTCGGCGACGACGACGAACTCGTCGCCGCCCATCCGCCCGAGCGCGTCGGTGTCCCGGATCACGCCCTCCAGCCGTTCGGCCACGGCGCAGAGCAGCTCATCGCCGACGCCGTGCCCGAGCGAGTCGTTGATCGCCTTGAAGTTGTCGAGATCGACGAAGAGCGCCGCCACCGGCTCCTGGTTCTGGCGCGAGCGCCGCAGCGTCTGCTCGATCCGGTCGAGGATCAGGGTCCGGTTCGGCAGCCCGGTGAGGGCGTCGTGGGTGGCGAGGAAGACGAGTTCCTTCTCGCGGCTCGAGAGTTCCTCGTGGGCGCGCTGGCGCTCGTCCTCGAAGGACTGGCACATCCGCACCAGGGTGACGTCGAGGCTGCGCTGGACCATCGCCCGCGCGGTCTCCAGCGTCTCGCTGGCATGGCCGAGGTCGGCGGCGCTCTCGTCGAGCACCTCGAGGGTGCAGTCGCGCCAGCGCAGGCAGCGTTTCGTCACCTCGTTCAGCGCCGCCTCCTGCTGGGAGGCGAGCTGGGCGAAGATCCGCCAGGACTCCTGGCCGACCTCGCGGGCGACCGCTTCGCCCTCGCCGGACATCCAGCGGGCGACGGCGACGGTGGAGACGGTGCCGACGTCGCGGAAGCTGTCTTCGACGACCTTCGCCAGTGTCTTCGAGGACCGCTCAGAGCGCTGCATCATCCGCGCCACCACCTCGTCGGTGCGCGCGCTCAGCTCCTGCCCCAGCCTGGAGAGCTCACCGGCTTCCATGGGATCGCCCATCGACCTTCCGCTCAGACGTCTTTAGCGAAAACTCTCGTCCTGCACGGATTTCGATTGGGCCAAACGTCCACGGCCTCGGCTTCATCCCGATTTCGAGTTCAAATAGGCTCCCCTTCACATGAGGTCCACCGATCAGGAGGCCGGGACCGCCCGCGCGGCGGCCAAGCCCGACCGCAACCTAGCTCTCGAGCTCGTCCGCGTCACCGAGGCCGCCGCTCTGGCCTCGGCCCGCTGGGTCGGCCGCGGTGACAAGATCGCCGCCGACCAGGCCGCGGTCGATGCGATGCGCCACGTACTCGACTCGGTCTCGATGGACGGCACCGTTGTCATCGGCGAGGGGGAGAAGGACGAGGCGCCGATGCTCTACAACGGCGAGGGGATCGGCGACGGCTCCCCGCCGACCGTCGACATCGCCGTCGATCCGCTCGAGGGGACCCGGCTCTGCGCGCTGGGGATGCCGAGCGCGATCGCGGTCATCGCCCTCGCCGAGCGTGGGACGATGTTCGACCCCGGCCCCTGCGTCTACATGGAAAAGATGGCCGGCGGGGAGGAGATCGCCGACCTGCTCGACCTCGACCGGCCGCTGCCGGAGACCCTGAAGCTGATCGCCCAGCGTAAGGGCGGCTCGGTCGGCGACGTGATCGTCGTCATGCTCGACCGCCCGCGCCACGAGCAGGCGATGAAGGAAGTCCGCGAGGCGGGCGCCCGGATCCGCCTGATCACGGACGGCGACGTCTCCGCTTCGTTGCTGGCGGTGAGCGAACGCTCGCCGGTCGACCTCCTTTGGGGGATCGGCGGCACGCCCGAGGGCGTGATCTCCGCCGCGGCGCTGAAGTCGATGGGGGGGCAGCTGATCGGCCGCCTCTGGCCGCGCAACGACGAGGAGCGCTCGGCCGCCGTCGACGCCGGTTACGACCTCGACCAGGTGCTGGCCGCCAACGACCTCTGCTCCGGCGACGACGTCTTCTTCTCGGCCACCGGAGTCACCGACGGCGATGTCCTCCAGGGCGTCCGCTACCGCGGCCCCGGCGCCACCACCGAGTCGCTGGTGATGCGCTCCCGCTCGGGGACCGTCCGCCGGGTTCATGCCCGCCACGACCGCAGCAAGCTCAGGGAGATAATCGGCGAGCGGTATGGCTGATCTCTCGCTGCTCGGGTAGCTGGATCCTGTGATCGCGGTCGCCGGAGCAACGGGATACATCGGCGGCCTCCTCTGCAAGCGGCTGCGCGAGGAAGGACAGGAGGTGCGCGCCTTGGCCCGTCACCCCGAGCGGGCGGAGGAGCTGAAGGAGGCCGGCTGCGAGGTCGTCCAGGCCGACGTGCTCGAGGCGGGGACTCTGGGGCCGGTGCTGGATGGCGCCGAGGTCGCCTACTACCTCGTCCACTCGATGGGGCGCGGCTCCGACGGCGACTTCGCCGCCCGCGACCAGGAAGGCGCGGAGAACTTCGCCGCCGCGGCAGCGGCCGCGGGCGTGAAGCGGATCGTCTACCTCGGCGGGCTGGGGGAGGGGTCGAAGCTCCTCGACAGCCGCCACCGGACCGCCGAGACCCTGCGCCGCGGCGAGGTCCCCGTCGTCTACTTCCGCGCCGCCGCCGTGCTCGGCGCCGGCAGCGAGTCTTTTCGCACCGCCTTCTATCTGGTCCGGCGGTTGCCGTTGATGGTCACCCCGCGCTGGGTGAGCACGCGCACCCAGCCGGTCGCGGTGGCCGACGCGGTCGCCTACCTGGCAGCCGCCGCCGACCTCCGGCTCCCGGTCGAGCGCGAGATCGAAATCGGCGGCCCCGACGTCACCACCTACGGCGGCATGATCGATGAGCTGGCGCGGGCGCTCGGGCGCCGGCCGCCGGCGCGGATCACGGTGCCGCTGCTGACCCCGTTCCTCTCCTCGCTGTGGATTGGCCTGGTCACCCCGGTCGACTCCGGCGTCGCCAAGCCGCTGATCGAGGGCCTCGCGACCGAAACCGTGGTCGACGATCCCACCGGGATGGAGCTCTTCCCCGGGGTCCGGCGGACGCCCCTGCGGCAGGCGCTCGCCGCGGCCCTGGCCGAGCGGGGCTAGGCCGCCGCCCGCTGCTGCTCGGCCCGTGCCACCTCTTCGCCGACGAAGGGGACCAGCAGTTCGTAGGTCAGGTCGGGCAGCAGGCGCGGCAGCTCCGCGGCTTTGCCGAGCACGACCTCCTCGTAGATCCGGGCCATGATCGCCCCGACCGCCAGCCCGGTCGCGCGCGCGAGCTCCGGGTCAGGGCCGCCGTCGCCGAGCCCCTCGTCGAGGAGCTTGGTGAAGCGGGCGTACTCGCTCTGGAAGATCGCCCGGAAGGCGGGACCGACCGTGCTCAGCTCGACCAGGGTGAAGCGGGCGGCTTGGGGATCCGCCGCGAACCACTCGAGCGTCACCGCGAGGGCGCCCCGGACCCGCTGCGGCCAGGGGGCCTGCTCGGAGTAGGCCGCCCGCACCTGCTCCTCGAGGGCGTCGACGAGGATCTTGTGCGCGGCCAGCATGCAGTCGAGCTTGTCGTCGAAGAGTTCGTAGAAGGTCTCCCGTCCGACCCCCGCCTCGCCGAGGATGTCGCCGACGGTGGTGGACTCGTACCCCTTCGTCGCCGTCACCCGCACCACCGCCGCCAGCAGCCGCTCCCGCTGGGAGCGCTCGACCAGCTCCCGCGGCAGCCCGTGCCGTCCCCGCGGCAGGCGCCACTGGCGCAGGTCCTCGGTGTTGTCGCTCACCGCGATGCCGCGCCGCCGATCTCTTGCTCGGCCGCCAGCCGGGACTGCCGCAGCGCCTCGTCGTGGCCGCCGAAGGGGCTGACCGTCAGGTAGACGATCTCCGGCAGCAGCTCGGGCAGCCGGTCGGGCTTGCCGGTCGCGATCTGGTTGAGGATCAAGACCTGGGCCTGCCCGAAGGCGAGGCGCGGATCGGTGTGCGCCTCGGCGCGGCCGCCTCCCCCCCAAAGGGCCTCCAGCGCCGGCACGGTCGCCCTGCGGTAGCGCTCGATCACGATCGGGTCGACCGCCATCGCGTCGCCAGCCAGCATTTGCGCTAGGCCAGGCCGTGCCGCCAGCGCTTCGACGACGGCGGTCGCCGCCATCCGCGCCGCCTCGCCCGGCGTGTCCTGGGGGGAGTGGGAGGCCGCCGCCACCCCCTGCAGCTCGGCGATGCAGAAGCCGATCGCGGCGTCGAAGCAGGCCCGCTTGTCCTCGAAGTGCTTGTAGAAGGTGGTGCGGGAGATGTGGGCGCGGGAGACGATGTCGCTGATCGTCGTCGCCGCGTAGGTCTTCTCCGCGCAGGACTCGATCATCGCGTCGAGGATCCGCTGGCGCTGTGACTGGCTGGCCAGGTCGATCGGAACAGTCGGACGCAGAACGTCGCGGGAGGTTTGAGAACTCCGCTGTCGTTGGATCACTGTCCACCCCTATGCGTTGGCTGGACGGCCAGTCCAAACTGCCGCCTCGATTCCCCGCCCTAGGATACGACAGTTTTTAACTACTGGAAGAAAGCCCCTGAACGCTGGCCCGTTCGGTCACTTCTCGTCGCAGCCTTCGCAGGGACGCTCGAGCGTCGAGAAGTAGGGCAGTTCGCCGGTCTCGTCGTACTCAAAGCGAAGCGAGTTGATCACCGCCCCGACCATCAGCGCCAGGCTGAGCACGTAGAACCAGAGCAGGGCGATGAGGATGAAGCCGAGCGTGGAGCCGAAGCGCGAGAGGCTGGACACGTTGGAGAGATAGATGGGGAAGAGCCAGTTGGCAAGGCCGGCGCCGAGGGTGACAAAGAGCGCCCCGGGCCAGACTGCGCGCCACGGCATATGGCCCTTGGGGACGGCCCAGAAGATCACCGAGCAGATCCCGAAGGTGACCAGGAGCGCCGCGGTGAGGAGCAGGATCGTGTCGATCGCCTTGATGTCGGAGAGCCCGAGCGGGAGGCGGTCGGTGCTGTTGACGACCGCGCTCTCGAGCGTGGGGACGAAGATGCTGGCGGCGATGAAGAGCAGGACCACGACCAGCATCGCGAAGGAGAAGCGCTTCTGTTCGACCCAGCCGCGGCACTCGACGTGGTAGATGCGGCAGAAGGCGGTGTCCATAGCGCCCCAGAAGGAGGCGCCGATCCAGAGCGAGCCGGCGAAGGCGGCGATCCCGATCGTCGCCGTGTTGTTCTCGATCCGGTTGAGGGCGTCGGTCAGCGTCTGCTGCTCGGTGTTTGGGAAGAGGCGCTGGAGGTCGGCGAGGACGCTGCTCTCGACCCCTTCGATCTTCAGCACCTGGCCGAAGACGAAGAGGACGAGGAGGGCGAAAGGGAAGACCGCCAGCATCAGGTTGTAGGCGGCCATCGCCGAGAGCCCGGTGACGTTCTCGCGGTAGGCGCGCTGCCAGAAGGCGCGGAGCCAGGGGGTCGGATGGCGGAGGGAGCTGGGCATTGACTTCACAAACTGAAGCGAGTACCATGCGAACAGGCGTTTGACCTAGGTGCAGACG
>Ga0157378_10003058_pt1 | contig 14866 bp, 10 predicted proteins | sample M65metaG_FD_115309 | JGI IMG/M metagenome (GOLD analysis project Ga0157378, IMG submission 115309) | Miscanthus rhizosphere microbial communities from Kellogg Biological Station, Michigan, USA - M6-5 metaG | ecosystem: Host-associated > Plants > Roots > Rhizosphere > Soil | place: USA: Michigan...
ATCCCTGTCTTTCATGATGATCAGCACGGCACAGCAGTCGTTGTGCTCGCGGCCTTAATTAACGCTCTGAAGATCGTTGGGAAGAAGATGAGCGATGTGAAGGTGATAGTGAATGGAGTTGGGGCAGCGGGAGTGGCGTGCACAAAGATCATCATGGCCGCCGGCGTAACGAACATCATTGGTTGTGATCAATCCGGCGCGATCTATCGTGGCCGGCGCGAGAACATGAATTGGGTGAAGGATTGGTACGCGCAGAATACGAATCAAAACGTCGAGCAGGGAACGGTGCATGAAGTCATAAAAGGAGCAGACGTCTTTTTCGGTCTATCAGTTCCGGGTGTGATTAATGCCGCCGATCTCGAAAACATGGCCGAGCAACCGATCGTGTTTGCCATGGCGAACCCTACTCCAGAGATCATGCCGGAAGAGGCTGCGCCACATGTGGCAGTAATGGCGACGGGCCGCTCTGATTATCCGAACCAAATCAATAACGTGCTTTCATTCCCGGGGATCTTCCGCGGCGCGCTTGCATGCAGGGCAGTGAGGATTAATGAAGAAATGAAGCTCGCGGCTGCAAATGCGATTGCCGGCATAATTACCGACGCCGAACTCCATCCTGAATACATCGTACCGTCGGTGTTTGATAAGCGAGTTGCTGAAGTTGTCGCGCGTGACGTGGAAGCGGCGGCGCATGCATCGGGAGTTGCCCGTCGCGAACGATCGGAACACTCACAAACCACCTCGAGCGGTACTTAGAGCTTTGTGCTTTGAACTTTGTTCGTGGCCAGGTCTGAAGCAAAGCACTAAGCTCATCACACATGCCGAAACCAAAACAGATCACAATAACGTCAACTGTCACTCGTCATCACCCACAATTTGCGCGCCTGGTGACAATTCCGCTCGAGACCGTTGCTCCGTGGAAACTATCTGATACGACTGTCATCGAGGGCACTATCAACGATACGGAGCTTGGCAGGCGTTCGCTGAAACGCTGGGACGATCGGAAGTGCTGGTGGATCGATCTACCGGAACCGCTTTGTAAACGAGCAAAACTGGAAACCGGAGATGAAGTTACTTTGAAGATCCGTTTGGCTTCGGAAGATCTGCCGGACGAGTTGAGCCAAGTGCTTAAAGACCGCAAGGCAAGAGCAAAGTGGGACACGTTGACGCAGGCCCAACAGCGAATGCTTCGTGAAGACATCTATGCTGCGAAGAGTTCCGAGGCGAGAACTCGCAGGGCAAAGAAGGTATTGTCGGCGTGATCTTATAACTCTTACCAGAGTGTGCGTCTAGTTTGACGGCGAAGCTTTCGCGGCTGGTTTCTTTGGCGCAGTTTGTAATAGACAAGGCTCAACCAGCGCGAGCGTCGTCATGCTGCGCAGAGATTTGTTCGTAAACTGTCCCGCCTGATACAGCAGTCCGTCGAAATCAAATTGGCTCATCTCGCGAAACGCATTCTCTGGATTAAAGCCGGGCGTATTCAACACTGAATAAGACCCGAATTGTTTTCCTTCGATTTTGGTCATCAGTTGGTCGCGAGAGAAATCCGGGTTTTCCATTTGATTTATCGTCTTGATTGCATCGCCGAGTATCCCGACACCTCTAATTGCATCGACCTTCGCAAAGAGATATGCGACAGCTAGAAGCGCTCGTGCTTTGACTTCTGTGTTCGGAGCTTTCGCAGTGACCTCCAGGACCTCTTCAAGAATCTCGCGAATCTCTACATCGTTCTTGGCGGCCTTGATCGACTCTGAGACTATCGACGAATACAAGTAGGCGCGCTGATCCAACTGTTCCACTTTACTCGCGAGTCTTCTTGCTTCATCAAACTGTTTGTTTTTCAACGCCTCCTGAGAGCGATTGAAGTAAAGGCGACTGAGGATCTGCGCGCGTAAACCCAAATCGTCGAGCTTATCTGCTGCGGCGACGACCACATCTAAGGGTTCGTCTTTGGATCCATTCAAGATCGCGAGTGCGATCCCGCTTTCGCGGCGAGCAGGATCCGTTTGTTTTTCTGCTGCTTCGATCTTTTCAGCGAAGGTTTGTTTTGGAGGTTCTACCAGGTTGTCCGCGGTTCGTTGTTGGTCTTTCTGCGTCATCAACACAAACATGCTGCCCTTTGCTTCTTCAACTGCCGGCGCCAGGTCGGGCAGAGATGACTGGACTTTGTTTTCCAATCTACTCAACGCCATCCAAATTTGTGCAGCTTCGGAGTAGCGCGCACCAGTGCGCGCTTCGGTTGGTTTTGTGCTTAGTGCCTGTGCCTGGCGTAACAAGACTTGCATGAAAGCTCGCTGTAGAACCGGGTTGGGTGTTACCACTGACGGCACCTTGTACGTGGTCCATCCCGGCATCTCGCCCGCCTCACGATTATTCGCGAACGGATACGATGACAAATAAAGAAACTGGTCCATGGGCGAGTTGCCGTAAGCCGCGAGAGCTTCCCCGTAGAAAGTATCGGCTATCGTTTTGTTGGTTTCAGCCAGCCTGTAGATGAACAGGGGAAGATACAGCGATGCCGGTTGTTGAAAAGTCATCCGCGCAAATACGACAGCAGAATTGGCGTCGGTGGGAATGAGCGACAGCGCAACGCCAAACAACTTCTCAGCTTTCTGCAACGGATTTGCCGAATCTTTTGCGGTGTCGGTGGACGTGTCTGATTTGGTTTCTTCGATTACCTGCTCGGTCAGTTTCCGTGCCCATGCGGGGTCACGTTTGGCAATCGCTCCAATCACCAGATAGCGTTGGTCCGGCAAGCTGATTGGCAAACGGCCGTCGCGGATCGTTTGATCGCCTTTTTCTTTGAAGTTCAGAGTTGCGACATCGAATGCTTCCGTAAAGATCGCGCGCGACTTTGCAGGTTGATAAGGCCACATGAGATCCGCTGCTCTCAACATCACGGAAATGCGTTGAACTGGATTGTCAAGAGCCTTCGCACCGGCGCTTTGCTGCTGAATGATGTCCAGTGCGCTGTTGCGAGTGCAGAGTTGAGAGACTGGAGGTTCGGTCTTTTTCTGAGCCGACGCGGTGTTTATTGAAAGTGTCACCGAAAGCGCGACTGCGAGGATCGTCCATTTCCGCATGAGCTAGTTTCTTTCCGGTTGTGATGGAAGTACGGGAGTTCGACACCAACGCAGGTTTGTTTGTTCCCGGGTGTTCGACACACGTCAGCTGTCGTCAACGGTCGATCAAGACATCAGAACTCAGTCGCTTGATACTGTCATCGAGTCTCTCAACTCTTTTGCAATTAACGGCACAATCTTTCGCGGAACGTCGATCGCCGGTTTGATATGGCGCGCGTGTGTAAAGTGACCAGCGACGTATATCCCGCGCACGTTCGTTTCGAAAGTTTCAGGATCGTAAACAGGCACTTCGGTGAGTTTGCCCTGCTCGGTCCTAACACCCAGCTGTTTTAGTAAGCTTAGATCGGCATCACTGCCAACGAGTACGAACACGACATCGTTTGGAATCGTGATCGATTCGCCTGTCTCGGTTGTGAGGATCACGTCCTTTTCACGAATTTCGTCGACCTGCTTGTAGAGAACTACACGCAAACGCCCGGCAGCAATCTCAGCTTCGAGCGGCGTGCGCACCCAGTGCTTCATCGCGCCCGCTTTCGGATCGCGGTTTTCCCAATCATCGCGCCAGATGGCCATCGTTGTGCGAGCGCCTTCTTCCGAAAGAAACAGTGCGGCCTCGGCTGCGCTGTTACCACCGCCAACAACGAGCGCGTTCTTGCGCACGTACGGATAGGGTTCGACAAAAAGGTGATGGACTTTGGGAAGATCCTCTCCTTCAACATTCAAACGACGAGGAAACTCCATCGCACCAATCGCAAACAGAACCCGAGCCGCTTTGTACTCGCCTCTGTTCGTGCGAACAGTAAAACCAATCGAGACGTCCCCGCTAACGTGTTCGACCCTTTCGTCGGTGTTCACTCGCAAATTGTTGTCGAGAACAAAGTGAATATAGTGCGACAGCAGTTCTTCGCGCGAGGGCTTTTCTTTAATGGGTTTCAAACTTCCTGGATGCATTTCGACCTCGTTCGGAGTCGAGAACATCGTTCTGCCGACCGGATATTTGCGAATCGTGTCAGCGATCGTGCCTTTTTCGATGACGAGGTACGACAATTCTTCTCGCTCGGCCGATTCAGCGGCTGAAAGACCTGCTGGTCCAGCACCGATGATTATGAGATCGAAAGAAGTGTCCATTTTGCTGTGAGCTTAGTTCTTAGCCGTTTGAACTTAGATCTTTGTGCTTTGTTCTTCGCACGTTCGGGGCAGTAGCCCGACCGTCAGGGAGGGCCCTTGTAGCACTTGCGTATGGCCCTCCTTAACAGTCGGGCTACTGCCCCGAACCGTCAGGTGGAAAGTACAAATACAAAGTACAAAGCTCCAAGCACCGAGCACAAAGCCCTAGAACTCCACCTCTCCATGAGCGATCACCACTGACGGTCCACCGACACGTACTTGCTTGACTTCACCCGCCCTGCCAGTTACTTCCAGGCGGATCCGGCTCGGGCGATTGATAAAGTCGCCTTGCTCGATCACGAACTTGTACTTTTCGTCTTCCGGTTCTAATTGCAGAGCGCCGTGATGAATCAAATAGCCTCCTAGCGCTCCACATGCACTACCCGTTGCCGGATCCTCGGCGATGTTGTCAGCGGGCGCGAAGAACCTTGCGTGTGCGCGAGACTCACCAACTTCCAACGTCTCTCGTGAGAAGACAAGACAGCCGGCAGCGCCACGACGCGTGTAGATTTCGCCGAGCAAAGAACTGTTGACGCGACAGTCGCGCAGATCAGCAAGCGAGCGCATCGGTACCGCGAGACAATTCAGACCAGTTGTGATCACCTGGATCGGTAAAGTTTCATCAAGATCTTCTCTGGGGCGACCAAGCGCGCGGGCCAGCTCGGCTTGTTCGCCCGAGTCGTCAATCTCGTCGAGTATCTGAAGCTCTCCCTGCGTCATCACAACCTGAACCGGCGCGCCATCTTTGAATTCAATATCAACCGGCAGTATGCCGATGCCGACTTCGTGATGAATACGAGTCCAGCCGCTTCCACCTTCGGGAAGCGGCACAATTCCCTCGCGCGCGAGCATGTTCCAGGTGCCGACAACGGGATGTCCGGCGAATGGAATCTCGCGAGTGGGCGTGTAAATCCGCAGCCGTCGGAGAACGTCTGGTCCATCTTTAGCTGTTTTGGGATTAGGCGGGAGAACGAAGACTGTCTCCGAGAGATTCATCTCACGAGCGATCTTCATCTGATCGTCGTCGCTGATACCTTCGGCTTGCGGAAAGACGGCTAGCGGGTTTCCGCAGAACGGCTGATCTGTAAATACGTCGAGCTGAGTGAACGCGTAACGAGACATGCGACCTCTCGAGTGAACGGGTTTGGGATGTCTGAATCATCTCGATAGATCAAACGTGAGTCAAGGGGGCGACTAATTACGGAAGCCCGAAATCATTGATTTGGGACAACCGAGAAATGCGATCGCCATCCAGATAAATCCAAACGCCTGGATCGCGAGTCCCGCCGGAAACATTACGTAGAACTGTGCCTTGCAAATATTCGCGATCACACCACTGAGCCCAACTAAACCGCCTAGCAACAAAAGAACACCAACGGCAACTGTGTTCACGCCTTTGGCGTGACTCGCACAAAGAAAAACAAGTCCAACGAGGATACAAAAAATAAACGACAGGCCCCATTTGGCAAGCGATGGATAACGAACCATCTTTGCCAACTCGTCTGACGCGCCGCCCTCGATCAATGCGAGCGCCTTCCTCATTCCGTGGTTCTCAACGAAATCCAAAATGCCAGCCACACATGCGCAGGCAATACTCGTAAATGCGACCCACTTCCACGGCGGCGAAATAAGTCGAGCTAAGAACAAAGCGAGTATGGAGAACAGGACGACGTAGAGAACGATAAAACCCGAGTCCTTGCGGAGCTGCTTCGAGATGAACTCATTTGCTGTCACTTTCTTGTCCTTGACCTTTGTCTCAGCGCGATTGATAGCATCTATGTCGGCTCCCTTCTCGACCAATTCAAGAGCGAGAACAGGATTATCGTACTCGCCTGGCAGTCCGTCGATTTTTAGCTGGCCCAACCACACCACATACCCGGCCAGAAGGAAGACAAGCCCTCCGATCAGTCGTGATTGAGTTTCGAGAGTGAGCGAGTTCATCTGCTACACGCGATAGCGGAGTGACGCGATTAATTCATCGAGCAGTCTTCGATCGTCGGTCGTTTGCCAAGTCTCCAAAGAACAATGATACCGGCGATTGCGATAAGTATCAGACTGAAGTACTTGATAGCCTTCCAAAGCAACGTTGGCAATTTGCTTTCGAACCAACCTGAGAGTTGCTGGAGATTTAGACCCACCAAAGCCAACGGTGGCGTTCCATGAATGGCGATACCAATCAAACCAAGCACCTTGAGTGCGCCTATCAGAAAAACCAGGAATACTGAGAACCCCAACACGGCAAGAACAGTTCGCAGGACCACATGCCTGCGACTCATAAAATCGCTGAGTAACCAGACTGCGACATTGGTGGCCACCGTGATTCCCAGTAGATTCCAGCCGAATTGAGAAATCTTCGGATCAGCTGCCAGCAGCGTGGAAAAGACGATCAATAGCACTTCAAACAGGTAAAGTAATTTCAGCCAATAACGAAACACCAAGCTCGGCATACTACGCGGCACGGCGACTTCGACGAGTCCCGAGAGCAGTTGGCCCACCCTCGCTATCCACGCCACCAGGCTTGAGTCGACGTTGCGCTTCTTTGAGAGCGCTGAAAGCATCTTGCCGATAACAGTCGTTGCTCGCGACGTAATCTTTAATGTCGGTTCCGGATTGAGCTTACTGCGCCTTGGGAACGTATCGATATAGTGTTGTCTCAGGGTCTTCGCATCGACGAGTGTGTTCAGTTGACCGGCGGCGTCGTAAGTTTTTAGGTTTGAAATAAACTCAGTGATCAGCTTGGCATCTACAGTACCCGATTTGGTACGCATCCCTGCCTCGCAAAGCAGCATTTTAGCTTCCTCGGGTCCAGCCTCAGCGATAGCTTCGTGAACAATCGCGGCCTGCGCCTCTCCGACAAGCACGCGAGCAAGTTGCGGGTCTTCGGGCAACAGTGCCGAGATGATCCGTTCGGCACCATCGAGCCGGCCCCACATGATGTCGTTCCGGCGCCAAAGAGGATCCAGAAAAGCTCCGAAGTGGCCGAGGGTGGTGCCGGCAAGTTTATAGCAACCTGTTTTCCCCTCATCGATCAGCGCTGTCGCGTCCTCGGGGCTGATACGAATGATATCCACTCTGGCCGCCTCGCCGATTTCTGTTCCATAAATAATGGGGAAAATGATGCGGTCGTATTCGTCGTAATTCTGATAGTAGTAGGCGAGATATTCACGCGGATCCGTTTGAGACTCAGGGATCTCGACTTGATCTTTGTGATCCTCGTTGATGAGGCCCAACGCTGCGCGGCACTTCTCATCTGCCGTTTTCTTTACCGGACCGATCTGATCCTTCAAGGCCTTCGCGATCGGTTCAAACAACTCATTTAGCGAAGTTTCTCCGAGCAGTGTCCTGGCGCGGGCATCGCACTCATCCTTGATATTGTTGCTAGTGGACATTTCACTCCGCGGTCGCACTCCTAAGAAGTATTCCACCACGGCTTCGGCCGGATCCTTGATCCGACCTTTCGCTTCCTCGGACAGTCGCTTCAGAGTCTCCACGACAAGCGCTTCTTTAAAGGCCTGAATCGCGGTGTAGGCTGGGCTTGGGACAGATTCGGTCGAGGCAGTGCCGGGTTTCGCCGGAACCTGACGAGATCGCAACAGCCTGGCGGCATGGCGCAGATTCTTATACTGCGCGTTGAGCTCCTTTTTAATGTCTAATAGCTGAGTTTGCACCGCGGCGTTGTTCTGATACTCCTTTGACGCAGCCAAATCCGAAATTTTTGTGCGCAGGAAGTTTATCCGTCGCATCGGGTAGCTGAGGTTGAACTCAAATAGGAACTGATTTAATGACGGCTTACCCTTGCCACGCTCAACGTAAGCATTGGCTCTCCATCCACCCACGAGACTTCGGACAATCATGAAGTGATCCGATTCTTCATCAAATCCGGCGACCCGAGTCACCAGTTGCGCGAGTTCATCTGAGACTGATGAAATGTCCAACCTGTGATAAGCAACGTAACCAATCCCTTTTGCTTTTACGACTTCCGCCAGATCCAACTTGCTCCACTCGTCATCGTTAAAAGTTTCCTTCGGATCTGGTTTGCCTATCTTCTTATCATCATCGACATTTTTGAGAATGCTATTCACTCGGTCGACGAGCCGGTTATGATCGCGCACACGTTGTAAGTCTTCTCGAATCGTTTCATATCGCGGCAGTGATAGTAGGGCAGCACCGACGTTTTCGATCGCGTCCGGTTTACCCGCCGTCTCCGGCGTTCTTTCCGGATGTTCCGGCGATGGTTCGATGTAAATCAGCTTGCGCGTCACGAGTAGATCGGCTTGGCGCCGGGCGACAGTTTCGACGGCATACGTGAATGGCTTATTGTCCAGGTAACCGCCGTCGGCAAAAGCTCGTTTCGGAAATCTGATCGCGCCCGCTCCTACCGGGTTTAAGTAGTCCTTGTAGAAGCGCTGCCAGTCGCGGCTGTCAGATCGGCAGTTCTCGTTGTTTGCGTATGGCAGATAGTTGTTCAGAATCGTGTCTGTGTCACACAAGCACATCGGCTCAAACGCAGCTGGAAACGCCGACGTGCAGCGAGCTGCATACGCGAGGAACGGATTGAATTTTTTTTCGAAGTCGTTTCGATCGTTCGCCTCGGCGCTCGCATCTTTCTTTGAGTAAACAAAGCGGAGCACGTTGCGGTGACGGCGTTCGAAAACCACGCCGTCCGACAGCCGGATTGGCAGCACAACGCCGGACAAATCGGTGGTGGTGACGAACAAATCCAACTCATCCACAAATGACGTTGGCGTCGCCAAACCGGTGGTCTCCATACTGTCGAAAGCTTTCAACAGTTCGAGGTACATTCGCTGACTGTTTAGTAAGGAGAGCGGCGGATCCTGTAATTTCAGAGGCCGATTCTTAACAGACTGCTTGTCATTGATCAGAGTCCTCATGTCGCCTTCTTCGATCCACAGATCTTCCAGGCCCTTGATGTCCTGGCCGTTAGCCAACGCCTTTCCAAGAAAGACGCCATTGATTCCGCCGGCGGACGTGCCGGACAGAATGTCGACGACGAATCGAGTGCGGATTGGTTCGTCGTCAGCTAGCTGCTTGTTGGCGCGGTCCAACCTTTCCTGCGTACTAAGATCTAGATTCGACTCTGACAGGATGTAACCAAGCTTTCGATAAACACGCTCCGTACCGCTCAACTTCGGCGCGTTGTCGTCCGCTGTTGAAGTGTTACTGGGTAACAGAGCTATTTTGTCGTCGGACTGTTCGGCGGTTGAGCGCACCCAGCGGAGCAGTTCCTGCGCGATTCCATTTATGTAAATGGCGAGCGATACACCGCCATACATAACCACGGCAAATCGTACTTCCCTCGTGTAGTCGATCGCCGGTTTTGATTGATTGCCTGAAGCACTAGAAGATTGACTGCCTGAAGCACTAGAAGATTGATTGCCCGAAGCACCGGAAGGTTGATTGGCTGACGAACCAGGAGGCTGACTGCCTGAAGCACTAGAAGATTGATTGCCCGAAGCACCGGAAGGTTGATTGGCTGACGAACGAGGAGGCTGACTGCCTGAAGTACCAGAAGTTGGAAACGCTTTACGCAAATTGGTTACAAACTTATTGGGGTCGTATGAAGCCATGGAACCTCCGAGAGATCAGGAATGTGAAGTGCCGGAACCTAACGGTCGGAGACGAGGAGTAACACTCCGACTGGTGGCAAGAGTTCTGTAGAAACGCGCGCACCATATTTTAGGATGCGACGGATTGTCAATACACTTTCATCAACACGTTCTCATTAGCTGAGTGGAGAAACACCGCTATGCGTTTCATCTAGATCAGTAACCGCTGAAGCAGACGTGATCGGTTGTAAGGGCTCTTATCGCTTGGTTGCGGACGACCCGGACTGAATCGATGAAACGTTTTTCCGTCAGAAACCATTTAAGTCAGATGCAGGATTTAGATCGGTATTAGCTGTCAACGGTGTTAAGCGAAATCGTTGACAGGGAATCTGACGCGAGAGTATAAGGTGGCCACCTCGCAACCTTAGGCCATTTTAATCGTGCGTTACTCACGCACTCCCGATTCATTTCAGACGCGCTCGGACTCAGTCGCAACGAACGTGGCCTTTGTTAGTCGCCGCGGACGCTTTATTCGTTCGTAAATCCGGCCATCGGCTCAACGCATGTCAGGACAACAAACATGAGCATGAAAACCCTCGACACCGTGATCGCGCTTATTACCGTAATCTTGTTACTGAGCTTAGTTGTTCAGTCACTCCAATCAATCGTTAAGAAATGGTTCAAGCTGAAATCGATCACAATCCATCGTTCGCTCGTCGATCTTTTTAATTACGTGAAAGCGAAGGACCTCACAGGGATCGAGTCGACTCTCTTGGTTGACGAGGTAAAGAAACAGTTTGGATTGTTGGGGAGGGTATCACTCTTCAACAAGCCAATGATGGATTCAATCGCCAAGACTGACCTACTTAAGATTCTGGGACAGATAAGTCTGGAGAATGTTAATTCTGGGAAAGTAGAGGAGTTCAAACAAAAAGTTGATGAGTGGTTTGACACAGTGATGCAGAGCTTCGAGGAGCGATATACGCGCCATATGAAAACTGTGGCGCTGTGCGTCTCAATCTTTGTAGTGATTGTTCTGAACGCAAACTTCTTCGATATCTATAACAACATCTCCACCAACGACTCGCTTCGCGAAGCTGTTATCGCTCGCCGCGGACAAATAGAGCAAAGGCTCAACCAGCTGAATTCCGAGGATCCAGCGAAGGTCACAAAGGCGGATGTTGATAAGGCGATCCAGGAACTGAGAGGACTTCAGGGAGAGGTACAGATCTTTGGGATTACACCACTCAGCACTACTGACGTTTCGAATTTCTTTAACAAAACAGGACCGTGGGCAGCCCCTGATGCCGGCAGTCGTTTTTGGTATTTGCTCAAATTACTCGCTGGTTGGGCCATTACCGTAATACTTCTCAGCGTCGGAGCACCTTTCTGGCAAGACACGCTCGAATCGCTGTTTGGCATAAAGAACCTACTCCGAAAGCGAACGGACACTCGGAACGTTGAAGACGTTGGCGGACAGCCAAAGCCTTAATCGGGCCGGTGGAATCCTGACGCGCTCGCTCACTTCAGTTCCCAACGCTCCATGCTTGCGTGAACCAATACTCGTTACAGTCAAAGGAGAAATGTGATGGCCCAAAACATAGTTCAACTGAAAGCCGATGGCCCCGTTCCGAATATCGAGCTTAAGTTTGGTTTTGCTCAATTCGCCAAGTATCGAATCCTGCTATTCGACAAGAACGGACAGAATCCGGTTGAAGTCGCACACGGCATCAACGTCGACACGGCTCCCGATAAATTTCCCATTGGCAATTCAGTTGTAGCTCTCGATGGGAAGTTCATTGTCTGGCAAGCTGTCATTGCGTCCCCAACCGGTGGAGCTGGTCAACAGTTCAGTCAAAAGGCGACGTTCACGCAAGGAAATGCCAACTGTCCAAACGGTCCATTCTCGCAAGCTGGCCCACTAAACAACACCGTAACCACGTTTGACCAGGCAAAATTTGAAGTAGTGAGTTGACATCATGAGAAAACAAACACCAGTTGCACGGATTTTGGTTCTGTTGCTCGTTTGGCTGATTACAATCTTTCCTGTTCACAGTCAGGAGTTGGTGTCCAGCGCTGCGGAGAATTCCCGAGTTCCTCAAGCGCGCTCACTTCGATTAGTCCGAATCTCAGTCGCAGCAGATTCCTCGGTCACAATAACTGCAAATGTGCCAATCGACGACGCTGTGTCTTATCGGAGCGGCGAGAAGTTTGTGGTCGTGATACCGCAAGCGGTACTGGCTGGCGCCAGTAGTGACATGGTGTCGCGCGAGTTCAGCAGTTTTCAGATAGACCAGCGAGGCGACGACCTTGCCGTCTCCTTCAAACTGAAACTGGGCACGGTCGCGCGACTTGAGCAACGAGGCGCCGGTGTGTCTGTTGTTTTTTCGTCATCTTCCATTAGCCGAAACATGGTACCTGTTTCTGAGGTTCGTCCAGGAACACCTACCCTTGACGCGAGCAGCAATGTTAACGGCAACGGCAACGGCAACGGTGTCACTCACGCGCCATCCATGCCACTTCCCGCATCAGCCTCGATCGTCGCGACGTCCGCGCCGGTTCCGCAAGGGACCCCGGCCCCTGACCTCGCCTCGATACTCAACAGTCTGTTTCCCGGTGCCAGCAACAACGTCACGGCGAATACAACAAACGTAGAGTTAACTGATCCAGAGTCTGCAGCATTCGCTGTTCTGGGATTAACGCCGAATACTGTTCTGCGGCCCGCAAGTCCTAAAGACTTTGCATGGTCGTTGCTAAATGGATTGGATCAGAATGGAAACTTTCAATCAGGCCTGGCAATCGATACCGCGCCATACATGCTCTTCAATGGCGAGAACGTTACTATCAGGGACTACAACGAACACTACTTGACCCGTTTTCTTTCGCGGACTCAATTCTCATTTGCGACTGCAAAGGGCGGAAGCCAGGACGACACTTCTACCCGGCTCTCGGCTGGGCTAAACCTCACGTTGTGGGATCGTGGCGATGCGCGAATCTACCATCCCGAACGCGGAGATGATGACGTGTTGCAATGCTTTGCAAATAATCTTCAACTGCCGCCCCCAATAGCTCCCAACACGGCGCCAGACGTTATTGCGCAGATCAACGCGGGCAACAAGGCTGCTAACGACACCGTAGCAGACCAATGTCGCGATCGTGCTCGCAAAGCGAACTGGAATCGATCGAGTTGGACCATCGCTTATGCCCCCAGCTGGATTAGCAAGACTGGTCAAACGACCGGCTTTAGATGGAACGGAGGCGCGTTCTGGACTTCGCTTGCTTACGGCTTTGAGGGTATTTCAAGTCTCGAAAGAATCGGGCAGCTGATTTTTCATGCGCGGTATCGAACGCGTGAGGTAGTTCCAGATCCGGTGAACCAGGGTCAATTCATAACGCAGAACAGCGCGTACTTTGGCACAAGGTTTCGCGCTGGAGGGACCAAGTTTGCACTCAACTTTGAAGATTCGCTAATTCGGACCAGCGTCATTAATGGCGGCAGAGATCTTATTAACCGCTTCAGTATCGGGGCTGAGGCCAGGATTACTAATAACCTCTATTTCGTGATTACATCAGGTAGTAATACTGGTGTAGATAACGGAGGAAACAGAGGTTTTCTGATGTCATCATTCAAATATGGTTTCAACAAAAAGTCGCAGTTCAATCCGCAACCCTAGACGCATTGATTTCTCGCAAGAAACGCACTCGATCAGTGCTTATGACTCTACTGCTCGTTTCTTTTGACCGTTGAGGCAGGAGTATACAAATGTCTGCACCATTAGTATCCATCAACATTCCCTCAATCTATTTCGACAGCCACAACAACCGGAAGAACCTTCCCGACCGCATGGCCCAATGCGCTCCTGATACGCGGCGCGCTGTGCTGAATCTCAGAATGGACCTGGCCGGACGAGGCGTTGAACTTTTTTTGTCTGACATGTTTCGGAGTTTCGACATGCAGCTCCAAGCTCACATCGAAAACGCAAAGAAGGGTGTGTTCAGTCCGCGACCAGGAGGCAGCTTGCACGAAGCCGGACGTGCATTCGATCTCGATCTAAAGGCATTGCTTGTGGGCCACATTCTAAAGCTCTCTGATTTTTGGGAAATCGCTCGACAACGCGGCGTTGTGCCGATAATCGGCGCACCTGATCCATCGAAAAGCGAGGCGTGGCACTTTGAATGTCGCGGAAGTCACGCGTTGGTCCGCGAGTATTATCAGCAGGGAAAAGGCGGGGCAGCCATGAAGCCCTATGAAGCTATGGCGGCGAGCGCGATCCTGGCGATCGGCGTGAAGGTTGAGCGTTTTCAGAATCAAAAGGCTGCCGCCATTCAGAGCTCATTGATCAGATTAGGCCAGAGTCTGGGCCCGCTTGACGGTTCGATCGGACAAAAGACACGCGACGCGCTGACGGCAGTCGGCATTCAACAGGGTGATGAACAAACGATGCTGAATCAACTTGAGGAACAGTTGAAACAACAATTCCCGGAAGAATTCGAATAGTAGAATACCGGTGGACATTGACGCGGAAAGTGGTTTGACAATCTTTAGCGGTATCGAGCACATTAGCGCCGCGTTCGATACGCGCTGATTGACATGATCACACTTCAGAATCAACTACAAGGCATTCTCTTACCAACCACAACACCGTTCGATTCAAACCAGAACGTAGATCACGACGGACTGCGCGCAAATCTTGAAGCGTGGTCCAGCACCGGAATCACTGGCGTCGTCCTTCTCGGTTCAACTGGTGAACGCGTTCATCTCGATGAGCAGGAATATGTCGAGCTTATCGAAGCTGCACGTCGGGCCGTATCTAGCGATTACGCTTTCATCGTTGGCGCCGGACAGCAAAGCACGCGCGGCACAATAAATGAAATCAAAAGAGCTGCGGCAGCCGGAGCCGATGCCGTGTTGGTGATCACGCCGAATTTCTATCGTTCGGCCATAACACAAGAGACTCTCGTCAAACACTACATAGAGCTCGCCGACGCATCGCCGGTTCCAGTAATCCTCTACAGTATGCCTGCGCTTACGAGTATTAAGATCGAACC
>Ga0157378_10003059_pt1 | contig 14866 bp, 20 predicted proteins | sample M65metaG_FD_115309 | JGI IMG/M metagenome (GOLD analysis project Ga0157378, IMG submission 115309) | Miscanthus rhizosphere microbial communities from Kellogg Biological Station, Michigan, USA - M6-5 metaG | ecosystem: Host-associated > Plants > Roots > Rhizosphere > Soil | place: USA: Michigan...
CGGTCGATCTCGGAGTTCGCTTGAAGCACATTTCCAACGGCGGCATCAAGGAGCCCAATCCCGGCCTCACGTACGTGAGCCTCGTCTTGCGCTATCAGTTTGGCGCCCGCTGAGTGAAGCCGCCCGTGATGAGCCGCCTCCGGACGGAAAGACCGGGACGCGACGAACGCCCCCACGACCGACCAACCCCGTTTACACGTCATGCGCTACAACCCCGCAGACCTGGCTAGTGTGCTGCGCCTGCATACGTACGAGATCGAATCAGAGCGAGAACATGACGCCGTCCATCGCGCTGGCTGAGATCCGCGACACACTCGATCCGTCGCTATAGTTCGACTCGGCGTACCGGCGAGCTTCTGCGACCGTTGCGCGACGGTCATCAACGGCCGTCCTGGGCTCGCATTCCGCAGACTGACCAAAGGGGCAGGCCCGGACATCAATCTCGCACCGTTGCCGATGTTCGAACTGATCGGCGACCTGTCGGTAGCCACCGGCAAGTGGAAGCGGGCCATGGGCGAGGGGCTGGAGACTTGGCCTCGCGTGAAGCGGGTGGACATTGCTCTCGGCTGCCTCGAAGAGCGACGGATCTCGACGTCGCGCAGAACATCGACGAAATCGACCGCTCTTCCCGCGACCGATGCCTGACCTAATGCCCACCGTTCGACGAGGACTTGACGCGAGCGCTCCGCTAATGTGGTCGCTACCGTCTCCATGCCGCGCTTTTTCATATGCAAGGTGTCCAAAGGGAGCTGCTGTTGGCATCATGGCCGCGCGCGCTTCTCGACCGAGGGCGAGGCCGGCTGCTCACGGCGCTTGCGAAATACCTCGCAGAGCCGCTGGAGCGGTGTGTTGCCGGCTCAAGCGGCGATCCGTGCGCCCCCGTCGCCGCGCTCCATCGAGGCGATGTACTTCTCGTGCACGGCAATACGCGCGCCGCGGCTCTCATCAAGCGTGTCACGAGATCGAGCTGGTCACACGTGTCGATGTACGTGGGGCCGCTCGACGAAGGTCCCGATCCGCAATGCGTCGTAGAAGCGGACATCGTGGAGGGCGTGAGGTCGATACGCCTCTCGCAGATCAAGGCCCGGCGGCTCTGCATTTTACGGCCGACCGCTCTTTCCGAAAGCGACCGGTCGAGGGTTGCCGACTGGGTCGTCGCAAAAATCGGTAGCGACTACGATCTCGCGCACGCCGCGCGGCTTCTCGGACGGAGGTTACGGCCGCTGCTGCCGCTTTACTTTCCTGCGCCGCAGCGACCCATACCAAGTAGCGCTACTCGTTTCATGTGCTGCAGTCTCCTGGCACACGCGTTTGCTTGGGCTGGATATCCGATCGTCGTCCGGGAGTCGACATCCGGTCGAACCGTGCCTACCGGCGTCAATCTCGTTCCGGGCGACTTCGAGCGCGCGCAGCTCTTCGAATTGGTTCGACCCGCAACGCATTGCGCGTGACCAACCTCTACTCGCGCTACCGAACGGCGACGGAATCCCGACGTCTCGATGACTACTTTCTTGACGCTCCCCTCTAATCTCCCACTACAGAAAGGACCCTACATGGACCTCTTGGGAAAAGTCGCAATCGTCACTGGTTCGACGAGCGGCATCGGGCTCGGCATTGCGCGCGCACTTGCTCAGGCCGGCGCTAGCGTCATGCTGAACGGCTTCGGTGACAAGGAGCTCGTCGCGAGACTCGTCGGCGAGTTCAGCGAGCAGTACAAGGTAGGCACGCGCTACAGCGCCGCGGACATGTCGAAGCCAGTCGAGATCGCGTCGATGGTGGCGCAGACCATGCGCGAGCTAGGCAGCGTCGACATCCTGGTGAACAACGCCGGCATCCAGCACGTCGCCCCGGTCGACGAATTTCCGACCGAGAAGTGGGACGCGGTCATCGCGATCAACCTTTCAGCCGCATTCCACGCCATTCGTTACGCGTTGCCGCACATGAAGGCGCGGAAGTGGGGACGCATCGTCAACATCGCGTCGACGCACGGCCTGGTTGCGTCGGCGCAGAAGGCGGCCTACGTCGCCGCGAAGCACGGAATCCTCGGGCTTACCAAGGTCGTGGCCCTCGAGACCGCGACTACGGGCATCACCTGCAATGCGATCTGTCCGGGTTGGGTGCTGACGCCGCTCGTGCAGAAGCAGATCGACGAACGTGCGGCCCGCGAAAACCTGACCCCGGAGGCGGCAAAGCTTGCGCTCCTCGGCGAGAAGCAACCCTCGCTCGAGTTCGCGACACCGGAGGAGATCGGAGCTGCGGCGCTCTTCCTCTGCTCACAAGCGGCCGCCCAGATCCGAGGCATCGCCCTTCCTGTCGACGGCGGCTGGACTGCCCAATGAAAACGATCTTATTGGAAGACGCCGTGGCGTTGATCCCCAACGGCGCGAGCGTGATGATCGGCGGATTCATGGGCGTAGGTACGCCCCCGCGACTCGTGGACGAGCTGGTGCGCCAGGGCAAGCGCGACCTCACCGTAATTGCAAACGACAACGCGCTGCCCGGAATCGGCATCGGCAAGCTGATCAGCGCAGGTGCTGTGAAAAGAACGATCGCCAGCCATATCGGACTCAATCCCGAAACCCAAAGGAAGATGCTCGCCGGCGATCTGGACGTCGACCTCGTGCCGCAGGGCACACTGATCGAGCGCATCCGCGCCGGCGGCTTCGGATTGGGCGGCGTGCTGACGCCCACTGGAGTCGGCACCGTCGTCGAGGAAGGGAAGCAACGTATCGAGGTTGGCGGCAAGCCGTACCTGCTCGAGACGGCGCTGCGCGCCGACTTCGCGCTAGTCCAGGCGTTTCTCGCCGACTACATCGGCAACCTCTACTACGCCCTGACCGCGCGCAACTTTAATCCGGTGATCGCCATGGCGGCCGACACCGTGATCGTCGAAGCCGACAACATCGTCCCGGTCGGCGTCATCGCCCCGGATCACATCGTGACGCCCGCGCCGGTCGTCGATTACATCGTCTCGCACGCATGACGCTCATGGACCCTCAAACCATCATCGCAAGGCGCATCGCGCAAGAGTTGCGCGACGGCATGCTGGTCAACCTCGGCATCGGGATCCCGACACTGGTCTCCAACTTCGTGCCCCCTCGCGTGCGCGTTTACTTCCAGTCCGAGAACGGCCTGATCGGTACGGGCGCTCCACCCGCCGACGGAATGCACCATCCGATGTTGACCGACGCCGGCGGAAGGCCCGTCAGCGCGCTGCCCGGCGCCTGCACGTTCGACAGCGCGATGTCGTTCGGCCTGATCCGCGGCGGGCACCTCGACATGACGGTCCTCGGCGCACTGCAGGTCGACGCCGCGGGCCGTCTCGCCAACTGGATGATCCCGGGGAAGATGGTCCCGGGCATGGGCGGCGCCATGGACCTCGTCTCCGGTGCAAAGCGCGTCGTCGTGGCCATGCAGCACACGGCGAAAGGCCAGTCGAAGATCGTGAGACAGTGCTCGCTTCCGCTCACGTCGGTCCGGCCGGTGGATCTCGTCGTCACCGAGCTCGCGGTGATCGGCTTCCCCGGGGGCCGAGCAACGCTTCTCGAGACCGCGCCCGGGGTGACGATAAGCCAGGTGCAAGAAGCTACGCAAGCCGAGCTCGCGTTGCCCGAGTCCGTTCCGAGCATGGTGCTGTAGTGCGCACGCGTCTTCGTTCCCTGGAGCAGCTCATGCCGCTGCCTACGGCGGGAGAGCTGATTGCGGACAAGCGGCAATCGCTCATGAGCGTCTCACCGGATACGACGGTGCGCGAGGCCCTCCGCGTCATGGAGAAGAACGACATCGGATTTCTGCCGGTTATCGATGGCGACAAGCTCGTGGGCGTCGTATCGGAGCGGGACGTCGCGCGAGGGGCGATCCTGCATGACAGTACAGCGGTGCGCGAGATCAAGACCTCGCACGTACACACGGTACGACCTGAGACCAACGTGCCCGAGTGCATCACGCTGATGCACAGGTGCCGCATTCGCCACCTTCCCGTGCTGAGCGGCACAACGGTGGTCGGCGTGCTCTCGGTGCGCGACCTCATGGCGGCCCTCATCGAGCGCCACGAGCGTCTCCTGCGACGCCTGGAGGAGGAGCGAGTGACCATGCTGTTTCCGTCTCCCACGAGCTATTGAGAACACGCCATGAGCTTTCTCATTGCACTGCTTGCGCTCGGCCTTCTAATGCTCGTCGCCTACCGCGGCTTCAGCGTCATCCTGTTCGCACCCATCTGCGCTTTGCTTGCCGTGTTTTTGACGGATCCCACGCTCGTCCTGCCGATCTTCAGCGGCGTCTTCATGGAAAAAATGGTGGGCTTCATCAAATCCTATCTGCCGGTGTTCCTGCTCGGCGCGGTGTTCGGCAAGGTGATCGAGCTCTCAGGATTCGCGCGCTCGATCGTCACCGCCGTGATAGGCCTGGTGGGGCGCGACCGCGCCATGTTGTCGATCGTGCTGGTATGTGCCGTCCTCACCTACGGCGGCGTGTCGCTGTTCGTGGTGGTGTTCGCGGTCTACCCGTTTGCCGCCGAGATGTTCCGGCAGGGAGGCATTCCGAAGCGCCTCATCCCCGCGACCATCGCGCTCGGCGCATTCACCTTCACGATGGACGCGTTGCCCGGTACGCCACAGATCCAGAACATCATCCCCACAACCTTCTTCAAGACTAATACCTGGGCGGCGCCGTGGCTCGGCATCATCGGCGCGGTGTTCGTCCTCATCACGGGCCTCGTTTACCTCGAGTGGCGCCGCCGACAGGCCGCTCGCAAGGGCGAAGGCTACGGCACCAAGCTTGTGAACGAACCCGAGGCCTTCGGGGACGACAAGCTGCCGAATCCGTGGCTCGCCGTTACACCCCTTGTCATCGTTGGCGTGATGAACAAGATATTGACGCTGGTCATCCCGCACTTCTACGGCGGCTCCCACACCGCCGCGCTGCCGGGCCTCGCTAAGCCCGTGGTGACTCAAGTCTCCTCGGTCGCAGCCATCTGGGCAGTCGAAGGCGCCCTGCTCCTCGGCATTCTCACTGTCGTGGTGTTCGCGTTCGGGACGCTCAGGGATCGCTTCGCCGAGGGAAGCAAAGCCGCAGTCGCCGGTGCGCTCCTCGCAGCGACGAACACGGCATCGGAGTACGGCTTCGGCGCCGTGATTGCCGCACTGCCTGGTTTTCTCGCGATCGCCGCAGGACTCAAGGCGATCCCCGGCGTGCTGGTGAACGAGGCCGTCACCGTCTCGGCTCTGGCCGGAATCACCGGATCGGCGTCTGGCGGCTTGAGCATCGCGCTCGCCACGATGTCCGACAGCTTCATCTCCGCTGCCCAGGCGGCCCACATTCCGCTGGAGGTCCTGCATCGCATCGCGGCCATGGCGAGCGGCGGCATGGACACGCTGCCGCACAACGGGGCGGTCATCACGCTGCTCGCGGTCACCGGCCTGACGCACAAGGAGTCGTACAAGGACATCTTCAGCATCACGCTGATCAAGACGGCCGCCGTGGCGGTCGCGATCGTCGCTTTCTACCTCACAGGAATCTACTAACCTCATCCGTCGAGACAATCATGACCAAGACCATGAAAGCGGCAGTCGTCCGCAACTTCAAGCAACCCCTCGCGATCGAAGAGGTCGCAGTGCCCAGCCCACAGCCCGGTCAGATCCTCGTAAAAATCGAGGCGAGCGGCGTCTGCCACACGGACTTGCACGCAGCCGATGGCGACTGGCCGGTGAAGCCAACACCGCCCTTCATCCCGGGCCACGAGGGCGTGGGCCATGTCGCCGCGGTCGGGGCCGGAGTGTCGCATGTCAAGGAAGGCGACCGCGTTGGCGTTCCATGGTTGTATTCCGCGTGTGGTCACTGCCGACACTGCCTGGGTGGTTGGGAGACGCTGTGCGAAAGCCAGCAGAACACCGGTTACTCGGTGAACGGAGGCTTCGCCGAATACGTGGTCGCAGACCCCGATTATGTTGGGCACGTGCCGGTGAACGTCTCGTTCGTCGACATCGCGCCGATTTTGTGCGCCGGAGTCACCGTCTACAAAGCGCTCAAGGCCACGGATACTCGGCCCGGCGATTGGGTGGTCGTGTCCGGTATCGGCGGCCTCGGCCACATGGCGGTTCAATACGCCAAGGCAATGGGCCTCAACGTCATCGCCGTGGACGTCGACGATAGCAAGCTCGAGCTCGCGCGCACGCTGGGCGCGTCGCTTGGCGCGAACGCGCGCAACGCGGATCCTGCGGCGTTCGTGAAGAAGGAAGTAGGCGGAGCGCACGGTGTGCTCGTCACCGCCGTGTCGCCGAAAGCGTTCGAGCAGGCGATGGGGATGGTCGGCCGCGGCGGAACCGTTTCGCTGGTAGGCCTACCGCCGGGCGACTTCCCGCTCTCGATCTTCAACACTGTGCTGAACGGCATCACGGTGCGTGGCTCGATCGTCGGAACGCGCCTCGACCTGCAGGAAGCACTCGACTTCGCCGGCCAGGGCAAGGTGAAGGCGACGGTAGCAACGGAACGCCTCGAGAACATAAACCACATATTCTCCCGCATGCGCGCAGGCGACATCCAGGGCCGCATTGTCATCGACTTCCAAAACTGAACGGCCTGCTGTCTGCGCACGCTTCGCGCTCCCCTGACGGTGACGCAAATGCTCACAATCCCGACGGAATGCCGAAGCTTCGCGCACGACTCCTGGCGACGCCTCCACTACCCTTGTCTCACAAACTTGACGGAGGCAGTCATGATTTCACGGTATGCGTTTCAGTTGATCGCGTTCGGCCTCTTCATCGGATTGGGCGCTCTGCCGACTGCCCGAGCGGCGGGACCGGCTCCGCCGCCGGTCAAGCCGGCGATCCGCGAAGAAGCTACTAGCGCCGTCGCGCGAATGAGCAAGACGCTCCTGGCCAAGGAGCTATCGTTTACGGCAAAGACCATTCGGGTTTACCTGGACGAATCCGGCCAGCCGCTTCACGTCTTCCATACCCTGAAAGTGCTCGTGCGCCGTCCCAACCGGCTCGCCGTCCAGTCTACCGGCGATGACGACCCGCACGATCTGTTCTACGACGGCAAGTCGGTCGCCATCTTCTTCCCAGAGCGGAAGCAATACGCGGTGATTGCTGCAGCGTGAAACATCTCGTCGACTCTGGGTCAAGTGCAGAACAATCTCGCTATCGATTTTCAATTGGTCGACTTTTTTACCGAGACTCCGGACAAATCATTCCTTAGCGGGGTGACCGCCGGCTGGCAGGTCGGAACAAGCAAAGTTGACGGCGTCGACTGCAGGCATCTGTTTTTCTCGCAAAGGGGTGGCATCGATTTGCAGTTGTGGGTCCAGGACAACGACTCGTCGATACTATCGGTTGCTTCCCGGTCAGCCAGAATTGATCGCAGAATTCACGAACTGGGATAGCGCCGTGAACTCGTCCGAAGCCGACTTCACGTTCCAACCGCCGGCTGGCGCGGCGAAGATCGAGTTGCGTGGAGCACCCGCGCCGGTGAAGCAAGGGAGCGCCTGGTGAAACACCTGAAATTGACCTTTGTCAGCTTTCTCGTCATAGCGTCCGCAGCGTCGGGTGCATTTGCCTTTGGCCCGCCAGCGCCTCCGCCGATGGGTGGTCCGCCGATGGGTGGTCCGCCGATGGGTGGTCCGCCGATGGGTGGTCCGCCCATGAGTGGTGCGCCGATAGGCGGCGCTCTCCCGCGTACCCCACTCGGCGGCGCGCAGGCTCCGTCAATAGCCGGTGGCGGACCTGCGGGAAATGGCGCCGGGAATGTCGCCGCAGGTCCTGCCGGAAATGCCTCAGGAAATATCGCGACGGGCCCTTCGGGTGTTGCCGGCTCCGGAAACACCGTTAGCGGCAACTCCATCAACAACTACGGTAGCCGAAGCGGTGGCGGCTACTATGGCCGTGGATATGGGTCCTACGGCGGCGGATGCTACGGTAACGGATGCGCCTGGGGCGCCTATGCGGCCGGCGCCGCCACCGGAGCGGCAGCCGCTTCGAGCAACGGGTCGTCAACGACCTATAACTATTACACCTCGCCCTATTACACCTACACGTGTTGGGACGCTTACAAGCAGCGCTACTACTCCTCCACTACTTCATGTCCCCAGTGATGAGCGTTTGTATCGCGCGCGGGTGGGTCGTGCGAGGACTTCGCCGGCATGCGCCATGGCGCTCTGCCCGTCGATGATGTTCGGGTGCTCATGATCCAGTCCCCGTTAGCCGCATGGGCCTCGACGTCAAAGCCCAGGGTCCCCAGCCGTGCGGCACCTCGTGCAGGTCAAACTCAACCGAGAACAGCCGTACGCGCGAGTACTAGATCGCAGTTGCGGCTTGTCTGCTTCCGGCCAGAAGCAGCCGTCCGCCCATCATCCGCGCTCGCTGCGTTCAGACGTGCTAAAACAAATCGGCCCGCTAAATTGCGCGGGCCGAGTCGTTTGCGTTGACTAAATCTCTACAGGCTTGCGTCGCCGGGCTTTTGCGCCCGACGATTGCGATAGTAGGCGGCGCGCTCGTTTCGCCGCTCAATCATTGTTTTTTGAATTGTCGGCCGAATGTGCGGAGTGTTACAGAGCAAACAGACTTTTTCCATTCGCTCCATGTAGGAGTATGTTGCCCGCACGAGACGTTCAGTCCTCTTCGGCGAACCGTCCCAACGCCCGAGGGCCAATTTCACAGCGCGATGTGCCTTATGCAGCTGGCTCACGGCACCGGGGGCATCCCGAAGCAGGAAAGTCGCGTTCCTTTTGCCGAATTCCCGCGTCAGGAACCTTGACACGCAGGCGTGAGGTTCGGCGTCCGCCTTAGCGACGGCAACGGCATGCCGCAATTCCTCAGCAATATCCACGTTGCCCCCGGCAGCTAGTGAATTTTCGCTTAGTCTATCAAATAATTCAGCGCGCACACACGGGCTGAATTATTAGCGATGCGGTGTCAGGCGACGCTCGGCAGAGACGCTGGCCCATCCCTCTGGACGGTTGCTTCCAAAAGTCTCGGGTGACTGCTTCTCAGCACGCCCGAAGTCCGGTGGGGGTGATAGCAGTCGCTGGTACTAGCAACGACTCGTATAAGACCCCCGCCGCCGTAGGGTATGTTGCGCGGTGTTGGCCCGGATCGCAGCCGCCCATCTCCTGCAACGCGAACAGCGGCGTGCCAGCTCGCCCGCGTGGCGCACATCATGCCAGCGAAAATCCTCGATGCCGGCACGCTCCGGCGCCGCGTACCACGCCTTCGTGCTGGCCTGCGTGATCGTGTGACCGTAAAGTCCTTCCCATGCTGATCGACGTACCGCGCCATGTTCCGGCCTTCCGGTAGCATAAGCCGCCGATTCGTCGTCGACGAACGGGTCGCGGCGGCGATCACGCTTGGGTGCGGTCCGGCGATGGTTGTTTAACGACGCAATTGTTGGGGCGCTTACATGAGGCAGATCGACAACGCCCGGTGCTGCCGATTGGATGGGCCGAACGGGCGTCGACTACGTCGGGGTTTCGGAGGCAGCACCCCTGGGCGGTGCTTTGTTGGTTAGCGTACAGACGTGTGCATCCGCCACGGGCGATCGTTTGCCTGTCCGGATCGGGTTACACGTCGATCGCGGACGTAGGGCCTCCGAGACGCGGGTGAGGGAGAAATTACCCGTCGGCAACGGCGATGCCCGATTCCTTCGCGCGTCGCACTCCTCCGAAGGGGGGACCATGTTACGTCGAATCGCGTGGTCAAGCGCCCTGGCAACGTCTTTCTCTGCAGCGCGCCTGAATGAAATCATCGCGCCCGCAAGACTAAACAACGAACGTCTGCACATGTCGGGCATGCTCGTGTTCACTGGAAGTCACTTTCTCGGCATCTACGAGGGCGACGAACGCGATCTAGGCCGCCTCTGGCTGAGCCTAAGAGCCGATGTGCGCCACTGTGAACTGACCCGCATTGGGGACGAAGTGTGTGGGCAGCGCTGGTTCCCTACGTGGTTAGTCGGATACAGCGATGATCCTGCTGTTAACAAGCAGATAGAAGCGTTCCGCGCGCTTCAGATGCTGATGGCTAGCCAACCAGAATCGACAGGGTGGGCGTCGCACCCGCCGGCACAGTCCACGTGGGCGCAGGTCATTCGTCCAATCGTGAGCCACGCCGACAGCATGTAATCATGAGGCGGACACCCGCAGACGAAGGGCTTGCTCGCATTCTGGGCGGGCTCGACAAGGCAGTCACGGATGCCGAGCGGTGCTCTCCGGAGGGGCACGAGTTCAGCAAAATCGCGAGGCACTCCCGTGAAATGCACGATCTCCTGCTCGCAGTGATGCAAGCGTACCCGCACCACATCCCCAAACATCTTCGGGTCTACCGACGGACTATCGAGGACGCCATCCGGATGCTCGAGCAGCTCCGCGGCGAGTTACCTACGCTGCATTGATGGAGCGCGGAGCCGACAGCGAGCGGCTAGGGCCGTCGCCGCACTATCAAGCTCTGACCGGCCAGAAGCAGTCAGTGCGTGGCGCTGTAAAGATGTTGCCAAAGGGACCCTAAAAGGCCCTAAATTATCGATACCCCAGGACGGGTGTCGCTGCCTAGCAGCACCGCATGGTGCCGCTTAAGTATTGCTCGCGCAACCTCGGGATCGTCGCGCTCGCCCATGGTGACGGACACCACAATGCCGCCGACGCCGATTTCATCGATAGGCCGGCCCTCTATTGGTTGGAGCTCGCCAACGTTGAAAACGCTAGAAACCACTCTCTCCACTATTCCGGGCACGGTGGCCGCTTCGTCGGCCAGCGATGTGCCCGGCGCGCCGTCCGGATTCTTGGAATTATTTGTAATTTGAACCCTATCATCGCCCCAGCCGCTTGCCCGCAGATCCGCAGCCGCAGCTTGTGCACTGGCGAAATCGTCGAATGCTCCTGCCACTAACTTTGTCATGAATTACTCCTAGGTTCGCCACGCTCGAAACCAGCGGCGGCGGCAACGGCTCATATTTCAACAAGGCGTGGCCGAAATAGCATTAACCAGGTCCCGAAATCACAAGCGGGAATGGTGGATTACTCGCGTGGACCACAGTTGTGACGCACAACTTCATCCGCGTATCGGAGACATCGGACGCGGAAGTCGGCAGCCTTCGGACGAACCGACGCGAGGCATTCGCTTAACCTCCCGTTGTGCAGGACGCCTCCACGCAGGTAGTGATTGCAGAACCGACCGCTTTCCCGGTGGGATCGGGGCGCACTGCCACTTCGAAGATCGGCCTTGCCACTCGCGCGGGTGTGCTGTTCGCCAGGGTGTTCGCGGCCGGTGCGATTGTCATAACGTCGACGCTCGAAAGCCTCCGGGTTTCTCCGCCGCCCGTAACATGCGACGCTCCGCTCGTGACAACGCCCGTCGTGAACACCCTTGCGCAGCAGCGCGATCGTTAGTCGTATGAACCCGGGCGAGCCGTCGAGGGCCACGCCCTATGCAAGCGAGAAATAACAACGTGGCGTTCGAGCAGTGCCAATTGTCGGCGCCTGATTTCGTCTGACGGCTCCGGAACCAGCGCACTGCTGACAACGGTTGCGTCGCCAAAGTTCGCGTCCGTTTCTTGCGCGCTGAGTAGGCGAATGAGTCTGAGCAGGTTCATCCCACCTCCGGCACTTTGATGGCCAAACGTACAGAGTGCTCTTCGGAGCGTTCCGACGTATATAAGCCTCGTTCGGTTTCAGTTGTAGGACGGCGCCTAACATACGACGGCACGGGTCGGCCGGCGCCGCCTCCGTCGACGTGGAACGCGTAACATTGCCGCTATGAACTGGACTTCCGAAGCCTCCTCCGCTACCCAGCGACGGGGGGCTACGATGGCAAGCCATGCACCTGCACGCGCAAATGTCCGGCGGCGTGTGACGGCCGATGCGGATGCGAGGCTTGCACGCGATCGTGGCTCGATAACGGCTTGGACGAAATCGTCGGATCACGCTGGCCCACGTAGTCCAATCCTTCATGCGCAGTCCTACCCCGATTTAGGCGTCCGACGGGGTGGCCGCTATGCCCTCCCGGGCTAGGGTTCAGCCAGGAGGGCTAATCATGTCGGACGACACCAAGCTTCGCGGCGGCCAGGACCGTACCCATATCAATCTCGAGCAGGACCACGAAGTGCGCTATTGGACGAAGGAGCTGGGCGTCACGGCCGAGCAGCTCCGCGAGGCAGTTAAACGTGCCGGGTCGTCAACGGTAGCAAAGGTCCGCCAGGCGCTGAAGCGAGTAGCGTGACCGAATCGAGCGCAGGTCGTTCGACGCTCTAGTTGCCGTCCTATGCCTTTCGCTGCGATCGCGAGCGTAGTCGCGTCTATCGAGCGCGCAATCGACGAGGCTATTGCTCGGCACGATGGAATGCAAGTTTTCTATGAACATGGAGTGGATGCGCGATCTCCTCCGGTCGATTGAGTCCGTAACTAACGAACTCGAAGCAAGGGTGGCCCGCGCTCAACACAGATTGCATTGAGACGCCGCGCAAAAGGTCAGACCGGCACTCGAGCGGGCCGACTAATCAGTCGTCGGCCCGCGCGTCAATTGCGTCGCGGACGGCAAGCTCTAACGAATCAACCTTGAACGGTTTGATGAGCGGAACTGCCCCCGCTTGCAAGACCTCATCCAACCTGCCCGTGTGCCCGGTCATCAGTACGACCGGGAAATCAGGACGAAGCGTCCGCGCGTGCGCCGTTAGCTGAAGACTATCCAAGCCGGGCATTACCAAGTCCGACACTAGAGCGTCAATTTCATCGTCCGCGACGATTTGGTTTAACGCTTCGACACCGTCCTGTGCAACACGCACGGCAAAGCCGGCTAACCGCGCAAATTCGCTCAGTAGTTCGCGGGTGTCCGCGTCGTCGTCGACGATAAGAATCGTCGTTTGATGAAATGCCACGTGCAGCTCCCCTCCCGGAGTGCTAGGAGAAAGGCTACTGCACCACCCCGGTGCGACTCTGTAGGCGTTTTCCTACAAGACTACGGCAAGGCGTCGACAATTGCGCTATGCCCCGTTTGGGGGTAGGGTTGCTCATGGTGAACCTGGGAGGGGTCATCATGCCGTGGCGGAAGGTCGTTCCACCGCCTGATGGGCCGGTGACGTGGCCGGAGGTCTTTTCCGTCCTGTGCCGATGCCTCGTCCTGGCGGCCATGCTCGTCGCCATCGTCTATGTCGCCGTCCGGTACTTCTCGTTGAAGCTGTAGTCGTGGACGGCAATCGAACGCCTTCCATAGGAATCGGTGTTTGTCTTACACTCTGCGCCGATTCGTGGCCACACGCTGCAACAATGTTCGATCAAGAACCCGAGAAGTCAGATGATCGCTTAACGTCCGACGACGGCGACGTGTCGCCTCAAAATCGACACTTGTCCGCGCGCGACGTGGCAATAGCATTGATCATCGCCACCGTGATCGTGGCGGTGACGATTCACTTCGTGCGGCTTGGATGAGAGGTCATCAACAAGGCCGTCACGGGACAGATGACCGAGAAGTATTTTCGCTTTCGCTTGCGCGATCCGATTACCGGCAAATGGTATCGGGCGCGTTGGAAAGCGACAGCCGAGGACATCGCTGAGCGCGGTGGCGTGATAGACGGCCCGGCGGAAGTCCGGCTTGACTTATACGGGACGGACGGCGGGTACTTTCGGCCATTCCTAATCGTCCCGCACGCCGACCTTATGCGCATCGAGGAGCCGGCGCCCGACGTTGAGCCAGAGCTTGACGAGACCGAGCGATGGCTCGCGCGACTGTTCCTGCGCCGCTACGTGACTTGGTGCGCGCGAGCTCGACACCAGGACCGCATCGACGCAGCAGTACGGCTTTTCCGGTGTCTGGGCACTCCTCCACTCAACTGTCTGGAGGCGACATGAAGAATCGACCGGTGGAGCAAATCGGGGCGGAAATCGAGATGATTGCCAGGGCCGAGGCAATCCTCAACCGGACGCTTGCCTATCAAGCTGCCGCAGTTGTTCATCGGCTGAAGGAGGAGCTGGACCTCGATGTGGAGGCGCTATCCCTCTTGGTCGCTCCCCTTTCCACAGAAGCGCCGGGCACATACAGAGTGACCTGCACCATCGCGAGTCTAGTCACGACCGAACCGCTCGTGCTTGATCTTGTGATCGAACCTGACAAGGAAATCGCTTCCCGCAAGGAACTGCCCCAATAGCACGCGTGCGTGCAGCCAACTAGTGAGCGGAATCACGGTGGCAAGGCCGCGGTCGCTCCGGGAGTCAGTCGACGGCACAATTACGGCACAGACCGTGAATGAGAAAGGGCCTGCAATACTGCAAGCCCTTGATTGATCTGGCGCGCCCGGCAGTATTCGAACCCACGACCCGCTGGTTCGTAGGGGCCAAAATTGAAATTGGCCGGTAAATAAATCAACACCTTGCAGCGCCCGCCAATTCGCAGTGTAGCCACACAACGTCTAAACCGAGCCGCAAAGAGCCTACGGAAACTACGAGTCGGATACATCAGCAACGACCGCCTCCGACCCAGAGCAGCCGTAGCAGCGCCTGGAATGCGGCCCTTCGCATTGCTGCACGGCGCTGGTGGGGGTCAGCGTGATCGGCGCGTTAGAGAGCGTTGTCGATATCACTTGTCAGCCGCGCCGCGCAGTCCTGCTCTTTGAATCGCTGCTTTGACAAGTCCTTCGGCTTTTACATCCTCAGCGTACTTTCGCACATAGGCCATTCCGCTCTCCCGGCCTTTCGGGAGTGCTATGGCAACTTCATCCACACCAATCCGACCATCAAGAACCCGAGAGCCGGGCATCTTGTCCGACAACCCATACAGGTTGGCCTTGTTGGCGGCGAAGGCATCCACCTTTCCAGACTTCAGCATTTCTTCACCGGCGGGAACACTCGGACTCGCGACTACCGTGGCATTCTTCAGTGCGCGCTTGAGAA
>Ga0157378_10003063_pt1 | contig 14861 bp, 10 predicted proteins | sample M65metaG_FD_115309 | JGI IMG/M metagenome (GOLD analysis project Ga0157378, IMG submission 115309) | Miscanthus rhizosphere microbial communities from Kellogg Biological Station, Michigan, USA - M6-5 metaG | ecosystem: Host-associated > Plants > Roots > Rhizosphere > Soil | place: USA: Michigan...
CGTTTGAGCGTCAGTTTTGGCTCTCTAAATAGGAATCGAACAACCCAAACGCGACTCGAGAACGCTCGATAAACTGTTTTTTGGAAATGTTGTCGTCAGGAGAGGAGGGGGCATCCGCAGATTATGCAGATTACGCGGATTTTAGAAATGCGATCTAAAGTCATAAGCCGCAATCTGCGGCATCTGCGTAATCTGCGGATTTTTGCGGATTTCTTTTCATTACCAATTCCCAGACTTACGGGTTAGCATTCCGCTTCGGTCATCCCTGTAACAGGACCAGTACATAATGATCGTTCACCTAATCGACGGCACTTACGAACTCTTCCGACACTTCTACGGTGTTCGAAGGTTCAAGAAAACTGACCCGCCATTCGGTGCGGTTGCCGGGGTTCTGAGAGGTGTTTTGCAACTAATCAACGATGGCGCCACGCATGTCGGAGTCGCAACCGATCACGTAATCGAGTCGTTCAGAAACAATCTATGGGCCGGCTATAAAACCGGCGCCGGAATAGAACCAGTCTTAAAGTCACAGTTCATCCCACTCGAAGAATCTCTGTTAGCGATGGGAGTAACCGTATGGCCGATGGTGGACCTTGAAGCCGACGACGCCCTGGCGTCCGCCGCTTACCTGGCTACACGAGACAAACGAGTTGAAAAGATCTGCATCTGGACGCCTGACAAAGATCTGGCCCAGTGTGTGGAAGAAGACCGGGTGGTTCAGGTGGATGGACGACGGGGCATTATTCGAAATGCAGACGGTGTGCGTAGTAAGTTGGGTGTGCCACCTTCTTTAATTCCGGACTATCTCGCGTTAGTGGGTGATGCCGCAGACGGTTATCCAGGCATTGCTGGTTGTGGCGCGAAGACGGCTGCATCCTTGCTAAATCGCTACGGACCAATTGAAGAGTTTCCACCCGACGTTTTGAAAGAGAAAAAGAGTGACGCTTTGCTATTTAAAGACCTGGCAACTTTGAGAACTGACGCTCCCCTGTTTGATGACGTTGACGAGTTACGCTGGGCAGGTGCAACAAAAGATTTTGCGGCAGTAACAAAGAAAATCGATGAACCTCGATTGGCTGTGCGCGTTGAGGAGCTTGAGAAGAAGCTGCAGTGATGTCCGATATGCGTTAGGGACTCTTGCAAATGTAATCCATAAGTTTTGCCTTCTATTTTCAGGTCGGGAAGGGGACCCTGTCCCCGCTGCTGCACAAACTCTCGCAATGCGGGGACAGGGTCCCCTTCCTTACCTGAAAGTTAGTCGAGAAGCTGAAGCATATCGCACATCCGGCAAACCTCCGTAATCTTGCAAAGTTCTCTTAAAAATTGGGAGTTTGTTATCTCACACAAACCTCTAGCGTTCCACGAGTCTTAAGACTAAACTACGTCCCAGCCTTCAACCTCTAATCAACTGCAGTAGCGAGGTGTCGGATGGATCGCGAAAAGACTCGACGGCGACTACCCTACACTCCCGAAAGATGGCGGGATGTCGAAGCGGACTCTTGTGCGATCCACGCCCACACCGCGGCCCGCACATCCGCAAATCCTAATCCCACAATTCGAGAACAGACGTTGATACTCGATCTTCTCGGACGAATTAACTACAAGATTATTAGTGGCAATAGAGTCTATGTGGAGGTGGGCGGGATTGTTTACAAGACTCTATATGGAGGCTACTGGCGTAGCGTCTTTACGGGTTTAGAACATTATCTATTGCGATGCGAGCAGGTCTCAGATGCAATTTGGTCAGACGACAGCGAAACTTCACCTGTAGTTGATCTGCCGATTGCCTATTCGAACGAGGGCTGGACTGCCAGTGGACACTCGCTCTCATTCATGTTGTCGCGCGAGTAACTCAGAACGAGCGGTTCTGGATTTCCGTCACATCCATCGAACGCACGTACTCTTCAAATTCAGCTAAATCGCCATCACCAAAAAGCATTCCGGGAATATCGTTGATGACAACATACTCCGGCAGCGCGGTTTGCAGTTCACGACTCGCATATGCTCCCCGGTTGCACTTGTTCTTACACTGCCAGTAGTCAAACCTTATGGTTGGCGACGTTGCGCCTACGGCGAAGCTGAACGGCTCCCAGTGATGTTTACAAACATCGCACTGCAACACCGGTAACCATCCCTTGAGACTCACACCGACGCTCTTGAGTTCTTTTTCAAGATCATTTCTATTCATGGCAGTTCCTCCTGTTCCTGGGTGCGCAGATTCTATCCGAACTTCCAAATCTGGGCCAAGATTTTCAGGAACATATCCGCAGATTACGTCGATTACGCAGAAAAAAAACTATAGCGTTCTCAATGCGACATCCAGCGTTTCGACTAGGCGGTCCGCGTCTGCTTCATTAAACGGCATCGGCGGACGAATCTTAAGTACATTGTGGAAAGGGCCATCGGTTCCGAGAAGTACTGCCTCGTCTCGCATCTTGTTCACGATTGCCGTCGCCTCAAGAGTCGCAGGCTCTCGGCTTTCGCGGTCCCTAACTAACTCAACCCCGAGAAAAAATCCTGAGCCACGAACGTCACCAATGATTTTGTGTTGACTCATCAACTTGCGTAAACGTTCCAGCAATACGCTACCAACACTTCGCGCGTGCGTTTGCAATCCCTCTTCAAGAACAGTGTCGAGCACCGTAAGTCCAATCGCACATGACACGTTGTTTCCACCGAACGTGCTAAAGAATTCCATTCCGTTGGCAAACGATCCGGCAATTTCCGTTGTCGTTACGACTGCTCCAATCGGATGGCCATTGCCGATAGGCTTGCCAAGTACCACGATGTCCGGGACAACTTCATAGCTTTCAAATCCCCAGAAGTGCGTCCCAATCCGGCCATACCCTGTTTGGACTTCATCCGCAATGCAAACTCCGCCTGAGTCCCGGACCGCTGAGTAAACTGTATTCAAGTAACCGGCCGGAAGCACAATCTGACCGCCCACGCTCGGCATAGATTCGGCAATGAAGCCACACAGAGATCGACTTTCCAATCGCTCAATTACTTCAATTACGTGTTGTGAATATTTGTAAACGGCATCCACGTCATCGGCAGGGTACGGTCCGCGATACAAATCCGGCAACGGAACCTTGTGAACCCACGATGGCGGGCCAGAACCTCCTGGTCCGTCGTGCTTATAAGGACTGATGTCGATCATCGTTGTCGTATTGCCGTGATAAGCGTGATCCAAAACGATTAGGTCGCGGGCCCGTGTGTGTGTTCGCGCCAGTCTAAGAGCGAGTTCATTCGCCTCACTGCCCGAATTAACTAAGAAGCATTTGTTCAGGGTTGGTGGGAATGTTGCGATCAGGCGCCCGGCGTATTCATTGATGAGATCGCTTAGGTAGCGAGTGTTCGTGTTAAGCCGTGCCATCTGATCCTGCCCGGCTTTTACGACGCGTGGATGGCAATGACCGACGTGAGCGACGTTGTTGTAAGCGTCGAGATACTGGCGTCCTTCGTCATCGTAGAGGTACTGCATCTCACCGCGAACGATTTTCAGAGGATCCCTGTAGGCAATGCTCAGGTTTTGACCAAGTAATGATAGCCGCTGCTCGAGCGTTGAGGATTTAGTCGGGATGGGGTTTGTATTCATAAACCTTGGAGTGCGGCGGCCCCTCCGCCGCTTTGGTAAAGCAAAATTCATCTCCCGCCAAGAGGAAAGCGGCGGAGGGCCGCCGCACTCCAAGGAAGTTACTATCGGGCTGCGGAACTCTGGCGAAAAAAATCCGTTGCTTGCGTCGGATCAATCGCCAGTAACTGCGTCAAACTGTTTCTAATCGATTGTTGGCTAATGTCCAGGTACGTGTTCTTTGGATTCTGTTTCTGTTGATACGCCGCCAAACATACGCTCATGCACAACCGCATGAGCATCAACCACCAAATTACATGGAGCTCGTCTTCATTCAACGAACACTCGGAAACATAACCAGCAACAACTTCCTTTCCGCAAGTCAAGGGATCCGGTTGATCAAGCACGACGTAGGCAAGAGCAATGGCTAGTTCTCCTGCCGTAAAGCTGTGGATCATGTCACCGAAATCAATTAAACCCACGACACTTTGATCTTCGACGATGACGTTGTAGTCGTTGGCATCTCCGTGAATCACGCTGCGAGGTAGTTTGTCGATGCATCGTCCTACGGCGCTTTCAAAGTCGTCCGCGCACGTGACAACCTGTTCGCGGAGGGACGCTGGAGTTAATAACTCCCCGAATTGCCTGACAACTTTCGTTGCGTTCACCATGTCCCAATGAAACTCACGATGAAAAGCAGGGTGATCGAAAGATGATAGAGCACGCGTCACGTCACCGAGCTTCTTGCCGAAATCAAACAGCAGTTTGGAAGTGGGCTTCACGTTTGCGATCGGTTCCCCGGAGATGAAAGTCACGAGGCGAACGAAATGCGAAAGCCCGTCGAGAAATGTTTGCTCTATCTGTTTACCGGATTGTGCAGATATCACGCGAGGGCAGAACGACACTCTTGACTCAAGATGAACCATCGCCGCGTTCTGTGCCTCAAGAAACGGAAGTTGCTCTAGCGAGTTGGCAATTTTGAAAACGAAGCGTTCGCCAGTATCAGATGTCAAAAGAAAGTTCTGGTCGCGTTCGCTGGGCAATTCCTTTGCGGCACACGACACGCCATACAAGTTCCTCGCTAATCTTATGGCTTCTTCGTTGTGAAAGTTTGGGACGTGCTGGAACAGTGACATCACCATTGTGGCGAGTTTCAATCGCAGCCTTAGTTTTGATTCGCGCCAGCCATTACTTCCTTCACAGCTAAAGAGTTGAGAAAGTTTGACCTCAGCTGTTCATCAGTTACATTCGAGGCACACTGCTCAAGAATCTCACGCGCATCCGCGAAAGCTTTTCGTGAACCTTCCCCATCGCCCGCTTCCTTTAACAGACGACCTAGATCGGCAAGAACTTTCCATCTCACAACCGGCACTGGAAAGGCGTCTAAAACTGCTAACGCTTCATTAAACTCCCCGCGTGCGCCGTTGATATCTCCTTCAGCAACTGCAATCGCCGCTTTAAGTTGATGAGCCACAGCAATGTACTTTCGAGCTTTGTATTCGCTTGCGGTCGAGAATAAACGAGCAGTGAACTCTTTAGCTTTCGCAAGGTCACCTTGTTTCAACCAGTGTTCCGCAGTCGCTGCTTCAAGTCGGATGCTGTACCGCCAGCGAAACCACTTGTCCCGCTCGAAAATTTCACGCGCCTCAGCGAACACAGACGCGGTGTCACCATGCTTGCCGGCATGCGTGTGATCAATTCCGAGATTGATAAGTGAGTTGGCTTCAGCCTCGAGCACATGTTTTTCGCGCCCGACATCCAGCCCTTCCTTATCGTATTTAAGAGCGCCTTCAAAATCCTGAATCTCGCGATGTATCCAGCCAATACAATTTGGCATTCGTGGGAACCAGAACGAGTCGCCGTTTCTGCGAGCCTTAGAAATGGCGTCCTCGAGTATCGCCAATGCTTCGGAAAAGTGTCCCAAATTTCCGAGTGAGAGCCCGTGAAAGAATAACGAGGTCAACAACAAGAATCCGTCCCGCAACTCCGAGGCAAGTTTGCGCGCTTCAATCACTACTTCAATTGACTTCTCATATTCAGTTTGAAAGAAATACAAACAACCGCGCCAGGTTAAACCGGCCATCAAAGCGGGTTTACAGTTGATCGAGCGGGCACTCTTGATGACTTCGTCGATAATCGGTAAACCCTCAGCCACTTCACCATAACAAAGATGCTTCAACCCTATTAACATCGTCGTTTCGAGACGCAGTTCTTCACTTCCGGCGACTTTTGCTGCAGCCAAAGCCTTCTCGGCATAATGCTCCATCTCTTCCAGTCGATGCGAAAAGAACAATGTTATCGTGAGCGCATTCAATGTCGCGGATTGTTTCGCGGGTGTAAGAGCATCTTCTTGCTTGAGGGTACTTACATAATCATCAACCGACTGCGCGAAGCGACCCAACGCCATGTTGACTGCGCCACGTTTCTGATAAAGCGTGGCCAGGATTTCTGAGCGCGATTCCGCAGGTAACTTCTCCACCAATTCAAGAGCATGCGTGTAGTGGTCGGCAGCTTCGCCGTTACCATAAAACTTCGCCGCATTATCGCCGGCATGAATCAAGTACTCGATCGCTCGTGCGAAGTCTCGACCGCGTTCGAAATGAAGGGCGAGTTGTGTAGCGAGCTGTGGAGCACGTTTCCCATAATGCTTCTCCAACTGCTGAGCGGCTTGCTTGTGCAGCATCACTCTTCGTGTATTAACCAAATCTCCGTACAGGAAGTTTTGGTAAAGCGCGTGAGCAAACCGATATCGAGTTGCCAGGGAACCGTCCGGCAGATCCTCTTCACCTCGAGTGATGACGAGGCGATGCGTTTTTTCGAGTCGAGCAAGACGCTCTTCAAGGTCCACTGGATCCATTCCCAGCAGATCCGCGACGACTGTAGAAAGAAACTCGGCTCCTTCGACACTGGCATATTGCAAAGTTCGGCGATCCTCTTCACTCAACTGATCTACTTTCTTACCAATCATGCTCCGAACGCTCTCTGGCGCGTCGAGCTCAATTTCCGAAAGTGGTCGCGCGAGCGTCCAATCTTCATTTGTTTTGACAATATCTCCGCGCTCACTCAGGTACTGCAGCAGATTTGTCGTGAACAGTGGATGTCCTTCTGTCTTCTCATGCAGGTGATCAGCCAGGTTGCCGGGAAAGTCGTTTGGCTTAAAGGTGACGTTGAGGTAGTCGATGATGTGCTCGCGACTTAAGGAGTCAAGCGGTATTTCCTCGCAGAGCTTGTGCATTTTCATTTCCGCCATGCAACTCTTCAGCGGGTGATTGCTCCGTTCAATATCTTCAGGTCTGAATGTTCCGACCAGCAAAACCCGTTGCGAGGTGATTCGGTTACAAAGATGGCGAAGCAGTTCGATGCTTGAAGAGTCAGCCCAGTGAAGATCCTCGAGCAGCAACACGATAGGCGAAGCATTCGCAATCAGGCCCAGGGCATCGCCCATTTCGCGAATCATTCGTTCCTTGGTTGCCCCGATTGTGTCCTGCTGCAGATGGTCCACAGCTCCGGTTGATGAGAAAACAGCCGGCAATTGAGTACACCAGGTGGGAGCATGGCTGCGCATTATTGACCCAAGTCGATCTTTGCTGGGTCCTTCGAGTAATACGCTGAGCGCATCGAGAAAAGGCAAGTAAGCTTCACCCGTACCATACTGCTCAATACAACGGCCACGAGAAATCATCAAAGATCTGAACTGCGTTCGTGCGCGACGTAAGAACTCATCAGAGAGTGAAGTCTTTCCAATACCCGGTTCACCCGTGATAAAGACGACCTTACCGTTGCCTTCCACAGCCTGGCGTAAACATTCCTCCAGCTTCACCAGTTCAACATCGCGTCCAACGAATGGTGTACCTGACGAATCTATGAGATCCCGATCGTAAATAACCGATGGCCCCGTCCATGAACCGGTTAGCCCCGCACGCAGATCTCTGAAGTCCCGCGCCATCTCAGCCGCGGACGAATAGCGTCGCTCGCGATCCTTTTGCAGTGCGCGACCAACAATCGCGTCGAACTCGCTGGGAATTTCTGGTCGAACACGACTCGGCGGAGTTGGCTCAAGCCTGGCAATAGCATCCATCGTGGCAAGCGCGCTCTGTCCGGAAAAAGGCAGTGATCGCGTGGCAGCTTCGTAGAGTACCGAGCCGAAGGAAAAGATATCGGACCGCGAATCGAGAATCTCGCCACGAGTTTGCTCTGGCGACATGTAAGCAATCGTTCCCATAACTACGCCTTCGCCAGTCAACTCGAACCACGTTGGAGCTTCGTTATCTACTTGGTCGACAACGTTGCGAATGCTCTTGGCCAGGCCGAAATCCAATACCTTTGCAACGCCCTTGGGCGTCACCAGAATGTTGGCGGATTTGATGTCTCGATGGATCAGGCTGATGCTGTGGGCTGCATCCAAAGCATCGGCGATCTGTATCGCGACATCCAGAAGTTTTCCGACTGGCAATGCTCCATCTTGAGTGATGAGACGTTTCAGAGTTTGGCCCTCAACGTACTCCATCACAATGAAGTCGAGTCCGTCGACCTCCTCAATGGCGTGAACGATGACGATGTTTGGATGGTTTAGTGCTGAAGCAGACTGAGCTTCTTTCATGAACCGGCGTTTTGCGTTGGGTTCTTGATTGACTGCGGAGGGGAGGAGTTTGAGTGCGACGGTTCGGCCGAGCTTAGTATCCTCAGCCTTATAGACATCTCCCATTCCTCCGGCGGCAATCTTTTCCCCGAGACGATAATGCAAAAGCATTGAGTGTGGCTCGGTTGAACTCATGAACCCTCCCGCAGTTTGGGACGTATCTAAGATTTGGCGACACTTTAATGAAAGGCTTGGGGAGAATCAATCCGATCTCAGATTTAAGATCTCAAATCTCAGAGTTTGAGGATTGAGTTCGAGGTTGGAGTTTAGGTTTGAGTTCAAATCTGAGATCTGAGATCTTAAGTCTCAGATGCGAAAGCTATGAATCTGATTTCTACACTTTCAATCGCAATGGGTTCCGCCTGGGTGTCGGGTCTCAATCTCTACGCATGCGTCGCAACCCTAGGCTTGCTCAGTCGCTTTACTCACTTAGAGCTTCCGGGTGAGTTGCATGCCTTAACCAACTGGTGGGTGATTGGAGTGGCCGTTGCGCTCTACGTCGTCGAATTTGTGGCTGACAAGGTCCCCTGGATTGATAGCACATGGGACGTTATTCACACTTTCATCCGAGTACCTGCTGGGGCCGTACTTGCAGCAGCAGCCTTTGGTGACTTCGATCGCAGCATTCAGGTGATTGCTTTATTGCTGGGTGGCGGACTCGCCTTGAGCTCACACGGAACCAAAGCCGCGACGAGGGCAGTACTAAATGCGAGCCCTGAACCTGTAACTAACTTCGTTGCGAGTATTGTCGAGGATGTCGTCGCCATCGGGTCGACGATAGTGGCCGTCTTTTTTCCGATTGTGTTGTTCGTTATCGTGGCGGTTGGACTCTGTATCTCGATCTACTTGTTCAATCGAGTGCGACGTTTCTTTCAAAACGCGACCCGCAAGGTTCGCACTTGGTTTGCACCCGCGTGAGCGCAGTTGCTGGGACCGCAGGCGTCCCCGCCTGCTAACTTAGATTCAGTTGCGTTAGTGGTCATTGGGCAGGCGAGGACGCCTGCGGTCCCAGCATGAGGCCTGATGATTTTGCATTAGTATTGTCTGCGCCTTATCCTTCCCACGCTTTCTACAGGCCGGCACTTTCCTGACAGGCGATCAAACACTTCAACGGCGGAGATAGATCAATGCGTCGCTCCCTACTTCTTATTCTCGTCATATGTACGCTCGGTCTTCCAACTCACGCGCAAACGACATCACAGAGCGAACCAATGTCGAGCGTCGATCCGGCATTATTCAAAGGCCTGCGGTACAGACTTGTCGGCCCTTCGCGCGGAGGCAGAGTGACAACAGTTACTGGCGTTCCGTCGCAACCGAAAACGTTCTACATGGGTGTCGCAAGCGGCGGCTTGTTTCGCACAACTGACAGCGGAGCGACCTGGACTCCCCTCACTGATGGCAAGGTTCCACTCGGATCGATGGGCTCAATCGCTGTAGCCGATTCCGATCCAAACATCATTTACCTCGGTACTGGTTCCGACGGCGTGCGCAGCAACGTCTCGACGGGCCGCGGAATGTATAAATCGATTGATGGTGGGCAAACATGGAAGTTCATCGGTCTCTATAATGCTGGACAGATCGGTGCGGTAAGAATTCATCCTACGAATCCCGACATAGTGTGGGTATCCGCTGTCGGCAACATTTTCAGACCAAACGACGAGCGGGGAGTCTTTAAAACAACCGATGGAGGCCAAACATGGCACAAGGTGCTGTTCATCTCCGACGCTGTGGGCGCCATGGATCTCGAACTTCAGCCGGGAAATCCCAACGTTGTTTACGCATGGATGTCACGACTTGAACGTAAACCGTGGACAATCATCAGTGGTTCTAAAGACGGAGGCTTCTTCAAGAGTACCGACGCAGGAGAACACTTCACGAAAATCGTATCTGGACTACCGACAGAATTGATCGGTAAAGCCAACCTCGCCGTCACCGCTGCCAAACCCGATCGCATCTATGCTCTCATCGAAGCAAAGCCAGGTGGTGGTCTATATCGTTCGGACGATAGTGGAGAAACCTGGGCCTCGGTCAATTCACAAGGCAGTCTGATTCAACGACCGTTCTACTACACAACGCTCGGTGCTGATCCAACTAATGCCGATACCGTTTACGCCGGCGCCGAAGGGTTCTTCAAGTCGATCGACGGTGGAAAAACTTTCTCGACCTTCCGCACACCTCACGGCGACAATCATGACATCTGGATCAACCCCAAGGATGGTCAGATCATGATCCAGTCGAACGATGGCGGGGCAAATGTGTCAACTGACGGCGGTCGCACATGGTCAAGCCAGATGAATCAGCCGACGGCCGAGATCTATGGAGTCTGGGTGGACAATCAATTTCCTTACAAACTCTACGGCGCACAACAGGACAACACCACACTAATCGTTTCGAGTCAGGCCGACCCATACTCAACTTCAGACTGGCGCATAGGTCCGGGATGTGAAACAGGTCCCATCATGCCCCACCCTGCGAATCCAGATATCGTCTATGGTTCTTGTAAGGGCCAGTATGGAGTCATGAATCTGAAAACAGGTCAGGAGAAAAGTTACTGGATCGGTGCGCAGTCGCTTTATGGCAATCCCGCTGATGAATTGATCTATCGAATGCAGCGAGTCTCACCCATGGCAACGTCGCCGCACGATCCGGATGTTCTTTACTACGGCTCACAATACGTTCATCGCACCCGGGACAAAGGCGTGACGTGGGAGCGCATTTCTCCGGATTTGACTGCTCATCCAGAGTGCTGCCAGGGAGCCAGCGGAGAACCAATCACACGCGACGTGACAGGTGAAGAGTTCTACAGCACTGTCTACGCGATTGCCGAATCGCCGCTCGAAAAAGGAATCATTTGGACAGGTGCTAATGACGGTCCGTTTTACGTCACGCGTAACAATGGAAAGACGTGGACCAATGTTACCCCCGGTGATTTACCGACGGGCGGACGTGTCCAGTACATCGATCCTTCACCACATCGAAAGGGCTCGGCTTACTTCGCGGTTTATCGGTGGCTACTTGGAGACTTTCAACCTTATCTCTATCGCACAGATGATTACGGCAAGACATGGACACGGTTGACGGATGGTAAGAACGGGATTCCAGTTGATTGTCCTACGCGAGTAGTCCGTGAGGATCCCGATCGCGAAGGGCTGCTTTATGCAGGCACAGAGTTCGGGATGTTCATCTCATTCGACAATGGAGGGCACTGGCAATCATTCCAGCTGAATTTGCCGAATATTCCTATCTCGGACATTAAGGTGCATCGGAACGACTTGATTGTGTCGACGCAGGGCCGGGCGTTTTGGATTCTCGACAACATCAGTTCACTTCACCAGTTAACGGCCCACACGAAATCAACCGATGTACAGCTATTCAAACCACGTGATGGATATCGAACACGCGTCAATCCCTCTAATCTCGGACCGGTAATTGAGTATTACCTACCTAACCAACCTTCTGAGCCTGTAATTATCGACATACTTGATATGAATGGCGCGGTGTTGAATTCCTATAACAGCGATACTCAACCCGCTCGTGGTTCTCGCGGCGCTGCTGCTTCCGAATCGCAACCTGAAGATCCGGATGCAGCGCCCGCGGGCCGTCGCTTCACACCACCTCCGCGTGTGACGAAGAACGCAGGTATGAACCGATTTGTTTGGGACCTCAGACATCAAGCGGGGCCAACTCTGCCACCCGGAAAGTATCAGGTCAGACTGAAGACAGGCGCTGTAACGTTGACTGAAACCCTTACCGTCATGATCGATCCTCGCGTAGCTGAAGATGGCGTGACGTTAGCGGACCTGCAGGAGCAATTTGATCACAACATGCGGATGCGAGAACTCGTTAATGCAGTCAATCAACTGGTTACCAGGGTGCGCGACGCCCAGGCCAAGTTGAAAAGCAATGGCGGAGATGCGGAAAAGTTGAACACCTTAACTGCGATCGCCGGCAAGCTGTTGACAGAGCCCGTGCGTTATGGGAAGCCAGGTTTGCAGGCCCACATTACTTATCTCGCAAGCATGACCGCGAATGTCGATCAAAAAATCGGACGCGATGCGGTTGAACGTTACGCCGTGCTGAAAAAGGAATTGGATGACTTACGAGGCGAGGTGGACCGTGTGCTCGGCACTCCAGCTACAAATTGACCATCTATGGAGTGCGGCGGCCCTCCGCCGCTTTGGTCTGTCGAGACTTCGAACTCTAACCTGGGTGGAATCGGTCGCTTTCTTATAAAGCCTGAAAAGTCTCGCCTTACCAAAGCGGTGCAGGGGCACCGCACTCCAAAAAAGTTAAATTCCAAAATAAATTCGTGCGGTCCGTTCTCGTCTTGTTGTAAGCTATTAGTGCGATGGTCTATTGCTCACCAACTCCCCAAATTCTTCAAAGGCTGCCAATGCCAAGCTCCTAATGCCAAACTCCTAAAACCAAAACCTCCACATCAATTCCCCCGACATGAAGCGCCGCACATTCCTCCAGCTCTCAGTTCCCCTCGTAGCCTTAAGTACGCTGCCAGCTTGTAAACGAGTCGTAGGCTCGGTCGAACCGCTAGCCCTCCCAATCGTTCTGCAAAATGGGAAAGTGTTCTATCAAAACAAGTGGCAGACGATGTCAGTCGGAATCGACATGCAAGGTCGTATTCGCCTGGCAAATGATATGCGAGGAGTCGAAACATTTAATGTCAGTGGCAAGGTAGTTTCTCCGGGATTCGTCGACATCCTTGCCGACAACTCCATGGATCCCGAGGCGACGTACGATACTTTCGAAAAGTACAAAGTTACTGACGGCGTTACCACGGCCTTACAGATGCACGGCGGTAGTGCCGATTGCGGAAATTACTACCAGCGATTCAGCAAGCTGCCGCACCTGATCAATTTCGGCGTCTCAACGTTTGTCATGGTGATTCGTGGCCAAGCGGGAAATCTCGAAGGTCGAAAGAGGTTGATTGAAAAGAACCTGGATGAGGGTGCACTCGGAGTCTCGCACAGCCTGGAGTATCAGCCGACACCGTATGACGAAGTGCTTGAATATGCGAAGTTGGCAAAGAAGTACAACAGACCTTTGTTCCTTCACTTGCGTTACTCATCGAAAGACCGAGAGCTCGACGGAGTAGATGAAGCAATTCAATTTGCGAAGGAGAGTGGTGCACGCGTTCACATAGATCATTTGCAGTCGACCGGTGGAACATTCCACATGGAAAGTGCACTCGATCGAATCCGCACAGCAAACGCTCAAGGTCTCAGTGTAACCACCTGCGTTTATCCTTACTCTTATTGGGCCACCTATCTAAACAACAGAAGATTCGATTCCGGTTGGCAGGAACGCTACGGCATTTCATACGGCGACCTGCGGTTGGTGGGAAGCTCTGAGCGATTGACGCAACAAAGCTTTGCTCACTATCGCAAAACGTCGAAACTTGTTGCAGTGCCAGAAGGAATAATGCCTTTGGAGAAGACAGTCGATGTGGCACTGAAGGAACCTTTCTGCATGATTGGTTCGGATGGTGGGATTCAGTTTGAGTTGCGAGCAAACTCCCATCCTAGAGGGGCGGCGTGTTTCGCAACGGCAGTTCGGCATGCTTTTGACATCAATCTACCGCTGGAAGCGATTATCGAAAAAGTAACGACGCTTCCGCGCAGTGTAGTAGAGCCAGCACTAAAAGATCGCGGAATTCTCGAAGACGGAGCCATCGCAGATCTAACCGTATTTGATCCAGCTGCGATTCGAGGAAATGCTACGGTGGAAAACCCGAATCAATTTTCTTCCGGAATCGAAATGGTAGTTGTTAATGGGAAGATTGCGTTTAAAGATGGAAAGCTGGCGGCGAAGAACGGCGTCGGAATCAGAGCCGCACACGGTTGATGAGATGAAGAACGATCATCCGCAGATTACGCCGATTACACAGATTCACTTTAGACGATTTAGTTTTTAGCCTCTTCGCAAGAAATCTGCGTAATCTGCGTAATCTGTGGATGATGTTTCCCTGATACACTTCCTCACATGTCACGAATCGTTTCTTTTCTTCCTTCCGCAACGGAAATAGCTTGTGCACTCGGTCTGGAGGATTCACTGATCGGGATCACGCACGAATGCGATTACCCTCCACACATAAAGACTAAACCCGTCGTTGTTCGTAATGTGTTGCCTATTGAAACCATGACGCAGAGTCAGATCGATTCTGCGGTTGCAGAGCGAATGCGCCAGGGACTAAGTCTGTATCAAATTGATGAAGAACTGCTGCGCAAGCTTGCGCCTGATTTGATTCTCACTCAGAACCTTTGCCAGGTCTGTGCACCCTCTGGAAATGAAGTCTCCCAGGTTTTGAATGCTTTGAACCCCAAGCCTTCGGTCCTTTGGCTGACGCCGCGTTCGATAGATGAAATTTTTGAGAACATTCGCGATTTGGGTGCAGCAACAAATACAGAGGAAGCTGCGGCAGCTCTGATAACTGATTGCAAGGATCGGCTCAACGCGCTGAAAGAAAAGGTCGCCCAGGCATCATATCGACCGAGAGTGTTTTGTATGGAGTGGGTGGATCCGGTTTACGCGAGCGGACATTGGGTTCCCGAGTTGGTGAAGATTGCGGGAGGTGTCGATGAGATTGCCAGCGAACAAGGTGAGTCTGTTCGCGTTAGCTGGAAACAGATCTGC
>Ga0157378_10003065_pt1 | contig 14858 bp, 13 predicted proteins | sample M65metaG_FD_115309 | JGI IMG/M metagenome (GOLD analysis project Ga0157378, IMG submission 115309) | Miscanthus rhizosphere microbial communities from Kellogg Biological Station, Michigan, USA - M6-5 metaG | ecosystem: Host-associated > Plants > Roots > Rhizosphere > Soil | place: USA: Michigan...
GGCGCGCGCATCTACATCAAGCGCGAGGACCTGAACCACACCGGCGCGCACAAGATCAACAACACCATCGGCCAGGCGCTGCTTGCCCGCGACATGCGGAAGCCGCGCGTCATCGCCGAGACCGGTGCCGGCATGCACGGCGTGGCAACCGCGACGGTCGCGGCGCGCTACGGCATGGAGTGCGTCGTCTACATGGGCGTGGACGACGTGAAGCGCCAGGCGGCCAACGTGCACCGCATGGGCGTGCTCGGCGCGAAAGTGGTGGGCGTGGAGTCCGGCTCGCGCACGCTGAAGGACGCGCTCAACGAGGCGATGCGCGACTGGGTCACCAACGTAGACACGACCTTCTACATCATCGGCACCGTCGCCGGCCCGCACCCCTATCCCATGATGGTGCGCGACTTCCAGTCGGTGATCGGGGAAGAGAGCATCGTGCAGATGCAGGAGCTCGCCGGCCGGCAGCCCGACGCCGTGATCGCCTGCGTCGGCGGGGGCTCCAATGCGATGGGGATTTTCTACCCCTACATCAGGCACGAGACCACGCGCCTGGTCGGCGTCGAAGCCGCGGGCGAGGGCCTCGAGACCGGCAGGCATGCGGCGTCGCTCTGCGCCGGCAAGCCCGGCGTGCTGCACGGCAACCGCACCTATCTCCTGCAGGACGACAATGGCCAGATCACCGAGACGCACTCGGTGTCCGCCGGCCTCGACTATCCCGGGGTCGGCCCGGAGCACGCCTGGCTGAAAGACAGCAAGCGCGCCGAGTATGTCGCGGTGACCGACGACGAAGCGCTGGCCGCGTTCCACGAGCTGTGCCGCAGCGAGGGCATCATCCCGGCGCTCGAATCCGCGCACGCCGTGGCGCAGGCGATGAAAATGGCGCCGTCGATGCCCAAGGACGCGGTCCTGCTCGTCAACCTTTCCGGCCGCGGTGACAAGGACATGCACACCGTCGCCGAGCGCTCGGGGAAGAAGCTTTGATGTCGCGAATCCAGGGCCGCTTCGAAGCCCTCGCGAAGGCGGGGCGCAAGGCCCTGATCCCGTACATCACCGCGGGCGACCCCCATCCCTCGCTCACAGTGCCGCTCATGCGAGCGCTGGTGGAGTCGGGCTGCGACATCATCGAGCTCGGCGTGCCGTTCTCCGATCCGATGGCCGACGGCCCGGTGATCCAGCGCTCCGGCGAAAGAGCATTGAAGCATGGGGTGGGATTGAGGGATGTTCTTTCCCTGGTCAAGCAATTCAGGGAAAAAGATGAAACTACTCCGATTGTCTTGATGGGCTACGCCAATCCGATCGAGGCGATGGGCACCGAGAAGTTCGCGGCCGCCGCGAAGGCGGCGGGCATCGACGGCGTGATCGTGGTGGACTACCCGCCCGAGGAATGCGTCGATTTCTCGGTGCTGATGAAAAAGAACGACATCGACCCGATCTTCCTGCTCGCGCCGACGTCGACGAAGAAGCGAATCGATGAGGTCGCGAGGAGCGGCAGCGGCTACCTGTACTACGTGTCATTGCGGGGCGTGACCGGCGCGGCGAACATCGATGTCTCAGAAATCGGAGAAAAAATTCCCTCGATCCGAGCGGCGACCAAGATGCCCATCGGCGTCGGATTCGGCATCCGCGACGCCGAATCGGCCCGCCGCATCGCGGCGAGCGCCGACGCGGTGGTGATCGGCAGCCGCCTGATCCAGGAGATCGAGGCCGGCAGCGCCGACCAGGCCGTGGCGCGCGTGAAGGCGTTCCTGCAGCCGATCCGGCAGGCGCTCGACGCCTCGTTTCACCGATGAGCTGGCTGCAGAAGCTCCTGCCGCCGAAGATCCAGCGCACCGGCGGCGCGAAAAAGACGGTCCCCGAGGGGCTGTGGACCAAGTGCGCCGCATGCGACGCGGTGCTCTACAGCACCGACCTCGAGAAGAACCTGAACGTGTGCCCGAAGTGCGGCCATCACGAGCGCCTCGGCGCGCGTCCGCGCCTCGACGCGCTGCTCGATCCCGACGGCCGCTTCGAGATCGGCTCCGAGGTGCTGCCGGTCGACACGCTCAAGTTCAAGGATTCGCGCCGCTATACCGAGCGCCTGTCCGACGCGCAGGAGCAGACCGCCGAGAGCGACGCGCTGGTCGTGATGCAGGGCTCGATCAAGGCGCTGGGCGTGGTGTGCGCCGCGTTCGAGTTCGACTTCATGGGCGGCTCGATGGGCTCGGTCGTGGGCGAGCGCTTCGTGCGCGGCGTGCGCGTGGCGATCGAGCAGAAGCTGCCCTTCGTGTGCGTGACCGCCTCGGGCGGGGCGCGCATGCAGGAGGGCCTGCTTTCCCTCGTGCAGATGGCGAAGACCACCGCCGCGCTCACCGACCTCGCCGAGCGGCGCCTGCCCTTCGTCTCGCTGCTCTCGGACCCGACAATGGGCGGGGTGTCGGCGAGCTTCGCGATGATCGGCGACGTGGTGATCGCCGAGCCGAAGGCGCTGATCGGGTTCGCGGGGCCGCGCGTCATCGAGCAGACGGTGCGCCAGAAGCTGCCGGAGGGCTTCCAGCGCGCCGAGTTCCTGCTCGAGAAGGGCGCGATCGACATGATCGTCGACCGCCGGCAGCTGCGCGACAAGCTGCACGCGCTGCTCAGCCTGCTCAGGGGAATGCCGGCCGACAGCGCCGCGTGACGCTTCTCACGGAGGTCGTGCGCACCTCGGCGCAGGTCGCCGCAACCTCGAGCCGCCTGGCGAAGACCACCTTCATCGCCGAATCGCTGAAGCGGCTACAAGCCGAGGAGGTCGAGATCGCGCTGCCCTGGCTGAGCGGCGAAATCCGCCAGGGCAAGCTCACGCTAGGCTATGCCACCCTGCGCTCGGCGATCCCCGATCCCGCCGCCGCGCCGATGCTAACGGTGACGGACGTGGATGCGGCATTCGAGCGGCTGAAAGGCTTGAAGGGAAAAGGGTCCGCAGGACAACGTGCAGAGCAGCTCAAGGGCCTCTTTTCGAAGGCAACAGCGGAAGAGCAGGACTTTCTGCTCCGCCTCATCGTGGGCGAGCTGCGGCAGGGGGCGCTCGAGGGCGTGATGCTGGAGGCGGTCGCCGCCGCGGCGGATCTGCCTCCCGCGGAGGTGAGGCGTGCCGCGACCTTTGCCGGCGGAATACCGCAAGTCGCGCGCGCAGCGCTCGAGGGCGGAGGACTTGAACAATTCTCCATCCGCCTGATGCAGCCCGTGCTCCCCATGCTCGCGCAGCCGGCCGAGGACGTGGCATCGGCGCTCGCCGACCTCGGCACGGCGCTTTTCGAATGGAAGCTGGACGGCGCGCGCATCCAGGTGCACAAGGCCGGCGGCGAAATGCGCGTGTTCACGCGCAACCTGAATGATGTCACTTCGCGTGTTCCCGAGGCCGTTGCCGCATTGAAAGGCGTCGCGGCCGATCTGATTCTCGACGGGGAAGCGATCGCGCTGCGCGGCGACGGGCGCCCGCACCCCTTCCAGGTGACCATGCGCCGCTTCGGCCGCAAGACCGACGACGAAGCGCTGCGCGGCGCGCTGCCGCTTTCGGTGTTCTTCTTCGATTGCCTGCTGCGCAACGGCGAGCCGATCGTCGATCGCGGCGCGCGCGAACGCCACGACATCCTGCGGCAGGTATTGCCCGCCGCGATCGTCACCCCTTCGCTCATCACCGACGATGCGGCGAAGGCAAACGCCTTTTACGAGGACGCGCTGGCGCGCGGCCACGAGGGCCTGATGGCCAAGGCGCTCGATGCACCCTACGAGGCTGGGCGGCGGGGAGCCGGCTGGCTGAAGCTGAAGCGCGCCAAGACCCTCGACCTGGTGGTCATCGGGGTCGAGTGGGGCAGCGGCCGGCGCAAGGGCTGGCTCTCGAACCTGCACCTCGGCGCGCGTGACCCGCGCTCCGGCAGCTTCGTCATGCTCGGCAAGACCTTCAAGGGGCTGACCGACGAGATCCTCGAATGGCAGACGCGCGAGCTGCTGGCGCGCGAGGTCAGGCGCGACGAGTGGACCGTGTATGTGCGCCCCGAGCTGGTGGTCGAGATCGCGTTCAACGACGTGCAGAGTAGCTCCCAATATCCCGGCGGCATGGCGCTGCGCTTTGCGCGCGTCAAGGGCTACCGGCCCGACAAGCTCGCCGACGAAGCCGATACCATCGACGCGGTGCGGCAGATCTTCGAGGCGCAATCGCAATGAGAACGCTGGCCGAATGGCTCGGCTACATCGAGTGCCAGCACCCGAAGACGATCGCGCTCGGCCTGGATCGGGTTTCCCAGGTTTGCTCCCGGATGGGAGTTCGAATCGATTGCCCCGTCATCACAGTCGGCGGCACCAACGGCAAGGGCTCGACCTGCGCGATGCTCGAGTCCATCCTGCGCGCCGCGGGTTACCGCACCGGCCTCTATACCTCGCCTCACCTGCTGCGCTACAACGAGCGCGTTCGCGTCGCCGGCGTCGAGGCTACGGACGAGGCTCTGGTGGAATCCTTCTCTGTGGTCGAGCGGGCGAGGCTGGAGATTCCACTCACGTATTTCGAGTTCGGCACGCTCGCTGCCTTCTGGCTCTTTTCAACGGAGAACATCGAGGCGGCGATCCTGGAAGTCGGCTTGGGCGGCCGGCTCGATGCAGTCAACATCGTCGATCCCGACTGCGCCGTGCTGACGAGCGTCGGCATCGACCATGTGGAATATCTCGGCGCGACGCGCGAAGAGATCGGACGCGAAAAGGCCGGCATCTTCCGGCCCGGGAGGCCCGCGGTGATCGCCGACCCCGATCCGCCGCGCTCGGTGCTCGAGGCGACCGGCGAGAAGCTTTTCCTGGGAAAAGACTTCGGCTATCAGACGCAGGAAGGTCAGTGGAGTTACTGGGGCCCGGGCGCGCGCCGGGGCGGGCTCGCCTATCCCGCGCTGCGCGGCAGGATCCAGCTCGCGAACGCGGCGGCGGCGATCTGCGCGCTCGGCACGCTCGAGCTGCCGGTCGCGATGCAGGACGTGCGCCGCGGTCTCGCCGAGGTCGAGATTCCCGGGCGCTTCCAGGTGCTGCCGGGCCGCCCCCAGGTGATCCTCGACGTGGCGCACAACGCGCAGGCGGCGAAGGTGCTGGCGCAGAACCTCTCCGAAGCGGGGTTCGCGCCCGAGACCATCGCCGTGTGCGGCATGCTGCGCGACAAGGACATCGGCGCGGTGCTGCGCGAGCTCGCGCCGCGCGTGACGCGCTGGCACCTCGCTTCGCTCGGCGGGCCGCGCGGCGCACGCGCTTCCGAACTTGCCCCTCATGTTTCGACTGGAGAAAAAGCCTTGTTCGATTCTGCGGCCGAGGCCTTCGTTGCGGCGAAAGGGCTGGCCGGCGAGGGTGATAAGATCGTCGTATTCGGCTCCTTTCTCACCGTGGCCGAAGTGATGGCATGGCTGAACAACAACAAGACGTAGATACGCTCAAGCGTCGTGGCCGCAGACGGCTGGTGGGGGCGGTCGCGCTCGTGCTGCTCGCGATCATCGTTCTCCCGATGGTGTTCGATCAGGAGCCGCGGCCCGTGGCGCCGCCACCCAGCGTGCGCATCCCGGGCGAAAACGATGCGCCGTTCAAGCCCAAGCCGCCGCCGCAGAGGCCCGCGCCACCCGAGAAGAAGGAGGCGGCGAAGGAAGAGTTCGTCGTGCCCATCGGGGCGTTCGCGGCGCCGGAGAACGTCACCGCGAAGCTCGCCGCGGCGAAGATTCCGCACTACACCGAGGCCGTTGCCGGCAACCTGACGCGCGTGCGCGCCGGCCCGTTCCCCACCCGCGAAGCCGCGGAGGAGGCCGCGACGAAGCTGAAAGGCCTGGGACTCGAGCCCGGCGCGGTCGCTGCCAAGTGACTGCGCTCGACTACGCGGTCATCGGCGTGCTGGTGCTCTCGACCGCCTGGGGCGCCTGGCGCGGGCTGGTGCGCGAGGTCATCTCGCTCGCCGGATGGATCGGCGCCTTTCTCGTCGCCAACTACCTCGCCGAGCCGCTCGCCAACGCGCTGCCGGGATCGATCTCCAATCCGGAGCTGCGCGTAATCGTCGCGTTCGTGGCGGTTTTCGTGGTCACGCTCACGCTCGCGACGCTCGTCGCCCTGATGGTGTCCAAGGCGCTCAAGGCGAGCGGCCTCGCCGGCCTCGACCGCGTCCTCGGCGGCCTGTTCGGCGTGGCGCGGGGACTCTTGATCGCGGTTGCCTTCGCGATCGGCGCCGGCTTGACTTCGTTCCCGCAGAACCCCATCTGGAAACAGTCCTATAGCGGGCCGACGCTCGGCCGGACGGTGGCGCAGCTCGAGCCTTGGCTGCCTCCCGCGCTGTTCAAGCGCTTGAAATATAATTAGCCCTTAGTCACACCGGGAAAATCTCCGATGTGCGGGATTCTGGGAATTGTTGCCGCTTCGCCCGTCAACCAGCTCCTCTACGACGGGCTGCTCCTCCTCCAGCATCGCGGCCAGGACGCGGCGGGCATCGTCACGGCCGAGCGCAACTCGTTCCATATGTACAAGGCGCCGGGCATGGTGCGCGACGTCTTTCGCACCCGCAACATGCGCTCGCTGCCCGGCACCATGGGCGTCGGGCACGTGCGCTATCCGACCGCGGGCTCGGCGTTCAGCTCGGCCGAGGCGCAGCCGTTCTACGTCAATTCGCCCTTCGGCATCGTCCTCGGGCATAACGGCAACCTCATCAACTCGGCGCAGCTGAAGGAAGAGATGTTCCGCACCGACCTGCGGCACATCAACACCGGCTCCGACTCCGAGGTGCTCGTGAACGTGCTGGCGCACGAGCTGGAGAAGGCCTCGGTCAGGCTGCACCTCGATCCGCAGACCATCTTCGCCGCGGTCGCCGCCACGCACCGTCGCCTGAAGGGCGCCTATGCCGTGGTGGCCATGATCGCGGGCTACGGCGTGCTCGCGTTCCGCGACCCGTTCGGCATCCGCCCGGCGGTCATCGGCTACAACGACACGCCCACCGGAAGGGAATACATTGTCGCCTCCGAGTCCGTCGCGGTGGACGCGAACGGATTCCGCGTGCTGCGCGACGTAGGGCCGGGCGAGGCGGTCTTCATCGACCAGAGCGGCCGCCTTCACACGCAACAGTGCGCGCCGCATGCGAGCCTGAATCCCTGCATCTTCGAGTACGTGTACCTCGCGCGTCCGGACTCGATCATCGATGGCGCCTCGGTGTACGAGACGCGGCTCAACATGGGCCGCAAGCTCGCCGAGAAGATCAAGCGCAGCCACCGCAGCCTCGACATCGACGTCGTGATCCCGATCCCGGATTCGGGCCGGCCGGCGGCGCTGCAGCTCGCGGCCGGGCTCGGCGTGGCCTACCGCGAGGGCTTCGTCAAGAACCGCTACATCGGGCGCACCTTCATCATGCCGGGACAGGCGGTGCGCGCGCGCTCGGTGCGCCAGAAACTGAATCCCATGTCGATGGAGTTCGCCGGCAAGAACGTCATGCTGGTGGACGATTCCATCGTGCGCGGCACCACCAGCCGCGAGATCGTGCAGATGGCGCGCGACTCGGGCGCGCGCAAGGTGTTCTTCGCCTCGGCCGCGCCGCCGGTGCGCTTTCCCAACGTATACGGCATCGACATGCCCACGCGCGCCGAGCTGATCGCCGCCGAGCGCAGCGAGGACGAGGTCGCGCGCGAGATCGGCGCCGACGCCCTGGTCTACCAGGACCTGGAGGAGCTGAAGGACGCAGTGCGCCAGGTCAATCCGCGGCTTGCGAGCTTCGAGACCTCGTGCTTCGACGGGGTCTACATCACCGGCGACGTCACCAGCGACTACCTGCGCGACATCGAGATCCAGCGTGATGCCAAGCGTGATTCGGTAGACGACGAAAACGCCCAGCTCGATTTGAATCTGGCGGCCTGATATACTGCCTTTTTTCGCGCCGATTTGAGCCACAGCTTGCGGGCGCGTAACAAATACCGCTAAAGCGTGCCGCGCAGTTCTCCAGGAGAACCCGGTCCGCTTAACCGAGAGGATCGGGTTTTTTTATGGCCAACGACTACCAGATCGCAACCAAGGGCGTGCGCGCCGGCCAGGCGCGCACCGAGTTCCAGGAGCATTCCGAGGCGCTCTTCCTAACCTCGAGCTTCGTCTTCGACAACGCGCGCCAGGCGGCGGCGCGCTTCGCCGGCGAAGAGCAGGGCATGGTGTACACCCGCTACACCAATCCCACGGTGCAGATGTTCCAGGACCGGCTCGCTGCCCTCGAAGGCGCCGAAAGCTGCGTCGGCACCGCCTCCGGCATGGCGGCCATCCTGGCCACCGCGCTCACGCACCTGAGAAGCGGTGACCATGTCGTGTGCTCGAACGCGGTGTTCGGCGCCACGATCAACCTCTTCAACAACATTCTTTCGCGCTTCGGGATCGAGACCACATACGTCTCGCCCACCAAGCCCGACGACTGGCGCCGTGCGATTCGGCCAAGCACGCGGCTTCTGTTTCTCGAGACGCCTTCCAACCCGCTCACCGAGGTTTCGGACATCGCCGCGCTGGCCGAGGTTGCGAAAAAAGCGCGGGCGCTGCTCGCCGTCGACAACGTGTTCTGTACGCCGGCGCTGCAGCGGCCGCTCGAGCTCGGCGCCGACCTGGTCGTCCACTCGGCTACCAAGTATCTCGATGGGCAGGGCAGGGTCATCGCAGGCGCCGTCGCAGGATCGAAGGCGCTGGTCGGCGACCCGATTACGGCGTTCCTGCGCACGGCCGGGCCCACGCTTTCGCCGTTCAACGCCTGGGTGGTCCTGAAGGGCCTCGAAACGCTCGAGCTGCGCATGCGCGCCCAGTCGGCCGCCGCCCTGGAGCTCGCGCGCTGGCTGGAAGCGAACCCCAACGTGGCCCGGGTGCACTACCCCGGCCTCGAGTCGCATCCCCAGCATGCGCTGGCAAAGCGCCAGCAGCGCGCCGCCGGCGCGGTGCTCTCCTTCGAGGTCAAGGGCGGCCGCGCCGCGGCCTGGCGCGTGATCGACTCGACTCGCCTGGTCTCGCTGACCGCCAACCTCGGGGACGTCAAGACCACCATCATCCACCCGGCGAGCACCACGCACGGCAGGATCTCCCCCGAGGCGCGCGCCGCGGCCGGAATCACCGAGGGCCTGGTGCGCCTCGCCGTGGGCCTCGAGGCGGTGCCCGACCTCAAGGCGGATCTCGAGCGCGGGCTGGACCCCGACCCCGATCGGGGGGCGTAGCATTAGGCGTTTGCCTCCAGAGCACGCCGCCGAAGAGAAAGCCATCACCCCGTCCCGGCGCTGGGCCGTCCTGGCACAGGCGGCCCTGCTCGCCGCCGCTTATTTCGCAGCGGCAAAGCTCGCCCTTCTGTTGGCCATTCCGCCGGGCTACGCGACCGCGATCTGGCCTGGATCGGGCATCGCGCTCGCGGCGCTGCTCCTCGGCGGAAACCGGCTGTGGCCCGGCGTATTGGTCGGCAGCTTTGCCGCGAACATCACCATCGAGGGATCGATCCTGGCCGCGGTGGTGATCGCCGCAGGCAGCACGTTCCAGGCGCTCGTGGGCGCCGAGCTGGTGCGGCGCCACATCGGCCTGCCATGCCACTTCGGCCGGACCGCGGACGTGGTGAGGTTCTTCGGGCTTGCCGCGCTGGCCGCAACGATCGCGCCTACGTGCGCGCTGCTGCCGCTCGGTCTGGCGCACCCGCTTCCGGGACTCGAGCTTTTCCGCAACTGGTTCACGTGGTGGCAGGGCGACGCCAGCGGCATCATCCTCGTCGCCCCGCTCGTCCTGTGCTGGGCGCTGCCCTCCGAGATGCGCTGGACCCGCGCCAGGATCGCGGAAGGCATCGGCTTCGCGCTGGCGCTGCTTGGCGCGACCCATGTCGTGTTCAGCACCGGCTCGGAAGCGACTCCGGCGTACGCCACCACCTTCCTCATCGTCCCCTTCATCATCTGGGCCGCGTTCCGATTCAGCCAGCGCGAGGTCACCACTGCCACCACGGCGATCTGCGCGATCGCCCTGTGGTACACGCTGCGGCAGGCGCGCGGCCCATTCTCCATGGTGCCGCTCAACGAGTCGCTCCTGCTCCTGCTGCTCTTCGTGACCACGGTGGTGTTTACCGGCCTCGTGCTCTCCACGCTCCTCGGCCAGCTCGACAAGGCGATGGAAGAGCTGCGCGACCGCAGCCGCGGGCTCGAGCTGCGGGTGAGCGAGCGCACCCGCGAGCTCGAGCAGGCCAACCGCAGGCTGCACGAGGACATCGCGGTGCGCGCGCGCACCGAGCGCATGCTCGCCGACAGCGAGCGGCGCTTTCGCCTGATGGTCGAAAGCGTGGTGGACTACGCCATCTTCATGCTCGACGCCGAGGGGCGCGTCGCGAGCTGGAACGCCGGTGCGCAGCGCATCTCGGGCTACGAGCTGCACGAGATCGTGGGCCGGCACTTCTCGCGCTTCTATCCGCGCGAAGACATCGAGCGCAACAAGCCGCAGTGGGAGCTGGAGGTCGCCGCGGCCGAGGGCCGGTTCGAGGAGGAGGGCTGGCGCTTGCGCAAGGACGGCTCGTCCTACTGGGCCAACGTGATCATCACGGCGGTGCGCGACGACACCGGCAGGCTTCTCGGCTACGCCAAGGTGGTGCGCGACCTCACCGAGCGCAACCGGGTCGAGGCCGAGCTGATCCGCGCCAAGGTGACGGCGGAGCGGGCGAGCGAGGCGAAGTCCCAGTTCCTCGCCAACATGTCGCACGAGCTGCGCACGCCGCTCAACAGCCTGCTCATCCTGGCGCGCCTCCTCGGCGACAACATCGGCGGCAACCTGAACCCGAAGCAGGTGCAGTTCGCGCAGACCATCTACGCCTCGGGAATGGACCTGCTGTCGCTGATCAACGATCTGCTCGATCTCGCGAAGATCGAGGCCGGCGCCGCCACCGCGCTCAACTTCGCGCCCGCGCGGCTGGACGAGCTGCGCGAGGACCTCGAGCGCGCGTTCCGCCAGGTCGCGCAGGACAAGGGCCTGCAGTTCGCCATCACCCTGGATCCGTCGCTACCCGCCGCGATCCGCACCGACATGACGCGCCTCAAGCAGGTGCTGAAGAACCTGCTCGCCAACGCCTTCAAGTTCACCCGCCAGGGCCGCGTCTCGCTCGACATCGCGCCGGCCGAAGGCAAGCGCATCGCGTTCGCGGTCGTCGACACGGGAATCGGCATCCCGGCCGAGAAGCAGAAGATCATCTTCGAGGCGTTCCAGCAGGCCGACGGCAGCACCGCGCGCCAGTACGGCGGCACCGGGCTGGGCCTGTCCATCAGCCGCGAGCTCACGCGGCTCCTCGGCGGCGAGATCCGTGTCGCGAGCGAGCCCGGCAAGGGCAGCTCGTTCACGCTCTACCTGCCGCTTTCCGACGAGGTTTCGGCGCTCGCGGCCTAGTTTTCCTGCTTCTCCTCGTCCGCAGTCTCGCCCATGAGCTCCTCCATGCGGCTGCGCATGCGCGCTCCGAGCTCCTCGAGGTCGAGGTCGGTCTTCTTCACCTGCGGGAACATCTCGCCTTCCTCCTCCTTCACGTGGTGCAGGACGTACTCGCCGAGCACGGTGAAGGTGGCGTGGAAGTTGGGGTCCTCCGGGCCCATGTTCTCGAGCTGCTCGATCAGCATCTTCGCCGTCTCGTGCTCGATCTGGGCCTCGTTCAGGATGTCCTCGTCGTCGATCGCCTCGCGCGCCGCGGGATAGAACAGCTCCTCCTCCAGCGTGGTGTGCAGCTTCAGGTCCTCGCACACGCGCTGCACGAGCTGCTGCTGCGCCTCGTTATCCTCGCGGTCGAGCTTCTCGAACTCCTTGAACGCCTTCTTGACCTTGTCGTGCTGCTCCTTCAGCAGCTCGACCGCCCCGGTGGCTTTCGCCTTGCTCTTCGCCATGTGCGCCGTCCTTTCTGGGATTGGGGAGATGTCCGGAGCAACACCCGTACCGGAAAAGTCGGCAGCAAAACTGTTGGACGAATCGGGGTCTGACCCCGATTTTCGCGGGCGCCCTTTTTACCGCCAGGGGTAAGAATTACTAGAAGCGGACGAGCTTCGGCGCGCCGCGGCCGATCTCGAGGTAGCCGCCGCGGCCGTACCAGTCCGGGAGCACCCAGCGCTCGGCCGGCCGGCCGTCGATGGTCAGCGCGTGACGTCCCGGCCGGTGGGTATGGCCGTGCACCAGGCGGGTGACGGCGTGCGCGCGCATCGCCTGTGCCACGGCGGCATCGTTCACGTCCATGATCTCCGCGGGCTTAGCCTGGACGACCTCCTTGCTCTTCTCGCGCATGCCGACGATCGCGCGGCGGCGCTCCGCGAGCGGCCTGGCGAGGAATTCGCGCTGCCACGCCTCGGAGCGCGCGATCCGGCGCCAGTTCTGGTAGTCCAGGTCGTCGGTGCACAGCGTGTCGCCGTGCATGAGCAGCGTGCGCACGCCCTGGATCTCGTGCACGCCCGGGTCGGCGAGGAGCTTCGCGCCGGTGGCGGCGCAAAAGCGCTCGCCGACGAGGAAGTCGCGGTTGCCGTGCATGAGGTAGACCGGCACGCCGCGGCGGGCGAGGTCCGCGAGCAGCCCCGCGATCACCGCGTTGAACGGCGCCTCGAGATCGTCGTCGCCGATCCAGGACTCGAAGAAGTCGCCCAGGACGTAGAGCGCGTCGGCGGCGCGCGCCTTTCCTTCGAGCAGCTCGATGAACCGCTCGTTCGCTGCCGGCCGCTCCTCGGTGAGGTGAAGGTCCGAAATGAAGAGCGTGGGCACTACGCCGGTGCTACGGGCGGGTTACGCGGCGGGTTACTTTTTGGCGCCGACCACCGTCGCGGATTCGATCACCACGGGCTGCTTCGGCACGTCGCTGCGGAAGGGCCCGCCCGAGCCGGTCGGCGTCTTCGCGATCTTGGTCACCACGTCCATGCCGTCGATCACCTTGCCGAACACCGCGTAGCCCCAGCCGTCCTGGCCGGGATAGTTGAGGAAGTCGTTGTTCTTGACGTTGATGAAGAACTGCGCGCTCGCCGAGTGCGGGTCGCTGGTGCGCGCCATGGCGATGGTGCCGACGTCGTTTTTCAGGCCGTTCTTCGCCTCGTTCTCGACGGGCTTGCGCGTCGCTTTCTGGCTGTACGCCTTGTCGAAGCCGCCGCCCTGGATCATGAAGCCGTCGATCACGCGGTGGAACACCGTGCCGCTGTAGTGCCCGTCCTTCACGTACTGCAGGAAGTTCTCGACCGTCTTGGGCGCCTTGGCCGGGTAGAGTTCAAGGCGGATCGTGCCGAGGTTGGTCTTGATGTCGACCTGCGGATCGGCTGCGAGCGCGCCGCCGGGCACCGCGGCGAGGGACAGGATGAAAAGATGCTTGAGCTTCATGCGACTCCTTAATAGGGGTGTACCAACGCGGCTGTTCTGGTCAGATTCGGCGGCGCAGCTATTATAGGGCATGCTCGTAATCCACAATTCCCTCGGCAGGACGAAGCAGGAGTTCGCTCCGCTGCGGCCGGGCGAAGTGCGGATGTACGTCTGCGGCATGACCGTCTACGACTACTCGCACCTCGGTCATGCACGCATGCTGGTCGTGTTCGATGTCGTCGCGCGCTACCTGCGCGCGAGCGGCTACCGCCTGACGTACGTTCGCAATATCACGGACATCGACGACAAGATCATCAAGCGAGCCAACGAGAACGGGGAATCGATCCAGGCGCTGACCGAACGCGTCATCCGCGCGAACGAAGAAGACTTCGCCGCGCTCGGTCTGCTCAAGCCCGAGCACGAGCCGCGCGCCACGCATTCCATACCCGGGATGATCCGCATGATCGAGTCGCTGATTGCGCGCGGGCACGCGTACCCCGCCGCCAACGGCGACGTCTACTACGACGTGTCCTCGTTCCAGGGCTATGGGCGCCTGTCGGGAAAGGACCCGCGCGAGCTGCGCGCGGGCGCGCGCGTCGAGGTCGACGAGGCGAAGGACGACCCGCTCGACTTCGTGCTGTGGAAGGCGGCCAAGCCCGGCGAGCCGTCGTGGGATTCGCCGTGGGGAAGGGGCAGGCCCGGCTGGCACATCGAATGCTCGGTCATGTCCTCGGAGCTCCTCGGCAGCCGTTTCGACATCCACGGCGGCGGCGAAGACCTCCAATTCCCGCACCACGAGAACGAGATCGCGCAGTCGGAGGGCGCCAGCGGCGTGCACTTCGTGAACTACTGGATGCACAACGCCTTCGTCCAGGTCGACAAGGAGAAGATGTCCAAGTCGCTCGGCAACTTCTTCACCGTGCGCGACATCCTGAAGAAATACGATCCGGAAGTGGTGCGTTTTTTCATCCTGCGCGCGCACTACCGCAGCCCGCTCAACCACTCCGACGCGAACCTCGACGACGCGAAGAACGCGCTGGCGCGTCTTTACACGGCCCTGAAAGACACGAAGACCGAGGCAACGATCAAGCTGGACTGGGATGAAGCCCACGCGGGGCGCTTCAAGGCCGCGATGGACGACGACTTCGGCACGCCCGAGGCGGTGGCGGTGCTCTTCGAGCTCGCCAATCGCGTGAACGCCGGAGACAAATCCCTGACACCCCAGTTGCGTGCGCTCGGCGGCGTGCTCGGCCTGCTGCAACGCGATCCGGAGAGCTTCCTGCAGGGCAAGCCGGCGGGCGTTTCCGAGGAGTGGATCGCGGCGAAGATCGCCGAACGCGAAGATGCGCGCAAGCGCAAGGACTACGCCGCGGCCGACCGGATCCGAAAGGAGCTGCTCGAGAAGGGGATCGTGCTCGAGGACAAGGCCGGCAAGACAACCTGGCGGCGCGCCTAGCCCATGATGTTCACGCCGCCGTCGACGTAGATGGTCTGGCCGGTGAGACGCCGTGCGTAGGGCGTAGCGAGGTAGGCGCAGGTGAAGCCGACGTCGTCGATGTCGACCA
>Ga0157378_10003066_pt1 | contig 14856 bp, 9 predicted proteins | sample M65metaG_FD_115309 | JGI IMG/M metagenome (GOLD analysis project Ga0157378, IMG submission 115309) | Miscanthus rhizosphere microbial communities from Kellogg Biological Station, Michigan, USA - M6-5 metaG | ecosystem: Host-associated > Plants > Roots > Rhizosphere > Soil | place: USA: Michigan...
CGAGGCGGTCGCCGCCCGTGCCGGTTTCCGAAACACACGGCGCCGGAGATTCGGTGACGTGCCGGCGTGCGGGGCACAACGCGGCGATTCGGGCAAATTTGTCTCCTCGATTCACGTAAAGTCCGCGAAAAGTGGAACCACCGTTTCGCTTCTCCTCCTTTCCCGAGTTCGCATTGGATTACACGCCCAGCCGCGAAAGGATGAAGAGAGCTGCTTCCTTGGCGCGCTCGCCTCTCTCGCCGACGGGGCCAACGCACGACGGGCATCCATTTTCACAGGGACATGCGGCGATCAGTTCGCGCGTTTTCGCGAGCAAGATATGATGCGCCCTGTACAGCGGCTCGGAAAACCCGATTCCGCCGGGGTAGGCGTCGTAAAGATATAAATTGGGTTCGAAGAATTCTTTCTCCGCAAGCGCTGCAATTGCTTCCGGACTGGCAGCTTCTTCCCACTCGATCGCCGAACCTGGGGAGGGCGGGCGCTCGCCGATGGCCGTGCCCAGGTCGCGTCCATCGCACATCAGCAGCAGGGTGGCGATGGATTCCAGAGCGTGTAGCAGCCCGAACATGCCGCTCTGGCGGTCGCTCACGGAAAAGGGAAGCGATTCCACGAGCGGGCGCTCCAGCGTGAGCCAGAATGCTGTCGTGTGCATTTCGTTTTCCGGCAATTCAAGCTTGCCGTCGCCAACGTTTTCGTTCGTGAAAAATTTTATTTTCTTGAAGCCGATCACCTGCGAGCGTACCAGAACGTCGCCGTGAGATCGCGCGGCCTGTGCGTCGGCGCCGCGCACGTCAATCCGGTCGCTGGCTGCGGATTCCAGAACGCGAACCTGGGTATAGCGGATCGCATCGGTGTAGTAATCCACATCGACACGTTTGACATAGGCTTTTCGTTCTTCAAAATTGAGCGCCTCGACGTGAAATTGCTGCCCCTGGTGAAGGTAGATCGCTTTTGGATGAACGGTCGTCAGCGCGCTCGAGAAATCCACTTCGCCGATGACCTCGGCCTCTTCCGTGATGTTCACGATCACGAAATTATCCGACGTCACCGAACGCAAGCTGACGGCGTCCGCCGGATAGGCTTCCTGAGTCCAGTGCCAATGTTCGCCCGTGCGATGTAAAAACCCCGCTTCGGTGAGACGGTTGCAGAGATCGGGTACATCCACGCTTCCGAAAGTTTCGTCCGTGGCGATCGGCAGTTCGAACGCGGCGCACTTGAGATGATTCACGAGAATTTCCAGATTATCGGGCTGTACAAAGGCGTGTTCCGGCGAGCGGCCAAAAAAATAATCGGGATGCTGCACGATGAATTGGTCCAATGGGGCGGACGAGGCGACCAGCACGGCGCAGGAGCTTCCGCTGCGGCGGCCCGCGCGACCCGCGCGCTGCCAGGTGGATGCAATCGTTCCGGCATAGCCCGCCATCACGGTTGCATCGAGCGAACCTATGTCGATCCCCAGTTCGAGCGCGTTGGTCGATACCACTCCTCGAATACGGCCTTCGCGTAAACCGTGCTCAATTTCGCGGCGCTCTCCGGGAAGATAGCCTCCTCGATATCCACGAACGGCCGGCAGCCGACCGGGCGGCACGGGATTGGCCTGCTGCAGATAGGTGAGCAAAACTTCGGTATACAGTCGCGAATTGGCGAAGACGATGGTCTGCAGATTGCGCTTCAGAAATTCCTGGGCCACGCGAGATGACTCGTTGATGTAGTTTCGTCGTATTCCCAGAAAACGGTTCACTACCGGCGGATTGTAAAAAATAAAATATTTTTCTCCGGCCGGAGCGCCATTTTCCTCTATCACCTGGAAATCGGTTTCGGCCAGCCGCGATGCCAGCTCTCCCGGATTCGCAATGGTGGCCGAGGAGCAGATGAATTGCGGATCCGAGCCGTAAAAGCGGGCGATGCGGCGGAGTCTGCGCAGCACGTTGGCCAGGTGGCTGCCGAACACGCCACGATAGGTATGTAGCTCGTCCAGCACCACGTAGCGCAAATTCTCAAACAGCCGCTGCCAGCGAGTGTGGTGCGGCAGGATCCCCGTGTGCAGCATGTCGGGATTGGACAGCACGATGTGGCCGCGCTCGCGAATCGCTTTTCGCGCGTCGGCCGGGGTGTCTCCGTCGTAGGTGAAAACGCCGAAGCGGCCGTCCAGGCGCGCGGACAGGTCATGCAACTCCGCGAGCTGATCCTGCGCGAGGGCTTTGGTAGGAAATAAATACAACGCGCGCGCGTCCGGATTTTCAAGAATCGTGTTCAGGACCGGCAAGTTATAGCAAAGCGTTTTTCCGGATGCGGTGGGCGTAACAACCACGGCGTTGCGCCCCTCTCGAACGGCCTCCGCGGCCAGGGCCTGATGGCTGTAGAGCTGCGCTACACCTTTGTCGGCATAGACGCGAGCGAGTTCGTCGCGCACCCATGCGGGGACGGGCGCAAATTGAGCCTCGCGGGCCTCGATATGATGCACGGCGGTGACGATTTCGCCAAGATAGTCGCGCTCCGCAAACTGCTCCACGATTTCACGCACTCGTGCCGGTGTTACCGGTTCTTTACCCGTCCGCACTGCCAGAGAATGAGCCGCCAATATGCTCCTCCACACTTCGCCTTTTGTTCGCTACGCTAGCACGGCGCCGAACGAGGTGCAATAGCCTTTCTCACCGCACTGGCAAATTTTTTGAACGCGCCTTTTGATACCGGCAAAAATTTATCTGATTTCCTTTGCGCAAACACTTCCCGGTATCGCGGATGATTTTTCCAACCAAGCCTCTCCTGTCCATAGGGCCAAATTCGCGCCCTAACGCTCCTCGCTAAACACCTGTACTTGTTCCGTCCGGATGACCAGTCGAGTCGCGCTTCGCCGGTGAACTAATCTGCGCCCTGGTCGGGGGACCTGTGATGACAACAGAAATCAAGAACTCAGCAAGCAATTCGGCAACGAACACACAGAAGTTAATGAACGGCAAGCCGGGATTATTTCAGCCAGTCAGCTATCGAGTGGGGAAGGGGAACAGAATGCCCATCACCGCGAGAATCGAAAAAGGAATAAAGATCATGGCGGTGCTGGTGGCAGTACTGTTTGCCTTCGGAACCGCAGCGCATGCGAGTGTGAGCGCCAGCCCATCCTCCCTGAATTTTGGAACCGTGGCGACAGGCTCGACGAGCGCTTCGCAAACCGTAACGATCACCAATTCGACGCGCAACCGGGTCAACATCGTTAGCCTGGCGACGTCAGCGGCGCAATTTCAATATTCCGGGCCGTCCCTGCCTTTCACTCTGCGCCGGGGCCAGTCCGTGACCGTATCTGTGACTTTCGCGCCCACTGCGGCGCAGACCTATTCGGGCGCGCTGACCATTACGCGCGGCAACGGCGATACAACCACAGTGGGCCTTGGTGGAGTTGGGTCATCCCCGATCATTGCCCCCACGATCACGGCGCAGCCGGCCAGCGCAAAAGTCATCGCCGGCCAGAGCGCCACGTTCAATGTTGCAGCCACGGGCACGTCTCCCATGACCTACCAGTGGAAAAAGAACGGCGCGCCGCTGAGCGGAGCGACTTCGTCCACCTACACGACACCGGCCGAGACGATAACCGACAACAATGCGCAATTTACCGTCGCCGTGGGCAACTCCGCGGGTAGTGCAAACAGCAACGCCGCCGTGCTCACCGTGACAGCGGCTGCCGTGGCTCCGGCCATTACGACACAGCCGGCCAGCCAAACAGTCGTCGCAGGAAAGACAGCGTCCTTCTCGGTTTTGGCTTCGGGCACGTCTCCGATGACCTATCAGTGGAAAAAGAACGGCGCCGCGATCAGTGGCGCGACAGCCTCGACTTATACGACTCCGGCCGAGACGACGGCGGACAACAATGCCCAATTCTCCGTCGCCGTGAGCAACTCCGCCGGTAGTGCGAACAGCAGCGCCGCCATTCTTACCGTGACAGCGGCTGCCGTGGCTCCGGCCATTACGACGCAACCGGCCAGCCAAACCGTCATCGCGGGTAAAACAGCGACCTTCACGGTTGTTGCTTCGGGCACAGCGCCCCTGACGTATCAGTGGAAGAAGAATGGCTCGGCGATCAGCGGGGCAACGTCGGCGACTTATACGACTCCGGCCGAGACGACGGCAGACAACAATGCCCAATTCACCGTGGCTGTGAGCAATAGCGCGGGCAGCGCTTCGAGCAACGCAGCGATCCTCACGGTGAACGCCTCAACTCTGCTTCTCAATTCCAGCGTGTCATCCTTGAGCTTCGGAAGCGTCAACGTCTCCAGCACCGGCACCAAAACGGTTACGCTAACCAATGCCGGCAATGCAAATGTCTCGATTTCAAACGTCACCGTTACCGGCGCGGGCTTTAATGCGACCGGCGTCAACGGAGTGATTCTCACGCCGGGACAGGCGGCCACGCTGACGGCAACCTTCACTCCATCCACGGCGGGCAGCGTGACGGGCAATGTTTCGGTAGCCAGTAACGCCTCGAACTCACCGGACTCCATTTCGCTTTCGGGCACCGGAGTCGCGGTTGTGAATCATTCTGTGTCGCTGTCCTGGATAGCCAGCGCGTCGAGCGTCGTGGGATACAACACGTATTCGTCCACGCAGCAGGGTGGCCCTTACACAAAGATGACCAACGCACCGGTTGCAGCTACGTCGTACACCGATTCAGCCGTCCAGTCAGGTTCCACCTACTTCTTTGTGGTTACTTCCGTGGATGCCAGCAATGTTGAGAGTGCGTTTTCCAACGAAGTCAGCGCACTCGTACCGTAATTCTCAGAGCAGGGCAATCAAGGAGCCGCGATTCCCCCCGCGGCTCCTTTTGCTTTTAGGGCGCGATTTCCGGAGACCGCGGCTGTGGTGGTTAGCAGGATGTTACGGATTTCAGTGCGGTGCCACTGCGGCATCAATTCCCGCACTCAGTAGTGAAAACGATAGCGCAGCTCCACGAAAACCTCGCGCGGATTGCTGAAATGGAACCCGCCAAAGGTCAAGCTGTTGTCCAACATCACGCGCCGGTTCCCAACGTTCAAAGCACTCGCGGAAATCGAAAACTTCTCGCCGAAATCCTTATCCACGGAAAAATCGACCATCGTATGGGCCGGCAGATAATCAAGAGTCGAGCAACAGACGCTCGGATCGGCCGCAGTGGGGCCGTTGCCGTTGGTGAAGCCCGAGCCGTAGGAAACATTTCCCGAAACGAACGCGTTCCAGGGCAGGCTGATTTGCAGGCCGGCGTTCAGCGTATTTCTCTGATCGTGGTCGAGAGGCACGTAGTTTGGAACTGCCTCATTGTCGGTTGGAATCAGGCCCCCCGTAATGTTTCCGCGGAATTCCGCAATCTGATTAGAGTAGGCCAGATGGAGTTGCGCCCGCTTCCACAGTCGCGGAGAACGTAGCGTGAGTTCCCAGCCGCGGACGAGCGCTTCGGTCAGCGTAACCGGGATGAACACATTGGATTCGCCCAAATTATTGTGGTCGAAAAAATTATCGGCGCGGGTGCGGAATGTATCGGCGTCGAGGTTCCATCCTTTGTACGGCATGGTGAGGCCGAACTGATACTCCTCATCCCGGTCGCCGCGCAGGAATCCAAAGCTGAAGCCCTGGTTCGCCGCCGCTTCCACCAACGGAGGCCCTGAAAACGTGAGCAGGGGCGGCGCCTGATAGAATCGCCCGTAAAATCCATGAAGCACCCAATTGATTTTGGGAATCCGCAGAGAAATTCCGGCGCGAGGGCTGGTGGCGTTTTCGGTGACATTTGCAGAAAAGTGCGCTTGCCGCACTCCGCCGCTCAACGTCAGCCACGGAGTGATTTTGAATTTATCTTCAATCCAAATCTCCTGCAGGCTTCCATTCGTAGGCTCGGAATCCTTGAAGTTGGCGCTGTTGTTCCCGGGATTGGAACAGCCGCTGGGACCCGCAAATTCACAGTAGACGACGCCGAACAGCTGATCGTCATGCTGCCAGAATCCATAAATCCCGGCGCTCAGCGTGTTTCGGGCGACCGTCCAACTAACGGTCGCCTGTCCCCCGGCATAAATGGAGCTTCGATTGTCTGTCGTGTCCGTGGGCAGATCGATGGCATTGCCGTTGTAATTTGCGCTGTTGTAATGGATAAGAGGCGATACCGTCAGAAGTGAATTTGGGCTGAGCGTACGGACCCACGAAAAATTCACAAACGTATCCGCCTCGTGCTCCCCGTCAATTTGGAAAATTCCGCCGGGGATCGAGCAGGTGTCTGACGGCGGCGCGCAGGGAGTGACGGGAGTGATGAAAATCGCTCCTGGAACACCATCCACTTCGTTGATCGCGCCCGTCGAGACTGGAATCTGGTAATAGTCCCTTCGCGAGGAAACCACCAGGCGAAACTGGTTTTTGGGAGTCAGGTTAAACACTAATGTGCCGAACCCGCCGATGCCATTTTGAGCGTCATGAATTACCTGCGGCGTAGGGGGCTGCAAACCCAGGTTGGTGCGATTTCCACTCAGGCTCCCATAAAACGCAAACCGCTGCGTATGCCCGCCGCAACTGATTTGATCATTGGTCTGGTAGAAATTTCCGAAGCTCAGGACCAGGTCACACTCCTTATTGCGCTCGAAGCCCGTCCGTGGAACCACATTAAAAATTCCGTACGTTCGATCTCCATAATCGGCGTCGTAGCTTCCGCGTTGAACCTCAAAATAATCGACGTCTTTGGGATCGAATTGCGGCCCGACATTGCTGGCGATATTGGTATTGGGAACAGGCACGCCGTCTACCAGCCAACTCACCTGATGTCCGCCGCGGATGTGAAGCTGGTCGTGCGTGATGTATGCACCGGGGACGTTGTCGGTAATCATCGCCAGGCTGTTGGTCCGGTCGGCGCCCGGGGTGTCCTGAATATCCTGGCGATTCAGAAGAGTTGTGGGCGTGACGGAATCCAGGGAAGCGGTGACCGGCTCTCCGGTAACCACCGTTTTTTCCGCAATGCCGGCTAGCTCCAATTGAAAGTGCAAAACCGGACTGGAGCCGGAAGTAACGACGACGTTTTGCGCCGCCGTCTGAAAATTTGCCAGCGTTACGGTGACGGTATATTCGCCAAGCGGTACGGCGCTGAAATCAAATTCGCCATTTTCATTTGTCTTCTGGTGCTGGACCCACTCCGAGCGTTGCGCCTTCAGATCTACCGCGGCGTCTGGAATGGGACGATGCTGAGGATCATGCACGATTCCATGCACGCTGCCAAATATTTCCGCGTGAGCGAGCGCAGCAACGAAAATCGCTCCCAGCGTGAGAGCCATGATGAATCCAGCGGGCCTGAAACACTTCGTATGAATCATTTCCATCCTCGCTTGTTTTGAAAATCACACGTGGAGCCAACCGGCACGTATCCGGTGAAATCACGGTTTCAATTGCAATTTATTACTTTCAGTTTAATCGGCTAGGCGCGAGGAGGGGGTGTTGCGGGCAGCGTGGTGAGATGAGGCAAGAGTGGGGTACGGGAAATCGGAGCGGCTTCTGCGATAGCCAGGCCACGAACGTAAAGTGTGGCTACCGGAGCAAAATCAGTGGACCTAACCGCTACATTTTGAGCGGAGTCGCAGGCTCGCATCGAACAATCCGTCTGGCCTGGAATGCGCATCGCGTCGCAATTAGTATGTGCCGCACCCGATTTGCGCGACGGGGTATGGTGAAGCGGGCAGTAATCCGTATTGCAGCACACAGGCACATCGGCCGCGCACAGCGTTTCAGCCAGAGTTGAAAATCCGGAGAAGACCAAGGTCAGAAGACCGATCGTGGCTAAAAGTTTGCGAATGGCGGAGCACATTTGGAGCGGCCTTTCCAACATCCGACTTTGGGAGCATAGCGCGGCGCGACCCGGGTTGACAAGCGCCACTCTAAACCGTCTCGAGAGCCAATCAAGCGGTAACCAGCGACGATATCCTGCGCTGGCCTGATGTGATCTGAGGAATGCGACTTACGAACGACCGTGTCCACGCACATGCGCGATTCATCCGGCCTTGACACGAGACGCTTCGCCCCCCAAAATTCAGGCCATGGCACATTCCTTTCTGATTTTTGATTTCGGCGGTAATGAAGAGGCCGCACAGCAGGCGCGTCACCGGATCGACGGCTGGAAGCAGGGTTTCCGGCTCGACAAAAAGATCCAGTTGAAATTCGAACGAACCGAACCGGACGGAAAACAGCACGCCGAGCCATCCTCGGAGCCCAAAAAAGGGAAGGCCACGACAAAAGGGAAGGGCAAGGCCGCTGCTAAATCAAAATCCCAAGCCGCCGAGTCCGATTCGGAGAGCAAATCTGCTACACCCGATCCCTCACACATCAGATTGATCGTGCGCCTCGATTTTTCCGACCACGAAAAGCTCTCTCACCAGCGCTGGATCGACCGGATTCCCACCGAAGAACCGTTTAAAGACGCAAGTCCGCGAATCGTCCGACCGGGCGAAGGTGACTTTAAGAAAACCTCAGATTTGTTTGACTCCCTGGATTAAAAAAACAGCGGATCGGACTGCGGGACGTTAGCCGCGGGAAGCCTGCATTCTCTCGAGTGAAGCGAACACGCAGGACAGGAAACGATCTTTGCGCACACGGTCACCACGACGAATGACAACGCCGACTCCAAGACCTGTCATCGTAGAGATCACAGACCACATTGCAAAGACCTTCAAGATCATAATACCCATCTTCGCCTCCCAAACTGCATGTAAACCCGGATTGGGTATGGCACAACAAAGGCCAAACAGATGGTCCCGGAACACAGCGCTAAACCAAGCAAATCGTGCTGAATAGAAAGCAGTGAATTTTTCTCAATTGCGCCGTTTGAGAAATGACACTGTAAACTCTATACACCATGGGAGTTGTTTACATTCCCAGCGCGTACTATAACTTACAGTACGCGGGCGTTGCAATACCCCTCTTAAAATATTTCCTATGCGCCCGAATCCTTCTGAATTTTCGCCTGCCCGTCCGTACGGCTAAGACTCCCGTCCCATTTCTGTCCCATTGACCAGCGTTTTATTGGAGCGCACCCCGGTAGGCTCATAGGTGGACTTGCTTTCCGCTTCTCTGCCGATAGTGTCAGCGCGCGCGTATCGTCGAGCGGATTCACGAAAGTTCGAGATCGGAGACCGGCCCATGGGTGTGGTACATCAGCGGTGCGGCACTATTCTGGTGTTCGTGCTTCTTCTGCTCTCATGTTCAGCCAACGCCCAAAACTGGCGCCAAGTCGGCCCTCCTGGCGGAGACGTCCAATCTCTGGCCGCTGCCCCTGGTAACGCTCGCACACTTTTTATGGGCACTTCGGACGGACACGTCTTTGGCTCGCGTGATGCGGGCGAACATTGGGATTTGCTCGGAAGGATTGGCGAGCATCATGACGATGTGATCATGTCGATGCTGGTCGATTTGCGCTCGGCGAGCACCCTCTATGCCACGAGCTGGACCCTTAGCTCGCGCGGTGGCGGCGTTTATCGCAGTGCCGATGCCGGGCATTCCTGGCAACTGATTGGCCTACAAGGACTTGTGGTTCGCGCAATTGCGCAAGCCCCTTCTAATCCGGAGATATTGATCGCCGGCGCCACCGACGGCGTTTTCCGCTCGGAAGATTCCGGGAAGCACTGGGTGCGCATCTCTCCTGAGAAGCACGAAGATCTGCGCAACTTCGATTCAATCGCCATCGATCCGCGCGACGCAAACACGATCTACGCCGGCACTTATCACTTGCCGTGGAAAACAACCGATGGCGGAAAAAATTGGGCTCCGGTTCACCAGGGGATGGTCGACGACTCTGATGTGATGAGCATCACGATCGATCAAAACGATCCTTCACACATTTTCGCGAGCGCGTGTTCGGGCATCTACCACAGCCCGGACGGAGCAGCAAACTGGACCAAGTTCAAGGGCATCCCCAAGGACTCTCGCCGAACAGTTCATATCCTGCAGGACCCCAAGCGCCCGGCGACCGTCTACGCGGCGACGACAGAAGGCCTCTGGAAGACTTCGGACGATGGCGCAAACTGGCGTTTGGTTACGCCCGTTTCCTGGAGCATTCTTTCGATGGTCATTGACCCTGAGAATCCTGACCGCCTGATTCTCGGCACCGAGCGCCTCGGGGTTCAGCTCAGCGATGACGGCGGACAAACCTATCGCGCCTCCAACCAGGGCTTCTCACACCGGCGTATCGTGGATGCGGCGGTCGACCCGCAGCATCCGGAGCGTGCTCTGGTCGTGCTCACCAGTAGCTTTGAACCATTGCTGGAGACGAAAGATGCTGGTCGCACATGGACCCCGCTAGCGGTCGGCCTCAAGTCCGGGCCACCGCGGCACGTTTTTGCTTCTCCCGATGGTTGGTTTGCTGCCCCGGGCCCTGGCGGCCTCCTGCGTTACTCCGCTGCCACGAATTCGTGGTTGCCCGTGAATCAGATTGCAGAAAAGCTTTCGCCCTCTCAAACGCGGCCCGCCGCTTCGGTAAAGAAAGTTTCGACACAGGCCACGAAAAGGCCGGCCACGAATTCGGCGGCGCCCGCAACGACCAAGTCGGCTGTTCCGTTCCACGCCAAAGTGAATGACATGGCATTTGGCGAAACCGCTTGGTATGCCGCGACTGAAGATGGCCTGCTGGTCTCACGTGACCGTGGCCTCAACTGGAGCACGGTTTCGCTGGCCCCGGCACAACGGTCTCTACCGTCTCTGGGAATGAGCGGATCTTCCATTCGCGCGGTACGCACGGCGAGCAGCGGTTCGTACGTTTGGGCGCTGTCGTCGGGGCAGCTGGAAGTTTCGGGCGATGGAGGTAAGACGTGGATTTCGCGCGCTTTGCCGTTTGAGGAGCGAGGCCCGGTTCATCTGCATCCTTCGGACGACAATGCCGTCGTGCTGGCAAGCCAGCACGGAGTGTATGTCTCGCGCGATGCGGGCGAATCCTGGCATCAGGCAAATCTCTCGGAACTTTCGATTGAGGACCTGGCTCCCGTACGCAACGCTCTCGTCCTATCGACACAAAAGGGAGTGCTGTTCCTCTCTCGGGATGGCGGTAAATCCTGGGTGCGCATGGAAGGACCGAATGCGGAGGGGGCGTTCTCCGCGCTGCGCTCGCGAGAAGCAGGGAACCAGCTGATCGCAGCCTCGGCTACGGAAGGACTGTTTGTACTGGAAATTGGCTCGACATCGTTGGCCTCTGCCGATTCGATGCCCGTTTCCCAGACGGCGAATCACTAGCAGCCCGGAATGCTGAGTTACACGCTGCCGGGGCATCAACTTGGTCCTGGCGAATTTTATAGAGATTGCCTGCGCACCTTCGCTGCCGCGATGCAGTGCGCTTGCAATATGTCGGCGCTCATCCCCCCCGGTTGCGCCGCCATACAAACGCGGCCGAGCGATTCCATCCCAGCTCCACACCCTGGGATGGGACGCTCGCCGCGATTTTTTTTGGGTTTAAGTAGCACAGGCTTCAGCCTGTGGATTTTAGTCATTGCAAGAACCAAACCCACAGGCTGAAGCCTGTGCTACTTCAGCTTGGCAACTCTATGTATATTTTTTCTGCAGTTTATTCTCCAGCCGCTCTGGATTCGATATAATGAGGCGTAGTCCGAAACTAGCTGCCCTAGCTCAGCTCAAGGTGGTTCGGATGCCGGTTCAGGCGCGCCCCAAGACGGCAAAAGTTGAGTCCAGCCAGTACCAGGGCCTTTCCCGGGAGGACCTTCTTCGTATTTACCGCACGATGTATCTCTCCCGCCGGATCGATGACCGCGAAATTCAACTAAAAAGGCAGAACAAAACATTTTTTCAGATCAGCGGCGCGGGGCACGAAGGTGTGCTGGCCGCTGCCGGCCTAGTGCTGAGGCCAGGCCATGATTGGGTTTTTCCCTACTACCGGGACCGCGCGCTTTGCCTGGCGCTGGGCGTAATTTCGCTGGAAATGTTCCTGCAGGCCGTGGGCGCGAAGGATGATCCGCATTCCGGCGGGCGGCAAATGCCATCGCACTGGGGAATTCCGCGGCTGAACATTCTTCCGCGATCTTCATCCACAGGCATGCAATACACCCAGGCTGTCGGCATGGCGGAAGCCTCCATGTATTTCGAAAAATTTCCGCGTGCGCTGCAGCAGGCTCAACAAGGGCCGCTCGGAAACGATATGCGGCACCACGCTGACGAAATTGTGTACGTATCCGGGGGCGATGGCTCAACCAGCGAAGGAGAGTTCTTCGAAGGACTGAATTCCGCGTGCCTTCGCAAACTGCCGATACTTTTTTTAATTGAAGACAACGGCTGGGCTATTTCTGTGCCGGTGGAATTTCAGACTCCGGGCGGCAATATCGCCAGGCTGGTGGGGAATTATCCCGGGCTTTTGGTGCGCGAGTGCGACGGCAGCGATCCGCTGGCGAGTTATGCGGTTCTGCGGGAAGCCGCGGAATATTGCCGGGAGCGGAAAGGGCCCGCTTTGGTGCGCGCGCAGGTGACGCGTCCCTATTCGCACTCGCTTTCCGACGACGAAAAACTTTACAAAAACGACAAGGTGCGTGAGGAAGAGGCGCATCGCGATCCCATTCCGAATTTCGGGTTGTTTTTGGTGCGCGAGGGAATCGTCGATGAAAAACAGTTGGAAGCCATTGAAGCGGATGTGGACGCGGAAGTTCGCGAAGCTTCCGACAAGGCGCTTGCGGCCGACCCGCCCGGCAAAGAATCCATTCTCATAAATCAGTATTCTCCCGATGTTGACCCAACGTCTTCCCGGTTCGAGTCCTCTCCGGAATTTTCGGGTGAACCGCGGACCATGGTGGAAATGATTTCCGCGACGCTTGCCGATGAGATGTCTCGCGATGAACGGGTGGTAGTGCTCGGCGAAGATGTGGCCGACTGCAGCAATGAGCAAGATCTGGAATGCGTGAAAGGGAAGGGCGGCGTATTCAAGGCCACCGTTGGTTTGCAGCGGCGCTTTGGGTATGCGCGCACGTTCAATACGCCGATTGCCGAGGCCTGCATTGTCGGTAGCGCAGTGGGCATGGCGGCTCGCGGGCTGAAGCCGGTTGCGGAAATACAGTTCTTTGATTACATCTGGCCGGCGATGATGCAGCTGCGCAACGAATTGTCCCTGTTCCGCTGGCGCTCGAACGGAGCGTTCAAATCGCCGGCTGTGATTCGCGTGGCTACGGGCGGTTATCTAACGGGCGGGGCGATTTATCACAGCCAGAGCGGGGAAGTGCTGTTCACGCACACGCCGGGGATTCGCGTGGTCATGCCGTCAACGGCGCTCGATCTTTGCGGCTTGCTGCGCACGGCAATACGCTGCGATGATCCGGTGTTGTTCCTCGAACATAAGCATCTGTACCGCCAGCCGTACAATCGCTCGCCTTATCCAGGACCGGACTATACGATTCCGTTCGGGAAGGCGCGAATCGCGCGCGAAGGCCGCGACGTGAGCATCATCACTTACGGCGCCGTTGTGCACCGCGCCGAAGTTGCCGCGGCACAACTGGAGCGTGAAGGCGTTTCCGTGGAAATTATCGATCTTCGCTCGCTCGCTCCGTTTGATTGGGATGCGATTTGCGCGACGGTCTGCAAGACCAATCGAGTGATTGTCGCTCATGAAGACATGCTGTCCTGGGGTTACGGCGCTGAAATTGCCGCGCGAATCTCCGAAAAGCTGTTCGATGACCTGGATGCACCCGTGCGGCGGGTTGCTGCGATGGACAGTTTCTGCGCGTACCAGCCGCTTTTGGAAGATGAAATCCTCCCGCAAACAAGCGACATCGTTGTTGCCGTGCGTGAATTGATGGCCTACTAAACCACTCAATCTCAACCCTAATTCAGTAGTAGGGCAAGGCTTCACATGCTGCGCAAAAGAAAATGACTTGTACTGTCATTCTGAGCGAAGCGAAGAATCTCTCTTCGATTTAAGTATAAGAGAACAACGAAAGAGAGATTCTTCGCTTCGCTCAGAATGACAGCGTTTTGAGTTTTTCTGCAGCCTGTTCAGCCTGTCTGATCCAAATTCCATGCTTTCGCCAATCTAAGCCAGACAGGCTGAAGCCTGCCCTACTGAATCGTTGCAAAGCGTATCTTCGGCTGTTAGGTTTCTGGGGGGCTGATTCAGGGGGAACACAATTTTAACCTGCGAAAAATGCGGCGCGGATATCCAGGAAGGCGCGAGCGTTTGTCCTCATTGTGAAACGCCCGTAAGCGTCGCGCAGATCGGCCCGGTATATGTTCCGCAAAGTGCACCAATTCCTGAAGTCACGCACGCCGTTCAGGAGTTGCCGGACCTGCCGCCGCGGCCGGCCTTCGCGGGATTTTGGCTGCGGGCAGTCGCGTATCTGATCGATACCGTGCTGATCTCCCTGGTTTTCGGGCTAATCGCTTCCTTTTATCCCGCCACTTTCCTCAAATATCCGGATGCCGCATCCACGTCGCTGGCGTCACTGCCGCAGTTGACGCCGATCGCGTTTGCAATCACGATGACCGCCAACTGGTTGTATTACACGTTCTTCGAGGCGTCGATCTGGCAGGCGACTCCCGGGAAACGCGTTCTGAGGCTCTATGTAGCCGATTTGAACGGGCAGCGCGTGACTTTTGCGCGCGCCGCGTGGCGCAACGCCGCTAAATTAATTTCCAGTTTGACTTTTCTCGTGGGCTATCTGGTGGCTGGAATCACGGAGAAAAAGCAAGCGTTGCATGACATTTTAGCGAGTTGCCTCGTGTTACGGCGCCCCCAGTAGCGCAGCCTTTTCTGGCAGCGCGACGCCCTATGCTTTTGCCGTGTTTTCCCATAGCGGAATTTTCTGGCCCATTTTTTTGGCGACGGACAATTCGTACACGCGAACGGCGGCGGCAAGATCCCAGGTGGCGATTCCATTCGATTTGAAGAGC
>Ga0157378_10003068_pt1 | contig 14852 bp, 15 predicted proteins | sample M65metaG_FD_115309 | JGI IMG/M metagenome (GOLD analysis project Ga0157378, IMG submission 115309) | Miscanthus rhizosphere microbial communities from Kellogg Biological Station, Michigan, USA - M6-5 metaG | ecosystem: Host-associated > Plants > Roots > Rhizosphere > Soil | place: USA: Michigan...
GGTGGAGCATGCGCCGCCGGAACAACCGATTCCCTACAGCCATAAGACTCATCTGGCGCTGGGCTTGGCGTGCTCGACGTGTCATGCGAATCCGGCGCCCGGAAATTTGATGACTTTTCCCGCTACGACGACGTGCATGTCCTGTCATATTTCAGTCGCCACGCACAAACCGGCGATTCAAAAACTCGCGGCATTTTCTAAATCCAAGCAGCCGATTCCCTGGGCGCGCGTCTACACAGTTCTTCCAGGAGTGACCTGGACTCATCGCAAACACCTGGATGCCGGAATGAAATGTCAGATGTGTCACGGGCAGGTCGCGCAGATGGATCGCATGTATGAAGCCACCAGTGTGACGACGATGGGCGTCTGCCTGAATTGCCACAAGGAGCATGGAGCGCCGACCGTCTGTTCCACGTGCCATTCGTGGCCGACTGCGAATTGAAGCGAAAGACAGGCGACGAATAACGTTACTGCTTTCCGCCAGGAGGAACCATGAAATCCCTCGCATTTTCAATCGCGTTGCTGGTGGCCATTGCATTCTGCCTGTGTGCGGGATATGCACAGAGCGCGCGAATTAAGCAGTCCACCGCCGCAAATGACGCGCCCTCTCCCCAATCGGCAGGCGCAACATTTCCAAAGGATATCTTTCCCGAGACCGGCAATCGCCTGCCAGGGATCAAACGGGATTCGCTGGACGATGCGGGAAAAAAACTGTTCGACTCGCGCGGCGCGGTGGACATGTTTGGTCCGGGCGCCATTCGTCTCTACAGCCCGCCGGTGGCGGAATACATGGGCGGCGTGAATGATTATCTGCGGCACAAGTCTGGGATCGATCCGCGCCTTGTGGAATTGGCGATCCTGGTAACCGCGCGGGAATGCGACGGCGCATATGAATGGACCGCGCATGAGCCGCAGGGACTGAAGGCAGGATTGCAGCCTGAAGTGATCGACGTTGTGCGTTACCGCAAGCCGGTCAAAGGACTGGCGGAGAAAGAGGCGGTGGTTATTGAGCTGGGGCGCGGGGCCATCGGAAAACATCATGTCAGTTCGGAAGTCGCGGCTCGGGCACTTGGTTTGTTCGGCAAACAAGGGCTGGTAAATATCGTTTCGCTGATGGGTGATTACGCGGCCACTTGCATATTGACGAACACATTCGACCAGCACGTGCGGCCCACCGATAAGTCTCTGCTGCCAATACCTTAGTGGGCAGGCTTTGCAGCATCAGGAGCTTCGGCTGGTGGCAAGGCGCGGATTCTGCCGATCTGAAACCGACAGGCTGAACAGGTTGAGGAAACAATGTCTTGTTGTGTCATTCTGAGCGAAGCGAAGAATCTCTCTTCGATTTAAGTATAAGAGAAGAAACCTGGAGAGATTCTTCTCTTCGCTTACAATGACAGCGTTTTGAGAGTTTTTCCGCAGCCTGTTTAGGCTGCTGGTTTTGGCTAGTGTGAAGACTGGGATTCTGCTGCTCTAAATCAAACAGGCTGAAGCCTGTTCTACTGGCGGTTGTTATTTCGCTTCGATGTAAAACCGTTCGACTGCATCCGTAATCCAGCCGGGATTTTCCCAGTCGGGATATTTCGCGCGGAATTCGGTGTTTAATGTTTTCACGGTTTCGTCAGCCGACTTTCCCTGCCCCTTTAGTTCCGCAACACGCGCTTGCACCGCTTTAAGGTAGTCCCGCTCGGTGCCAATGAGCGACGCGGCGCCTACCTCGCCGTGTCCAGGGACAATTTTTTGCGGCCGCAACTCATCGAGCTGATCGAGAATGAACAACCAGTTTTTCCCGCTGGCGTCCGCGTCAGGGAAAATTGGAAAAAACCGGTTAATCACCGTGTCCCCCGTGAAAAGCACAGCATCTCCCTCGACAAAAACGAAGTTGTCGCCGCGCGTGTGCGACGGTCCGAGCCACAGCAGCCGAACCGTGACGCCGCCCAGATCCAGTTTTGCTTCGCGATCAAAAACGATGTCGGGCGAACGTGGCTTGACGTCTTGAAGGAGCGCTTTCATTTCCGGGGTGCGACGGCTGAAATTTTTGATGAATTCCGGCTGCTTGCGTTCCACTTCTTCCTGCTGCACTTCGGGACGAATCACGATTGTATTTGCAGGGAAAGCCTGCCCGCCGGTCATATGCTCGGGATGAAAATGAGTTGTCGTGAAATAGAGTTCCTGATTTTTGCTGACCTTGGCGACTTCGCGCAGTACGGCGTCGCCGTTTTTGGGACCCATTCCAGCATCCACGATCAGCGTCGCGCGTGTTCCCACGATGATGCCGATGTTGGGAACGAGGTTTACTCGGCCGTCCGGAATCACGTACACGTGATCGGAAACCTTAATGGTCTTGTTTTCCTGAACGAGGGGCACAGGTTGCGATTGGTTGTGGCCCATGGGAGCGGTCTCCTGCGCAACAGCGACTCGGGGAGTGCAAAAGGCAGCTAGCGGTGCGATCGCGAGGAGCATCGCCGATCTGGGGTGCGTGAGTCGGTGAATGAGCAATGATCCCATATTTGATACTCCTTCAATAGATAATGGCCGCTGTGGAAAAAAGACGCGCGTGGGCCGAATGCTATGGCCGCCGCTTGATCGTGTCAATCGTTATGAGATTCGAGAACTCGTCAATGCGAGATCCGTGAAACAAAGCCGTTCATCTCAAACAGACTTGAGTGTATAAGTTGTGCCGACGAAGGAGGTGGCCTATGAAACGACTATTTGCGTTTTGGATCCTGATCGGTGCGCTTTTCTCAAGCAGTCCAACCGCAAAGACTACGACAACCAATGGCACGGCCGCTGTCAGCGGCGATTCCGCGGCTCTGCAAGCCGATCAGGCCCTCCAGCAGTATCTCAAAAAAAAGGATGCGAAAACGGCGGGAACGCTGCTGGATCAGGAATTCAGCTGGACGAATGAGCAGGGGCAGACCCGTCGTAAGACGCAATTCCTCAAAGATGCCGTCGCGGGCTCTACCGATAGCGACACGGAATACATGGATACGAAAGCACGTGAGTACGGGCAGCTTGCGGTCGTAACGGGAACAAGCGTGCTAAAAAACAAGGATCGAACATTCTTTGCGCGCGTCTGGGTAAAACGGCCGGGCGGGTGGTTGCTGCTCACGCATCAGGACACGGCTATCGTCGCGAAGGATGCTCCAAGTCCTCAGCCGCCCGCAGCCGGAAGCAGTCAGACCGCCGCAACCGATTGCGACAATCCATGCCGTACTCTCCCGTATAAGCCAATAGAGCCGGGCAAGGCGGCGGTGGTGAAAGCGTATCAGGATGTGGAAACCGCAGTGACCTCGCACGACGCGAAAACCTGGGCAGATCATGTTGCCGACGAATTCGTCGGAATCGGGCGGCGCTACACCGGAACGCCCGACACCAAAGCGGGCCGCGTGGGACAAATCGGAATCGTTTCCAATCGCGTTGTGTTACCCAAGATGCTGTGGGGAGAGGCGTATGTATTCGGCGATGCAGCGATTATCATCGCCGATCACCAGCCCATCGGCGAGCCACCGTATCGAGTCATTCGCGTGTGGGTCAATCGAGACGGGCGCTGGCAACTGTTTCACCGGCAAGAGACGACGATCCAGAAAGGTGCAAGCGTAAAGTAGAACAGGCTTCACAGGCGGCGGAAGAACTCAAAAACGCTGTCATTCTGAGCGGAGCGAAGAATCTCTCTTTGTTTCTTCTCTTTTCCTTAAATCGAAGAGAGATTCCTCGCTTCGCTCGGAATGACAAATTCATTTTTTTTTGGCAGCCTGATCAGACTGTTTGGTTTTGACACACAATTGTGCACGACCGAACACGATTAAGGGAGAACCCTGAGTGCAACACATCCTGGTTTACGGCGATTCGCTGACCTGGGGAATCGTTCCGAATACTCGCAAAAGGCTTCCGTTTGAGGAGCGCTGGCCGGGAATCCTCGAGAATGGATTGAACGAGCGTGGCTGCCGGGTGCGAATCACCGAGGATTGCTTGAACGGCCGCCGCACCGTCTGGGAAGATCCGTTCAAGCCCGGGCGCAACGGCTTGATGGGCCTCGCGCAGTGCATGGAAAAACATTCCCCGCTGGCGCTCGTGATTTTGATGCTGGGCACGAACGATTTTCAGTTTTCGCATCCGTACAACAACGCCTGGTCGGCGGCGCAGGGCGTCGCGGCTTTGGTTAAGGAAATCAGGACGGCGCCGATTGAGCCGGGCGTGCCGGTGCCGCCGGTCCTGGTGATCTGCCCTCCGGTAATAATGTCGCCAAAGGGAATTCTGGCGCCGAAATTTTTCGACGCCGAAAAAAAGTGTGTTGGGCTGGCCGATGCTTACGCTGCGGTCTGCCGGGAACTGGGCTGCGCGATGTTTGATGCAGGGAGTGTGACGGCCAGCAGCCGTGTGGACGGCATCCATCTTGATTCCGACCAGCACCGGGGGCTGGGACGGGCGCTGGTCGGCGCGGTGGCGCCGATGCTGGCGACAGATGCAGTGTGAAGATTACAACCGCTACGGTAGCGGCGGTTTTGCGTGCCCAAGATGCGCCCAGATTGCGAGACCTGCAAAAGGTGCACAGGCAAGAGTGCCTGCGCTACTGGGAGGAAGTTGCAGCTAGTCGCTTCACGCGCATTTTCCAGCTTTCAAACGGCAGGCCGGTGTCGATTTCCTTCATTGTGATGCACTGATCGACGGGGCAAACGAGCGCGCATAGATTGCAGCCGACGCACTCGTCTTCGATGATGCGCGGAACGTGCACGCCCATGCCGTTCGGATTTTGCTTGCCGTTCCCTGCCACGGTGTACGGAGCGATGCACTGGTGCGCGCCGTCTTCGCACGCGACATAGCAGAGCTGGCAGCCGATGCACAGATCGTGGCGAATGTCGGCGATCACTTTGTAGTTGAGGTCCAGGTCTCCCCAATCCTTCACATTCTGCAAGGCACGGCCGCGGAAATCGGCGATCGTTTGAAAACCGTGATCGTCCATGTACGCCGAGAGGCCGTCGATCATGTCTTCGACGATGCGGAATCCGTAGTGCATTGCAGCGGTGCACACTTGCGTGATGCAAGCGCCGAGCGCGATGTGTTCGGCAGCGTCATTCCAATATCCGATGCCGCCGATGCCCACGATCGGAATTTTTACCGCTTTCGCGACGCTGGAAACCAGGTGCAGTGCGATTGGCTTCAGCGCCGGCCCGCAATAACCTCCGTGCGATGATTTTCCGCCGACGTCAGGTTTGGGTGCAAACGTTTCCAGATCCACTCCGATTATTGAATTGATTGTATTGATCAGGCTGACGGCGTCGGCTCCGCCTTTTTCCGCGGCAAGGGCCACGCGCGTGATGTCCGTGACATTCGGCGTGAGCTTAACGATCACCGGTGTTTTGGCAGCTTCTTTTACCCACGAAGTAATCATCTCGGTATATTCGGGTACCTGTCCCACGGACGAACCCATGCCGCGCTCGCTCATGCCGTGGGGACAGCCGAAATTCAGTTCCAGCGCGTCAGCGCCGGCGTCTTCCACGCGTCGCACGATTTCGTGCCAACTCTCGCGCTTCGATTCGACCATCAGCGATGCGATCACCATATTTTTGGCGTAGCGTTTTTTTACTTCGGCGATTTCGCGGATATTCACCTCGGTCGGACGGTCGCTGATGAGCTCAATATTCGTAAAGCCCATCACTTTTGTGCCGTTGTAATCCACCGCGCCGTAGCGCGACGATGTGTTGACGATCGGTTCGCCAATCGTTTTCCAAACCGCGCCGCCCCAACCTTCGTCAAACGCGCGCATGACCTGTCCTGCAGTGTTTGTGGGCGGACCGGATGCCAGCCAGAACGGATTAGGCGATTCGATGCCGCAGAAATTTACGCGCAGGTCAGCCATGGGGCGCCTCCGAAGACTTGACTAGTGACCGGTGACTGGTGACTAGTGATTTCTAAATCGTGCGTCAAATATATCATCTGGGCGATTTCATGCTTTCTGCCACGAACGCCAGGAAAACCAGACTACGGTGGCGAACATTCCAAGCCAGCCCATAAAACGGACGAGGCCGGCGATTTGCGTATCGTGTTGCAATAATCCCGCGTGCGAAAACAGATAGAACCAATCGTGAATGACGTCTTCGGAATCACCGACCGTGAGCAGCGGAAGTTCCTGGGCGCGCGCGTCTGCCATATAGGTTGCGATCGACAGAAACTGCTCAAAGAAAAAGAAAGCGCAGAACGCCGTGCCCTGCACCTGTCGATGAAACGCGAAATACGCTGTCAGCGCGAAAGGGACGAACAGTTGGAGAAAAGTTCCCCCAGCCACCGCGAACCACTCGCCAAACCATCGAAAGAGCAAGTGCCCGCCCTCATGGACTGGAACGAAAACTAGATCAAACAATTGAAGCAGATGTCCCCCGAAAAGCGCATTTCCGATTAACAGGAGATAGAAAGCGAGCCACGCAAAAAAGATGCCACGCGAAACCGGCTCCCAATCTTCCTCGAGCGTATCCAGAAAGGGAAACCGCTCACTGAGCGCTGCGGGAATTTCCATGGGAAACTAATTCTCCTTGCGCGAAGCGCCGGACGGCGCGCCAATCCATTTATCGATTCCCTGCCCCGCCGTCATGCCTTCCGCGACCGCGTCGACGAATTCCCGGACTCCGTTCACGCAATCGCCACCCGCAAAATATTTCGGATTGCCTGTGCGGTGCTGCGCATCGGTCACAATCGTGCCGTTCTTGCGAACTTCGATTCCCTGAACCACGCGCAGAAAATCAGTAGCCTGCTGCTGACCGACGGCGCGCACGACCATATCGACGTCGATGGTGAATGCGCTGTTGGGAATCGTTTCGGGAGCGCGCTTGCCCCGCGCATCAGGCTCGCCGAGGCGCGTGCGTACGCATTCCAGACCAGAAACAACGCCGCCCGAACCGAGGATGCGCACCGGCTGCGTCTGCCACAGGAAATTCACCCCGTCACGCTTGGCCAGATCGAATTCGTACCGGAACGCGGACATTTCCTGTTCGCTGCGGCGGTAAACGATGTACACCGTCTCCGCTCCAAGACGGCGCGCCGCGGTAACCACGTCGATTGCGGTGTTGCCTGCGCCGATGCAGGCAACGCGCCGCCCGATCGCGAACTGTGCAAATGGCTGCGACTTGGTGGGCTCGATAAATTCAAGCGCGCCGCACACTCCGTGGAAGTCCTCGCCGGGAATGTTCATGGCCCACGTTTCGCCGAGTCCCACGCCGATAAATATGGCGTCAAAATCTTTTTCCAACTGCTGAAAACTTACATCCCGGCCGATTTCGACGCGCTGGCGAAATTCGACACCCAGAGATTTCACCATTTCCACTTCCCGCAGCGAATCGTACATCCGCGTTTTGTATGCCGCGATGCCGTAGGTGTTGAGTCCACCGGGAAGTTCGCGCCGATCGAAGATCGTGACGGCGTAGCCCTGCCGCGAAAGATGGGCTGCGCACGCCATCGATGCCGGACCGGAACCGATACAGGCCACGCGGCGTCCATTCGGCTTCCCCGGCTTAAAGAGCCTAATATTGCGGTCCAGGACATGATCCACGGCGTATCGTTGCAACCTGCCGATCTCGATGGGTTTCTCGCCTTTCTCGACCATCACGCACGCGCCTTCGCACAGGACCTCTGTAGGGCAAACCCTGCCGCAACTTTCGCCCAGGATATTCGCATCGAGGATCACACGCGCAGCGCCACGCGTATTTCCCGTCATGATGCGCTTGATGAAACCCGGCACATCGATTCGCGTGGGGCACGCCTGAATGCACGGCGCGTCAAAACAATACAAACACCTCGCGGCCTCAATGGCCGACTGCCGCGCATTCAGTGGAGGAGTAATGTCCGCAAAATTCTGCTCGTACTTTTCTGGGGATAATTTCGGCGCGGTCTCACGAAGGGGCATTCGCTCACCTCAGGTTCTCTGATCGACCCTGAAACACGCAACCCGGTGGACCAATCTACCCACCGGGCGAAGGGATTAGCATTCCAGCGCCATTCTAGCATCGCGGAACAACGGCAACGGCGGGGGAAATTGTGTGCATGCGGCAAAAGGCACAAGTAGCGCTGGCTTCCAGTCTGCGGGGGTTGGTCCTTGCACGGACTAAAACCCGCAGGCTGAACCCGGCTGCGGAAAAACTCAAAACGCTGTCATTCTGAGCGAAGCGAAGAATCTCTTTTTTTTGTTCTCTTATACTTAAATCGAAGAGAGATTCTTCGCTTCGCTCAGAATGACAAAAAAGATAGTTTTCCCGCAGCCTGTGAAGCCCTCGTTACGCGGGACTGCTTGCCCGCGATTCACCGCATGGCCTAAGATGCAGCGTCGCCTTCGATTGAGGCGGCATTGGGGGAACGATGGGTTTCGACACCATTATTCGCAACGGCACGATTGTTACCGCCACGGACACGTATAAAGCGGACATTGGCATCAGCGCTGGTCAAATCGCCGCTATCGGCAAGGAACTTCCAATTGAGAACGCTACAAAATTGCTCGACGCGGCGGGCTGCATCGTCATCCCCGGCGGCATCGACGTACACACCCACCTGGACATGCCGTTTGGCGGAACAACCAGCGCTGACGATTTTGAGACTGGAACGCGCGCCGCGGCCTTCGGCGGAACAACCACGCTCATCGATTTCGCGATTCAATACAAGGGGCAGACGCTGCGGCACGCCTTTGACACGTGGATGAAAAAGGCCGACGGAAAGGCCGTGGCCGATTACGCATTCCACTGCATCATCACCGAACTGGGCGACACGCAGATGGAGGAAATGGGCGCTCTAGTCCGCGAAGGTGTTTCCTCTTTCAAACTTTTCATGGCGTATCCGGGCATATTCATGCTGGATGACGCCACGATCTTCAAAGCCATGCTGCAGGCCGCAAAGCACGGCGGCATGATCTGCATGCACGCGGAAAACGGAGGAGCGATTGACGTGCTCGTGCAGCGCGCCCTGGCTGAGGGAAAAACCGCGCCGAAGTACCACGCGCTGACACGGCCCACGACCGCCGAGGGCGAAGCGACCGCGCGCGCCATTGCGCTGGCCGAAATGGCCGGGGCGCCCGTCTACATCGTCCATCTATCGTGCAATGACGCGCTCGAAAAGGTGCGCGAGGCGCGCGACCGCGGACTGCCCGCCTATGCGGAGACCTGCCCGCAATATCTGCACCTCTCGCTCGAAAATATGGACGTGCCGGGCTTCGAGGGCGCCAAATATGTATTCACTCCGCCACTGCGAGAAAAGTGGAATCAGGAAAAACTCTGGCAGGGCCTCGCGCGCGATACCCTGCAGGTGGTCTCGACCGACCACTGCCCTTTCTGTTTCAAAGAGCAAAAAGAATTGGGCAAAAACGATTTCACAAAAATTCCCAACGGCGGGCCGGGAGTGGAGCATCGCTTGAGCTTGATTTATTCCGGCGGCGTTCATGGCGGAAAATTCTCCGCCAACCGCTTCGTTCAACTCGTTTCGACAGCCCCGGCGAAGCTTTTTGGATTGTACCCGCGCAAAGGCACGATCGCCGTGGGCTCGGACGCCGACATCGTAATTTTCGATCCAACCGCAGAGCAGGTGATCAGCGCAAAGACGCACCACATGCGCGTCGATTACTCGATGTTCGAAGGGATGCGCGTGAAGGGCGTGACGAAAACGGTTCTGTCTCGCGGACGCGTGATCATTGAAAACGGAAAGTTCACGGGACGTCCAGGCTCTGGAGAGTTTCTCCGGCGCCAGACGTATTCAGGCATAAGCTAAAAACGCGCAAGGGTCACTGAGAAATAATGCCTGACTCAGACGAATTGGACGTCTTCATGGCGCTGAAATATGGTGTGGAAGAGACCGTGATTCCCGGAGTTTTGACGAGTTGGGGCATTCCGTTTGTTCGTGTCGATCATCGCCCGGCCCACCAACGATGGTTCGTCGAGATTAAAGTGCCACGCTCGCGCCTTGAAGGCGCTCGACGAGCCCTGGATCATGCAAGGCATATTGGGGAATTGTTGAACGACGATAGCGATAAGTGAAGACGCTTCGAAGCCCTCCGGATTTTCCGTCGTTCGCATCGCAAAAAAAACGCGGCAACCCACAGTTCGATACATGCGAAGATGGCCCCAGCCACAAAAACCTGCGATCGCCACACGCGGGCCGGGGCCATATTCTGCATGATCAAACCGGTACTAAGCCGAAGCAGCAGCGCTCACCGCGAAGGCAGGGGCTATCGCCCCCGTGTCTGTATACTCCCGAAACTTCACGACTTTGCCGTCGCGGATGACGAAAGACATGGCCCAATTCGCTTCGAAGGTCCGTCCCGTAGCTCGCGCTGAACCCTTATACGTGCCGAGGGCTACTACGTGGTCCCCCTGAGCGACAAACTCCCCGGGCTCAAAAGTCGCAAACTCGGTTGTTTCGCTCAAGAGCTGGAAAAAACGCGCCACACCATCTCGTCCGTGATAGGTGCCTGCTTGCGGGATCAATCCTTCGCCTGGCAGGACCCATTCCACATTCTCATCGAGACTTCCGAGGAGCGCTTCTATATCACCTCTTCCAAACGATGCGTACGCTTCCTGAACCACTTTTATATTGTCCTGTTCAGCCATTGGTGTTTCCTCCTTTAGGGGAAATCCGAAAATCAATCGAGGAACGGGCGGGGCCGATGGCAGGGAAATTATCAGAGGGGGCCTTCCGGCAGCAAGGCAATTTACGCGAGCGCTATACTTCACGGAAATTCCGGCTTATGTGGAAGCGCGCTGTCAATGGAAGCTGGTATCAGTTAAATTCTGGTCTTAAATCGGCTTCGCTGAACAAATCAGGTGACGGTTGAATTTTACTCTTCTCGACGAGGTGCCCGATGCCGTGTGATCCGCAAGTGTTGAAGCAGGTTCCGCTATTTGCATTGCTCGATGATGACGAGGCCGCGGTCCTGGCCGGACAAGTCGAGCTCAGGAAGTTTGCCCCGCGGCAACGAATTTACAAGATCGGCGAAGCCGGCGGACGAGCCTATATCGTGGTTGAGGGTAAAGTTCGGATTACGACCATTGATGACGACCATCAGGAGGTGGTTGTCGATGAACCAGTCAGCGGCGAATTTTTCGGTTTCGCTTCCATGCTCGACGAGACGCCACATCAGACCGATGCCGTTGCGGTCGACGAAGTAAACTGCATTGAAGTGGATCGGAACGATATAACGGTGCTGCTGCAACGCAAACCGCACGCCGGAATGGATATGCTTACAGTGCTGGGCCGCCAGTTTCACGCCTCGCAACAACTCGTTCGCGTTCGCGCAATGCGCAACCCGAACGAGATCATCGAGACAGAAGCGACCTTTGGGGAACGCCTCGCGGACTCCGTCGCCCGCTTCGGCGGTTCCTGGAGTTTCATTATTTCGTTCGCCTTCGTCCTTATCGTGTACACCGCCACCAACACACTCTTGCGGCGTTCCGCATGGGATCCGTATCCATTCATCCTGCTGAATCTCTTCCTCTCCATGCTTGCCGCGATCCAGGCGCCCGTGATCATGATGAGCCAGAATCGCCAGGATACGAAAGACCGGCTGCGCGGCGAGCTCGATTACGATGTCAACCGGCGCGCCGAATCCGAAATTCAGGGCTTGGCGCACAAGTTGAATTTGCTGGGAGACAAGATCGGGGACGTCGAGAATCTGATCCGGGAGCACTTACCGCGATAAGTCCCGCAAGACTATTGGCGGAAGACACCATAAACCCATGGAATGCCAACCGCACCTTTCTGCGCCTGCACTACGATGTCGTCGCCCTTCTGAAACCGATCGAAGTCATTCTGGTCGACGGCGATGTGCTCAAACCGGCGCCCGTATCGCCAGGATGTGACGATAAGCCGGCGGCTTCGCGGAAACGCGCCGGTGGCGACTTTTCCCACAACGGTCGCGGGCATTCGAACCGGGCGCGAAGTATCGATCTTACCGTTCAGGAAAAGAAGTCCCGCAAAAATCCATGGCACCGGAATCATTCCGAAATAAATCCTCTTCATAACCTCGACTTCCTGATGTTTTCGAGCCCGATAATCGATCCAGTAGCCCAGAGCGAGAGAGAGGAAAAATACCAGACCGCCAAAAATCTGGATGGAATCAAGCTCCAGCGCGGGATAGACCTGGCTGGCGGCGACAAAGACGATGATGCCGACCAGGAAAATGGCGGTGCGCGTTACAAGCCGCCTTCGAACCACTAATTCGGCTGCAGCCGACGTGAGCCCGCACGCGGGGCACTGATCGGAATCGCGATCGGCGCCGCAATCGAGACACCGAGTCATGCCGCAGACAAGCTCATCAAGAGCGCTTCCATCTGTGTCTTGGCGCTTTCTTCGATCACTTCCATTTTGACTCCAATGCCCTTCCCGGGCTCCACTCGGACGACCGTGCAATTCAGCAAGATGACGGGCTTCAGCAGCAATCGAGCACGGAATTCGGCTCCGATCCACAGGGGCGGCGAAATCTCCACGAAAAGTCCTCCCGGAGCGATGTCCCGGACTTCGCCGGTCAATATCGCCGAGCCCCATTCAATTTCGAGCTTGGCTCGAAACTTCTTGCGATGAAACCGGCGACGTTCGTTTGGAATCGTGACTTCTGGCAGCGGCTGGGTAGTCATGTTTTTCTCCACGCAGGATGCTAAGTTCCGAGTCGCGGAGTGTCAAGTTTCGGATAATTAGTGGCCCGGGTCGAGTCCCGCAGGCTTCACAGGCTGCGAAAAAAAATGTTCTGTCATCCCGAGCGAAGCGAAGAATCTTTTTTTGATCTAAGTAAAAGATGACAAACAAAGAGAGATTCTTGGTTTCCTTCAGAATGACAGCGTTTGAGTCTTGCAGCAGCGTGTGAAGCCTTCGCCACCGGCACGTGGGGCATTTCGCTTACCTGTCTTTCATTCTCTCGCTCAGTTCTTCGCTCAGATATCCGCGCACAGATTGCCGGAGGCGTGACAATTCGAGTAAATCCTCAAGGTCGCGTCGCGGAAGTCCGGCTACGAGACCGGACAGGTGATCCGCCGGCGTATGTGGATGGCGCAGCAATGCCACGCGAATATTTACCAGCTTCGACCATTTCGCGTGACTCGCGACCGCGGCGAGGATACGCGCCGGAAGCGATTCCTTTGCGAGCGTCTTCAGCAACTGCGCCTCAGTCAAAAAAGAATTGTCGAGAGCTATACGCGCCGCCTGTTCCGGACCGTGCGCAACAAGGCCCGCCGCAACCCGCGTCGATCCACGGCGCGCCAGCGTCAGCTTCTGGCCCAGCGGCAACTGCGGCAACTGTGACAGCAGACGCTCATCCGCAAGACGGCGAAGTTCCATGGGCGTCGTGGGCAAGAGGCTGATCCGCACAATGTCCATCAAATGCAGTTCGCGCAACAGGCGCATGGCAATAAGGCGCGGCGTGTGAGGATGCGCGGCAAGGGCAACACGCACGCGATAAACGGCGCGCCATGTTTTGCGTTTACTTATTTCCTCCAGCAGCAATCCCGACAAATCCTTGCGCTCGAGCAAAAGACATACGTGCGTCTCGTCAAATGCCGGATCGTCGATCAGGGAGCGCAGCACAACCTCATTGGCTGACGCGACCAAAGCTGCGATGGCATCTTCTCGCGTTGAGAGCACGGCCTGCTCGCTGGAAATGTCTTTAGGCGCCATGCGATGCTGCTTGCGAAGGCGATTCGGAAATACGCGCGGCAATGCGGGCCGCTCCGACCGCCGGAGAAATTTCGAGTCGCGATATCTTGGCACGCAGGGCGCCGCTGGCCAGCACGGAGTCCAGCAGCGGATCGAGTGCCGTGCTGTTCCCGAAGATACCGCCGCACTTCACCAGTGGAAATTCCCGCGCCTTCATTCCCAGGCGTCGGATTACGAGCATAGCCAGGTGCCCGAGGCCGATCGCCGAGCCAAATAAAATCTCCTTCGCCGCGCTATCGTCGGAATTTGCGGCGGCTGCCACGACCGGAAATAATTTCGGAAACACTTCATCCGGAGTCTTCATGATGCGCAGCATCAGATCGTCCCAGTCCGGACATTCCAGCGCGGCGGAAATCATCTCCGCCATAACCGTAACGGGCGCGTCGGCGTCGCGGGATCGAGCAACCGCGGAAACGGCGCGCCTCCCGATCTCAAATGCGCTGCCTTCGTCACCGAGCCACGGTCCGTAACCGCCCACGCGAGCTGTTTCTCCGGCTTGGTTTCGGCCGTAAGCCACGGAACCGGTCCCTGAGATCAAGACCACGCCGGGACCCGTGCCGACCGCCGCCTCAAGCGCGATTTCATAATCGGTGGTGACTTGCGTGGTTGCCACCGGAAACTCCTCCGACAGGAAAACGGTTACGCGGCGCACCACGCTGCGCCGCCCTGCTCCCGCAAGTCCAGCGCAAACAGCGGTGATTGCCGCGGGACGAATTTTTGCATTGGAAATGGCGGCGGCAGCGGCTCCGCGCAAGGACAAGAAAGCGCCAGTATATCCGGACCGCAACGGATTTGCGGGTCCGGCGCGGCCTTCGCCAATGACGGTACCCTTCGCGTTCAGAATCACGCAGTCCGTTTTGGTTCCGCCACCATCAAATCCCAGGAAGTACCCCATGGCACCTCATTTTTGCGTAGCACAGGCACTCTTGCCTGTGCGGGTTTCGTAACCGCACCTGTGAGCACCCCGCCGAGTGGCGATTGCGAAAACCGCACAGGCAAAAGTGCCTGTGCTACTTGAAACCAGGAACTATTTAAAAGCTGGTACTTGCTTGACGGCATGCGAGAGCGCACCTATGATCGCGACGCCCTCAACATGCGCCTGACCTCTCTGGACCTTGCCGTCATCGCCGCTTACCTGGCCGGCATTACTCTGTTCGGCATCGCGTTCCGCCGAGGACAGA
>Ga0157378_10003069_pt1 | contig 14848 bp, 11 predicted proteins | sample M65metaG_FD_115309 | JGI IMG/M metagenome (GOLD analysis project Ga0157378, IMG submission 115309) | Miscanthus rhizosphere microbial communities from Kellogg Biological Station, Michigan, USA - M6-5 metaG | ecosystem: Host-associated > Plants > Roots > Rhizosphere > Soil | place: USA: Michigan...
ATGCGGCCGATCGGCGGCAGCCAGACCGAACGCTATCAAGCGATGATCGCCAACGTCGTTCAGGGCGTCGTCATCACCCCGCCGCTCGACGTGCGCGCAAAAAACGACGGTTATAATGTCGCCTACCGATTGATCGATCTGGATATTCCCTTCATCTACAGCTCGCTGCATGCCAGTTCGCGGACCATTCGCGAATATCCGGAAACGGTGCAACGCATGGTTGCGGCGTTCGCTGAAGCGATCAGTTTCTCCGATCGAAATCCCGCCAAAGCCAAAGCGGCCATCGCCAAAGTCATGCGCGTTAAGGACGAAGAAGCACTGCAAGTTGCCTATAGCGTCTACACCAAAGACATCGTCGATCGGCACATGATCGTGCCGGCGCAAGTGGTTGCCGAGTCTGTGGAACTGCAGCGGAGCTTGGGCACGCCGATCAAACGAAAGCCGAACGACCTTTACGACAATTCCTTTGTGAACAATCTCGACAAGAGCGGTTTTCTGAGAGAGCTTTGGGGCAGGTGAGGAGCGCTAGCCAACCATGCTGAAACCGTGCGCGGCCCGTTCGTTAATCCGAGTGAAACCAGCTCTATTCCAATTCTGAAAGGTCTCAGCGATGAAAACACTGATCCAGGGCGGCTACGTGGTCGGCTTCGACGGCAAAGAACATGAAATTATCAAAGATGGCGTGGTCGTCTTCGACAGTAATCGGGTTGAGTTCGTCGGCGAGGATTATGCACAAGCCGTCGACAAAAAGATCGACGCCAAAGGTTGCCTGGTTTCGCCGGGCTTCATCGACACGCACTTTCACTCGGGCATCAATGCCAGCGATTACATTCTTAACGATTCGACCAAGACCGATTTTTTTGCTTCTAACTATTTGGCCCACGGTGGCCCGACTCGCGAGGGCGCGCACTCGGCGCATTTAAAAGATGTCGACATCGGCCAGCGGTATTCGCTCGTCCATGTTTTGAAGAGCGGCGTGACGACGACGTTCGACATCGGCGGTGCCGGCGGCGAGCCGGAGCGGTACGTCGACATGGTCGATCAAGTCGGCATTCGTTGCGCCGCCGGTCCGAGTTATAAGAACGTATCTTTCTTTCATGATCGCGAAGGTCGGCTCGAGTACGACTGGGACGACGAGCGCGGCAGTAAAGGACTAAAGACCGCCGTCGACTTCGCCAAGAAATTTGACGGCGCATGCAGCGGCCGCATGAGCGCGTTGCTCTATCCGGGCCATGTGGATTCGTGCACGCCGGCGTTGTTGAAAGACACCAAGAAAGCGGCAAAGGACGCGGGAGTGAGAATTCAAATCCACGCAACGATCAATCTTTTCGAGTTTCACACGGTGCTGCAGCGCGAACGTTGCACACCGATCGAGTTGCTGAAAAAGATCGGCTTTCTCGATCCGGAAGTATCGCTGTCGCACTGCATCTTTATCAGCGGCCATAGTTGGCTCGCCTATCCCTACGGCGATGATCTCAAAATTATCGCCGACTCCGGCGCGTCGGTGGCTTACAGCCCGCTAAAGTATTTAAAGCTCGGCATCGTCATGGAGTCCTTCGATAGATATCGTCAAGCGGGCATCAACATGGGTATCGGCACGGATACCTTTCCCAAAGACATTCTCTCCGACATGCGCTACGCGGCGATCGCGTCGCGCGTCGCTGATAAGAGTTTTCTCGCCGGCCACCCGCGCGATGTTTTCAACGCGATCACTTTAGGTGGCGCGAAGATGCTCGGGCGTGACGACCTAGGCCGGCTGCAAAGAGGCGCCAAGGCCGACATCACGATCGTCAACCTGCGAGACATCGCCTTCGGCGCGGTGCGTGATCCGATCCGCTCGCTCATGGAAACGGCGGTGAGCCGCGACGTGCGCACGGTTATCGTCGACGGCGAAACGCTGGTCGATAACGGCAAGTATCTCCGTCTCGACGAGCAAGAGCTGCTCGACAAAGTCCAAGCCAAGGGCGAACAAGTCTGGGACAGCGTACCCAAATGGCATTGGACGGGAAAGAATATAGACGAAGTCGTGCCGCCGAGTTTTAAGATGAAGTGAAATCAAAAAACGACGGCTGTCGGCTTGGCCTTGCCCGATAGATTATTTGCTATTGAATCTATATCAATGTTTTTAGTTTAGCAGTTAGTGCGCGGATCTCTTCAAACCCTTTCTGCCAAAATTCTGCGGCGCGAGTGTTCACACCCAGGGGCTCGAGCAGTGCTTCGGGTGTATCCGAACCCCCCGCTTCGAGCAACGCGAGATATTTCGGCACGAAACTCTTTCCTTCGTCTTTGTACATTCGATAAAGTGCGAGGACCAAGAGCTGGCCGAAGACATAGCTGTAGCAGTAAAACCGTGAATGGATGAAATGCGGGATGTACGACCAGCCCCAACGGTAGCCGTCCGGTATCTCAACCGCATCACCGTAGTATTTTCCGTTGGCTTCGAGCCAAAGCATTCCGAGCGCGTCGTGCGTAAGGCGTTTTTCGGTTCTTGCGGCAAATGCCTTTTCCTCGAATCGGGTGAGCACGTTTTGACGGAATACCGTGGCGAAGACGTCTTCGATTTTGCCGGCGAGCAGCGCGATTTGCACTTCCGGATCGGTTTGATGCTCCAGCAAGTAATCGAAGACGAGCATTTCGCCGAACACCGAAGCGGTCTCGGCGGTGGTGAGCGGCGTGTCGTAATTGAAATAACTTTGCTTACGGCTTAAGCAGCCATGCAGACCGTGGCCGAGCTCGTGGGCGACGGTCATGACGTCACGCAGGTTGTCATCGTAGTTGCACAGAATGTACGGATGTAACTGCGGCGAAGGCGAGGCGCAGAACGCGCCGCCGCGTTTGCCTTTGCGAATCTCGGCATCGATCCAATTTTTATCAAAAAATTCCGCGGCGATTTGACGAAACTTCGGATCGAAAGCGTCGAACGCTGCGAGAATCACCTGGCGCGCTTGCTGGTACGGAAATGGTTTAACTTCTTTACCCACTGGCGCGTACTGGTCATAGAGCGCAAGACGCGGAAGCTTAAGCAGTTTGGCTTTTAGGCGGAAGTAGTCCTGCGCCAAACCGTAGTTTTCCTCCACGACCGCCATCATGGTTTTCACGGCCGCGCCGTCAATTTCATTGAACAGATGGCGCTGGGCCATGGGATCGGGATAACTGCGCAGGCGGTCCATGGTCAACTGATCTTGGATGAGCGTGTCATAGATGAACGTCAGCACTTGGCCCTGCTGAGACAAACCTTGATAGAGCGTCTCCATGGCGCTCTGCCGCAGCGCGCGGTCGGATTCGTGGAGCAGTGAGAGAATCTGACTGAGATTGAGGTCTGCTTTTTCGCCTTGCTTTTCGAAAGCGAATGTCAGCGACGACGTAATCTCAGAAAAAAGCCGGCCGAAGGCATTACGCCCGGTGTTGTCTCTGTCGTTGATGACCCTTTCTTCCAACTCGGTGAGCGTATGCGGCCGGTAGCGGCGCAGGCTTATGAGATAGTGACGGTAAGCTTCTAATGTAGGGTCCGCGATGAGCCGACTCGCGATCGTGTCATCGAATTTGAGCCATTCCAGCTCGAAAAATAGCAGCAGGTTGCGAATCTCCGTCGAGCGCTGCTCGACTCGTTGCGTCAAATCTTGATATTCCGGCTTTGCGGTATCGGCCGCGTAGAGCAGTCCGGCGTAACTGCCGACGCGACCCAAAGTTTCATAGATGCTTTCCAATTCACTGAGTGCCTGAAGAAGGGACTCGGCCGTGAGCGTTTCATGGTCTTGCATCAAGGCGCGGAAACGATCGGCAAATCTCTCGGCGCGGGCATAACAATCCTTAATCGTCAGGTCGATGCGCGGATCATCGTGCACTGCGTAAAGATCGCTTAGATCCCATCGGATGCCTTCGGCGCTATTTGTAGTCATTGCCCTTGCATTCCTTCCAAGGCCGCCGCTTTTGAGCGGCGGGTAGGGCCACGGAGTCTTTTTCCGGCGCGGTTCATACTCGCGATAATCAAGTTATTTGAGCCGTCGACTGACACAGACTACGGGCCGCGGTTGAACTCTGACGCGATGAAAGATATAGCACGAAAACATTAGCCTACCAGAGAGAGGAGAGTCTTTGTGTCGGATTTATCAGAACTCAAAACCAAACTCGCCATGTCTTCGCGCATGTTGTTTAATGCCGGATTGGTAGATTACAGCGGTCATATCAGCGTGCGCATCCCTGGTTCAGATCACCTGCTGATCTTGCCTCATCCGGTGAGCCGCGCGACAGTTAAGCCTGACGATATGGTGATCACTGATTTTGAAGGTAAATTGATCGAAGGCAAATACAAAGCGCCGTCGGAGGTCAATATGCACGCGCGGGCGTATAAAGCGCGCAGCGACATCCAGAGCGTAGCCCACCTTCACAACCATATGGTGGCTACCTTATCGATGGTCGATAAGCCCTTTTACCCGGCAACTTCTAATCCTGGCGCCTTTTTCGGGCCGGGCCCGTTACCGAAATATATGGATCCGGCGCTTATCCATACGATCGAGCAAGGCGACGCGGTAGCAAAAGCTCTGGCCAATGCGGATGCGGTTATGCTGCGTGGGCATGGCTCAATGGTCGTGGCGCATTCGATCGAATGGGTATTTGCCGGCTGTGTCGACTTGGAAGAGGCCGCAGCACGGTTTTATAAAGCTTCTTTGCTCGGTCCGGTTTTGGTTTACAGCGAGGATGAAACGGAGCGGGTGATGAAACAGAGGCGCAAAGATTCCGTCGTGCAAAAGGTTTGGGACCACAACGCCGCCAAAACCAAGCTGGCCGGGTTGATGGACGATATTTAGCGATAGAGCTTCCGTAACGACCTCTGCCAATTGGATCTCGGGCTGTGGCTTTGAGGCTTCTTCGGGCCACGCCTATTCTTCAGATCCAGCTCAGTAGGGATTTTATCACCAGCTCGCTAAGTAGCTAAATTTGCTGGCTAGATAGGATTTCTCCTACACCACAGGTTGGGTGGATTTTATTCTTGCACGCTATTAGCGTGTATGTTATAGAATGCGTTTCAAATTAACGAGGAGACTGGTTGCAATGTACGATGATTTTTTAGCAAGGATTCTTGAACCCGATATTTTTTTACCTTCGCAGTTTTACGGTTCGGGAGGTTTGTCACGTAAACTGGAAGGTGAAAAACGCCTCATGATCGCGGTTTTAAAGGATGCGGTCGAATGTTTAGAAAAATACCGCGGGTCGCGCAACAGTGTAGCGCGGAGCAATTATGAAAACGCGATTGAATGGGTGATGGATAACGGTACCGATTGGCTATTTTCCTTTACCAACATCTGCGATTTACTGGGCTTTGACCCGCAATACCTGCGCGATGTGCTGCTTAAGCGAGAAAATAAATACGTCAAGCCGCTCGGCCAGAGAGTGTTTTCCCTGGCTGCTATGGGCGGGCAGTCATAGCCTATCTTCTTCTGGTTTTTAAGTTATTTAGCTCATCCTGAATGATTTTGCCGCGCGGCGTATCGGCGCCGATGATTTTGACTGCTCGCTCAAGGCTGGAGATTGCTTTTTCATCTTCGTCCTGGAGCATAAACGATCGGCCGATGTAATAATAACCATCCCCCGGCCGATCGAGTTTTCCATACACCATACCGAGCCGATTCGGCGGTCGGTCCCAGAACGGCGCAAGGTTTTGCGCGTTTAGAAACGCGCCGGCGGCGCCGCGCAAATCCCCCGATTTTTCCAGCATATCTCCTAAGTAAAGGTAGGTCAGAGATTCGCTGGGCTCGAGCGCTAGGGCTCGGTCGAAAGCATTTCGTGACGCGCTAAAGTCGCCGATTTCGCCATACAATCGGCCTAGGTCACGTTCCAAGCCGGGATTCTCAGGCTGCAGTTGCCGGGACTTTTCATAATTTTGCCGCGCCTGTGCCAACTGCCCTTGCAGCTGTTCGGCAAATCCTAAGAGATGGCGGAGTTGGGCATCCTGCGGATTTTTTTGCACCAGCTTTTCATACTCGTTTACCACAGCCTCGCGGCCAGGGCGATCCATGCGGATCACGATCTGAACTTTCTTCAACGCCTCAGGACTTTCGGAACGCAATTCGCGCGGTGTCAGTGATTTGACCACCAGTTCGGCGTTAGCGACTCGTTCCTGGGTAATCGGATGACTCATAACATAGGCCGGAACGTCGATCGGGTTCAGCGCCCGTTCTTGGTCCAGCATTTTAAGAAACGCGATCGTCCCTTTCGGGTCGTAACCGGCCGCCGCCATGTATCGTGTCCCCAGGGTATCGGCTTCCATTTCGAGTTGGCGACTGAAGGCCAACTGGCGCGTCGCCGAGACGGCTTGCCCGACTATGCCTGCTGCTTGCCCACCGCTGCCACTTCTCGCCAGCGCTACCATCGCCAGCAGGCTCAGAATCGAAATTGCGTCGGGCCCCGACGAGCGTGCCATGTGGTGCCCTTTGGCATGCGTTATTTCGTGTCCCAATACTCCGGCTAGTTCATCCGTGCTCTTCGCCCGTTCGATCAGTCCGGTGTATACGTAGATCGATCCGCCAGGAACGGAAAATGCGTTGAGCTGGTCGTCTTCGATGACAAAGAATCGATAGTCAAACGACAGCGGTCCGGTGGCGGCAAGGATGCGCCGGCCAATGCGATCGATGTAACGCTCGACTTCCGGATTGCTAGGGAATTTCAAAAATTTTTTTGCTTCGCGGCGAAACTCGCGGCTGATTTTGCTCTCTTCGTCTTCACTTGGCGGACTGACTGAAGGAATAACCGGGGCCAACCCGGAACTGCAACTGCTGAGCAGTAGAGCGACTGAAAGCAACCATGCACAATGGCCGTGCCATGGCCGGCGCGTGACGCCTTGGCCAATCATCGACGGATTATAGGAATTATGGTCGGCCGTAGCAATGGCAAGCAGTTGACGAGCGCCGACCGAGTCCCTATTCTCGACTCGATTACGACTCCAAGGAGCTCATCATGTCCATACGCTTCGAAGTTCCAGCAGAGAAACTCGCCTGGCGCTGTGATTTATCTTTTCTGCCGTATAGCTGTACCGCGGAGATGACGCCACTGGAAGACTTTATCGGCCAGGACCGCGCGATCCGCGCGATCGAATTCGGCCTGGGCGTGAACAAGCCCGGTTTCAATATTTTTGTCACCGGACTTACCGGGACCGGCAAGACCAGTATCATCAAAGCCTTTCTCAAAAAAATTACCAACCGGCAAATGGTTTCCGTGGCTGATTCGCCGGTGCCTGAAGATTGGTGTTACGTGTACAATTTTACCGATGCCGATCGGCCGCTGGCGCTGAGAATCCGTCGAGGTTGGGGGAAAGTGCTCAAAGCCGATATGGAACAATTCGTCCAAAGCGTGCAGCGCGAAGCCAAAAAAATGTTCGAGAGCGATGAATACGCGCATCAACGCCAGGAAATGGTCGAACAAATCCAGAAAAAACAACAGCAGACGATGGAAGGCTTGATCGAGGAAGCCAACAGCGGCGGGTTTACTTTGCGCATGACGCCATCGGGCATCGTGCTGCTGCCGACGAAGGACGGCAAGCCGATGCAGGAGGCGGACTATCTCGCTTTGCCGGCGGCGGACAAGAAACGGTTGGAGGAAACGCGCGGCGAGATCGAAAAAAAAGTCGAAGATGCGATGCGCGAAGGAAGAAAACTCGAACGGGAGATCGGCGAGAAGCTCGAAGAAGCGGAAACCCGGGCGGCGGACTATCTCGTGCGCATGCCGCTTGCCGATCTCAAAGAAAAATACCGCGAATATCCCAAAGTCGTCGCCTATCTCGACGGTGTGCGCGATCATATTCTCAAAAATCTCGGACGCTTCAAGGGCGCCGAGGGCGCGCCCAGCGCGGCGGCGCTGGGACCGACGATGCAATTCGGTGAGCCGCCCACCGATGCGTTTTTGCCTTATCGAGTCAACGTGTTCGTCGACAACAGTGACACCGTTGGTCCGCCGATCATCGTCGAAACCAATCCGACTTATCACAACGTGTTCGGCGTCATTGAAAAGAAACCAATGGTCGGCGGCTACGTGACCGATTTCACGCTGATCAAGGCTGGTTCGATCAGCAAGGCCAACGGCGGTTATTTGGTCCTCTACGACCGCGACGTGTTGTCGAACGCGGGAGTCTGGGAGGCGCTACAGCGCGTGATAAAAAACCGCGAGCTCAGGATCGAGGAGCCCAGCGCGTTTTTCGGCTTTGTGCCGCCCCAGGGGCTGCGCCCCGAGCCGATTCCGACTGATACCAAAATTATCATGATCGGCGACCCAACGTTGTATCGAACCCTGGCCGCCGCCGATCCGGATTTTCGCGAGACGTTTAAAGTAAAGGCCGATTTCAATTTCGAAGTCGACCGCACGCAAGAGAATATCACGGCGTTCGCCTGCTTCATCAGCGATTATTGTAACCGCGAGGGCTTGCGCCATTTAGATTCCGAAGCCGTAGCGCGAGTCATCGAACAAGCGGCTCGACAGATCGAGGATCAGAACAAGCTTTCGACCCGCTTCAGCGATATGGTCGATCTGCTGATCGAGTCGAATTATTGGGCCGGAAAAGATCAGGCCGAACTGGTTTCCGGAAAGCACGTCGAGCGCGCGATCGTCGAGAAAAACTTTCGTCTCAATTTGATCGAGAAGCGTCTCCAAGAGTTGATCACCGAGGGAACCATTCTGGTCGACGTCGAGGGCGTGGCAATCGGCCAGGTCAACGGCCTGGCTGTCTATCAAATGGGCGATTTCAGCTTCGGCAAGCCGGCGCGCATCACCGCCAAGACTTTTGTGGGGCGCGGCGGCATCGTCAATATCGAGCGTGAGTCGAAGATGAGCGGCAAGAGCCACGACAAGGGCGTGCTGATTCTCGGCGGCTACTTGGGCGGTAAGTATGCGCAGCAGATGCCGCTCTCGTTATCGAGCACGGTTTGTTTCGAGCAATCCTACGACGGCGTCGACGGCGACAGCGCGTCATCTACCGAGCTTTACGCACTCCTGTCGAGCTTATCGGAAATCCCCATCCAACAAGGCATCGCCGTCACCGGCTCGGTCAATCAAAACGGCGAGGTTCAGGCGATCGGCGGCGTCAATCAAAAAATCGAAGGTCATTATGACGTGTGCCGGCTGAAAGGACTGACGGGCGCCCAAGGCGTGATGATTCCGCGCGCTAACCTGCGCCATTTGATGTTGCGACCGGACGTGGTCGACGCGGTTAGAGCGAATAAGTTTCATATTTACGCGGTCGGCACCAGCGATGAAGGCATTGAAGTGTTGACCGGCGTGCCCGCCGGGGCGCGCGACTCGGCGGGTAGTTATGTCGAGGGAACGGTCAACGAGCGGGTGCAGAAAAAATTGCAGCAATTCACCGAACAGCAAAAACACATGGCGCCATCGGGCGGCGAGAAATCAGCGGACACGGCCCAATAGAAGTAAAAATCAACCCTCGCGCGCCTTGGTCGATTCGGGGCGAATACCCAGCGGAACGGAAAGCTGCATGGATTTACCCTTGCGCAGGATGGTCAAATGGACGACTCGGCCGGCTTCTAAGCCGCCGATCATGCGCGAGACATCGCGCGGGCTATCGACTTGGGTTTCGTTGACCGACAAAATCACGTCCTGTTTTTGAATGCCGCCGCGCGCGGCGGGCTGTCCCGGCAGCACGGAACTGACCACGACCCCTTTCACGGGATGAAGTCCGAGTATCTTTGCCTGTTCGAGCGAGATATCCGACATCTGGACCCCGAGCCAGCCCCAGGTGAATTTCTCTCCTTTCACCAAACGAGGCAGGATCCGCTTGATGGCATTGATCGGTGTGGCGAATCCCATATTGCCCCGTTCTGCTGCCATCGTGATCATGCCGATCACGTGTCCTTTGCTATTCAGCAGCGGGCCGCCGCTGCCGCCGGGGTAGGCGCCGGCATCGGTTTGAATAAAATCATAGCTCGCCGAATCGGGATAACTTCGCCCCGAACGGCTGACAATTCCCAAGTTCATCGAGCTTTCGCGACCGAAGGGATAACCGAAGACGACGGCCAGGTCGCCAACGTGAATCGCATCGGAATTGCCGAACGCCAAAGTCGGCAACTCTCGCTCGGTCGTGATTTTGAGAATGGCCACGTCGATCTGGCTATCGGCGGCGACAACCTGCGCCGGCAGCCGTTGTGAGTCGGCAAGCCGGATCTCTATCTCTTTGGATTTTTCGACCACGTGCTGAGCGGTCAAGATGTAACCGTGCGCGTCGATGATGAAGCCGGAGCCGCGACTGCCGAGAGGCGGTGCCGGGTTGCCTTTTGCGTCCTGCGTGGTCGTCACGCGGATCTGTACGATCGCGGGACGAGCATGATCGGCCAATTGAACGAACGCGCGATTTAACCTATCCAGCTCCGAATCTTCTGACGCCTGGGCTTCGCGCCAGGTAAAAGGCGAGGTTGAACTCGGCTTGAGTTGGGCCGACGCCAGGGATGACGAGACCGCAAAAAGAATAATGACAAAGATGATCGAGCGCATCACGGCTTAGCCTCCGGTAACTTGACTGCGTTTCCTTTATCGAAAAACTTTTCCGAGGACAAGCGGCGCAGAATTGCCGATTGCGCTTGAAGCTGAGGGATGTGTTATTCTCGGTGGGTATGGCCGGCTTGGCGGGGAAAATTGTTATCATTACCGGCGGCAGCGGCGGCTTGGGTGCGGCTTTCGCAGAAGCTTTCGCGGCGGAGGATTGTCGTGTCGTTCTCACCGCTCGTGATCAGGATAAGCTCGATGTGAGCGCGGCAAGAATTGCCCGGGAAGGCGGCCAAGTGCTCGCCTTGGCGTGTGACGTTGCCCGCCGAGACCAGGTGCAAGCACTCGCCGGTAGAATTATCGTCGCTTGGGGTGCCGCGCAGATTCTGATCAACAACGCCGGCATCGCGCGCGCCGCGCGCTTTCTCGACATGGCCGACGACCTCTGGGATGAGACTCTGGAAACAAACCTGACGGGCGCCTACAATTGCTGCAAGGTTTTTTTGCCGGGGATGATTCAATCCAAATGGGGCCGCATCATCAATATCGCATCGACCACCGCGAAAGTCGGCTATCCCTACGTGACGGCTTATACCGCGTCGAAACATGGGCTGCTCGGGTTGACCCGATCGCTGGCGTTGGAAACGGCGCGGCAGGGGATTACTGTTAATGCGATTTGTCCCGGCTACGTTGACGACGAGCGCACCCGCGAGAACGCAAGAATCATGGCTGGAAAAACCGACAAGAGCGCGGCGGAGATTCTTAATCTGTTCGCCGCCAGCGCACCGCAGAATCGCTTGATCGCTCCCGCTGAAGTGGCCTCGCTCGCCGTCCTGATCGCCTCGGAAAAACTCAGCGCCATGACCGGCCAAGCCGTGAACGTCGATGGCGGCGCGGTAATGGTTTAGCATGGCGAATTCAAAATTCCCGGATCAAGATTGCATGTTGCCGTTCTTCGAACCGGATCATTTAATTTTGCAGGAGCGCACGCGGCGTTGGGTCGACGAGAAGGGCCTTTCATTTAGCCGGCACCACGCAATTTTGGAGGAACGCGCTATCGCCTTGGTGCGCGAGCTTGGCGCTGGCGGATTTCTTAACTACACGGTGTCTGAAGAATTCGGCGGCATTCGCGCTACAGTCCAGGCCCGCGACTTGTGCATTTTGCGCGAAGAGCTGGCGCGCGGCGATGCGTTGAGCGACACCATGTTTGCGATGCAGGCTCTGGGTAGCTACCCGATCTCACTTGCCGGCAATGGCCAGCAAAAAAGCCGTCTCCTACCCGCGATCGCACGAGGCGAATGTATTGCGGCCTTCGCTATTACCGAGCCTGACGCTGGATCTGACGTGGCGTCCCTGCAAACTCGCGCGGAGCGCCACGGAAATGAATTCCACTTGACGGGCACGAAGCGGTTCATCTCGAACGCGGGCATCGCCGACAACTACGTCGTTTTCGCCGCCACCGCGCCGGAAAAAAAAGCCAAAGGCATCAGCGCTTTTTTGCTTACGGCCAATACGCCGGGACTGCTCATCAAAGAAAAAATCGAGGTGCTCGCGCCGCATCCGATCGGCGTGATCGAATTTGCCGACTGCGTCGTGGGTGAAGACGCGCTGCTCGGCAAAGAGGGCGAAGGACTGCAAATTGCCTTTGCGACTCTCGATCTCCTGAGGTGCAGCGTCGGCGCCGCGGCGGTCGGCTTCGCGCAGAGAGCTTTGGACGAAGCGGTTCAGTACAGTAAAACCCGCCGGCAGTTCGGCCGGCCGATCGCTGAGTTTCAAGGTATTGAGTTCAAGCTCGCGGAAATGGCGACGGAGCTCGAAGCCTCGCGTTTGCTCGTCTACCAAGCCGCCTGGGCGCACGATCGTGCGGACGATGACGCCAAACGGAAATCGTCCATGGCCAAATTCTACGCTACGGAAGCGGCGCAGCGCATCGTCGATCAGGCACTGCAGATCCACGGCGGCAACGGCTTGATCGCAGGCAGCATTATGGAAAGGCTATATCGCGACGTGCGCGCGTTGCGGATCTATGAAGGCACTTCGGAGATCCAGAAGCTTATCATTGCGCGCAGCCTGCTAAAGAAATCTTGAGGATCGAGGATAGAAGATCGAGGATCGTATTTTCGCTCGTCTATTCTCGATCCTCTATCTTCGGGTGGCTCGGGAGGATAAATGGATTTTGCATTATCGGAAGAGCTCATCGCAGTGCGCGACCTGGCGCGCGAATTTGCCGAGAAGGAGATCGCGCCGAGCGCCGCCAAGGATGATAAGGAAAAGAATTTTCGTCCTGACCTGATAAAAAAGATGGGCGAGCTGGGTTTTTACGGCACGATGATTCCGGAAACGTACGGCGGCAACGGTCTCGGCTTTCTCGCCATGGTGCTGGTCACCGAAGAGATTGCGCGCGCCCACAGCGCCATGCGGGTTGCCATCAACATGCAAATCGGTCCGGCACTCACGCTGCTGCAATTTGGCAGCGAAGAACAGAAGAAAAAATTTATACCGCCCCTCGTCGCCGGTGAAAAAATCGGCTGCTTCGCGATCACCGAGCCCGACGCCGGTTCCGACGTGGCGGCGCTGCGCACGACAGCGACGAAGGACGGTGAACGCTATTTGCTGAACGGCAGCAAGCTCTGGATCTCCAATGCGCCGGTGACCCATGGTGGCTTGGTTTACGCTTACACCGACCGATCGCAAAAACATCGAGGCATGAGCGCTTTTTATGCGGACTGGGATCGACCGGGTTTGACCCGCAAGCCGCTCGAAACCATGGGCGCGCATTGCTCGCCGATCGGCGAAATGATCTTCGACAACTTTCCAATTCCCGTGACGAACCGGCTCGGCAACGAGGGCGACGGTTTCAAAATCTGCATGTGGCAGCTCAATCAAACCCGGCTCAATTGCGCCGCGGGCGCGTTAGGAGTTGCGCGCGCCTCCAAAGAGGCCGCGGTGAGTTATTGCAATCAGCGGGTTCAATTTGGCCAGAAGATCGGTGAGTTTCAGATGAATCAGGATCTGATCGCGCAGATGATCGCCCACGAAGAAGCGGCGCGCCTGCTCGTCTATCGCGCTGCCTGGCTCGCAGATCAGAAGCAACCCAACAATTTAGAAACGTCTATCGGCAAATACAGCGCCGCGGAGGCCGCCAACTTCGCTGCCGACGCGGCGATGAAAATTCTCGGCGCGTACGGTTATTCCACTGAATTTCCCGTCGAGCGTTACTATCGTGACGCCAAGTCCTACCAGATCGTCGAAGGCTCCTCGAACGTGCAGAAGATGATCATCGCGCAGGATGCGCTGGGATATCGAAAGGCGAATCGGTCGTAGGGCGGGGTCTACAAAGACGGGCAAATAAACAGTTGCGGTTTCTCGCTGAAGGGATCCTGTTCGATGCGAACGCGAATGCCGTACACTTCCTCGATGGTTTTCTCAGTCAGCACTTCTTTGGGCGATCCGTCGCGGTAGATTTTCCCATCCCGAAGCACCACCAGACGGGGAAAGAACAGCGAAGCGAGGTTGAGATCGTGCAGTGCGGCAACTATGGTCAGGCCGCGGTCGCGGTTGAGCCGGCGCAAAAGCTCGAAGACCTGGACTTGGTGTTTGAGATCGAGGAAGGCGGAGGGCTCGTCGAGTAAAAGGATCTCCGGCTCCTGCGCTAGCGCGCGCGCGAGCATGACCCGTTGTTTTTCGCCGCCGCTCAACTCGTGAAGATAGCGGTCGGACAACGCCAGAGAATCGGTCAAGTCCATGCTCGCGCGCGCAACTGCGAGATCTTTTTCTCCTTCGAGAGCAAAGGGACTGTGATAACTGGGGCGGCCCATCAGGACGATTTCGGCGGCCGTGTAGGGAAAATTTACGCGGGTTTCTTGCTGCACGACGGCAAAGAGTCGACTCAGGTCCCGCCGGCCGTAGCTTTCAATACTTTTTCCTTTGAGTTCGACCTCGCCTTGCCCGCTCAGGACTGCCGACAGGATTTTTAGAAGAGTGGTTTTGCCCGAGCCGTTGGGACCGAGGATGCCGACCATTTCTTCGCGTTCAACCGAAAGTGATATGGCATGGAGCACGGCTCGGTCTTTGTAGGCGAAAGTGAGATCGCGGATCTGAATCGCCGGATTCATAGAGCCAGCGTTCGTCTGCCTTCCCGATAGAGCAGAAAAAGAAAAAACGGACCGCCAAAGAAAGCGGTGATGATGCCCACCGGCAACTCCGCGGGAGCGAGCAGAATGCGCGCGAGGGTGTCGGCCCAGCACAGGAAAATTCCACCGGCGAGAAACGATGCCGGCAGCAGCAGGCGGTGATCGCTGCCGACGATCAGGCGCATGACGTGCGGCACCATCAGTCCGACAAAGCCGATCATACCGCTAACGGA
>Ga0157378_10003070_pt1 | contig 14847 bp, 13 predicted proteins | sample M65metaG_FD_115309 | JGI IMG/M metagenome (GOLD analysis project Ga0157378, IMG submission 115309) | Miscanthus rhizosphere microbial communities from Kellogg Biological Station, Michigan, USA - M6-5 metaG | ecosystem: Host-associated > Plants > Roots > Rhizosphere > Soil | place: USA: Michigan...
CTGGCGCCTTATGACCAGTTCAGGACCAGGGGGCAGAACGTCGTCACCGGCGCTGGCAATGACGCCCAGTTCCGCAGGCTTTGCACCATCATCGGGCGGCCTGACATGGCCGATGATTCACGTTTCAAGACCAACAAGGATCGGTCGGCGAACCGCCTCGCTCTCGCGGCGGCGATCAACAGCGCCGTCTCGGAGCGCGATGGCGAGCAGCTGGCCATGGAGCTGATGCGCGCCGGCGTGCCCGCCGGCGTCGTCCAAAGCGTGCCTGATGTCCTGCGCCATCCGCACACATTGCATCGAAAGATGGTGGTGACGAAGGACGGCTACAAAGGCACCGGTTGGCCTGCGAAGCTGTCGCGCACACCGGCATCGCTGCGCTCCACTCCCCCTCGATATGGGGCCGCGACGTTCGAGGTGCTGCGGCAACTGGGTTATGACGAGAACGAAATAAAGGCGCTGCTTCAATCCGGGATCGCGTTGACTGAACGCACCAGCACTTGATCGCTCATGCAAGCGGTTGGTCGTCAGGCGACGAAGATCCGATCGATTGCGGTTTTGCTGGTGTCGGAATTGGCGGCAATGAGCCTGTGGTTCGTCTCTGCCGCCGTCCTGCCCGAGATGCTGGCGGAAGTCGACATCCCCTCGGTTCGCCAAGCTGCGCTTTCCAGTGGGGTGCAGGGGGGCTTCGTATGCGGTGCGTTGCTGTCGGCTTGGTTCGGGCTGGCCGACCGGGTTGATCCTCGCCGTCTCTTCGCGATCGCGGCTGTCGCGGCCGGGCTCGTCAACGCGCTGTTGCTTGTCTTGCCGCCGGGTGGCGCAGCGTCGATTGGCTGTCGAGTCGCCACCGGGGCGCTGCTCGCCTGCGTTTATCCTGTCGGCATGAAAATTGCGATTGGATGGGGGCAGAGGGACCGCGGTTTTCTGGTGGGATTGCTGATCGGAGCGTTGACGCTTGGCTCGGCGGCGCCCCATCTGCTTGCATTCGCAGGCCACACAAATTGGCGGCTGACGGTACTGGTAGCCTCTATGGCTTCGGTGATCGCCGGCGTCCTGATCGTCGCCGTGAGGTTGGGACCCTATCACGTTCGTTCGCCCAGGTTCGATCCGGCCGTCATTGTGACGGCCTGGACCAACAAGCGCGTGCGGCTTGCCTATGCCGGCTATTTTGGCCACATGTGGGAACTCTACGCCATGTGGGCCTGGATCGCCACAGCGGCCACTGTCTCATACGGTAAGTCCATGCCGCTGCAGGACGCAGCGCAATGGGCCAAACTCACGGCCTTCGTCTCGATGGCCGCTGGTAGTGTTGCCAGTGTGTTGGCTGGCCTCGTTAGCGACAGGATCGGCAAAGCGGAGACTGCAGCGTTCGCGATGATCGTGAGTGGGGCCTCGGCTTTGCTTGTCGCGATCAATTTTGGTGGGCCACCGTGGCTCATGTTCGTTCTGGTCGTCATCTGGGGGATCAGCATTGTTCCCGACTCGGCGCAATTTTCGGCGCTCGTAGCGGATGCCTGCAGGCCGGATCAGGCGGGCAGCCTCATGACGTTTCAGACGGCCCTGGGCTTCGCGCTGACCCTCTTTACCGTGCAGGTCGTCCCAGTTCTTGCCGGCCTGTTCGGTTGGTCCCTGGTGATCGTGGGACTATCCTTCGGTCCGGCCGTCGGCGTCGTAGCCATGCTTCGGCTGCGTTCGATTCATCTCGCCGACCGCAACCCTTGCTAATTGTCGGGCGCCGCAAAGCGGGCCCGCGCACACTCCATATCCGCCACGCATCCTGTCAGGCCTTGCCGGACCGCCTGAATGGGCACTGCCGCAAAGAAAATCTTTCGCGGGGCTTCACGCAATCTGCCTCGCTCTGGCGTGTCGCGAAGACTACCAAGTCAGAAAAGCTCATCGGCCGAAGCGGGTTAGCGATGAGGATTGGAGGAGATGCGGCATGGTCGAGGCAGACGCCCCCGTGAGATATATGGAGCGCACGCGCCACTATTACCGTGCCCTCGGGTACGCCAGCGATTACGGCTGGGCAAGCTTTGCGGATGTGCCCTTTGCGCAGCTTCCGAAGCCGCTTTCACAAACTCGCATTGCCTTCGTCACCACCTCCAGTCCGCCGGATTTTGACGGCGTCAAACGGGTGTGGTCGGGTGCGATTTCGCCGCCTCCGCAAAGGCTGTTTACCGACAACGTGGCCTGGGACAAGGAATCGACCCATACCAACGATCGCGCCAGCTTCCTGCCGATCGAAGCCGCTTCGGAATTGGCCAGCGAAGGAATCTTCGCAGGCTTGACCACGCACTTTCATGGCGTGCCGACGGAGTACAGTCAGCGCAAGACAAAGGCGGAAGATGCGCCTGAAATCCTGGCGCGTGTCCGTAAGGATGGCGCGGATGCTGCAATCCTTTGTCCGCTTTGCCCGGTTTGCCATCAGACCGTGAGCTTGGTCGCGCGGCATCTCGAAGCAAACGGAATTCCTACCGTCATCATCGGCTCGGCCCTGGACGTTGTGGAGCACTGCGGCGTCCCGAGGTTCTATTTCACGGATTTTCCGCTCGGCAATCCCTGTGGTCATCCGTGGCGACCCGACATGCAGCGCGACATCGTGCGCGCCGCCCTCGGCCTTTTCGAAGCGGCGAAAGCTCCCCGGACCACCGTCAAGGCGCCGTTTGCCTGGAAGGAAGATGGGGCGGTTTGGCGGGCGCGCTACGGCCGCGTTGATCCTGCCGATCGGGAACGACTGCTCAAACTCGGGGATGAGCGCCGCCTGCAACGAGCCAAAGCCAAGCAGATCCTTTCCAAGAAAGCATCGTCCGACGCATGAGCCAGAACCCGATAAGGAAGACTGCGAGCCTGCCTGAGGATCGTTATGGCAACAAGCTGAGCACCGGCTCGGCCGTCGCGCGCGACGCCTATGTGGCCGGCGTCGACAAATTGCTGTCAGCCGGTTGTGGCATTGACGACCCTTTTCGCGAGGCGATCGCCGCCGACGAAAACTTCGCCCTTGCTCATATCGCGCTGGCCAGGACGTTGCAGGTGCTCGGTCGCGGCGGCGAAGCAAAGGCGCCGCTTGATCGCGCGCTGGCGCTCGCTCCTCACACGACAACGCGCGAGCAAAGTCATATTGCGATCTTCGCCAGGATTCTTGGTGGGCAGGGCGCCGAAGCGATTTCGATGATCGCGGAGCACGTCAAGGATTGGCCGCGTGATGCTATGGTGTTGGCACCGGCCACCGGTGTCTTCGGCCTGATTGCCTTTTCGGGCAGAACTGGGCGCGAGATCGAGCAACTGGCCATGCTGGAACCGCTTGCCTCGCACTACGGCGAGGACTGGTGGTTTCGGACGGTGCTCGCTTTTGCAGAGATCGAACTGCAACAGCACAAGAGCGGCTTGAAGAACATCGAGACTGCTCTCCGCGGTTTTCCGCGCAATGCGCATGCCGCCCATATCAAGGCGCATCTGTTCTACGAGAAGGGCCAACGCGAAGAGGGACTCGCTTATCTCGGCGACTGGAACGCTGACTACCCACGGGAAGGGCAGTTGCATTGCCACATCAGTTGGCATCTCGCGCTCTGGTCGCTCGAGACGAACCGGCGCGAACAGGCCTGGAAGATCTATCGCGAAGCCCTGCATCCGGGAGGCTCCTGGGGGCCGCAGATCAACGTCCTCACCGACTGCGCCTCCTTCCTGGCGCGGGCGGAAATGGCCGGCGAGCCGCGCCCTTCGCAACTATGGGCAGATATCGGTCAGTACGCGGCGAAGTGGTTTCCTAATTCGGGAATCACCTTTGCCGATATGCATAGCGCGCTTGCCTTTGCTATGGCGGGCAATGCCGACGCCCTGGAACGGATCATTGCGAACCCGAAAGGGCCCGCCATCGACATCCTGGTGCCGATCGCCCGGGGCTTTGACGGCCTTGCGCGGGGTGACTGGACGCGCGTCGTCGATGAACTCAGGCCTGTCTTGCAGACCCATGAAAGGGTCGGCGGCAGCCGGGCGCAACGCGACCTCCTGGAATATTCGGTGACCTGTGCGCTGCTGCGGAGCGGGCGGGGCGAGGAAGCGCGACGTCTGATTGCGACGCGACGACCTCAGAACATCGCAAGCGGCATTCCACTCGCCGGAATCTGAACGATCCGCCGCAACAAACGCGTCGCGGACCTCCAAACGGTTCAATTGAGAAAGTAATGTCAGAATGAAAGCAAAAGTAACGCGCCTGGAAACCCTCTCCTGCGACGCCGGCTGGCGCAACTACTATTATCTCAAATTGACGACCGACGAGGGCGTGGTCGGATGGAGCGAGTTCGACGAGGGTTTCGGTTCCCCCGGCGTCGGCGCCATCATCGAGCGGCTATCGCCCCGCGTCGTCGGCAAGCGCGTAGATGAGCATGAGCTGATTTATACGGATTTGTACGCGGCCACCCGGCCGGGCTCCGGCGGTGTCGTATCGCAGGCGATGGGCGCCATCGAAAATGCGCTGCTGGACGCCAAGGCGAAGCTCCTCGGCGTGCCATGCTACGTCTTGCTCGGTGGAAAAATCCGTGACCGGGTCCGCGTATACTGGTCGCACTGCGCCACCTGGCGCATCAATTATCCCGCCTTCTTCAAGCCGGCGATCACCGATCTCGATGGCGTGCGCTCGATCGGCCGCGAAGTGCGCGAAAAGGGTTTCACCGCGCTCAAGACCAATTTGTTTCTGTACGAAGAAGGCGGAAAGAACCCGAAAGGATATCGTCCTTCCTTTGGCGTGCCGTCATATCCGGAGCTGAATTTCGATCGCGGCATGCTTCGCAACTTGCGCATGCACTTGGAAGCTCTGCGGGAAGGCGCCGGGCCTGACGTCGACCTGCTGCTCGATCTCAACTTCCATGCCAAGACCGAAGGCTGCCTGAAGATCCTCCGCGAAATTGCCGATCTCGACATGTTCTGGATCGAGATCGACAGTTTCAATCCGGAGGCGCTCGGCTACATCCGCCGACAGAGTCCGCATCCGATCTCGTCCTGCGAGACCATGCTCGGCATACGCGAGTTCCTCCCTTATTTCCGGGAGCAGGCGATGGACGTTGCGATCATCGACACGCCCTGGAACGGCGCCTGGCAGGCCATGAAAATTGCGGCGCTGGCGGAGGCCCACGAAGTCAACGTCGCGCCCCACAACTTCTATGGCCACCTCTGCACCATGATCAACGCGCACTTCGCGGCCGCCGTTCCCAACCTTCGCATCATGGAGACCGACGTCGATCGGCTGCCATGGGACCACGAACTGGTTTCGCACGTTCCGTAGTTCGCCAACGGGGATCTTATCATTCCCGACCGGCCCGGGTGGGGAACGGAGCCAAACGAGGAAGCCATCCGCGCGCGGCCGCCGAGAGGTGCGGGCGGTCTCGTGCAGCCGCGAGGCCTCGGACCATTGCGCGCATGAGATAGCTGATGGTTCGCAGGCCTGCAGAAGAATGCAAGTCTGGTGTTCCCGGTGAAAGAGATAAGCATTGCCGGCCCATTTCGATCGTTGCCGCAAAGGCCGCGTCGGACAGTGCGACGGGCATTGCCCTGATGAAGGAGGAACCATGCGTCGAACCTTTGCATCTGCACTCATCGCAGTCGCGCTCACGGCATTGAACGGCGTTGCCGTCGCCCAGGAATATCCGGCAAAGCCGATCACGCTGGTCGTGCCCTGGCCGGCCGGCGGATCGACCGACATCGTGATGCGGGCTATTGCCGATGTCGCTTCGAAATCGCTCGGACAACCCATTGTGGTGGACAACAAGGCTGGCGGTAGTGGCACGGTGGGACCGGCCACGATGGCCGCAACAGCGAAGCCGGACGGCTACACCATCTCCCAGGTGCCGACCACGATATTTCGGATGCCAATGATGCAACAGGCATTCTGGGATCCCATCAAGGACTTCAGCTACATTATACATCTCAGCGGATACACCTACGGAGTCACCATCAATGCCGAGTCGCAGCTCAAGTCATGGAAGGATGTGGTCGACTTTGCCAAACAGAATCCCGGCAAGGTGACCTACGCGACGCCGGGAGCGGGAACGACGCTTCACATCGGTATGGAGCAGATTGCACAGCTCGAGGGTATCAAACTCACTCAGGTGCCGTTCAAGGGAGGCGCGGAGACGAACGCCGCCGTTCTTGGCAATCATACGATGCTGCAGGCGGACTCGACCGGCTGGCGGCCGCTGGTTGACGCTGGAAAGCTTCGCCTCCTTATGGTGTGGACCAGCCAGCGTTCTCCAAATTTTCCAAGTGTCCCCACGCTCAGGGAGCTCGGCTATCCCCTGGCGGTCGAATCTCCTTTCGGCATCGCCGGACCGAGGGGAATGGATCCGAGGATCATCGCCAAACTCCACGATGCTTTCAAGAAAGCGATCGATGACCCTGGCATGATTGCCACGCTTGCAAAATACGACATGGTTCCGAATTACAAGAACACCGAAGACTACAACCAGTTCGTGCACGAGCAGATCGAGTCCGAGCGGAAAGTCATCGAGAGTCTCGGTTTGGCCAAGAAATAGCGAATCTCGGGAAGCTTTGCGCAACCTCCACGGCCTCTGAAGGGTGAATGGGATGGCTTCGTTGAATGCCGGCAAGGGCAAGTTGAACAATTCGGAGTTGTGGGCGGGTGTAGCCGGCCTGGTATTTGGAACACTCGTGATCTGGTCGGGCCACGCGTTGAAAGTTGGCAGCATATCGGACCCCGGATCCGGCTACGTCCTGTTCTACACCGGAATGCTCATCTGGATCCTCGCTGTGGTCATTTCAGCGTCAGCCGTCGTCGAAGGCGGCCGGACATTTGCCGAACTCTGGGCTGGTACACGCTGGTCAAAGCCTTTCACTGTCACCGTCTGTCTTGTCGCCTTTTCGGTTCTGCTCGAACCGGTCGGGTTCATACTGGCGTCGATCCCGCTCCTGCTGTTGCTGCTTCGGGCGATCGAGCCGGTGCGCTGGACGCTGGCCCTTCCGCTGGCTGTGCTCGTGCCGCTCGGAATCTGGTGGATCCTTTCGCGCCTGCTTCTGATTCAGCTTCCGTCCGGCATATTCCACGTCGGCTAGATCGGGCAAGATCATGGATGTTCTCGTCAGTATCGCACACGGCTTCGGTGTCGCCCTTCAACCGGTCAATCTCGCCTATTGTTTCATCGGCGTTCTCATCGGCACGCTCGTCGGGGTGTTGCCCGGGATCGGTCCCATTTCGGCGATGTCGCTCCTGCTGCCGGTAACGCTGTCGGGCACGCCGGAATCGGGCATCATCATGATGGCCGGCATCTACTATGGCTCCATGTACGGAGGCTCAACCACTTCGATCCTCGTCAATATTCCCGGCGAGGCCGCATCCATCGTGACGTGCATCGATGGCCATCAGATGGCGAAGCAGGGCCGGGCAGGCCCCGCCCTTGGAATTTCCGCGCTCGGATCGTTCATCGCTGGAACGTTCGCATTGATCGCGCTGATGTTGATCGCGCCGTCGCTTGCGAGTGTCGCGATCGCTTTCGGTCCTACCGAGTACTTCGGCCTTATGGTGCTTGGGCTCGTCGTCCTGACGTTCCTGACGCAGGGTTCGATGGCCAAGGCGCTACTGATGGCCTGCGTTGGCGTCGTGCTCGGCCTGATTGGCCTCGACAGCATTACCGGACAGCCGCGGCTGACCTTCGGCCGAATGGATCTGATCGACGGTATTGGCCTGGTTCCGGTCGTGATGGGCCTGTTCGGCGTCGCCGAAGTGCTGCTTAACCTCGAGCAGGTCATCAAACGCGACGTGCTGGACGCCAGGATCAGCCGGCTTCTGCCCGACGGCAAAGAGTGGAAGGCGAGTGCCGGTCCCATCGGACGCGGGACCATACTCGGATTCTTCCTTGGGATATTGCCGGGCGGCGGCGCGGTGGTCGCGTCGTTTGCTTCCTATGCGCTGGAGAAGCGGTTGTCGCGTAATCCCGAGCGCTTCGGAAAGGGAGCGATTGAAGGCGTGGCCGGTCCCGAGGCTGCCAACAACGCCGCGGCCGGAGGGGCCTTCATTCCGTTGATGACGCTCGGGATTCCACCCAATGTCGTCATGGCCCTGCTGCTGGGCGCGTTCGTCATCCACGGTCTGCAGCCGGGTCCGCTCCTGATCAGCCAAAATCCCGGGCTGTTTTGGGGGATTGTCGCCAGCATGTATATGGGCAATCTGATGCTGCTGGTGCTCAATCTGCCCCTGATCGGGCTGTGGGTCCAATTGCTGAGGCTGCCATACAACATTCTTTTCCCATTGATCCTGATCTTCTCGATCATTGGAGTCTATTGCAGCAGCAACAACATATTCGATGTGCATGTGATGGTAGGGTTCGGCATTGCCGGCTACCTGATGCGAAAGCTCGGCTATGAACCGGCCCCCCTGGTGCTTGCCTTCGTGCTCGGGCCGATGCTCGAGAACAACCTGCGGAAATCACTCATCCTGTCGCAGGGTGACCTGCTGGTCTTCGTTCAGCGTCCCATTTCGGCAACATGCTTGCTCGCAGCAGCAGCTTTGCTGATAGGCCCGTCGCTGCCCTCGTTGCGCCGAAAGCGCGAGCTGATAGCCCTTGATGAAGGCGCTTAGGGAACGAGTCCGGATATCAGATCACCATCGTCAAACAGGAGAAATCAGATGCTCAACTGTGCTTCAGCATGGAATAAGGACCTCGTTCTCGGGGTGGTCGGCATCCAATCGGGACCCCGGGACAAGGGCCCACAGTGGCTTCCAAGGTCGACCACGTTGTAAAAGCGGCCACGGGCGCCGGATCGGATACAGCTTCGACGAGACGAGCGCTACCGGCAAACCCCGTCGCGCAAAGAGGTGAGAGTTAGCTACCATGTGCGCTGCGGGAACGTCTCTTCATGGCACTTCTCGGTCCTGGCGCAATGTCTGACTTGAGTCCGCTGCCTGGACAATATCATCGCTTCCGTCCGACTGCCTATGGCCGCTTGTGGCGCTGAGCAGCCGTTCGCGAGATGCCGGGTGTTTGGGGCTCGGCGCCGAGAGGCCTGAACGACCGCCGCGAAAAATGAGTTTGCCTCTGCTTGATTGGTTCAATTGCCGCGAAAATTCGGCCGTCGCTTGGCTGCGAAGGCGGAAATTCCTTCCTGCGCGTCGCCGGTGTTGCTGGCGATGACGATCGAATCCTTTTCGGCGTCGAGCTGATCGGACAGTCCCGTCTCGAACGACTGTCGCAGCATCCGGCGGACGGAGCCGAAGGCGCGCGTCGGGCCGGCGGCGAGTTTCGCTGCGAGGGAGGCGGCTTCGCTGTCCACCTGATGGTCCGGCGCCAGGCGCGACACCAATCCGAAGGCGAGGGCTTCTTGCGCGGTGATGCGGCGGTTGAGCAGGAACAGCTCCTGAGCGCGCCGCATCCCGACCATGCGTGGCAGGAACCAGGTGTTGCCGCCATCGGCGGTCAGGCCGAGCGCTCCATAGCCCAGCGCAAACCGCGCGTCGTCAGCTGCAACGACAATGTCGGCGACGTAGAGCAGGCCCAGTCCGCCGCCACCGGCACCGCCGCGTACTGCGGCGACCACGGGCGCGTCAATGCTGGTCAGCCGTTCGATCGACAGATGAAAACTGTCGATCATGCGGCGCAATCGGTTCGGCAACTGCTCGTGCGCCGTTCCCGCAAACAGGCCGAGGTCGCCGCCGACCGTGAAGTTCGGCCCGTTACCGGCAATCAGCACGGCGCGGATATCTGATCGCTCCGCAATCTGGGTTGCCGCCTCGGCAAGATCGGCGGCCATGCTTTCGTCGATCGCATTGCCCTTGTCCGGACGGTTCAGGCGCAACGTCGCAACGCCGCCTTCGACATCGAGCAGCACAGTTCGTAACGGTCCGGCGGCATCGCGCCAGCGGGCAGTATCGGTGAACTGCTCGAGCGACTTGATGCGCTCCTGGTCGATCGCGATTAGATGCGCGAAGGCGGCGTCGAGCGCGGCGCCGCCCTGCTTGCCGCGGCCGCGATAGCGGCCGGTCACCAGCAGGCGGCCATCCGCGAGATCGAGAAACCGTTCCGGCTCGGCCCGCGCCTCGAAATGCCGGGCGATCGCGCCCCAGCCATTGCGCCGCATCGCCACGGGGCCGTCATGATCGCCGCCGATGCCGAACGGCATGCCCTCGGCGGTGCGGCCGGTGAACTGCGGGTGCAGCAATGCGTCGAGCTGATCGCGGTCGCCGGCCGCAAGGGCGGCGTAGAGGGCGCGGGCGAGGCCGGCAGGGGTGACTTCTTCCATCCCGATGATCCTCCTCGTGAATTCGCTGTTCCGATGCCTGAACAGGAAAATTTGCTTGAAGCAGTCAAACGCTGGTGCTATTATTCAAACGGTCAGTCGGATTATTTTTAGACCAAGCCGCAGGTCTCCGCAAGAGAGCCCGGGCCAGCCGCGAAAGCCGCAAAGGGAGATGCAGCGATGAACGTCGTGCCGCGCGCGTCACAGTGGGGCGAATTGATCCGTCCGGACCGGGTGCACGGCTCGCTCTACAGCGATCCCGCGATCTTCGAGGCCGAATTGCAGAACATCTGGTATCGCACCTGGGTCTATGTCGGGCATGAGAGTGAGGTGCCCAACGCCAACGACTACGTCGTCAAGTCGATCGGCCCGCAATCGGTCATCATGACCCGCGACGAGCAGGGCAAGGTCAATCTGCTGCTCAATCGATGTTCGCATCGCGGTAACCAGGTCTGCTCCTACGACAAGGGCAACGCGCGCTCCTTCACATGCCCGTTCCATTCCTGGACCTTCGCCAATGACGGCCGTCTGGTCGGCTACGCCTTTCCGGACGGCTATGAAGGGCAGGACAAGTCAAAGCTTGCACTCGGCCGCGTGACCCGGGTGCAATCCTATCGCGGGTTCGTGTTCGGTTCGTTCGCAGCCGAAGGTCCGACATTGGAAGAGCATCTCGGCGGTGCGGCCGAGACCATCGATCGCCTGGTGCGCTTCTCACCGGAAGGCGAGGTCGAAGTGACCGCCGGTTTCCTCAAGCACCGGGTCAAGGCCAACTGGAAATTCATCCTGGAAAACGAATGCGACGGCTATCACCCGGCCTTCGTGCATTCCTCGATCTTCGGCGTCGCCGACAGCGCGATCGGCAAGCTGTATGGCGGCGCGTCGACCGCGGTGACGCGTGACTACGGCAACGGCCATACCGAGATCGACCTGCGGCCCGAATTCCGCAAGCGCGACGCGCCGATGAGCTGGTTCGGTACCACCGAAGAGCGGTTGCCGGATTACACGGCGCAGATGAAGGCCGCTTATGGCGACCAGCAAGCGCGCGAAATCATGATCGACGGCACGCCGCATGCGATGATCTTCCCGAACCTGTTCATCGCCGAGATCCAGATGTTCGTGATCCAGCCGCTCGCGGTCGACGACAGCGTGCAGCATGTCACTGCGCTGCAGTTCAAGGGGGCGCCCGACATGAACCGGCGATTACGTCAGCAGACCATGGGGTCGGTCGGCCCCGCGGGGTTTCTGCTTGCGGACGATTCCGAAATGTACGAGCGCTGCCACCGCGGCGTGCTGGCGCGGAGCCCCGAATGGATTTTCCTCGGTCGTGGCGAGAAGCGTGAGCGTAAGGACGAGCTCGGTTTCAAGGTCGGCCACGTTACCGACGAAATCCCGTCGCGCGGCATCTGGCGGCATTATCGCAGCCTGATGGAGGCGGTGTGATGTTGTCGCGCGAGAGCAGCGCTACATTGCTGAGCGCCGTGACGGCCTTCGTCTACAAGGAGGCGCGGCTGCAGGACGAGCATCAGTATCAAGCCTGGGAAGCGCTGTGGACCGATGACGGCGTCTATTGGGTGCCGGCCAATGGCGACGACATCGATCCCGAAAAGGAAATGTCGATCATATACGACAACCGCTCGCGCATTTCGCTGCGCGTCAAGCAATTGCTGACCGGCAAGCGTCACACCCAGACGCCGCAATCGCGGCTGCGGCGGCTCGTCTCCAACATTGAACTGCTGGACCAGCAGGCGAGCGGCGATATCTGGGTCGCCAGCAACAGCATGGTGTTCGAATCCAGCCTGCGCGACGACACCATCTGGGCCGCTCGCAACGAATACCGGCTGCGCCATGTCGATGGCGAGCTGCGAATGGCGTACAAGAAGGTGATCCTGGTCAACAATGAAAAAGCGCTGTTTACGCTCTCGTTCCTGATTTAGCCGAAGGCGGAAACTTGCCCATGATCGATAACGGTCCTGTTCTGCTCGACATCGCCGACGGCATCGCGCGGCTGCGGCTCAACCGCCCCGAGGCCGCCAACGGCATGAGCGCCGAGCTTCTGAGCGCGCTGTGCGACGCCATCATGGTCTGCCACGGCCAGCCGAATCTGCGCGTGCTGTTGCTGAGCGGGGAAGGAACTAATTTTTGCGCAGGCGGCGACGTGCGCGCGTTCGCTTCCAAGGGCGACAAGTTGCCTGACTACATCAGGCAAGCCACGGCTTATCTGCAGAATGCCGTAACCGGACTGCTGCGACTGGAAGCACCGGTGATTACCTCGGTGCAGGGATTTGCCGCAGGTGGCGGCGGCTTTGGCCTCGTCTGCGCTTCGGATATCGTCATCGCCGGCGAATCCGCCAAATTCCTAGCGGGTGCGACGCGTGTCGCGATGGCGCCTGACGCCGGGGTGTCCGTTACGCTGTCACGCCTGGTCGGGCTGCGCCGCGCGATGTCGATTCTGCTGACAAATCCGGTGATACCGGCAGCTGAGGCGCTCGCCATGGGCATCGTCACAAAGGTCGTGCCGGATGCTGACCTCGCCGAGGCGTCGCTCGCTATGGCGCGGGAATTGGCAGAAAGTGCGCCGAAGGCGCTGGCGGCGACCAAGCGTCTGGTCTGGGCCGGGACCGCGCTGAGCATCGAGCAGTGCCTGTCGGAAGAAGCGCGGACCGTATCCGAACTGTCTGGCATGGCCGACGCTCGGGAAGGGCTCGCCGCGGTCATCGAGCGGCGCAAGCCCATCTTTACAGGACGCTAGTCAATGCCGGCCTCTGGCACGCGTGCGTTCGGGCGGCTCGACGGCCGCCGCGCTTTCGTTTCCGGCGGGGCGAAGGGGATCGGTGCGGCGATCGTTCGCAGCTTTGCCGGTGCCGGCGCTCATGTCGTGATCGCCGATCTCGATCTCGAAACGGCATCCGGACTTGCCGGGCAGGGCGGTGCGACTGCTGTTCATCTCGATGCCGGCGACACCGGCATGGTGCAGGCGGTCATGGCGCAGCATGGGCCGTTCGATATCGTCGTCAACAACGCCGGCGTCGACCAGCATGCGTTCTTCACCGATACGACGCCGGAGGATTGGACCAAACTGCTCGCGGTCAATCTGATATCGGTTCTTGCCTGCACCCACGCCGCGCTTCCGGCGATGCAGGCCGCTGGTTTTGGGCGCATTATCAACATCACCTCGGAAGCGGGCCGGCTGGGCTCCAAAGGTGGCGCGGTCTATTCCGCCGCGAAGGGTGGCGTGATCGCCTTCACCAAGAGCATGGCGCGCGAAAATGCGCGCTTCGGCATTACGGCGAATGCCATTGCGCCGGGACCGATCCGCACGCCGATGCTGGAAGCGGCCGTCGCCCGGGGCGGCGACAATATCTTGCGCGCGATGACCGAGGCTACATTGCTACGGCGGCTCGGCGAGCCCGACGAAGTCGCCGCAGCTGCATTGTTCCTCGCTTCCGACCAGGCGGCCTATATCACCGGCGAAACACTTGGCGTTTCCGGCGGCATGGGAGTGGGTGGCTGATATGACGCGCGCAAGCGATGAGATCGCAACGACACCGATCGATCTTGCGATCGCGCGCATCCGCGCCGTCTACCGCAGTTGGAACCGCGACACGTCAGTAGCCCAGATGCGCAGAGATTGGGATGCGGCCTTCGGGGGCAGCATCGCCCCGGTGACCTCCGAACGCATCTCGGCCAGTGGGGTCGATGGCGAATGGATATCGCCGGCCAATTCGTCCCTGGATAAAGCCATTCTTTATTTTCACGGCGGCGGCTTTCGCCTCGGCTCGGTGACCTCGCACCGCGACGTGATTGCACAGATCGCGCTCGCCAGCGGCTGCCGCGTGCTCGCCATCAACTACCGCCTTGCACCCGAACATCGCTTTCCTGCTGCGCTGGACGATGCGCTCGCGGCCTTTGGGTGGATGCTCGATCGCGGCATGAAGCCGGGCAATATCGCCTTTGCCGGCGACTCCGCAGGTGGCAATCTCGCGCTTGCCGCGATGCTGGCCTTGCGCGAGCGCGGGCTGCCGCTGCCGGTATCGGCGGTGCTGATGTCGCCATGGACCGACCTCGCGGCGACCGGTGCGAGTTACGTCACCCGCGCCGGAGCCGACCCGATCCATCAGCGCCCGATGATCCTGGCGCTGGCGAAGAATTATCTGGGCGGGCAGGGCGATCCCAGCGATCCCCTGGTATCGCCGCTGTATTCTGATCTGACTGGCTTGCCGCCGCTGTTGATCCAGGTCGGCGACCGCGAAACCGTGCTGGATGATTCCGTCATGTTTGCCGAGAAAGCGCGCGCCGCCGGTATCGATGTTAGTCTTGAGGTCTGGGACGGCATGATCCATGTCTTCCAAATGTTTGAGCTTCCCGAGGCGCGTCAGGCCATCGCATCGATTGCCGGATTTCTGAACCGGCACCTTCACATCAAGGCCGAGAGGGCATCATCATGAACGTCAGGCCCGCCGATCCGCGTAGTCATGCCGACAGCGGATTCCATTTCTCGGAGCAGCCGCAGCTTTCCGAGGAACTGCGGATGCTGCGCGAGCAGGTCCGCCGCTTCGTCGAAAAAGAGGTCGTGCCGTATGGCGAGCAATGGGAGCGCGACGGCAAGATCCC
>Ga0157378_10003075_pt1 | contig 14824 bp, 13 predicted proteins | sample M65metaG_FD_115309 | JGI IMG/M metagenome (GOLD analysis project Ga0157378, IMG submission 115309) | Miscanthus rhizosphere microbial communities from Kellogg Biological Station, Michigan, USA - M6-5 metaG | ecosystem: Host-associated > Plants > Roots > Rhizosphere > Soil | place: USA: Michigan...
AACACCGCCGTGTCCCTCCCCCAGGTGTCGGACAGCACGTAGCCGTGGGGCCACGGATCACCGGCATCGACGAAGTACTGATGCAGGCCGGTGATCCAGGCCCGACCCTGGATCGTGGCCTCGATGGCCGGGTACTGGCCGACGGAGGTCACGCCGACGACCGTGCCGTGGAACTCGCTGTCGATGATCGACAGGTGCGTCAGGCCGCCGCCGACCTCGATGATGCCCCTGGCGTGCAGCACGGCCATGCGCGCGGTCGTACCGGTACCGGTCGGAGAGCGATCGGATCGGCCGGGCGAGACGATGCACGTGTTGCGGGCCCGCACGCGATTTCCTTCGCGAGTCAACGGCCCGGCGAACTGGACGATCGACACTCCGCTGATGTCGGGCAGTTCGGGATGGGTCACGGGGTGCTGTTCGCGGACCGCCATTCGGATCTTCTCGCCGAGCTCGCCGAGCTCTCTCGCCTCGCCCGGCACGATCTCGTAGCCGAGCGCGGCGGCGTCGACGATCGCGTAGATCATCCCGCCGTAGGCGATGTCGACGTTGATCGACGCAGCGAGACCGTCGACTTCGACCGGCGCATCGAGCGCGAACACGAACGCCGGCACGTTCTTCAACGTCACCGACACGCATTTGCCGTCGCGGCACTCGGCGACGATGTCGACGGGCCCTGCAGGCATGTCGAGTCGGAACCTGGTCTCCGGTTCGACCATCGGAACCATCCCGGTCTCCAGCAAGACGGTGGAGATGCACATGGTGTTGGAGCCCGACATCGGCGGATACTCCGTCGGCTCCATGATGATCGCCCCCGCGACACAGTCGTCGCGCGTCGACGGCACGATCAGGTTGACGTGGCGGGCGACGGATCCCCGCGGCTCGCAGATCAGCAACTGGCGGACGTCGTCGTGGTCGCGTTCGAATGCCAACTTCTTGGCCATCATCGTGTCGCCCGGCGGCGGCAAGACCCCTCCGGTGATGACGTCGCCCTGCTCGCCCTCGGCATGGCAGCCGACGACTGTGATGATCCGATTGGCCGCCATGTGATGGTGTCGGACGATCAGTTGCTCTGGCCGAGCGCCGCCTTCAAACCCGGCAGATCCTGCGAGCCGAACACAACCCTGTTGTGTGTGGCCACGTAGACGAGGTCGAGGTCGATGCCGGCCTCGGCGACGGTGCGCGCCAGATCGGCGAGAGCACCCGGGCGGTCCTCGACATCGACCACGACGACTTCGCGTTCACGACTGATGACGGCTTGATGGGTGATGGCCAACGCATGCCTTGCGGCTTCGGCGTGTTTGACGAGGATGTGCAGCTCGGCACGATCGCCCACGCCCACACATGTCGCCGCAGCGAGATTGACACCGGCGTCGCTGATCGCGGCCGCGATCTGGGCGAGTGCGCCCGGACGGTTGTCGACCTCGATGACCAGATCCATCGCCATGAACTACCCCCTTGTCGTCGTGGCGTGATTCTGTCACTCCTACGGGTGCCTGTCTCCCCCCGAAGCGGTGAACGGAGCCGAGCCGTCTACGCCTTGATGCCGAGGTTCAACAGCGCGACCGTGCCGGTGCCCTTCGAGGTCTCACCGGCGACAGTGTGCAACAGCGTGCCCTCAGTCTGCGGATCGCCGGCGATGCCGTCCGCCGAGTTCGAGGTGTCGGGCAAGCCGAACTGTGCGTACGGATCGGTCGAATACACCGACTTCGTGTAGTCGGCGTCGAAGAACATCTGCGACGTCAGAACCGTCTGGTCGTCGAGGTGGACGCGCAGGTGGATGTGCACGGCGCGGCCGTGGTACCAGCCGGGGTAGATGGTGAGGAACTCGACGATGCCGTCGTCGTCGGCAGCCTGCGTGCCGCGCAGGAACGTCGTTCCCGGCCCCTCGTCCTTGCCGCCGCCGTTGTCGATGTACGCCGAGTAGTCGCCCGTCGAGTCGGTGTGCCAGATCTCGACCTTCGCGCCCGGAACCGGCGCGCACGACTCGTCGAGCACACGCAGACCGAGCCGCATCGGCTGGCCCGGGACGCCCTCGGTGATGTCGCGACGGTCGAACTGTTGGTCGAGAGGGAACGGCCCCGACGTCTTCTCCGGCATCAGCGAGCACGTGCCGAGGGTTTCGAAGGCGGCGGCGGTCAACGGCGATTGTGCCGACGCCGCAACGGTCGTGACCGCTTCGGACACGGCCGTCGACGATGCTGTTGTCGCGGCCGTGGCTGAGGTCGCCGCGGTCGCGGACGTGGCAGATGATGCGGCGGCGTCGGTTGCCGGTGTCGTCGCAGCCACAGACGATGCCGACGGCGACGAGCTCGAACATGCCGCGCCGGCGAGGCCGAGTACGGCCAATCCGCCCAGGCGCAAGAACGCGCGGCGGTCGGCGAGATCGGAGGGAAGGTCACGAATCGGCGACTTGGTCATGGGTGCAATCCAACACCGGTTGCCTCCGGATCACCCAAGATCTCCTTGAGAACCAGTTGAGAATTTCGGGTCGGGCCTACGACCAAAGTCGGACCCACTCTTCCAATCCACTCCTGAGTCGGCTGCGAACGAGCGCTACCAGATCCACTTCGGGAGGAAACACATGAACGAGGAATCACCGTCAACATTTTCGGCAACGGTGCCCGCCGCCAAGCCTCGGCGCCGCCGCTCCATGATGACCATCGCAGGCGTCGCCATGGCCGGTCTCGCCGCCAGCGTGGCGCTGTACGGCGTCACCGCGTCCGCCACGACGAGCGCTTCCACTGATCCGTCACGGCCGATCCGCGTCGACCAGACCGACGGCTACGCCGACGGCAAGGTCGTCGTCTTCACGTACGGCCAGAACTACCAGTGCGTGCACGAACCGTTCGATGATCGCGATGGCGACGGGGTGCCCGCAGCGCAGGACCCCGACGAGTTCCAGAAGCCCATCTGCGAGGTCGGGTTCGGCACCAAGGTCGGCATCGACCCGGCCGGCGAACCGGCAGGCGAAACCGAGGACCTGTTCGTGATCGTGCCCTTCTTCGACGCCGACCACGACGGCGAGGCAGCGGGCGGTCTCGCTCCGACCCTGCAGAGCATCTTCGGAATGGTTCCCGACGCGTTCGACCCGACCCCAGGCGTGCCCGTGCAGTGCCCCGAGCCCGGCGGCTCGTTGAGCCAGCAGAAGGGTGCTTTCGGCACCTGCACGATGCACCCGACCCAGATCGACTACGCCCAGTTGCTCAGCGAGGTGCGACCCGACCTGTTCGCCGGTCTGAAGAACCTCGACCTGCCGTTGGTGAACCACAGCCACATCATCCGGGGTGCGAACTTCAACCCGGTGTGGTGGCACCTCAAGGTCGTGCTGGTCACCGACCAGAACGCATGGCCCGACGTGAACGGCACCAAGGGAATCCGATCGGTCGACGACATCACCGCCGCCCAGGCCAAGGGCCAGGCGCTGGCGACGATCAACAGCAACTTCTTCCTGTTCTTCGGTTCCCGCGAACTTCATCATCACTGAGTTCGATCACAGTCTTGACGGCAACGGACGCGGAGTGGCCCCGGGGAAACCCGGGGCCACTCTCGCGGGTGACTTGTCCGAAGTGTGTCGACTGGACAGGATGAGCGGGTGTTCGCCCGGCGGCTGAGGTTGATCTCGATTGCGTTGACGCTGGTGGTGATGGCCGGATGCACGTTCGGGCCTCCATCGGTGGCCACGACCACGACGCAGGCGTCGACCACCACGACATCGTCGACCACCACGTCGACGACCTCCACCACGACCACCTCGACAACGACCACGACCACCACGACGCTGCCGCCCACGACGACGAGCACGACGATTCCGTTGGTCACGGAGGGCGCGGTGGCCATCGTGGCCAACGCCTCGGGTGTCACCGGTGCTGCGGCGCTGCTGACGCAGGAGTTGAGTTCACTCGGCTTCCACATGGGCGACGCGACCAACAGCGCAGGTGTCGAGGAGCGGCTCGACGTCAGCAAGGTGTACTACCTGCCTGCAGGCGTCGACGTGGCCAACTCGATCGGGCGGGCCATGGGTGGCATCGCGGTCAGCCGCATGCCGACGCCGGTATCGATCACCGGAGGTCCGGCCCGGCTCGGCGACGCGACCGTCGTCGTGATGCTCGGCAAGGACATCGCCAACAACAAGCCGATCGTGCCCGGCACCTAGGACTGCGCGTCGTCGTTCTCGAACCGATAGCCCATACCTGAGTCGGTGATGAAGTGCCTCGGCCGGGCGCCGTCGGCTTCGAGCTTGCGACGAATGTGCGCCATGTGCACCCGCAACAGGTTGGGATCCGGGTCATAGGAGGCACCCCACACCGCGGTGATCATCTGCCGATACGTGACGAGGCGACCGGGGTGACGCACGAGGTGTTCGACGATCGCCCACTCGGTCGGCGTCAGCCGGACCTCGCCTTCGTTCGACCGATCACCGTGGAACGCCCGGTGCCCAGCGAGGTCGAGACGGAAGGAGGGCGTGGCCACCTCGGCGACGGCCTCGTCGCCGGTGGGAATGCGTCGCAAGACCGCACGCACGCGTGCCAACAGTTCGGCCATGCCGAAGGGCTTCGTCACGTAGTCGTCGGCGCCGGCATCGAGCGCGGCGACCTTCGACCGCTCGTCGTCGCGCACTGTCAACACGATGATGGGCATCGTCGTCCATCCCCGCAGCGCTTCGATGACGAGCACGCCGTCCATGCCGGGGAGCCCGAGGTCCAGCAGCACCACGTCGGGATGCTCGACGGCCGCGACCTGCATGGCCTGTTCGCCGCTGTCGGCTTCGAAGACCTCGTAGCCCCGCACGCCGAGGTGCAGGCTCAACGCCCGGCGAATCTGCGGCTCATCATCGACCACCAACACGCGGTTCACGGGGCATCCCTCGCTGCCACAGGCAGCGCGATGACGACCGTCAGTCCGCCCCCCGGGGTGTCGTCGAGCTCGACCCGGCCGTGCATCGCGTCGACGAAACCCTGAGCGATCGACATTCCCAATCCCACGCCGTCGGCCGAACGAGCGTCACCGAGTTGTTGGAACGGCGCCATCACCTTCGTGCGCATCGCGTGCGGAATGCCGGGCCCACGGTCGATCGTGCAGATGCGGATCTCCTCGCCGACAACCCCGACCGTGACCCGCACGGGATCGTCACCGCCGTGGTGCAACGCGTTCGTGATCACGTTGTAGAGACTGCGCTCGAGCAGCGCCGCATCTGCCGACGCGGCAGGCAGTCCTTCGGGCACGTCGACCTCCACATCGTCCGCCGCGCAACCGACGCCGTGAAGCGCTGCGGCGATCGACTCGGCAACGTCGATCGGCTGACAGTTCACGGCCACCGCTCCGGTCTGCAGCCGGCTGGCGTCGAGCAAGTTGCCGACGAGTCGGTTGAGCCGGTCGGCCTCCTCGTCGACGATCACCAACGCATCGCGGACGTCCTCGGGGCGCCACTGAACGCCCGGCTCGAGCAATCCCGAGACCATCGCCTTGATCGAGGCGAGCGGAGTGCGCAGGTCGTGCGACACGGCGCGCAGCAGCGCCGTGCGAACTGCGTCGATCTGGGCGAGCGCTTCGGCCTCCGCGGCATCGCGGCCCAGTTCCGAGCGTTCGATGGCGACTGCCAGTTGATCGGCCAACGCACGCACGACTCGTTGATCGTCGGAGCTCAGCGGGCGTCCGTACAGCTCGAGTCGATGCCCGCCCTGCGGGCCGATCGCCTCGCCAAGGTGCACGGTGATGACCGGTGCCTGCTCGATGCGATCGTTCGGCGAAGTGTCGTACGGCGCGTGCAGACCGGTGTCGGAGACGAGCCGAACACGGTCGAGTTCGAACGTCGATCGGAGCTGCTCGACAAGGCTCGGCAACGCGTCGGGATCTGCCGCCATCGTCGCCGCGGACCTCGCCAGCGCGGCGGCTTCCACACGAGCGCGTTGCGACTCGAGCGCCCTCTGCGCGGCAGTGTCGACCAGGGTGCCGACGGCGATGGCCACACCGACGAACACGCAGAGGCTGACGATGTTCTCCGGTTCGGCGATCGTCAACGTGTAGTAGGGCACGACGTAGTACCAGTTGACGAGCAGCGATGCCACGACGGCTGCGACCGCGGCCACCAACCGTCCGCCGATGGCGGCGATGATCAGCACCATCGTGAGGAAGATCAACAGCTCCGTCGACAGGGCTATCGAGTCACGGAACGGAACCGTGACGGCGATGAGCAACGGCAGGCCGACGATCGTCAACGCCCATGCGGCCTGCCGGCGGCGCGGCGTGCGTCGCTCGTCGGGACGGCGCATCGGCTTGTGCGGAGGGGCGTCCTGCGGATCGGCGATGACATACACGTCGAGGTGCTGGGCAGAGCGGATGACCCGCGCCGCGAACGACCCGTGGACGAGCTCGTGCAGGCGGGTCCGGCGACTGGCGCCGAGCACGAGTTGCGTGGCCTTCTCCGCCTTGGCGAAGGAGACGAGACCTTCGGCGGGCGATGGTGCCACAACGTCGTGGACTCGGCCGCCGAGTTGCTCGACCAACTGACGCTGCACCGACAGCAGCTCCGCGTCGTCGCGGCTCAACCCATCCTCGCCGGTCACGTGCACACCGACCAGATCGCCACCGATCCGGCCGGCCATGCGTGCCGCGCGGCGGATCAACAGGTCGCCGCCGCGCCGACCGGTGATGCCGACGACGATCCGCTCACGGGTCTCCCATGTGTCGGTGATGCCGTGCCGTTCCCGATACGTCGCCAGAGACTCTTCGACACGATCGGCCACCCACAGAAGAGCGAGCTCGCGCAGTGCGCCGAGATTGCCGGGTCGGAAGTAGTTGCTCATCGCCGCATCGATTCGATCGGCCGGATAGATGTTGCCGTGCGCCATCCGCCGGCGCAGCGCTTCGGGCGTCATGTCGACGAGCTCGATCTGGTCGGCGCGGCGAACGATCGCGTCAGGAACCGTCTCGCGCTGCACCGTGCCGGTGATCTCGGTGATCACGTCGTTGAGCGATTCGAGGTGCTGCACGTTCAACGTCGTGATGACGTCGATGCCTGCATCGAGCAACCGCTCGACGTCCTGCCAGCGCTTCCCGTTGGCCGACCCGGGAGCGTTGGTGTGGGCGTACTCGTCCACCAACACGATGTCGGGGTGGCGGGCGAGAATGGCATCGGTGTCCATCTCGTTCAGCAGGGTGCCGCGGTAGTCGACGGTCAGCCGCGGGACGACCTCGAGATCGCCCAGCTGCGATTGCGTCTGCGAGCGGCCGTGCGTCTCGACAAGCCCGACCACGACGTCGCCACCGCGATCCTTGCGCCGGTGGCCCTCGCCCAGCATCGCGAAGGTCTTGCCGACTCCCGGCGCTGCGCCGAGGTAGATCCGCAAGGAACCGCGCGGCATCGGCTCAGTCTGCCAGTCCCGTGTGCAAACGGGTCGAAGGAGTCACCCGGCGCCCGCTCGTTCGTCGAGCGCCAGGTTCAACTCGACGACGTTCACACCAGGGTCGCCGAGCACCCCCAGTGAGCGTCGGTCGGTGTACTTGTCGACGAGCCGGTCGACATCGGCGCGGTCGAGTCCGCGTTGCGCGGCAACTCGGCCGCTCTGCAGTCTGGCGTTGGCGACCGAGATGTGTGGATCGAGGCCTGACGCCGACGCTGTGACCGCGTCGACGGGCACCAGAGCATCGGACGCGAGTCCGTTCTCCCGACGGTAGGCGGCGACGCGGTCGGCGACGGCCTTCAACAGATCAGGAGAGCTCGGACCGAGGTTGCTGCCCGAGCTCGCCGACCCGTCGTAGCCCTCGCCCGCCGCCGACGGCCGCGGATGGAAGTACTGTGCCGCACTGAACGACTGGCCGATCAGCTTGCTCCCGACGACGACACCGTCGCGTCGGATGAGCGATCCGTCGGCCTTGTCGTTGAAGGCCAACTGACCGACCGCGGTACTGAGCAGCGGATAGGCGACGCCGCAGACGAACGTGAACACCAGCACCATCGTCAGTGCGGGACGTAGTTGACGGAACAGGGCGCGCATGTCAGTTCACCACTCCAATCGCGGTGATGGCGATGTCGATGAGTTTGATGCCGATGAACGGGGCGATGATCCCGCCGAGCCCGTACACCAACAGGTTTCGGCGCAGCACGACGGCCGCTGCCTCGGCACGGAATCGCACACCGCGCAGCGCCAGCGGCACGAGGGCGATGATGATCAACGCGTTGAAGATGACCGCCGACAGAATCGCCGAACGTGGACTACCGAGGTGCATGACGTTGAGCGCGTCGAGCGCCGGGAGCACGCCCGAGAACATGGCCGGGATGATCGCGAAGTACTTGGCGACGTCGTTCGCGATCGAGAAGGTTGTCAGCGAGCCCCGCGTGATCAGCAGCTGCTTGCCGACCTCGACGATCTCGATCAGCTTCGTCGGATTGCTGTCGAGGTCGACCATGTTGCCTGCTTCTTTCGCGGCCTGAGTACCGGTGTTCATCGCCACACCGACGTCGGCCTGGGCAAGCGCCGGTGCGTCGTTGGTGCCGTCACCGGTCATCGCTACGAGGTTTCCGCCCGCCTGTTCGCGCTTGATCAACGCCATCTTGTCCTCGGGCGTCGCCTCGGCGAGAAAACCGTCGACCCCCGCCTCTTCGGCGATCGCCGCAGCGGTCAACGGGTTGTCACCGGTGATCATGATGGTCCGGATGCCCATCGATCGCATGTGGTCGAACCGTTCGCGCATGCCCGGCTTCACCGTGTCTTTCAAACGGATCACGCCGAGCACCTTCCAGTTCTCACCGGGCGCGTGATCGATCACGACGAGCGGCGTTGCGCCGTCCTTCGAGACCTGTTCGACGATGGGCAGCACCTCGAGCGGGAACATCCCGCCCTCGGCCTCGACGAATCGACGCACGGAATCCGCGGCACCCTTGCGCACCTGGCGGCCGTCGGTCATGTCCATCCCCGACATCCGCGTCTGCGCGGTGAACGGGACGAGCACCGCGCCCGCATCTTCGACGATGGACACCGAGAACTCGTTCACGCCGAGATCGACGATCGAGCGGCCCTCGGGTGTCTCGTCGGCCAGCGACGACACGACAGCCGCCTCTGCGAGCGCGGCTGAGCTGACCCCGGTGACTGGTATGAACTCGGCGGCCTGTCGCGACCCGAACGTGATGGTGCCGGTCTTGTCGAGCAATAGCGTCGTGCAGTCGCCGGCGGCCTCGACGGCGCGGCCCGACATCGCCAGCACGTTGCGCTGCACCAGTCTGTCCATCCCGGCGATGCCGATCGCCGACAGCAGCCCACCGATCGTCGTCGGGATCAAGCACACCAGCAGGGCGATGAGGACGACGATGCTCTGCTCGGCGCCCGAATAGATGGCGAACGGCTGCAGCGTCGTGACGGCGAGCAGGAAGACGATGGTCAGCCCGGCGAGCAGGATCGACAGGGCGATCTCGTTCGGCGTCTTCTGGCGGTCGGCGCCTTCCACGAGAGCGATCATGCGATCGAGGAATGTCTCGCCGGGCTTGGCCGTGATGCGCACGACGATCTCGTCGCTCAGCACACGTGTGCCACCCGTGACCGCTGACCGATCGCCGCCCGATTCGCGAATGACGGGGGCCGACTCACCCGTGATCGCCGATTCGTCGACGGTCGCGATCCCCTCGACGACCTCGCCGTCACCGGGGATGATCTCACCGGCCACGACGACGCACAGGTCGCCGACCTGCAATGCGGAGGAGGCCTTCTGTGAGGTCGAGCCGTCCGCCATTCGCAGCGTCGCGATGGTGTCGGCACGTGTCTTGCGCAGCGCAGCGGCCTGCGCCTTGCCGCGACCTTCGGCCATCGCTTCGGCGAAGTTGGCGAACAGCACGGTGAACCACAGCCAGGCCGCGACAAGTCCGGCGAACGCGTTCTGGGAAGCAGAGTTGTTACCGAGGTCGCGGACGAACAGGTAGGTCGTCAACACCGAGCCGACCTCGACGATGAACATCACCGGGTTGCGCATCATCGTGCGCGGATTCAGCTTCTTGACGGCATCGACGACGGCGGTGGCGATGATCGCCGGATCGAAGATCGACCGCGCCCCGGGCGCCCGCCGACGCACCTTCGGTGGACGCGGTTCGGCTCGTTGCAGTGTGGAAGTCATCGGGACAGGTGCTCCAGGATCGGGCCCAGTGCGAGCGCGGGGAAGAACGTCAGGCCGGCGACGATCACGATCACTCCGGCAACGAGGAATCCGAACATCGGCGTGTGCGTCGGCATGGTCCCGGCGGTCGCGGGCACCTTCGGCTTGCGCGCCAACGCGCCGCCGATCGCCAGCGCCGGGATGATCGTCAGGAATCTGCCCATCAGCATCGAGATCCCTTGAGTGGTCGTGTACCACAGCGTGCCCGTGCCTTGGAACGCGAACGCCGAGCCGTTGTTGTTGGCGGTCGACGCATAGTTGTAGAGCAGTTCGGACAGACCGTGCGGCCCCGCCTGCATGGTGTTCGCCGACTTCAGGACGGCCGACACGGCGGCGAACGGCTTCATTGCGAACGGCATCGCCAGGATGTACAGCGTCACGAGTTTCATCTCCGCGGCCTGGATCTTCTTGCCGAGATACTCCGGAGTCCGGCCGACCATCAACCCGGCGATGAACACCGCCAGCAAGGCGTTGACCAAGATGCCCATCAACCCGACACCGACCCCGCCGGGCGATATCTCGCCCAGCATCATGTGGGCCATCGGGGCGAGGCCGCCGAGTGGTGTGAACGAGTCGTGCATGCAGTCGACGGCACCGGTCGAAGTTCCGGTCGTCGATGCTGCGAACAGGCCGCAGGTGGCGGCGCCGAACCGCACGTCCTTGCCCTCCATGTTCCCGCCCGACTGCGTGGCGGAGATCGACTGATCGACGCCCGCCGCAGAGAGGTTCGGGTTGCCGTTCTGCTCCGCGAGCATCGCGAAGCCCGCGAACACGATCAGGATCCCGGCCATCACAGCCAGCAGTACCTTCGCCTGTCGCTTGTCGCCGACAAGTCGCCCGAACGTCGACACCAGCGACAGTGGGATCAGCAGCAGCGAGAAGATCTCCAAGATGTTGGTGATGCCGTTCGGGTTCTCGAACGGGTGCGCCGAGTTGGCGTTGTACGGGCCACCACCGTTCGTGCCCAACTCCTTGATCGCCTCCTGCGAGGCGAACGGACCACCGGGGATGTGTTGTTCGGTCACGCCTGTCGAAGTGTCGATCGTCGTCGCGACCCTGTCGCCCTTGAGGCTCTGGATTGCCCCCTGTGAGATCAGCACGACCGTGAACACAAGTGCCAGCGGCAACAGGATGCGGACGACCGTACGCGTCATGTCGACCCAGAAGTTGCCGATCGTCCTGGCGCGGGCACGGGTGATGCCGCGGATCAGCCCGATGACGACCGCCATGCCGGCTGCCGCCGACACGAAGTTCTGCACGGTGAACCCGACCATCTGGGTGAGGTGGCTGATCGACACCTCACCCGAGAACCATTGCCAGTTGGTGTTGGTGACGAAACTGATCGCCGCGTTGAACGACCCCTTCGCCGACATCCCCTGCCGACCGGTCGGATTGAACGGCAAGCGGCCCTGCAACCTCAGCAACAGATAGAGGACGAGTACCGACACGATGCTGAACGCGACGAGCGACAGGATGTAGATGTTCCAGCGCTGCTCCCTGCGGGCGTCGATGCGGCAGACCTTGTAGACCAACCGTTCGACGGGTCCGAACACGCGGTCCCCGGGGGCCGAACCGTCGGCGCGTGCGCCGTACACCGCAGCCATGTACCGGCCGAGCAAGGGCACGGCAACGGCCAACATGGCAATCAGCACGAGTGCTTGGACGAGCGCCTCCCAACTCATCAGAACCGTTCCGGGAAGACGAGGACCATCAAGAGGTAGACGACGGCGAGCACCGAGAGGATCAGAGCGGCAGCGTTGTCCGTCGCACCGGCGATCACTGCGACACCTCACCGGCGGGCACCCGGTCGACGTCCGTGGCAACGTCGTCGGGACCGATCATGTGATCGCAGAGCCGTACGTACAGCGCCGTCAGCACGAAGAAGGCGAATGCGATACCGAGGAAGATGACATCACTCATGCGGCCGTTGTACGCCCGCATGATCGAGCCGACCACGGAACTCACGGATCCTTAACGGGGTCCCCCGAACCCTTCACGGAACCTTCACGCTGCCAGTAGGTTTGCGGCATGCTCTCCGGCAGGCAACTGATCGAGGAGGGTCGTCAGGCTGCGCCGCCCGAGGTGCCGTTGACAGCCTTCCTGCGCGCCAACGACGCCTCGTCGGAGGCAGAGTACAAACGACGCTGCCGCGACAACGGGCGGGTGATGTACCACATGCACGTCGGCCTGTCGACGTGGTCGGCAACCGAGGCTGCTCTCGCCGAGGTCCACGCCGGCCTGGCCGAGCACGGCCACAGCGTCGACAGGTTCGGAGTGGCGCTCGATCGGGCGATGGGCATCGTCGAGTCGCAACGCGATCTGGCGCTGAAGGAGACCGGGCCGCGAATTGGGCACGACGAGTGGCAGCGACTCGGCGAGGCGGCGCCGATCCAGCCGCACCTCGGCGACTACATGATCGGTTTTCCCGCCGGCTTCGAGAACACGCTGCACGCGTTGAGGGCCGGGGTCACCACGATCGGCAACGTCGGCCAGTACACGGCGTACAACCTGCTCGGCGGCTCCGACGAGATCCTCGTCACCGAGCAGACAGTGCGGGCTCTCGCGGCGATCGGCGCACTGCGCGACCGTGGGGCACTGGCGCACTCGAACCTCGAGGACGGTTCGGCCACGCAGGCATCGCACTTCGGCGGATACGTCGGATGGGCCGCGCTGGAGCTGTACGTCGTCGAGGAACTGATCGGCGCCCGATTGACGCACTGCTACGGCAACACCATCCAGGATCCCGAGCACCGTGCGATCGTCCACTTCGCCCTCGACGACCTCCGCAATCGCGACTCGATCGGCTCGATGGTCTACGGCAACACCGTCGATCACCGTGCCGGCGACCGGCAGCGCAATCTCGACGCGGTGACGCGGCAGGTGATGTGCGACATCGCTGTGCAGCTGCGCCGGCCGACCGGCCACGCGGTGAATCCGGTGCCGTTGACGGAAGCGGAACGAATCCCGACTGCCGCGGAGATCGTGGAGATCCAACTCCTCGCTCGCCAGATCGAGCGCGACGTGCGCACCTCGCCCGCGCTCTTCGATTGGACGCGCCTCGAACGGCTCGGTGCCGAAACTGCCGCGTACGCGGTCGAGTTCCGCGATCGGGCCCTGGCGGTTCTCGATGACGACGGCGTCGACGTTCGCGACGCGGCGCAGGTTCTGTTGGCCTTGCGCCGGTTGTCGATGAACGAGCTCGAACGCCGCGTCGACCTCGCGGCCGCGCCGGAGATCGCCGCGCTCGAACCGTGGAAGGCCTCGAACGTCCGATCACTCGCCGACAGGCTGCGCGCCGGTGCTCCACGGCTCGACGGTGTCCGTGTCGTGCTGGCGGTGCTCGAGGTCCACGACCTCGTTCGCGACGCGCTCGCGCGCGTGTTGCCGACCGCCGGCGCCGAGGTCATCCTCCTCGGGTCCGACGCGGCGATCGAAGGCATCGCTCGCGCCGCGATCGAAGAGGACGCCGACGCGATCGTGATCGGCGTGTACAACGGCAATGCGTTGGCGCTCGGCGAGCGCTTGTCCGACTGTGCGCGGCGTGGCGACTGGCAGGGCACGATCTTCATGGGCGGCATCCTCAATCAGGACACCGGCGGTGGCGTACCCATCGACGCTCGGCCGGGACTGACGTCGCTCGGTGTGCGTTGCGTCGACACCGCGGACGAGTTGCTGAGGCTGCTGGCTGCCGCCTGATCCCGGCATCGTTGCTACGTTCGTGAGCCGTGCGTCCTGGATCGATGCAATTGGGGGCAATGGTCGTCGACAGCGACATCGGCAACGACCCGGCGTTCTTGAAGGACATGGCCCAAACGTTGGAAGGTGCCGGCTTCGACGCGCTGCTGACCAACGATCACGTCATCGGCGGACACCCCGACCGGCAACGCCCGGGCGAGACGGTCCACACCTACGACGTGCCCTGTCACGAGCCGATCGTGTTCCTCTCCTTCGTCGCCGCGGTCACCACACGGCTCGAGCTCGTCACGTCGATCGTCATCAGCACCCAGCGCCAGACCGTGCTGCTCGCCAAGCAGGCTGCTGAGCTCGATCTGCTGAGCGGTGGGCGCCTCCGACTCGGCGTGGGGATCGGACGTAATTGGATGGAGTACGAGGCGCTCGAGCAGGACTTCTCCAACCGCGGTCGGCGCATCGAGGAACAGGTCGAGGTGATGCGCCGGCTGTGGACACAGGAGCTCGTCACCTACGACGGCAAATGGCACCACCTCGACAGGGTCGGTATCAACCCGCTTCCGGTTCAACGACCGATCCCGATCTGGATGGGCTCGTTCGTCGGGGCGCTCGTCGAGAAGGTGCTCGAACGGACCGGGCGGCTGGCCGACGGGTGGATGCCGCAGTTCCCGCCGGGTGACGAACTGGCCGCAGCGTTGGAGCGGTTGCGCGGTTACGCAACAGCGGCCGGCCGCGATCCGTCGTCGTTGGGAATCGAATGCGGTATGCGCATCCGCGCCGGCGACGATCCGCAGTCGTGGATCGACAAGGCGGAGGCGTTCCGGGCACTCGGCGCGACCCACTTGCGCGTCTCGACGATGGGCGGCGGGTACTCGACACCCGAAGCACATGTCGCGGCCTGCGTGCGCTGGCGCGGCGCGGTCGCATCGGCGGCGGGTGCGGCGTGACCGCCGTCGCCGATCACGTCGAGCGGGTGCTCAAACCGATCCAGCAG